>CESS01039434.1_pt1 | contig 21204 bp, 20 predicted proteins | sample 326931 | NCBI WGS metagenome assembly CESS01 (sample SAMEA2591098, study PRJEB7988) | marine metagenome | biome: marine biome (ENVO:00000447); feature: deep chlorophyll maximum layer (ENVO:xxxxxxxx); material: saline water (ENVO:00002010), including plankton (ENVO:xxxxxxxx) | depth 55 m
TTAGATGGTATCGATTGATGATTTAAATGATGCTTATAAAAGAATTAACCCATATATTGTAAAGACACCTATACATATATCTGAAGCTCTAAACAAAAAATTTGATTCAAATATTTTTCTTAAAGATGAAACGAAACAACTTACAGGATCATTTAAAATTAGAGGAGCTTTATCTGCTTTAAGCAAACTAAAACAAAATAATATTAATGGTGTAGTTGCTTTTTCTTCAGGCAATCATGCACAAGGTGTTTCTAAGGCTGCTCAAATATTTGATATGGAAGCTACTATAGTAATGCCTGAAGATGCGCCAAAGAATAAAATCGAAAAAACAAAAAAAAATGGTGCAACAATTGTTTTTTACAAAAGACATATAGAGAGCAGAGAGGAGATAGCTATAAAATTATCTAAGGAACTGAATTTCCCTTTAGTCAAACCCTTCGATAATGAGGATATTATTGCTGGTCAGGGAAGTTTTGGGCTAGAGGTAGCAGAATTTTTTTTATCCTCAGATATGAAATTAGATATCTTATTATCCTGTACATCGGGTGGAGGGTTAGTTGCTGGAACTGGTATTGCTATAAAACATTTTTTTCCCGATGCTTTAATTTATCCTGTCGAGCCGTTTAATTGTAATGATACTGAAATTTCTCTTAAAAATAAGACAAGAACAAGACTAAAAAAAAGAGATAATACTATATGCGATGCCCTTGAAGTTGAAATACCTGGTGAAATTACTTTTCCTATTAACAAAAAGAATTGTAAAAAAGGATTATCTGTTACCGATAGCGAAGTTATAGCAGCAATGAAATTTCTTCATCAAGATCTTGGCATAATAGCTGAGCCGAGTGGATGCGTAAGTCTAGCCGCTGTATTATCAAAAAAAATTAATGTATCTGGAAAAAATACTTTAATAACAATTTCTGGAGGCAATGTGGATCAGAATTATTTTAAAAAGTTAATATCAGCTTAAAAATAAATATAAAAGTCTAAAAAATATCAATATACATAGGACAATAGCTATAACCATTCCAAGCGAATAGGTAAGTTGCATAGCTTTATCTTCAGGTCTCTTATCCATTAAATAATGATAGCTGAAATGTACTATCCTCATGTTTATTTTTTGTAAAGTTAGATACGGTAATACCTTTTTCATTTAAATACTTTCGCAGCATTGGCCCATTACCATGAATGATAATTACTTTTTTTGCTTTGGTTTGCTCTATTGTTTTTATTAAATCGTTCCAGTCAGCATGGTCAGAGATTGTAAATCCTTTATCAAAATCTCTCTTGCTATTTAAAGTCCATCCACTACAGAAGCCAGTAGAGTAGGGTATAAAATTTTTAAGCTGCTTTGAACGTCTCGCTCCAGGAGGAGTAATTATTATTCCATCGATATTGTTTTTTTTTGTATTTAATGTTTTTGTTTCGAGATTTTGAATACCATATTTCATGTAGATTTTATTGATTGATCTTATTGATTGATGGGCATAAAAATTAATTTTGTACTTATCTTTAATCAATTTAATTATTCTTTGCGCTTTGCCTAATGAGTATGAAAATAAAACTGAGTTGATTTTTTTTTGTTGATTATCTTTGTGCCAATCAATTATTTTATCTATTTCAGCATCTACAGATGGCCATTTAAAATTTGGTGAAGCAAAAGTAGCTTCCGTAACAAAAGTATCACATTCATGGACATCAAAAGCTCTACATGTTGGATCGTTAGCTCTTTTATAGTCACCAGTGATAATTGTTACTTCGCTTCCATTATTAATTTTAATTTGTGATGAACCCAATACATGGCCTGCAGGTATAAATGTAATATTTACTGAATTAATCTGTATTTCTTTATCGTATTCAACTTCTTTAATGAGCAAGTCATTGCTGATTCTCAACTTCATAATTTCAGATGTCTCTGGTGTGCAAATATAATTTTTCATACCAGGTCTTGCATGATCAGCATGCGCATGTGTTATAACAGCATTTTTACAAGGTAAAAGCGGGTCAATAAAAAAATCACCTTCAGGGCAGTACAGACCTTCATTTTTTAAGACTATCATTGTGTTACTTTGTTAATAAAATTATTAGCACACTCAAAAATATGTTTTTTTCTATCAGGATTAAGCTTTTCTAGAGCTCTTATCATTAATGATAATCTTGGATTAGTAATAAAAAAATCTTTCTTTTCCTCTATAAATTTCCAATATAATCCATCAACAATATCACACCAATCTCCTTTCTTGAAATTAGACATTCTTAAAATGTAGCTTGAACCACAGATATATGGTTTTGTTGCAAAAATACCTCCATCTGCAAATGTGCCCATGCCATAAACATTGGGCACCATAACCCAATCAGATGAATCTATGAACATTTCCATAAACCATTTATAAATCTCATTTGGATCGATATTGCATAAATTCATAATATTAGAAAGTATCATTAATCTATTTATATGATGTGTATAGCCATATTTAATTGCTCCTTTAATAGCTTCATCCAGGGGCTCTATACCTGTTGAACCATCATACCAAGCAGCTGTTAGTTTATTTTTATGATTCCAGTAGTTCGATTTAACCATTTGATCACCATAATTTTGGTAAATGCCTCTTATAAATTCTCTCCATCCAATAATTTGTCTTATAAATCCTTCAAGACTATTGAGAGGAATGTCATTTTTTTCTGCATAATCGATAGATTTATCAATTACTTCTTTAGGCGTAATCAGGCCTAAATTTAATGAGCTACTTAATACAGAATGATTAATAAAGTGTTCATCTTTATCAATAGCATCCTCATAATGCCCAAATTCATTAAATCTCTCTTTAAAAAATATTTCTAGCCATTCTACAATTTGTTCATATGAATGCGGCATCCAGGAATGTAATTCACCTGGATGATTTGAAAAATTAATATTTATTACATTACTTATTTCAGAAAATTCTTTATAAGGTTTAATAATCGGAAGTTTTGGTATTTCATACCCAGAAGGGAGCTTTTTTCTATTATCTTCATCAAAGCTCCATCTACCTCCAATAGGTTTATTATCCTCTAAAAGTAGTTTCTTTTTTTTTCTCATTTGTTTGTAATAATTAGCTTGTAAATGAAATTTCTTATCACCTAAAAAATGTTTAAATGAACCTCTTGAATCAATAAACATAGGACTTGGAAGAAAAGTTATTTCTATATTATTTGTTTTACAGAACTCTAAAAAATCTCTTTCAAATGGTTTGTCTTCAATTTCGTAAATTTCAATTTTTTCAATTTTATTACTCTTTACTATATCCAATAGTTTGTCGAAGTAAGACGTTGAGAAATTATTATTTGCGTCGTAATAAATTACTTTGTAACTATTATTTTTAAGTTGGTCTCTATAAGATCGCATTGCTGAAAAAAACAGAGCTATTTTTGATTTATGATGTTTTATATATGAGCACAAGCCATTATCTTCAGCCATAAAAATAGGCACATCTTTTGATAAATTAATTTGGGATATGGGAAAAAGTTGATTCCCTAATATTACTCTAAGAATTTTCAATTATTTTTATATACTTTGCCTTCTTTCATTACAAAGACAACATTTTCCATAGATGTAATATCATTTATTGGATCACCAGAAACAGCAATAATATCGGCAATTTTACCTACTTCAATAGAACCTAATTCATCTTCTACTCCAAGTAATTTTGCAGCTTCAATAGTCGCAGATATAATTGTCTTCATCTCAGGCATTCCATATTGCTTCATATATACAAATTCCTTCCAATTTGTTCCATGTGCTTGCACACCTACATCTGTTCCGAAAGCAATTTTTACACCTTTTCTGTACGCTTTACCAAAAGTTCCACCTATTTGTGGTCCTACTGCTGCCGCCTTTGGTCTAATTATGTCAGGAAAGAATCCATCAACTTTTGATTTATCTGCTACAAATTCACCAGCAGAAATTGTAGGCACAAGATATGTACCATTTTCAATCATAAGATCCATTGCTTCATCATCCATATAAGTTCCATGTTCAATTGAATCAACTCCTGCTCTAATAGCTCTTTTCATACCCTCGGCTCCATGCGCGTGTACTGCAACCCAAAACCCATAATCCTTGGCCGCCTGTACCACTGCGTTAGCCTCTTCTTGAGTAAATTGTGGATTATCGCCAGATTTTGCTAAGCTCAAAACTCCACCGGTAACTGTAATTTTTATTCCATCGGCTCCATCTTTGTATCTTTGTCTAACCCCAGCAAAAACTTCATAAGGTCCATTTACCACACCACTTTCAGGGTCAGGATAGACGTAATCACCAAATGCTCTTCCATTAGTATGATCAGCATGACCTCCAGTTGTGGCTAAACTTTTTCCAGATGTATATATTCTTGGACCAATTGCATCACCTTTAGCAATAGCATCTCTTAAAGATATTGCTATAAAACCACTATCACCAACCTGACGAACAGTTGTAAAACCACCATCTAATGTTAGTTTTGCATGTTTTACAGCAGCTATAGCGCTGTATTCTTTTTCTACCTTTACTGGTGCATCTGCTTTTGAGAGGTACTCCTGACCAAAATGAACATGCATATCCATCAGACCAGGCATTACTGTTTTATTTTTAAGATCATAATATTCATAACCTCTAGAATTTTTATATCCAGTAGTTATCTCTTTTATGACTCCATTTTCATCAATAATAATTGATGAATTACTAATGACTTTACCGTTTATAACATCTATATATTTGCCAGCATGAATTAATGTGTCAGAGCAAAGCAGACTAGAGACTAATAAAAGTAACGTTGTAAAAAATTTCATATATATCCTCAATATTTAAATTTTAATACTTTTAATAGATATATGTGAACTATAGTAATCAATTGTTTCTTTAAAAGTTCTTTATAATGCGGCTTATATAACTATAATAAAGCTCTATGCGACTGTGGTGTTAATGGCTAGCACAAAAGCCTTCCAAGCTTTTGGTACGGGTTCGAATCCCGTCAGTCGCTCCAATTTGATATAGTAAGTTTATGTACAACTTTCAAAAACAAGACTCTATGCAAACATTAGAGGAAGGTCTTAAGGAGTTTTATTCAATAAATAAAGAATTTGAAGCACTAGCTGAAAAAAAAGACAATCCACACTCTAAGGTTTTCAAAGAACATGACTACACTCATGTTTTATTTGGCTTAGGGACATCAATTGAAGAAGAAAGTCTTCTGGATAGCTATACACTTTGGGGAACGCATTGGAGCTGGTCACGCATATGGGGTTTTTATAAGGATCCAGAGTATAAAAGTGTTGTAGATGACATTATTGGTAAATATGGTGGATGGTGGTCAATAATGAAGATCTACTTATCACTAGCACCAGTAAAATTCAAAGTAATCAAAAAATGTCGTCAGATGACAAAAAAGTGGAATTATCATGATATTCCAAATGAAGTATTAAATACTCCACTTAAACATTTAAGAGAAGAGTACAATATAGAATTACTTTCACTAGATGAGATACCAAAAAATAGGTACCTTAAATCACAGCATTAATCTTTTTCTAAATGTATTGTTTGCGTTGGATAAGCAAAGTCTGAACCATTTCTTTTAACTATTTCAATAATCTCTAATAGTAACTCTTCTCTTGCTACACAGAAGTCATGCCATTGCGTTGATTTAGTAAAGCAGTTCACCAGCATATCAATGCTTGAATCATTAAAATTCGTAACTCTAATAGTCGATGGTTGATCTTTTGCATCAACTAAATTTTTATTTTTTTCAATATATTCTTCAATATCCTTTCTGATAGCTAGGATTTTATCTGGCGTTGTTTGATAAATTAATCCTATATGAAATCTTATTCTTCTAAAGGGCATCTCTGAAAAATTTATAATTTCTGAGTCACTTAAAACTGAATTTGCAACATAAATTGGAGCTTTATCAAATCTTCTAATAAGAGTTGTTCTAAAATCAATCCTTTCAACTGAGCCCTCTGCAACACCTTCAATATTTATCCAGTCACCTTGCTTGAATCGTTTTTCGCCAATAATAAGAAGTCCGCCAATCAAATTTTTAAAGAAGTTCTGTGCCCCAAGTGCTAATGCCACTGAGAAAAGTCCTAAACCTGCGATAATTGAAGCTGCATCAATTCCCCAAAGTTCAAGTACACTAACTATCCCTAATAGATATATAACAAATTTAAGAGCCCTAAAGACCCAATTTCTTAATGTATTAGAAAGAAAATTATATTTTTCTCCAACATAATCTTTTATCGGATCAACAATTGGCGCAATTGATAGGAAAATAACAACATAAAAAAACGTTTGGATTGTTATGGTTGAATAAGTTGCTATTGAATCTGGTAAGTTCAAAGAATCATTTAGCAAATATAAACCGATCCCAATTGGAATTAATGTAAGAGGGCGTTTAAGTTTTTCAGCTATTCTGTCATCATGCTTTGATTTTGTTTTGGAAGTTAATTTTACAAAAGCATTAAAAATAATAACCCTGAATATAATAAGCAACACGAACATTGCTGCCAAAGGTAATAAAAAAGTTGTATTAATTTCCATTTTCAATCTGCAGATGAACCAGCTGAACTGTAATCATCTAATCTTGGATCACTTATACCTATGATCTTATCTCCTTCAATGATTATAGTAGATGTAATGCCATTACTGTAATAGTCTTCAAGCTCTCTTTTTTCTAATTCAAAACCAAGTTTTTTTAATTCACGTAGAGTTTTATCATCAAAATTTTCATAGTAAAGCTTCTCAGGAAACCATTGGTGGTGATATCTATTTGTTGAAACAGAAAGTTCAGGGCTTAATTTGTATTCAAAATAATTTATGATGATTTGCAGTACAGCTGTAATTATTCTTCCACCGCCTTGAGCTCCCGTAATTAATCTTACTTCATCATCTTCAAAAACTATTGTTGGCGTCATAGAGCTTAAAGGTCTTTTTTTAGGCTCAATTTTATTAGCCTCACTACCAAGCAAACTAAAGTAGTTTTCTACACCAGGCGCAGATGAAAAATCATCCATTTCATTATTCATAAGAATCCCGGTATCTTTAATTACTATCCCAGAACCAAATCCCGTATTTAAGGTTGTTGTATTACTTACAGCATTTCCGTATTTATCAATAATCGAAAAATGCGTTGTATTCTCTTTAAAAAGTATATTCGCATTATTTATTTCACTATTCGTGCTCGTTCTCTTGGTATTTACAATTTTACTGAGTTCAGAAGCGATATCTTCTGAGAGAAAATTTTCAATAGGGACTGGATAAAAATCCTCATCGCCAATATGTTTTGCACGCAAAGAAAATGCTATTTGCATTATTTCAGAAATAATTAGGATATTTTTTACATCATTAGGATCATCAGACAGATCAAAATTCTCGAGCATATTCAACATTAGTCCTAATAATAATCCTCCAGAGGAGGGAGGCGGCATGGAAGCAATTTTTAAGTTTTTATAATTAAATATTATCGGATCTCTTAACTTAGAATAATATTCACTTAAATCTTCTATAGTTATCAAGCCTCCGTTATTACCCATATCTAATGCAATTTTTTTTGCTGTTTCACCTTTGTAAAATCCATCGCTTCCGTGAATTGCAATTAATTTTAAAGTGTTAGCTAAATCAGTTTGTATTAATAAGTCATCTTTTTTTAGAGGTTCTCCATTTTTAAAAAAAATCTTCTTTGTATTAATAGATTTTCCTAATTTAACTTGTTCACTTTTAAGTGCTTCTGCTAATTCATTAGTAACTCTAAAACCCTCTGATGCTAATGTTATAGATGGTTGAATAAGTTCTTCCCAGGTGAGTTTTCCAAATTTTTTATGAATTTCATACATGCCGTGAACTGTACCGGGTGTGCCTGAGCTTAAATAAGATTCAAGTGCTAATTCTCTACTTCTTTTTCCTTCAATCATGAACATATCTTCAGTAGCATTAAGAGGCGCCATTTCCCTGTAATCAAGTGAATATAAATTGTCATCTTCCTTGTCATAGAAAATCATAAATCCTCCACCACCAATATTTCCTGCTTGAGGTAAAACTACAGCCAATGCAAAAGAAACTGCCACTGCTGCATCAATTGCATTTCCACCTTTGGTTAATACTTGATTTCCTACTTCTGATGCTAAATAGTGTCTTGTTACAACCATAGTTTGATCTGCAACTACGGTTTTACCAGTTAAATTTTCAGTTTGAAGATTTGAAGAGAAAAGAAGAATTAAAAGATTTCTTAACCAAATATCCCTGTTTTTTCTGAGTCTTGATTCCATTTTAAATCCTTAAGTTTATTAAAATTAAATACATTTCCTGGATCTAGTACTTGCTTGTTTTTAATATCTAGACCTGAAAAAAGTGAATAATCATTAAGGTTCTTTGCTTGGCCTAATGCATAAACACCTTCTAAGTTATTTTCTGCTATTGCGTTTAGTCTTCTCCTTCCTCTCTGTTTAAGATCATGCCAATTTGTATCCCTTTTTGTTTCCTCAGTTTGATCCCAATGAAAGGGCCTAGTTACTATATTTGATGGATCTACATAATAATGAAAAATAGGAGTATTTGGAGTGTGGAAGATATTGTACCCATTTGTAAAAAGTCTCCAAGCCATAGAGTCTTCCTCGCCATCAAAATATAAATATGGATCATAGGGAATATCCTCTATTATTGAACCACTTGAAAACAAACATCCTCCAGCAATTAAAAAACCTTTTTTAATTTCATTATCTCCTATAGACAACCCCTTTTTCATAGAAAAATAGCCTTCTTTAAAAACATTTTCTTCGTCAATTACCATTACATGAGTATTACTATCATCTTGCTGATGTCGTTTAATTTTCATAGTATCAATATCTTCAATTTCAAAATTTCTTGGATAAGAACTAATCACTGGTCTATAAAATTTTTTAGATAATTTCTTATAGAAAGAAATAAAATATTCATCCCAATCCTGCTCAAAAATAGTATGAGAGTCTACTTGCAAGAAATAGTCCTCTCCCATGTAAAGACTTTGAGCTAAAGATCTGGCCCATGCACATCCTCTCGCAAATTCTGCTGGAAGAAAGTGGTATCGTAATTGTGGAAAAAAATCAAAATTGTCTACCTCTAATTTTTGATCATTTTGATCTACAACCGCAAAAATTATGGAATCCTTATTTTTTGCATTTTTATAAGCCGATTGAAGAGTATTAATCAACAGAGGGTCTTTGTATGATGATATCGATAAAAATATTGTCATATCAATGTTTAGTTGTATCTTTACTGTTTAGTATTTGTCTTAAATCATATCCTAATTCTTTTGATAAATAAGGAATTATTTCCTCGGCATTTAATTCAAAGACAAAATTGGGTAAATGCTCTATAACGAACCAGGAATTATTAGCAATCTCTTCATCTAACTGACCAGAGTCCCATCCACAATATCCTATAGCAAGCTTGTATTTACCTTTAAATTTACCTGATGCAATATTCTTTACTACATTCATGCTCGAAGTTAGGTTTAAACCATTTTTTACGCACAATGACTCTTTGTCATCACTATTATGAATTATAAAAAGTTTATCGATATCAACAGGGCCACCATTTAAAAGATTTTTTTGCGATTTATTTTTTAAAGATTCAATATTTAAGGAACTAAAGATTTTGTCTTCACCGATATCTATAGTTTTATTGATTATTATACCCAATGCACCGTTTTGGTCATGCTCAAATATGTATATTAAGGAGTCATGAAAGAAGTCTTCTGTATTTTTATCAAGAAAATATAAAAATTTATTTACAAAGAAATTTTGATTCGACATAAATCTTGGTTTAAAGTTTGATTGATTTTAACAAATTATGAGCCAAACATTTCCAACAACAAAAGAAAATTTAAAAACTGCATTTGAAGAATTAAGAAAAAATCTTCCCTTGCTTGAGTTAGGTGAAAGAGAAATAAATGGATGCAAAATGAATCATTTTGTAAATGCACCTAAAAGCTCAAGAGAAATGTATGATTTAGTTCAAATGCTTCATGGAGATTTCCCATTCGTTCATGAAGACGGGAAGGAATTAAATTTAAGTGAAGTTCTTTCAAAAGCTAAATCCCTTGCAAATACACTACATAAGAATGATATTAAAGCCAATGATTTTGTTGCCATAAGTATGCAGAATTGTACTGAATGGATTATCGCTTATTTAGGCATAACTGGTTTAGGGGCAACTTGTGTGCCTTTTAATTCATGGTGGAAAGAAAACGAGCTTAGTTATGGAATTGAGCACAGTGAATGTAAAGTAATTTTTATAGATAAAAAAAGATATGAATACGTTAAAGATCTTGAAGTTCAAATTGTTGTAAATGGTTCAGAGAATATTGAAGGGACACATAATTTCAATGATTATTTAAATGAATCTTCAGAAAAATGGCCTGATACTGAATCCAAAGATGAAGATTTAGCAGTGCTACTCTACACTTCAGGGAGCACTGGTTTACCGAAAGGAGTGATGTTAACTCACCTAGCTGTCATTAATGGTCTACTAGGTTTTTATACTTTTGGTGCTTTGAGAGCTCAAATACATAACGAACAACTACTTAATGTAGATGATGGTTCCATCATCATTAATGTTCCACTTTTCCATGTAACAGGTTTAATAAGTATGTTTCTTCTTTCATTATTGGGTAAGAGAAAATTAATTCTCATGCACAAATGGGATACAGACGAAGCAATAAAATTAATTAAAGATCATAAGGTAACAAATATTTCAGGTGTGCCTACACAATCTTGGGATCTAATGAATCATCCTGATGTAAGTAAAGATGATTTAAGTTCACTTGTAGACATTGGTGCAGGTGGGGCTGCAAGGCCTGAAGATCAGGTTAAAGAATTAGATAATAAATTTAAAATTCCCCTTACATTTGCTTGGGGCATGACTGAAACTACAGCACTGGGCACTATAAATAGAGGACAAGATTATCTTGATAGACCTAATAGTTCTGGTTTATCTATTCCAGATTTAACAGAAATAGCAGTAATAAATGATGACTGGAAGTTCCTAGCAACTGGAGAAATTGGAGAAATAGTTTTTAAATCGCCATCAAATACAAGAGGATATCTCAAGAACAATAAAGAGACCGATAAAACAATTCAAAATGGTTGGCTAAAAACCGGTGATCTAGGCTACTTAGATGAAGATGGCTATCTCTATATAGTTGATAGGAAAAAAGCATTAATAATAAGAGGTGGAGAGAATATCTCGTGCCTAGAAGTTGAAAATGCTCTTGATAAGCATCCAGAAATTATCGAATCTTGTGTATGCGGGATAGAAGATCAAAAGTTTGGTGAAATTGTGGGTGCCTATATTTTTTGCTCTTCCAAAGTCACTGAGGGTGAAGTAAAAGCATTTCTCAAGGGAAAAATTGCAGACTATAAAATTCCTGAAAAAATAAAATTTAGCGATTCTGCGTTACCTAGAATTGCTTCTCAAAAATTAGATAGGGTTGGTGTAAAGAACCTTCTTTCTTCCTGATTATTTTTAAGTACAATTAGCAATGTGAACCAAAAGATCTACATAGTTGAAGACGAACCCGATATAAGAGAGACATTAAAATATAATTTTTCAAATGAGGGCTTCAAGGTTTTTACAGCTCCCGATGGTGAGCAAGCTTTATCTGATATAAAGAAAGTTTTACCTGAAGTTTTAATACTAGATTTAATGTTACCAGGCCTATCAGGACTTGATGTTTGTAAGTCAATTAGAGCAGATGATGACATTAAAGATATGTCAATTATTATGCTTACTGCGAAAGGTGAAGAAATCGATAGAGTTATTGGATTTGAGCTTGGCGCAGATGATTATGTTACAAAACCATTTAGTGTCAGAGAACTTATTCTTCGAGTTAAAGTTTTACTTAAAAAACAACGCGAGTCTTTAGCTCAAAATAAATTAGTAACATTTGGTCCAATTCGAATGAATTTAGATGCTCATGAACTTAGGGTAAATGATAAAGAGATCGTTTTAACGGCACTAGAGTTTAAATTATTACAACATCTTGTTAAAAGAAAGGGCAGAGTTCAGACAAGAGAGCAATTATTAGGCGATGTGTGGGGATATAGTGCAGAAGTTACAACAAGAACTGTAGATACGCATATCAAAAGATTAAGAGAGAAATTAGGCAATACAGCAGACTATATCCAAACAATTAGAGGTGTGGGCTATAGATTCAGTAATGTTGATTAATGCTTAACATTTTTCCAAAAATAAAAATTTCAAGAATTTTTCTTCTCTCCTTATCTTTTTTAATATTTATCATTTTTATTGTCTCCACAATTTTTTCTTCATTTATTTATAACAACTCTAGAGCTCAATTAATTGAATCACTTTACATGCAAGCCAAATCAATTGATCAGCTTCTCCCAAGTTTCAAGCAGAATTTTGAATATAGTTATGACCTTATTGCAGATAATTTATCTGTTTCAGATACAAAGAAAAATAAACTTAGAGTGACAATTATTGATGGAAATTGGGATGTAATTGGTGACTCTGAAGTTTCAACTGATGAACTAGTTAATGTAGAAAAACATTCACCAGAAAATAGAATTGAAATCAAAAATGCTCTAACTAATAAATTTGGTACTGCAACAAGAACTAGTGAAACTACAGGACAAGATCTAATTTACCTTGCAATATTAAGAAACAGCGATGATCTGACTGAGGGTGTTATAAGAGTCGCAATGCCTTTTAACATCTACACATCTTTTTTTAATTTTTTTATTTACCCATTTATTTTATTGTTTGTATTAGCAATCGTATCGTCAAGCATCATGACTTACAGTGTTGAAAGTAATATTAGACGGGATTTAACTAAACTCCTAAAAAATACAGAAAGGGCAATTAAAGGCAAACCAATTAAATCTTCTTTAACTTCTGATACACAAATTGAAGGACTTTCTAAAGCAGTAGGTGATATTTCCATTCGATTAAGTTCAGAAATTGATCAGGCTATGGACCAAAGAATTCAATTTGGTTCAGTTTTAGATAGCATCAATCAGGGAGTAATCATATTTAGTAAAAACTTTAGAATTAGATTTACTAATGATATAGCTTTAGAAATGTTTGGTAAGCATCAATTTTTTTTAGGTGAAAAGATTAAATCGAAAAAATTATCTGTAATAAATAAAATTTTAAAAGATGCAAAAAAGAATATTTCATCTGAGGATAATCTTGATATTAAGGTAAAAGGAGAAAATAGAAACTATTTATTAAGTGCTACCAAAATGGAAACAACAAATGAATTGATTCTTGTAATAAATGATATTTCATCAATGAGAAAGTTAGAAGACCTTAGAAAACAGTTTGTTACAGACGTATCCCATGAAATTAAAACTCCTATATCTGTGATTAGAGCAGGCTCAGAAACACTTTATTCAGGAGCAATTAATGATGAAAAGGTTTCTAATAAGTTTTTAAAATCAATTTTAGATAACTCTGAACGATTAAGTGAAATGGTTGATGATCTAATGGAGTTGGAAAAGATTGAATTTGGTGGTCTAGTTTTAAATAAAGAAAAATTTAATGTCAATAATGAAATCCAACTTATTTTTGATGCCCAGCAAGCTTTATTAGTGGATAAGAAGTTATCTTTTAATAACTATATTGGTAAAGATATTTTTCTTAATACTGATAAGGAGTCCTTCAGAACAGTCTTCTCAAATCTTATAAATAACAGTATTAAATATTCAAAACCTGGGGGTTTTATTAATTTAATGGCTGTTAATAACAGTGAAGAGTTAACAATTAAAATTGAGGACAATGGGCATGGTATTGAGAAACAACATTTAGATAAGATTTTTAATAGATTTTATAGGACTTCAAAAGCCAGAGCACATACCAAAGGAACAGGTCTAGGTTTATCTCTTGTGAAACAATTAATTTCAAGGATAAATGGTGAGGTAAGAGTTGAATCGAAAATATCTAAAGGAACATCTTTCTTTGTAAGCATTCCACATTAATTGTAAAATTTATCATATGAATAAATGGGATCTGCTAAGGGTATTTTTAATGTCCTTACTTCTACTGCTGTTATTGTCTTTTTACTATGTTCAAGGTTTTTTTAGCTTCAATTATGCAGAAATTAACGAAGAATTGCCTAAACCAATAATTTCAGATAATTCTTTTGAGGAGTTCAAACCAAGAGAGGTTGATGTTAGTACAGCAAACAAATCGAATTTAGGTTTTGAACTCGTTGGTATAAGGGGAAATAATCCAGAAAGCACAATAATTATTCTTGAAAAAGATAATTATCGATTAATTGAACAAGGTCAAAATATAAGTTCTAGTGTTGTTTTTTCCCATATTGATGGTTCACGAGCTTATTTTTTTGATGGACAAACCTATACATTTTTAGACATAATTGGTGCAGAGACCTCTTTTAATAAAAATAGGATTAACTAAATCATGAAAAAAAATGTTTATATATTGTTTATTTCTCTCTTTCTAATAAGCCAAGAGCAAAATATTTTTTACAAAGATGCAGATGTAAAAACATTTGCACAAGACATTGCATTATTAACTGATAAAACAGTTATTTTAGATCCACGAGTTAAAGGTACTATTTCAGTTTATTCAGAATCCTCTCTTAATAAAGAGTCTATATGGGAAGTATTTGTTTCGACTATGGAAGTACAGGGCTATAGTGTGTTAAAAGATGGCGACATTTTTAAAATAATTCCAGCTCAAGAAGGCATTAAAAATTTCAATGAAAATAATGAACTTCCTGGTTCAATTGATACTCAAATAGTGACAGTAAATTATTCGAGTGCAAAAGATATAGTCAATGCAGTTAAACCGCTAGTAGGTGTTCGTTCTTATATTGTAGCTTTAAATAATGATAGAGAAATTTTAGTGTCCGATGATCTTGAGAATGTTATCAGAGTTGTAGAAATAATAAAAAACTTAGACAGCGAATTAGACACAATGATTGCTGATCTTAAACTTGAAAATTTATCCTCTATAGAAGCATTAAGAATAATAAATTCTTTAAAATCTGATCCAAATAATAAACTTGATAAATTGGGTGTTGCTACATTTCAAGGTTCAAATAAATTAATCTTTAGTGGCCCTAGTAATATTATCAATAGAGTAATAGAAATGTTACAAAAGGTAGATATTGATAATAGACTTGAAGAAAATACAAAAGTTATTTATCTAAACTACTCAAAAGCAGAGGATATTCTTAAGATTCTGAATGATGTATCAGGTTCATTTAATCAAGAGCAAAATTTTGATTACAAAACAGTGATAACTTCACATGATGAAACAAACTCAATAATTATTAGATCAAGTCCACAATCCATAAGAACGCTCACATCTATTGTTTCTCAGCTTGATATAAGAAGACCACAGGTCCTTGTTGAGGCAATTATAGTCGAAATATCTGAATCAATAGCAAGGTCTCTTGGAGTTGATACAATTTACTCTGGTGACAGTGAAGGTGATAAACCAATAGCTTTAACTAGGTTTCCAAATAGCAAAAGTCCTGATTTATTATCTTTATTGGGAGCGGCTGATTTAGATTCAGATTCAGTAACAAATTTTAATGCTACTTCTTCATTATTAAATACCTCAGGTTTAGTAGTAGGACTAGGAAATACCCTAAATGGCGAGGATAATTTTGCTGTTTTACTCTCACTATTAAGAGAAGATCAAGATTCAAATATTCTTTCTACTCCCTCAGTTGTAGCTCTTGATAATGAGGAAGCGTCACTATTAGTAGGGCAAGAAATACCGATTACTACAGGTGAATCATTAGGTTCCAATAACCTTACACCATTTAGAACTACTTCTAGAGAAGAAATTGGAGTTAAGCTTGAAATTAAGCCTCAGATAAATGAATCTGACTCAGTAGCATTATTTATCAGACAAGAAGTCTCAAGTATAGCCGGATCACAACTACCTAACTCAACTGATTTAATAACCAATAAAAGAGAGATAGAAAGCACAATTCTTGCAGATGACAGGGAAATTATAGTCTTGGGTGGTCTGATTAATGAAGATGTTCAAGAATCAGTTAATAAAGTCCCTTTATTAGGTGATATTCCTATCGTTGGAGGACTATTTAGATCTTCAGCAAAATCTGTGCAAAAAAGAAATCTTATGGTCTTCTTGAGGCCAACAATCCTCAGAGATTCAGTTACAACTAAAGATCTTTCGCAAGAGAAATTCAACTTGATTAGGGCTAAGCAAATATTTCAAGAATCCTTATTAGAAAATTAAAATGGAACTTGTTCTTCCTTATGCATTTTGCAAATTACATGGAGTTGCTTTAGTAAATGATAATAAAGCATCTACTCTTCACTATTCTGGTGAGCTTGATCTAAAAATAATTTCAAATATTCAACACTTATTCAATGAAAAGATAGAAACTAAAAATCATCAAATTAATGATTTTGAATCTTTTTTAACTGAAATTTACTCAGATAAATCATCTGATTATGACTTAGATAATTTAGATCAATTAAATTTAGAAAATCTTGCTAACTCAATCCAACCGTCTGATGACCTTTTGGATGATAAAAATAAAGGTCCCATAATTAAACTTATTAATGCAACTATAACAAGAGCTATCAAGGCTAGAGCTTCTGATATACATTTAGAGCCATTTGAAAATAACTTAAATATAAGATTTCGTGTTGATGGTGTTTTAAAAGAGGTTCTTAAATATCAAAAGAACATAACCCAAATGATTATTTCAAGGATAAAGATTATGTCTAATCTAGACATTTCAGAACGTCGTTTACCTCAAGATGGAAGAATCTCAATAAATATTGGGAAAAAAGAAGTTGATTTAAGAGTTTCAACTTTGCCTTCTTCATTTGGTGAGAGGGTAGTATTAAGAATACTAGAAAAGGATAAATCTCATGTAGAACTTAAAAGTTTAGGATTCTCTAATGATATTCAAACAAAATTTAAAAATGCATTATCAAAAAATGAAGGGATCATTTTAGTTACTGGACCAACAGGTTCTGGAAAAACCACGACTCTTTATTCCGGTCTTAAAAATATTTCTGATAGATCTCAAAATATTTTAACTATTGAAGACCCGGTAGAATATGCTCTCAATGGAATTGGTCAAACACAAGTAAATAGCAAAACTGGTTTGACTTTCGCTAAGGGCCTTAGGGCTATTTTAAGACAAGACCCTGACGTAGTGATGGTCGGTGAAATAAGAGATAAAGAAACAGCTGATATCGCTATTCAAGCAAGCTTAACTGGGCATCTAGTACTTTCAACAGTACACACAAATAGTGCCGTAAATGCGATTACTAGATTAAGAGATATGGGAATTGAACCATACTTACTATCTTCAAGTCTGTTATTTGTCTTATCACAGAGATTGGTTAGAAGATTATGTATAAAGTGTAAAAAACCTGATAATGACCAGAAATCAAAAAAACTAATGAAAAGCAATAACATTAAAGGTGAAATCTTTAAGCCGGTTGGTTGTAAGCATTGTGATGATACAGGATATAGTGGACGTCTAAGTATTGGTGAGTGCATCGTTGTAGATGAAAAAATAAATGAACTTATCTACAAACAAGCATCGGAGGCAGAAATCACTGACTATGTTTTTAAAAATAATAAAAAAATCTTTTTAAATGGTCTTGAAGCTGTAATAGCAGGTGAAACATCAATAACAGAAATACTTAGGGTTTCACAAGAATAATGGCAACCTATAAATACCAGGCATTTGATAAAAATGAAAATAAAGTTAAAGGATTTATAACAGCTGATAGCAAATCAGATGCAATTAATCAGCTTCAACTTCAAGAATTAAATCCCTCGACAATAAATGAAACAGCAAAAGAGAAGTCAAACATAAAAATATCTAAAAAAGATTTATCTATTTTTACTAAACAAGTTTCAGCATTATTAAGTTCTGGAACACCGATTGAAAAAACTTTGGAAATAGTAAGCGATCAAACAAATAAAGATAAATTCTCACAAATACTTCATGCTATAAATGAAGAATTAAAGCAAGGAAAATCATTAAGCGATTGTATGAAAAGCTATCCAAGAGTATTTGATTCAGTATATTTCTCAACGGTATTTGCTGGTGAAACATCAGCATCACTCCCCACAGTTTTTAAAGACTTATCAGATTATTTAGATAAAGAAATAAAGATTAGATCTCAAGTAATTGGAGCACTTACATATCCAGCAATTATTTTCTCAGTCTCTATAGTTGTTATTTATGCATTACTAAGCTTTGTACTTCCTCAAGTGGTAGATCAGTTTATTTCATCTAATGTATCATTACCTACATTAACAACTGCTTTACTATATTTATCTGATATATTTCCGGCAGTACTTATTTTAGTTTTATTAATTTTTTTAGGACCTATTTATCTTGTAAATTCAAATTGGCTAAGTCTTAAGAGAAAACTCGATATATCAAAGATTTTTTTGAGTATTCCTTTCTTTGGAAAAATAATTTTATTCGATCAAACTGCTAGGTTTTGTTCATCAATGCATCTCATGACAAAGGCTGGTTTAAATACTATTGAAAGTTTAAATATCGCTAAAGAATCATTTAATAACCTTTATTTACGTTTAGAGCTTGATGTAATTGAAAATAGAGTCATTTCCGGTAGCTCATTAAGTCAGTCTTTTTCGGAGTCTAAAGTTTTTCCTAGAGTTTTTGTTCAGTTACTAATTTCAGGTGATATGGGCGGGAAAGTTAGTGAAATGTTTGAAAAAATTAAAAACTATTTAGACCAAGAAGTTGAGAGCGTAAGAAACATAATGTTAACTTTTTTACAGCCTTCAATTATTTTAGTAATGGGTGTATTTGTTTTATTAATTGTTCTGTCCATAATGTTACCATTACTACAAATGAATAATTTAATTTTTAATTTATGAAAAAAATTCTCAAATCTGGTTTTACTTTATTGGAACTATTAATAGTCATCGTAATATTAGGTCTCCTAGTTTCATTAGTATCAATTAATGTTTTACCAACCTTAAGCAAGGCTTATTCTGAAAGCGCCAAGGTAGATATATCAAGGATAGAACAGGCACTGGTAATGTATAAGATTAATGAGGGCAACTATCCATCTGAAGATGAGGGTATTTCAAAATTAGTGGAAGGTGGATATCTTAATAAAGTTCCAAAAGATCCATGGGGTAATGAGTATTTTTATAAACCTCCAGAAAATGCATCTAGCTATGAAGTTTACTCTCTAGGAGCTGATGCTAAAGAGGGCGGTGATGGTGAAAATGCAGATATTAGCAGCATCACTAAATAAAGGTTTCTCATTTATTGAAGTCATAGTCACTTTGCTGATTATTTCTTTAGTAGGAAGTAGCTTTTATATATTTTTTCAAAATTCGAATATTCCGATATCTTTAAATACAGAAATAAGAAACTTTCAAGACTTTGCTAACTATACTGGTAACCAAATAAACGTATATAAAGATAAGTACGTTATCGTTTATCAGAATAATTATGAAGTAGTAAAAAAGGTTGATTATCCAACTATAAAAGCTGTAATAGACATGAATAATAAATATATAAAAATCGAAGATGATGAGTCTTTTATATCGATTTATCCAGGTTGGGAATCAAATATAAAGAAAATTATTCTTTCAAACGATGAAATTATTGAACTATAAAAAACTAACCAAAGGATTTTCACTCATTGAGGTGGTTGTATCCCTTTTAATTCTATCAATTACATTTACAGCCTTTTCATTGTTATTAGATCAAAATCTCAAAGCACAGCTTCAAAAGGACAAATATGTTTATAAAACTATAAAAGAAATAAATCTACTCACTCTATATTCCAATAAACCTTCAACCAGTGATGTTTTGCTTAAAAAATATTTAGGAGTAAAAAAAGAAAGAGAGAAAATACTATCTTCATTTGGAATAAGAAGAGAAATTGAAATTATTTTTATTGATGGTGATAAAGAAATAAAAATAAAAATTATCAGATAAAATGAGAAGCGGTTTCACGATCATTGAAGTTCTAGTCGCTCTTTTAGCTGCGTCCATAATTGCATTAATGTCGTTTGAATACTTATCTAATGTTGTAAATTTAGAGACAAAAGTAAAAATTAAGATTTCAAAAGATAGAGATAAATTAAATGCTGGAAATATAATAAGATTAGACCTATTACAATCTATTCCTTTCTTATTTAAAGATGAAGCTGGAAGAAAGGTTTCAACACCATTTTTTGGAAATCAAAATAATACTCTAATGTCTTTTGTTTCTTTATCCACATCAGATAATACAAAAGATAAATCTAAACTCAGGAGAGTAAATTACTACATTGAAAATGATAATTTAGTTAGACAAACTACACTTCCAAATAATCAAGCAGTTATTTTATCAGAGAGAATACTTCTTAAAGATATTGATAATTATCAAATTTTGTTCGGCAAAGATTTAAGTTTACTTGATGAAAAATGGCCAAATAATCAAATATCTGATTCAAGTGTTAAGCAAAATAATAAATATCCCAAATTAATTATTTTTTCTTATTCGATTGAACAAGAGGAGAGGGTTTTAATTTTAAGCACTTATAAATGAAAAAAGGATTTATCTTAATAAGCACATTATCGCTAGTAACGATACTAAGTTTTTTGACTATTTTGATTAGTAAACAAATTTTTAATGACTCTGTATCAACAAATATTTACCAAGAATCTATAAAAAAAAGAATAGAGCTTATTAATTATGAAAAATTTATAACTGAAAATTTACTTAATAATTCAAATTTATTAAGAAATTTAAATATAGCTGAAAGGGAATTTAATTATTTAGCTAAAAGATCTTTTTCTAATTTAACTATTGAACTAGAAGACATGAATTCATGCTTTAATTTAAATGCCTTAGTAAAGAGTAAAAATGGTATAACAGAAAAAAATGATGAAAATGTACTAAATTTTCTTGTTTTTTTAAGCAAATCATTCGTAAACAAAAACTCTCATATTGAGCTTTTGCATAGAATAGTTGATTCGATTGATACAAATAATTTCCCAGAAACTTATGGGGCAGAGGATTTGTACTATATTTCTAATGAGAGACTAAATTTAGCATCAGATCAAAATTTTTATCACAAAAGTCAGATAAAAGACCTTAATTTAAACTTCCTAACTGATGCTGACTTTCAAAAAATTTATGGAAATATATGTGCTTTACCTTCTGATGAAATTAAATTAA
>CESS01093392.1_pt1 | contig 20574 bp, 15 predicted proteins | sample 326931 | NCBI WGS metagenome assembly CESS01 (sample SAMEA2591098, study PRJEB7988) | marine metagenome | biome: marine biome (ENVO:00000447); feature: deep chlorophyll maximum layer (ENVO:xxxxxxxx); material: saline water (ENVO:00002010), including plankton (ENVO:xxxxxxxx) | depth 55 m
GGTTGCTGAAAACGTTGAGATGAGGGCCACGCTGGAGGATGCTCAACTGAAGCTTGCAGGTGCACAGGCTGAAGTCAAACGCCTGGAAGGTCAGCTAGCCTTGTTGCAGACTTATCTGAAATGGACAATCATTCGTTCTCCCATTGATGGAGTAGTTCTGGAAAAACTGGTCGATCCCAACGAACTGGTCACGCCTCAAAGTTTTGGCGGGGCAAGGGGCCCCAGCACGGCACTCATCTCCCTGGGAGACCCCAATGATTTACAAGTGGAGATTGAACTGAATGAATCCGATTTGTCTAAAATTCAACTCGATCAACCATGTATGATCAGCCCTGAAGCTTATCTGGATCGTGTTTATGAGGGCAAAGTGGTGGAGATTGCCCCTGAGGCCAACCGTCAGAAAGGGACACTCCAGATTAAAGTCCAAATTGAAAACCCGGACTCCTATCTCACTCCGGAGTTAAGTGCGAAAGTAGATTTCCTGCCAATGTCGCAAAGTGATATTGATCAGAAAAGTTTAAATTAACACTTGCAGCCAGGCGACACTTCTCATAATTTTCAATCCCTTTGGCGCACCCGTAGCTCAATTGGATAGAGCGCTTGACTACGGATCAGGAGGTTTGGGGTTCGACTCCCTACGGGTGTACCATTTTTTTATAAGCACACCGACTGCTCGCTTCTTGTTGATAACCAATTGCACCAACATGAAGTCATTCACTAAAATTACGCTATTCAAGCGCGGGAAGACTTATCACGCAAAAATCACCATCTTGGGTAGAGTTCAAACTGTCTCCATTGGTCTAAACTCAAAACGATTTACTGCAAAGATCGCAGAGGATAAATGGAAGCGGTTACTTGAGCAGTCCGACAAACTCTGGCGTGTGAAATATCTTGTTTTCGAGTTTGCCCGAAAGGCTTTTCACATTCGGCCCAAGACAGCCAAACACTGAAAGCATGCTACAAAATTAGCTCAAAATTGTAAGGGCTAAAGGCATAGCCGCCACACAATAATGGGCTTATGAAATATCAAACGCTCTTCGTTTTACTGCTTGCTTTCATCTTCACCGGCTGTGGACCTTCCGCACCAAAAATATCCATAAACGAAGCTGCTGAGCGAGGGGATATCAAAACTCTGAAAGAACACCTTGAGTTTGGTACTGATATCAACGCCAAGAAAGACGGGATGACCAGCTTACACGCGGCGGTGTGGTTCGGACACATTGAATTAGCAAAGTTACTCATCTCTGAGGGGGCGGATGTCGACGCCAAGAGCGACGGGAGCATTTTCCAACTTCCGAGCATTCAAATGACTCCTTTACATTTAGCCATTACTAAGGAGCGTGTTGAGTTGATAGAGCTGCTCATCTCTGGGGGGGCAGATGTTGACGCGAAGTGCGCCGGGACGACCAGCTTACACATGGTGGCGTCATCGGGGAAAATTGAATTAGCAAAGTTGCTCATTGCCGCTGGAGCGGACGTCAATGCAAGAAGCAAAGAAGACCTTACCCCGCTGCACCTTGCTGCTGTAAATGGCATCGAGGAAGTATGCGAATTACTCATCTCTGAGGGGGCAGATCTTAAGGCAGTAACTGATAACGGCCATACAGCTTTGAGTCTCGCCACAGCTCAAGGCAATCGAGAAGTAGTCATCCTACTTCGGAGACATCTGATGAGCAGACGTTGAAAGAAAATTACCTGGAAGAGAAAGACTCAAGCGTATCGGAATGATGTGCCACTTAAGCTGGTGAAACATCATAAACCATTTGTCTTTCTTAGCTCATGTAACCCCACGAGTTGTTTTTGTTGGGGCTTCCAAAATAGCAAAATCCTTGGAAGCCGCATTCGCGAAGGCAGGATTGTTGGCAACCTGCGCAAACAGTTCCGATTTAAGGTAATTTTCCATAGCTTCCCTGGACTCCCAAAAGTAGACGCCTCCGTAGGTATTCGTGTCCTCGTTCGCAAGCCAGTGTTTTGAGATCAGCCCAGGGAGATCTGCGAAATTTTGCGCGATATCGTTGCAGGCCCCTGAATAATCCTCATGGGATAAGTCGTTGAGATTGAAGTTTATAATCTGTATGTGCATGACCGTGGATACTGGTTTGCAGGCCGCCCTGGTCAAGTTTTATTTACGGGATGAGTCCTTCAACGGTTCCATTTTGTGCATTGTCTGTGAGGCAAAAAATGTAAGCGGTTTGATAGTGGAGCGACATGCATCCCCCATACCTCATGAAAAATCTTCTGAAGCTGAAATCGACCCCAATCTGCAAACGCATCAATGGCCTGCTTTTGTCTGTCGAATCCATGTCCATACTGATTGGCTGCTGTCGAGACTCGCAAGTATGCGACTGCCAAGTTCAACATGCGTCTTCATTAATATCAGGGGAAGCGATTGATGGCAAATCACAGGTAGGCAGTGGTTTATGGTGTGGTTAATAGTCGCGGCCAAAATTAGCAGTGGGTAAATGCTGTGAAAAGAGATCACAAGGATCCTTTTCTCCTTCAACTATCATCGGAGGATACGGGTAAGGCATGAACATCCATGTGTTTAAAAAAACAACATGTGATGGGGCGTTAAACAGGATCGATCTACGGTCTAGCAGCATTAAATACCAGGTGTGTACCTGTAGGTCCTTTTTCTCGTGTCTTTTATTTTGCCCTGACCCTTCCTGGGCTTTTAGATCTTCAGGAGAGGATTGTAAGCAGCATGATGTGACTACAAATCCAATATGAATTTATAATGGCCCTTTTGGGAGATTTATGGCGTTTAATAAGTATGGCTGGCTGGTGTAATTATATATACTGCTCTGAATGCGATAGGCCCTTCCTTAATACGAAACGCAGAGTTGTGAAGTTCATAACGTGGGATAATAAAGGGAGTGCTTTTTCTCATTGTCTCTATTGTGGTTTCTCGTTCGAATCACTATCGCCCAAATTCTGGCGAAATGTTTCAGTGCCCGCCCTCGGGATATCATCAGTTGCATTCGCGATTGCATTATCTACAAACAATCCTGATGCATGGGCTTTTGGTTTGTTAAGTGCTGCTCCTTTGTTTCCATTTTTCCGAATGAGAAAACGGTGTAAGCCCATTTATGATCGATGGATTGAAAAGCACGGTAGCGACCCTGGCGGGTGGAATGTTATCTCCGAACTTGATTAGTATAAAACACTCTATACTCAAGGGGAGTGCTTGGGGTGATTCAGCGAACCGTGCATGGCATAGAGTATGAAAACTTGGCTTAAATACTATTACTGCTTCAGCTGTGGTCGACCGTATTGTCAATCTGAAACGAAAGAAGGAGACTGGGTCACTACCAATGATACGGGCAGTGGTTTTCACTCAGTTCACTGTATGAGCTGCAGCGAAATGATACACAAGCCTGGCCTTTTACCTAATATCCTTCTCTGGGTTATTTTCGAAGGTGCATCTCTCGTAAGCCTTGCTCGGTGGATCTCGTCTGGTGAACAGATCGAACTAATGATCACTGTGTTCTGTGGAGTTGGTGGTCTCCTGGGATTACGGTCTACCCTCAAAAGTTCCAGCAAATACAAGCTTATCTACGACCGTTGGGTGCATAGACACGGTATCAACCCGGATGACTGGCCAGAATCATCCCAGCCTGAGTGAACTCTGCTGCTGGATACTCATGGAGGGGTTTTTCGTGTCAGGATTTGCATCACACCGGCGTTTTTTAATCCGAAAAGGCCGTTGATCACCGTTAGTGCGAAAGCGGTTCATACTCAATCAAACCCCACTGGCTTCGGCTGGAGGGGTTTTTCGTGGCGTGATTCGGTTTTCTATGGCGTTTATTGTGTATATCAGAAAAACCGCGAAACAAACCTAGCAAAATTCACGACTGGTTGAATGGTGGAATTCTCACCGCAATATCAGCATTCGCCATATACGCAGCAGGCAAGGATCAAGGACTACGATAAAGTCGTATCCATGCCCTCAGTTGGTGGAGTCATGATTACGATTACGATTTGTGGATATGCTGTATACAGAAGGATTGTTAACGGTCGCTGGGATAGAAACCCCGGAGGTGATTAGCCCTGCGCCCCACTCAAGTAGTCCCATGCTTTCTTCACTGCTCAAACTCTTGCAGATGAAAGTCGGCGAACAGCGAGCTCAAGGCATTTCGTGATCCTTGCAGGTCGTCCCTGTCAGCTATGGAACAATCACGACTGACATTTGACAAGTCTCACGCTATCCCCGTTGATTATCAGGTTATTCTATCTGCCTTGAGGCAGTCGTTCTGCCAGGCGTTCAGGAAGACCCGCTTCCCGAATTTTCTTCATGGTAGTCTCCATGTCGTAGTCGAGTCGGCGAAGCTCGATGGTGCTTTCCTTGAGATCAAAAATCACGTAGGTTGCCTTCGGAATTCCATCGCGTGATTGGCCGACACTTCCTACATTCGCGAAGTATTTTTTGCCTGGTTCCACTTTGAATTTGGAGTAGGTGCCCCCTCTGATAGTTGCGTCCCGGACAAAGGCAACCGGTACGTGCGTGTGCCCGAAAAAGCAGACCTTAGTGTTTTGGTAGGTAAAGCTGGACGCTGCTTCGAGTTTGTTGAAAACATACCCCCAGCGCTCAGGGGCATCGAGTGTGGCGTGGACAATGGAAAAGTTTGCAACCAGTCTGAAATACTTGAGCTCTCGCAGCCATGTGCGGTCGTCCTCTGTGAGTCTGTCTTGAGTCCACTCGATCGCTGCTTTGGCGTGTGGATTGAAACCCTCCAGGTCACCCTCCATGGAGCAGTATTCGTCGTGGTTGCCCTTGACGCATGGCATGCCCATTTTTCGAACAATATCCAAGCACTCCTTGGGGTTGGCATTATAGCCCACTACATCTCCAAGGCAGGCGTAATGCGTGCATTCGTTCTCTTCGGCATCTTTCAACACCGTTTGAAATGCTTCTAAATTCCCGTGAATGTCTGCGATAATCGCGTATTTCATTATCTATGATCCCAAAAATGCAGTCTATCGTATTATTTCAAATCCCCTAAGCTCTCCGCTTGATTCTGACCAGTGACAGCTTTCGTCCCGAATCAACGGTCCGAGTCCCGAATCTTGCACAGCTTCGATAAAGGCTTCCAGCTCTTCTCGTTCGCCTTCCAGAAGCAGTTCGACTCTTCCATCAGGAAGGTTTCTTACCGTCCCAGTTGCATCGTAACCCGGTGCCAGTGATTTCACTGCATACCTGAATCCAACACCTTGTACGCGGCCTGAATAATGAACCGTTGCCCGACAACCATTTAGATCTGTCTTCATATTCACAAAACCCGAATAATATCCAAAGGGTTAGCCTAGGGTCCTTGTCGATTGACCGCAAGAATCAAGCCATATTTATGAGGTGTCAGGCAATGATTTTCTTTTAAAACCGAGTCTAATCTTCAAAAATTTGCCCCAAATGTTTCAAATGTCAGGGCGTGAAGGCTCACGACTTGGGCTTATTCTTGCGTTTTGCCGCCAAAAGCCGGCTAGCCATCGAGTCGTTGTCCTTTTCTTGAGGGTCCATTGATGTTTCCTTTTCAGAATCAACTTGGTAGGCTTTATGCTGGAGTTCTGGTTCTGTTTTCAACGTTTTGTCCAAGACAATGGGGTCTTTATTTTCAACCTCAAACAGATCCTCTCTTGGCTCTGGAACTTTTTTTGTGTTTCTGTTCGCGCGCACGGCGTTGCGTCTACTGAGCAGGGCTTCCATGGCTTCATCTCTTTTGACCTGTTGTTTTTTGGATCCAATGAATAAGAGATTCCGTCGTATCCACTCCCATGCTTTTTTGAGCTCTTCGGTTTCCAGCTGTATACGGCGAATGCCAACATCAACAGGGAAGAACAATATCGCACTCATCAATAACCAGGGCCAAAGGTCACGCGCTTGGAAAGTGCGCTTCCGATCTCTGTTAAAAGGATTGCCTGCAAGATTGCCTGGCTCAATCATGGTGCCTCTGCCTTCCTGTGCCATTTGGGACAGGAGATGCATGTTGGTCTCACTGCTGAGATATTCGGGGGAAAAATTCACGCTTGCTCCGATGACCTGCATTGCCTTGGATTTGCCTGCCTCATATTCACTTAGGTTGACGGTGTAGGCACCGATTTCCCTGGCCGGGAATTTGACTTCATATCTGCCAGGTGATGTCTGCTCAAGTCGAATATCCTGACTCTCACCGGTTGGGCTTACTACTTTAGCACGCAAATCGAGAAAATTGCGGAATTGTCCATCTATATCAAGAGCTTCAACGCTGATGGATCCAACACCTTTGTCGACTGAAACCTCCGTTGTGAAATCACTGTTTTCGACGCGCCTCAAACTCCAGCGCGCGATTTGCGTCCAGAATTGGCGATACTTATCCCATGTAATCCAGGAAGCTGCCCATTTTGACCGCGCATCTGAAGTAAAGGCTGCTGCCCGCCCCAGTCCATATTGCCAGTGAGCAAAGATAGGGTCTCCCTGATCAGACACGAGCGGCACTTCTGCGCGTGGCTTTGGAGAGCTTCCTACATAGCCCAGTAATTGAGGGTAAGCTTCGGGAGCAATGCCTCTGACGGGTTCAGAAGAACTGTTCAGGATAGGTTTGAAAGGGGTTTCGATGATGGCACTTTTGAGAATCACAGCAGCCTCTTTCATGAAAATCTGAGGCAGCATGTTCGGGTTTTGCACTTCATAGAAACGACCTTGGCCATTTTTAGCGATCCACTGCATGGTATCCGGTCCGGCATGACCTGCGATCAGGATGGTTGTGACGGTGATCTTGTTTTTCACAAGCTCATCCAAAAGCGTTTTGGATGGCGCTCCAGGATCCCCGTCACTGAAAATAATCATGTGTTTGATATTGGCATTGGATTCCTGTAGACCTTCAAAAGCCAACTCCATGATATTTTGGAAATCGGGCAAATCTCCCTGATTCATCCCCATGATTTCCCGGCCCATCGCTTGTTTGTTCTTCACTGGAGTCAGGGGGAATAACCACTTCTCAGAGCCATCCCAAAGCACAATTCCCAACTCATCCTCTGCTGCCATTGTGTTCATGACCCCAACAGCGACCTGTCTTGCAATTTGATTTCCGTTACTGAATTCCATGCCATGCATGACCATGGCCAACGCACCGCTGGGCAGGACTTTTTTACTGTTCAACTCCATCTCGAGTGGCAATACCGTTTCAAGAGGAGTGCCTCGGTAGCCTCCGGCGGCAAGGGATTGATCGCCGCCAATACAAACCAGCCCCACACCAAAATCGCGAACGGCACTTTGCAGCAAGCGCATTTGATCCATACTGAAATCACCAGCGGCCACATTGCTCAGAAAAATGGAATCAAAGCTCTGGAGTTCGGGTAATGTTTCTGGCAGCTCTGAGGGGGGGCGGATATCGACGTTCAATTGTGAGCTTTCAAGAGCATCAATCAGACTCGCATCCGCACTGAAACTCTCGGAGATAAGTAACAGTCGTGGATCCCCCCTGACGGTGGCAAAACCGATAGCTCGATTGTTTTGTGCGACGGAATCGCCATTGGCGACCAATTGCACATCATAAGTATAAAAGCCTGATTCGTTCAGTATTTGAGGGATGGTAAAGAGGTTTTTGCCGGGCTTGAGTTGAACATCTTCCTCACCCATCAATTGATCATTGATAAATAACCTGAGGGTAGCTTCTTCAGGTTGATCTGCTGTAGCGAAAATCTTGGCATCAAAGGAGCTGCCGCTTTTGACGAGCGAAGGCACATCGATGCGTTGAACGGAGACATCCTGCCCTCGCTGGGCCCCCATAGGGTAAACATCTATCGTGACTCCCAGCGGAACGGCACTTCTGAGCGCCGGTAGAGATTCCCCAAGGTTTTCGTTACCATCAGAAAGCAACACAATGCGTTTTTGACCATTCTCAGGAAAGGCAGCGGTCGCCAGTCGAATGGCTGATCCTATATCGGTGCGTGAGCTGTCGATGACAGATTGCACCGCAGGAAGCTCATTACGTTCCAATACTGGTAGTTCCAGAGCGGCCTCACTTCCAAATACCACCACGCCAGCCTGATCAACACTTTCTTTCAGATTGAGTGTCTTCTGAACGTATTGAAGGGCTTCCTCTTTCTGAGTGGGGGGGATGCTTTCTGAGCGATCCAACAGGTAAATCAAATTCATGCCTTCCAGTGGGCGCAGCCATTGAAGACCTGCCATGGCAAGGATGATAGAGGTGGTGATCAGAAATCTCAGGAAAAGCGCGGAACCTCGACGCCAAGGTCCAATCTGAACGTCTGAATGGTGAGCCCAGTAGGCAATCCATGGCAGCGCCACCAAAGCGCAAACGAGAAACCACGGATGTGTGAACTGAAAACTCATTCCTTATATTGATATGTCAGGGCGATGGATTTCCGCCTTATTAGCTTCTGGACCCGGTGGTTGGCGGAATCTGCCACGTATAAATCACCTTTTGAATCCATTGCGATGGACCATGGATTGTTGAATTCTCCAGGTGCATTGCCCGGTTCTCCCACCACTTCCATGGTTTTGTAATGACGGTCAAATACTTGTATCCTGCTGTTGCCAAATTCGCAAACAAAGAGAAGTCCCTCTCTGTCGATGGCCAGATCATACGGATAGCTCATTTGACCCGAGCCTTTTCCCGGTGATCCAAATGTATGAATCCAATTTCCCTCCGCATCAAGAATTTGAATGCGATGGTTGCAAGAGTCAGCTACAAAGATTTGGTCCTGAGGGTTTGTCACCAATCCTTCGGGACGGTTGAATTGAGCGTTTTTGTTTCCTGCTTCACCGATTGCACCCAGAAATATTGAACCATCAGGACTAAATCTTTGGACTCGTTCGACGGTTTGGTATTCGCTTACGACTAGAGTCCCGTTCCTCAGGGTGGTTATTGCACGTGGAAATGTCAGCGCCCCTTCATCCGATCCTTTGTTGCCCCATTGGCGAACGAGTTGTCCATCTGGCGTGAAATGGTTGACGCGTGCGTAATGCGGTTCAACGACCACAATATTACCATCTTTATCCACACACATGCCTTTCGGGCGACCACGTTCCAGTTCGGGCATCTGCCATTGGAGGATGTACTGTCCATCAGGATTAAATTTTTGAACGCGACCCGTCATATCCACCACATAAAGAAAGTCGTTGGCATCGACCGTCAATGATCTTGGTTTGATGAAAAAACCAGGGCTGCGGCCCTGAGTACCGATGACAATGACTGTTTCAAATATTCTGGAATCCAATGTGGCTTTCGTGGCTGTATCTTTTGAGATTGGAGCATTGCAAGCGGATGTCATCAGGCACAGAAGCCCGCAGGTTGTCAGGGAAGGGAACAGCGAATGATGATACTGTTTTGTATAGATCCTTTTGATCAGTCTCCATAGCTGCCAGATGATATACGGTGTGACAGCAGAAAACATCATGAGAAGGGTGAGGCCGTTGACCTGAGCGTTATGGCCGTAGTGCAGTAAATTAAAAATTCTTAAAGCTAGTGTTTCCGCTCCCGGCGGAATGACAAAGATCAAAGTATCCGCATCCCACAAACTCAATAAAAAGACCACATACCAACTTGCGCCGAGGACCCATCCTGTCTGAGGTAATTGAATCAGGCGGAACCTTTGGAGTGATGACGGGATGTCCATCTCTCCAGCGTCCCTGAGGTCTCTATCCAGCATATGCTGCGCCAACCTGGCTCCAAGCCATCCCAGAACCCCGTAGCGCAGCGTCAGTGCGGTGACGGCGAGCATCCAGTGGGATCCCTTCAACGGGAACCATGACTGCTGTGAAAGGCTCAGAAATGAGGCACCCCATGCGCATCCGGGCAACAGGAAGAGTATCCAGAGTAATTTGCTCAATCGCCAGCGAGAAGTCAGCAGGCCAAGTGTGAGGCAGAGCGTTGCAGTTATTAGCCCAAATCCCAGACTGTGGAGCAGGGCGGATTGCCCTGCTGCTGCTGCTGTTGAAAGCTCTTGCCAAGTTCTTGTCGAAACGACAAGGCTCAGACACGGCAGGATGGTTGAAATCAAAAACCAAAGGACGGTCCAGCATTGCAGGAAAATGACCAAGCAAGGATGAAAAAAAGGTTTTAGCGTTTGCACGCGATTGCTCACTGGGGCGGATGGCCAGGGGACATCGTGTCTGCGTATTATCACCAGGAAAAGCGCAGAGCCTGCAACAATCCAAACTAGGCTACCTTGGATTTCCCGCCATTCCAGAGTGGCACTGAAAGTGATGAACAAATCAGATGTCCACGTCCTTACTTGAAGCAGTGAGGGTATGTTGAATTGATTGAGCGTCAAAACAACCACGATGCTCATGCTCACAAGCAGTGCAGGGCGGGCTGCAGGCCAAAGAAGATGACGACATAATTGAATATTTCTCAGCCCTGAATCGACTTCGAATATTTGGTGATTGATTCTTTGCAAACTGCCAAGGGCGGACAAGAAAGGCACAGGCCAGAATAAAAGAGTCGTGACCCAAATGGCTCCCGTCATCGAGTAGAGATTCCAATCCATCCAGGGACGCAAAATGCCAGTTTCTCCGAATAATCCAAGCCACCAGGAAAGGATCATCATTTGTGGGAGAACGAGGTGCAGTATGGACAAGATGACCAACCCTCGCCTGAATCGGCTTGACCCCATCAATGCACCCAGAGCAGCTATGGATCCAGTCAACGTGGTCATGATTCCAACGCATGCCATAAGTGTGATGGTGTTGATGAGGAGCTGGAAATTCATTTCATCTGAGAAAGGTGTCTCTCAGGAAAGAGAAACTTTCTTTTTCTTCAGCCAGAATTCCAGGCCAGAAGATGGATTGAAAATCGTTTTCCTCAGGTGGAAGTTTGGCGCTGATCAGAGCGGAATTTTCCACCAAATCAGCAAGTATTTCTTCCTGTTGCACGTAATTTATAAATGACATGGCTCCCTCTGAATGAGGTGCACCCTTGACCATGGCCACCGTGTTGGGTATGGCGCAGAGTTCATTCTCCAATGGAATCGATGCCAGCGGCAATTGTTGGCCCAAGCCAACGGCCAGGTCGTCCGAGTCAGTTAATCCTAAGAAGGCCTCGCCCGCACCCACAAGACGAACCACCATGGAATTTCCATCTACAATTTTGGTTTTATTGGCGACCAAACCTTCACACCAGGATTCCCATATCTCTGAGCCCCATGCTTCCTTCAAGGCAAGGATATGTGTTGCAGTCGTCCCAAAAAGTGGATACGCCATGGCTACTTTGTTTTTCCATTTCTTTGAGGTCAGATCCTTGATGGATTGGGGAGCTTCGCCGAGCTCGATTCGGTTTGTATTAACAATCAATACGCGTGAACGGTAGCCGAATTCCTCGAAATCAACCACAATACCCATCAGTGAGAGCTTCCTTGCCGCCATGGCTTCATTACTCCAGAAAACATCACAAACAGGTTGAGCTTGCTCAACCATTAAACGTTTGATGAGTCCCATCGTTTTGACGGATTCGTTATCGAAAACGGCTTTGACCTCAATCCCTGTGTCTATGGTGAACTTTTTGAAAATCTTTTCGGCGTATACTTGATCCTGCGAGGTGTAAATAACAATGAAGTTTTCTTTCGCTGGCATGGTCGATGGGCCACAGCCGATAGACAGGATCAAGCAGAATAATAAAGCGCCACCAGTCATTTGGACCCAGCCTTTTGAACGCATCAAAACACCCGCTTTCCACATGATGTCTCTCGGCAGGAACTCTTTTTTAGTCGCTCGCATCTCAGGCTGTCCTTTTATGGTAATACCACCATTCCAACATCAAGACAATCAATGCAGCAAGAACCAGCCATCGCCATATTTCCAGGTCCGCTCGTTTTTGCCCGGTCCTTGTCACTTGATTGTAGCCGCCAAGATTCAGCTCCTCCCTTGGGCCATTGTCACTTTCAGATGCATCAATGAGATTGGATGCAAAAACGACTTCGGTGCTGCCGTTCTGAAGACGGTAAATTCCTTGCCTCAAAGTGTCTGCAAAGATGACCTGACGGCTTCCAGGATTTGTGATCACGCTTGTTTTTTGCCCATCGGGTAAAAGCATAACTGGCTTGGGATCGGTTTCCTCGAGTGTTGCAATCATTGCATCTCCTGTCCGAACATTCACCATGGAAGCCTGACTTGTCGTGGGATTGAGCCATTCGACTGCGTTTGCGATAAAAATCGGGAATGAAATTCTCAGCGGCCAGGTGGATTGAAGTGTGTCAAACCCCGCCCAAACCATTCTCTGACCTTCCTTTTCTCCTGCAAGGATCAGAGGCGTACGGGTGGACTCCACAACTGACATGGCCCAGTTCGGAGTCTTGACCTCCAAAGTTTCGGCGATCTGGACGTCATCCAGCTGAACAAAACGTAAGAGTGGATGAGCCGCTTTCCAGTCGACGATAACAGGCGATTCTACTGTGTTTGCGCTTTCGATCCAATTGGTATGCGTGACATGCATGGCAAGCGTGTTTACAGTCGGCCAGGCCAAAGGGGTAATCTTATCCAAAACAACCAAATCCACATCGGGCGGGGCGTCCGTTAACTGATCTACTGCAGCCAACTCGATGTTGCTAATTGAATTCAATGCTTTTTCAAGGAATCGGTTGCCACGAGTTACCAATAATATTCGTGCGGGTTTTGGGAGGAGGCTGACGACAGAGGCCTGGTTATCTGCGGCAAGATCATCATCCCTGTTCAGCTTGAGAGAAAAGATGCCGTTTTCGCTTTGAGGTGCAATAAATACCTGCGAGTCGGTGGATCCGGGTTCCAGTTCCAGAGGTCTAGCTTCAATGGTCTGGTCATTCCATTGAAGTTCGACAATGAGATCCGCACGGCTGGTGGAATAATTCACAACGCCCGCAAAAATGGCTCGGGTCGTTTCGTCGTCAGGATTGGGCCTGACGTCCAGTGAGACGATGCCGACATTGTCGGATCGCGTTCCTATCGGATGATAATTGATGTTGAGGTCGGTGGGGTCAAATTTATTTAAATCGGACGCAGCACCATCACTGAATAGATGGATCTCTGCCAGCTCTTGACCGTCAACCAAGGTTCGTGCCAGCTTGAATGCATCCAGCAAATAAGTTGAAGTGTCGGAGGCCTCAATGCTTTTGAGCGCTCGTTGCAATTTATTTTTCTCTGAAGTGGCTGATTGCAGAACGCGCGTTTGTCGTCCTGCTGCCAATATCATCATTTGATCCGTATCTGATAATGTATCAATAAGCTTCCCTGCCTTTTTGATGGCTGCATCCATTCGGGTCGGGGGAACATCGGTTGATTGCATAGATGCTGAGGTGTCCATAATGACTACCAACAGGCCACCTTCCGAGACATTGCCCGAAAAATAAGGGCGGGCCATTGCGAGAATGGCGAGGGCAAGCATCAACAGCTGGAAAATAAGCAGCCAGTGATGTCTCAACTTCTGGAAAGGTGTGCTTGCCTGTGTTTCAGCCAGGAATTTTCTCCAGAGCATTGAACTCGCAACGACCTGTACTTTGCGTCGCCGCTTCAGTAGATAGAAGACAACCACAATCGGGAGTGTCACTGCTAACCAGAACGCGTATGGACTGAGAAAATTCATATCAGCTGGGGCCTATCTCCATAACATGGCTTTTCTCAGGTCGCTCAGCAACAATTGATCGAGGTCCGTATCGCTGGGGGCAAGGTTAAATCCAATAGCCCGCTTACGGCAGAAATTTTTGAACTGCTCAAGGAAGGCATTGACCGTTTTCTGATAAGCTTTGAGTCTGTATTTGCCAAAGGTGACTTCCTGAACCGTTCCCGACTCGCTGTCCACTACCTTCAGATCGCCGCAAACATTGGGCTCCAATTCTTCCCGAGAAAGCACCAATATGACGTGGACCTGAAATCCACGGCCCAGCAGTGCCTTCAATCCCTCTTCATAGCCTTCAGGGTCCATGAAGTCACTAATCACAATGGCTACACCGCTCTGTTTTGCCAGAAGTGTCCTTCGCTTCAAGGATTCGTTGAGCAGGCAGGATCCTCCGGCCTGAATTTGCTGCAGATTACGGAAAAACGGCAGGGCTGATTTTTTACCCCTGACGTTGCGAAGAGATTCTCTCAATGGCTTTTCGTCTTGGTTGTCAGGGAAGATATCCACCGTGACTCGATCAAACCCACACAATGCCACGTAACCCATGGAGGCTGCAAGCTGCCGAGCAAAGTCAAATTTTACCGGCGTGCCAAAGGTCATCGATTCACTGGCATCAAGAAAAATGGATAAAGGTAGCTCCCGCTCTTCTTCGTATAGCTTCAGGAAAAGTTTATCAAGACGTCCAAAGAGATTCCAGTCGAGGTAACGCAGATCATCCCCAGCTGCATAATTTCGATGGTCTGCAAACTCCACAGACTGTCCACGAGCCTTGCTCCTGCGCTCTCCTTTCAATGAACTGCCAACACGACGCCTTGCCAACAGCTCCAACCGCTCTAGTCTTCGAAGTAAGTGATTCTGGATCAAGGGACCGGCCATACGCCCGAATATACCAAACGGTTCATTGCCGGTATGCAATCATTTCTTTTCAGGAAACGAATTCCAGTTCCTGTCGATGAGGGATCAAACCTTTCTCAAACGCTCTGCCGAGGAATCGCCTGATGGTCTCGCGTCCCTTGTCCCCGTAGTCCAAAGTCCAGTCGTTCACATACATGCCCACGAAACGATCTGCGAGTTCCATACCCATATCGCGTGCGTATTGCAACGCGTGCGCCACTGCTTCGGGGCGATGATTCAGGCTGAACCGGATGCTTTCCGTGAGTAGGTCGGAAATCATTTTGCGCTCTTCGGGAATGAACCGCTTGTGGATGACATTTCCTCCCAACGGCAACGGTAGTCCCTCGTTTTCACGTCCCCACCATACCCCCAGGTCTTCGCATAACTTTAATCCCTGATCTTCATAGGTTAATTGCCCTTCATGAATGATCAATCCCACATCAGCTTCTCCCTTATTGACCGTTTCAAAGATTTTGTCAAAGGGGACGACCTTGTAATTCAGCTTAGTTGCGGGTGTGTCAAGCCACAGTTGAAGCGCCAGAAAGGCGCTTGTCATCTCACCGGGAACCGCAATGGTCGCATTGGCAATTTCATTGGTCGAAAGAACGTTTTTTGCCACCAGCATGGGCCCATATCCATCGCCCATGGATGCGCCGCTGGGTAAAAGTGCATATTTATCACTGACGTAGGCGTACGCGTGAATACTGATGGCGCTGACATCAAGTTCGCCTCGTGTCGCTCTTTCGTTTAATGTCTGGATGTCTTGCAGGATATGCTCAAATGACAGGCCTTGCGTGGGGATTAATCCCTTCGCCAGGGCGTAGAACATAAAGGCGTCGTCCGGATCCGGCGAATGTCCCAAAGTTATATTACGAGTGCTCATTGACTTTATTCTGCGGACTGAATCTACCAGTCATAGCCCGCACATCATCAATCTGTCTCATGCAGCCTTGGGGGTCAAGGCATCGGTTTGTTCTTTAATGCTTCATCTTTTTCACAAGAGTTAGTGATAAGACCGTTTGTGGTGCCTATTTATACATGTTGAACAAAATACCTCACATCCAGAATGCTTGGAGATCCTTCTTTCTCATCAACAATCTTTCTGGTTGCTGGATGGCTAGTTCGCTTGACAATCAGTTGCCTGACCTTCCTTCTCACCCGCCTTGTGATAAAGATCTACCACCGTGATATTGCCTCAGCCAGGCATGGTACAGGAGTTGCTGGTCGTTGACTCAGGGTCCTGGTGTCCTGCAGAAATCATCCTGTGACTAAATGAACAATCTTCTCATATCATGAGATGCCAGTGATCATAATTGCACCATGAAACGTATTGGAATTCTTACCGCTGGAGGAGACACGCCCGCCTTGAACGCGACTATCCACGGGGCAGTGGCCAGAGCAAACCAACTGAGTATTGAAGCCTATGGATTCATCAAGGGGTATAACAGCCTTTACAACGAGCGTGTTCCACATGTTCATCTAAACCCGCTTTATCAGGAAATACCTGAGCTTGATCCCACCAAGGGGGGGACAATTCTGGGGTCATCTCGAGATTATGTGGATCCAAATGATGACGAGGCATTATCGAAAATCACACAAAAATTGAATCGACTCAAGATTGATGGACTTGTCTGTATTGGCGGAGATGGAACATTAAATGGTCTTCAGCCTCTTGCTGATCGAATTCCGGTGGTTTTGGCCCCAAAAACGATCGACAATGATCTTGGGCTGAATTACCCGAGCGAACCCGATGAATACATTCGTTGCGAGCGGCATGATAGATCCGGATTTGATTATCGCATGAAGCCCTCAAGGATAGAATTTCATCTTGATCACATGATCAATTATGTAACACCAGGCTACGCGACTGCTGTCTTCGTCTCATCTCAAGGAGTCCAGCGCATACGTACCACCGCAGAAAGTCACCGAAGAATTGCCATTATCGAAGTGATGGGGCGTCACTCAGGTTATATTGCCCTGGGCTCATCTTACGGTCAACCCGACATCACTCTGGTGCCTGAACACACTCTTGATCTCGAGTTGTTAGTCGACCGTGTGAAGGAAATATATGATTTACAGAAAAACGTTGTTATCGTTTGTGGCGAAGGAATCGTGGATGAAGCCGGGCGGGATCTGGGGGATGAGGAAAGCTCGACGGACCCTTCCGGCAATAAAGTACTCAAGGGTGCTTCCGAAGCTTTGAGGCAGCTGCTGATCCAGAAAATAGGCGATGACTACTTTGCATCCTATCGACGGGGTAACTCTGCCAGTGAAGCCATCTTTACTCGAAAAGTAGGACACACTCAAAGGGGAGGAAGGCCAATTCTCTTTGACCGGTTCTACGGAGCTCAATTGGGAGGGAAGGCCGTGGATTTACTAGTTGAAGGTCGCAATAACGCGGTTTCCACAATTCAGTGGAGTGCCGCCAAGGGCTTTTGGGTCGATAGCTTTCACTCCAATGGATTCAGGGATCGCTGGGGGCATATTCATGCTCGTAAGATGCATCCGTCTTTTTATGACTCGAACAATCTCAAGCTTTCTACAGTTGGTAGAGAGTACCTCCAGCCCATCTTTACTCATGCCATCGGACATGATGATTTGGAACATCAGCGAGATACAACCTTTGCCGCCAGCAGTTTGTTAATGCCATATCATTCGGTGAACACTGACATGAGCAAGCGTATTTGTTATCTGTAACGAGCTTGCAAATGGTCTGGGACCTAGGGAGTCACAAGAGGAGTGTCCCCCTGTCTGGGATGATAAAAGAAACTCATTCAAGATGTTTCATACTCATGAAATCAATCCGATGATCATGCTTCAACGCCTTCTATTCAGTTAAGGTAAGTTTTTCTTGGATGCTCATGAGAAATTAACACATCGACAGCTGTGAGTCCCGGCAGTTACCTTCTGGATCAAATGACATCCTTACTGAAATACCCCTCGCATGAAGCCACGTCATAAACTTGCCGAATCCAAAACTCCTTCTGGAAATATCATGGGACTCTATGAACAGGATGGTGCTTATTCGATTAATATCGGAGGTCAGGAGCTCATGCACTCAAGAGCCAACGCTTCGGAATGCCTGCTGGGTTCGTTGGGCATGGCACGACTGAAAAAAAAGGCGGTCTCGCGTGTGCTCATTGGTGGGCTTGGATTGGGGTTCACGCTCAGTAATGTGCTGAAGGTTGCGGAGCCCCAGTCACGAGTCGAAGTCGTCGAGCTTTTTCCAGAGGTCATCGAATGGAATCGAACCCACCTTCAGGTTTTGAACGGAAGTTTGCTCGATGATCCACGCGTCCAGATTAATGTGGCGGATGTGGTCTCAGTGATTCGCAAGGCTCAACCTGAATCTTATGATGTGATTCTCTTGGATGTAGACAATGGACCCGTTGCTATGGTCGACAAAAACAATCGGTTTCTGTATTCAAAATCAGGGCTTGGTACGATTCGACACATACTGAGACCAGGCGGGCGCGTGGTTTTCTGGTCAGCAGGGCCGGATGTCCTTTTTGAGCGGCGTCTGCAAAAGGCTGGTTTTCAGGTCAAGGCTGAGCCTGCCAAACGTTATCTCAGTGCCAAGCGAGCGGCTTGTATGCTTTATGTGGCCGATCAAGCATCTGATTTCTGTGGTAACGACGAATGAGAATTAAATGTTGACGCTCCGAGCTTCTATCAATAACTGTGACACCGGTTATCATGCGTAAACTTACCATTTACATAACGATCGTAATTCAAGCATTACTGGCTTCCATTCCCGTTCAAAGTCAGGATCTTTCGATTTCATCCGAAACACATCGTCAAGTTACACTGTCTGTCAAAGCCGCTCCTGAAATGGGGTATCGCATTGAGAAGTCGGTAGACTTGGAAGAGTGGTATGGCGTTTCCGATCATTGGGCAGATACTCGTTCCTTGAATTTGACGGTTGAACCTGGAGATGGGGCTTTCTTTCGCCTGAACCTTTGGGAACTGCCATACGATCCTGTCAAGATTGCATTGATAGGAGACTCGACCATTGTCGATTTTGCTTTTTTTGATGGTCGTTTTGGAGGGTGGGGAAACGCATTTCAATCTTATTTCGGTCTTGATGTCCGGATTGCAAACATTGCTGTCGCAGGGCAGAGTACCAAGACCTATCTCAATTCGCAATGGCAGGTCAGCAAGCTCAAGAATGTGCGTCCTGAATTTGTACTGCTGCAATTTGGCATGATCGATGAGCATTCCTCAGAGCCGGATAAACGCACGACTATGGAACAATACGAGTCGAACCTGGAAGAACTTATCAAATTGATTCGCGGCTTTGGAGGATCACCCCTTTTAGTGTCTCCAGTCACCAAGAGGGAATTTGGATCCGATGGGAAGGTAATACCCTGGCTCGATGAACGAAGCGAAACCATGCGTCAGGTAGCCGAGCGACATCAGTGCCACTTCATAGGCCTCAACCAGATGAGCAAGGATTTGTTCAATGATCTAGGAGATGCCAACAGTGTGCATCTTACCACGGACGATCGACTTCACTTTTTTTCGGAAGGTGCCGACATGCTCGCTGGGCTCGTCGCAGGAAAAATGCCCGCCTTCCTGAAGCCTTACCTCAATCCTGCCAAGGTCGCAGGACCATGACTTTCAATCCTGTGAGGGAGTTCACTCTTGAGATCAATATGATACGATTGCAATGAAAACCTTGAGTCACGGTTTTCCCTGATATCCATTTACAAAGCGCTGTAAAGCAACAAAAAAAACCTTGATTCGATGTCAGGTTCACGTGTCCGTTGGATCTCTGGATGTCAAATTTGTGGGATCCTCAATTGCTTGGAAAAAACCCTCTTTTTTTTTCAGCCTTATTCGAGATGTCGTTTTCAAAGATCGTTAACTACTCTTGAAAAATCCCGCTTCTAACGATTTGAAACCAGTGATAAGAGAGCATTACAAGACAATGAAATCCCTTCGTGGAAAACGGTTTCAAGTCTTTCTTTTATCTATGGAGATTACTTGATAAAATGTCTCTTGTTCTCAATTTTCAGTTAACATTATAAAAATAGAAATATTTTGTAATATTGATTAAGCGGATATTATGAAAAAATATCCATGAATCTTGTCAGTAAATATTTTATGAAATCATCATCTAAAAAACATACCTATTTCATGATCGGTTCGATCGTTGCAGCATTTGCTTTCTCCTGGATGGCGCCCGAAATGGCCAAACATACCAAGGTAGGGGGGGAGATTTTCCTGCGTTGTCTGATGATGGTGGTGGTTCCTTTGGTCATGACCAGTGTGATGAGCGGGATTCTTGGTCTAGGGGATGTCAGAAAACTTGGGAAGCCTGGCGGCGCGGCAGTTTTGTTTTACGTAACGACGACCGTGCTTGCAGTGTTGACCGGCGTCTTGATGTTTAACCTTATCCAGCCAGGGCAAGGGGTTATTGCGGATTTAGGAGCCCTAGACCATGGTTCACACGCCGAACAAATGGCTGTGGTTGAAGAGACGAGCCAGCAAAAAAAAGGCATGGCAGATATTTTTGAAAACCTGCTACTGATGCTCTTTACCAAAAATTTACTTCAGTCCATGGTTGAGATTGAACTGTTGCCCTTGATTATCTTCAGTATTATTTTTGCCGGTATGTTGACGACACTAGGGAAGCGCATCAAGGTTGTCTCTGATCTGGTTCTTGCATCCAACGATGCTTTGCTGAATTTCGTCATGCTGCTCATGAAATTTGCCCCGCTTGGGATCTTCTGTCTTGTTGCATCCAATTTTGGTGAAGCATTTGCTGAAGGTACTTTTGTGTCGACCATCAAAAATCTTGCTTCTTACATGATCGTTGTACTGGGTGGGTTGTTTTTTCATTTTGGAGTGACGCTTCCTTTGTTTTTGTGGTTCAAAACCAGAAGGAATCCTTATCGATTCATGGCACACATGAGCGATGCTTTATTGACCGCTTTTTCAACAGCAAGCTCTTCAGCCACGCTCCCTGTGACGATGGAATGTGCCGAAAAAAAGGCTAAGATCTCGAGGAAATCGATTGATTTTGTCTTGCCTCTGGGGGCCACCATCAACATGGACGGTACAGCCCTCTACGAAGCGGCAGCTGCTCTTTTCA
>CESS01018147.1_pt1 | contig 19938 bp, 12 predicted proteins | sample 326931 | NCBI WGS metagenome assembly CESS01 (sample SAMEA2591098, study PRJEB7988) | marine metagenome | biome: marine biome (ENVO:00000447); feature: deep chlorophyll maximum layer (ENVO:xxxxxxxx); material: saline water (ENVO:00002010), including plankton (ENVO:xxxxxxxx) | depth 55 m
AGATAACCGGGCTCTTAGTGTACTTTCCGGAGTCGATATCTTCGCGCTGCTGGCGGTCCTCGTCGCGCTTAATCTTCACCCCTAAATGCTTCAGGCGCTGTTGCGCTTGGTGCAATAGATCGAGCTCGTGCAACTCGGTCAACTTCTGCGCTTTGATCTTCCAACCTAGGCGCCACTCGTGTTCCTGTCCGTCCATCTTGGATCGGCTCTCGTTCTTGGTAGTCATTTGACTAACCTCCATTCACTACCCTCTAAGAATACTCGACTGGGTCAAGTCTGGAATATCCCTAGCACTCGCTCGGCTCGCTTCGCGTGTAGTCGTGAGCGGTCCGCCAGTGCTTGCGACGGGTTGCGCTGCTTTTTCGCGCTTGCTCTGGATCGTCGGTTCGTGTCTTGGTCTGGCGTTACCTAGGCAGGTCTATGGGTGGCAGGTCAAAAGCCCAACCCCCCCTCCCCTACTAAGGGAGAGGTGTCCGACCACAAAACCTGCATACAAATTTCTGAGAAATTCCAGGAAAAAATCCCTAGGTACTTGCGGTTTGCTAGTACTTTGTTCTACACTTATGTTCTAAATGGAGGCAATATGAAAAAAGACACACACAATACAGCAAGAAAAGCATATCAAGAATCAATAGACAACCAAATTTTATTTGAAATTCCATTCGGAAACATTGGTTGTCACCTTGATTCAAATCAAAAACACGGTATCCCGGAGACAGGAAGAAATGGAATATCACCACTCGGTCTTGTAATAGAAAGTAATATACGAATACATAAAGACCCTAATACGAGCGAGCAAACCCAAGTAGGCGACAGGTTAGTTTTATATTCTGACAACATTCAGTCATTCATAGGGTTAATTCATTTAATGGAAATGACTCTACGTCTAGAGTGGGATGAAGCTCTTCAAACACGTATGGACGATGATCCAACACATCGATACGATTACCTAAAAATGCAAGCTATGTCGCAGTTTACTGAAGATAAAGTTGGATTTCCAGATTGGCCTGCTAAAAATGATTAAAAATACTTCAAAGCTGTACTACAGCCTACGAGAAGCCTCAACGACGCTGGGTATATCAGAGAGTCAGCTATCTGGCCTTATAAAAACGGGGAAGATGAAAGCTTTCAAGCTTGGGTCAAAAATACTAATCCCGCGAGAAGCAGTCGAGAATATAGTACTTGAGCCATACCCGATAAAGGAAAATCATGACAAATAAACGAGAACGCGATGCTTTAACAGATGAACTTTTTAAAAAACCTTTGTTAAATTTAAGTGAAGTAGGGCTAATTCTGCGAATTAACAGAACTTCAGTATATAAATTAATAAAAAATAAATCACTTCGCGCAGGTAAGATTCCAACAATGCGAGCTTGGTTTGTTCAGCGTGAGGATCTTATGGATTTAATTGACAGGTCGTTACAAGGTGAATAGCTACCAATTAGAAAAGATGCGTAGTGACAAAAAATACCACAAGATGCAGAATCTTTTTACTCAGATACTTTTTTACCAGCGAGAACATGGATTTTCCCCTTCATACAGGGACTTAATGACTGCTACTGGCCTTAGCAGCACGTCTGTAGTTAAGTATTACCTCATTAAAATGCGGCACAATGGCTTAATCCGTTATGCTAATAACACTGCAAGAACCTTACGAGTTACTGACGAAGGAAAAGAGGTGTTCCGTGTCAAATAGCGATTTAGTAGAGCGCATTGAAAAAGGGTACGGCGACTTAGACCGCGATTCAGTGCGTGACTTAGTGAAAGATGGCAAGTGGTCAGTCCAGGAAAACATCGACAAGCAGTTAGTTGTACGCGATGAGTCTGGTCATGTCGTTAAAGGCTCTCGATTTCCAACCAGTAAGATGCACGAGAACATGAAGCTGCTTCGCACTCAGTTGATGGACCAGATAATGGAAGAAGGTCATGCTGATTTATGGTACGGAAGCTTGATGCAAGCGGTACAGAGCCGTGACGCACAGGCATTAACCATTTGGCGCGACACATTCTTAGGTAAGCCGTCTGAAGTGCAGGAAGAAGTAGACGTAATGGACGTAGTCGCGTTGCTCCAGAAGTCAATGCGAGTAGTTGATGTTACCTAAAAAGAAGGAAGACTGGTATCACCCGCTTTGGGAAGCCATGATGCCGGGAAAAGTAGCTTACGAGCCGTTTACTTGGCAAGAAGACCTTATTCACATCCCTGCGTCAGACCCGTTAAAGCACACAAGGATGATTGGCGCTTGCGGAAGACGTAGTGGTAAGACTACTGCCATTGTTGCAGAGGTTGTACGTGAAGCATTTACTGAAAGACGTGATGGTTCAAAGATACACCGCCCTTCAATGGTGTACGTTATCGCTCCTAACTATGAGCTTGCCATGAAAATTTGGGAACCTATCTGGGAATTGTTCGTTCCAGACCACGGACCCCTTACTCAACTCAAAAAAGGCCATGACAAGCAAAGAAAAATCATAGATTTAGCGCATGGTGGGCGAATTCAGGCCAAAACAGCAGACGATCCTAAGTCTTTGCAGGGTGATAGGGTTACCGCAGCCTTTGTTGACGAGGCACATGACATTAATGAAGAAGCATGGGCAAACTTTATGCCCGCATTAACAGATTCTAAGGGGGTACTGCGAGCAATCGGTATTGCTAAAGGCAAAAGTCGCTTTCGCTCCTACTTTCAGCGTGGATTAGACACTAATGAAGACCGTTTTAATGCATTTTCAGTTGCATCTACAGAAAATCCGTATATTGACCCTCAAGAATTAGAGTTGATGCGTGAAGACCTGACTGATAACGAGTTCAAGCAACAGTATTTAGCTGAGTGGGCAGAAGATGATGGGCAAGTCTTTAAAAGCAACGACGAATTGTTTGATGTAGAAGACTGGCAAATTTTTGACGGGCCGTTTTTGATGGGCTTAGACATTGGAAAGCTAAACGACTACACCGTTGCGTATGTAGTAGACATCCCAACCATGTCAGTTGTAGCTATGGACAGATTCAGTGGTCTTGATTACACAGTGCTTGTACCTCGCGTGACAAACCTGTTTCATTCGTTTGCATGTCAGACAATTCACACTGATGCGTCTGGTGTAGGTGAGCCTGTAGTCGATATGTTGCGCCGTGAAGGGTGCTCAGTGTCGCCATTTAAATTTACAAACCAATCAAAGGCAAAGATAATCTCTGGGTTAGCTGCCGAAATCGAGCATAAGAGAGTACACTTCTTAAAGAACGACGAACAATTGCGTAAAGAATTAAATCTTTATGAGGGTAAAGTTATGGCAGGTGGACAGATTAGATACTCTGCTCCAGTCGGGTATCATGACGATTGCGTAATAGCATTAGCTCTGGCTGTTGAAAAAGCAAAGAAGCGACGCAATACATCGCGTGGAGCGAACGCTGGTTCGTATTTAACTTTTTCAGAATCTGAACCCTGGATGCGGAGGTGGTAAATGGTATCTACAGAATACGAATCATATGACTCTATGGACAATGATTTTAATAGATTCCTCATGCTTAAGCGTGAAGTGTACGGAAACTACTTTGCAGCCGTAGACTTAGACAACGATTATTACAATCTTGATTATCCAAACAAGACGCAGATTATTCCAAGAGAATGGATTCAGCAGGGTATCGGCGCAACGATACCACCTACCGCACGTAATGCTGTCGATAACCTTGCTGACCATATTTTGACTACGCCACATATTTTTGTGCCCGCTCGCCCAACTAACTCTGAGCAACAACAAGAACAAGACCTAGCTGAACGGAAGCGTCAGTTTTTACGTTCATTCTGGGACCAAGTAAAAATTCAACAAGGCGACCCTATTTCGCAAGGCAAAAAGAAACTGATTAAAGACGGTCGTATTATTCTTAAAAAGGCGTTACGTTGGGATTTAGTACCTGACCCTCCTAGCGATGATGCGTCACGGAAAGAAAAACTAGCGTACAGACGCGAACTAAAAAAGCTAGGTGAGTCTGAATTTTTGTGGAGCATAATGAATTGCCCTACAGAAACAATCATTGAAGACCCTAGTGATTGCTATGACCCTAAGTATGTATACGAGTTTTATAAAATATACGCTGGCGATGCACGTCGCATGTATGGATTGGATGATCACCTTGCCGACTATAAAGACACAGACAAAGTGGAATACGTCGAGATGTGGACAAAGCCTCATGGTGACAGCCCCGGCGAGTACGTAATTTGGTGTAAGGGTGAGCGCGTTCACGAAGGTATTAATCCATACCATTGGGAAACTGCACGTTCGACAGAAGAAAACCCTGTGTACTCAGGCTATGTACCATACGTTATTCGAGATTCTGGATGGGGAGAAATTTCTGCTGAAGCTAAACCAGAAGAAAAGTACGTAGGCATTCTGCGTTATGTACATCCAATGCTTGAAACTGAAGCTAGACAGCTTACAGCCGTTGACATCCAAATGAGATTTTCTACATTTGCTCCAGTTATTACTAAAAATATTTCTGAAGACAACGATGCACCGATTGAGATTGGCCCTGGAAAGCGCATTAATCTTATGGATGATCAGGAAATTAGATTTGAAAGTCTTCCTGAAATTCCAATGAGTGCCTTTAATTTAATTAACAAAGTACACGATTACACTAACGAATTATCTAAAGCAAGTATTTTGTCTGGTAATGTGCAGCGTGGAGTAGAGACTGCTACTGAAGCTGACATGAATGTGCGTAACGCCGCAGCTAAGCTAGAAGGTCCAAATAACTCATTGCGTTCGGCAGTAACAGTAATGAATCGTCGTATTTTGCAATGTATTGAAAATATTTTAGAAGCTCCAGTTACTGTGTTCGGAGGTATTAAAGGTGCGCCTAGTTCAATTAGTATTAAACCAAATGAGATATCTGGGTATTATGAAACCTACGTGGAATTCTATACTTCAGACCAAGCGGCCCTCGATGCAAGAAATGCTCGACTCTGGGCTGACTTATACGCCGTCTACCAAGGAACCCTTTCACCTCAAACCGCAATGGAGAAGGGTGGTATTGAAAACCCACAAGAAGAAATGATGAAGGCTGCAGTAGCTCGATTGTTCTTGTCCGAACCTGCAGAGCAAGTGCGTACACTTATGATGTTGCAAGGACTTAATACAACTGCTGAAGATGTGTTAATTTCATATAGAAACAACTTACTTGGGGAGTCATTAAACGAAATGCCCGGAGGCGCACCTACGCAAAACCAGCGACCGTCTATGCAGCAGATGTTTGACCCAACACAACCTGTTGTTGAAGAAGCGCAAGAGAATGTACAGGTAGACCAAATACAGGAGATGTTTAGATAATGGCTGGTGAATTATCAAATGCAATGCATGAAGTAGCCGCTTCTGCGTTAGCATTAAACTCTAAAGCACTGCTTTACATTGCGGATGCGTTTGCAACTGAAGATTATATTGATTTAACGAAATGGTCATTTGAAGAAATGTATCAAGTATTTGACGCACATGGGCATGGAAATGACTTACGATATTGTCAGGATGAATTTTGCTTACAGGCTAGAGGTGTAATAAATAACATCGTTGCTGAACAAACACAAGCAATTCAATCATCGCTCTTGCAATCTCAAGGGGGTCGCTAATGACTGCTGCTGAATTCTTAAAAAAATTACGTGCGGCTATTAATGCTGAAAGTAAAAGACACCATAAACAAACTGACGCCCCACAAAAATGGAGTCCAATAAAAGATGAGCAATTTAATGAATTGCTTACTAATAATAACGAATTCTCTATTGAAGAAATAAATGGAGCCTTAGCAGCGATATCAGAACTTGATGCAAGTAATGAAATATTTAATAATCTTCAAACTACACTAATTGAGTCTATTGAACGTCCTGGAAAAACAATAATGTGGTATCCAGATCGAGATTGGGAATTATCTACTCCGTGGTCTGAAATAATAATTGGTGGTGGCATTACTGAAGAAATTGGTAATGGTAAATGGTCTTCGTTTCAAGATAAATATCTTCCTATCACTAACGGGAGATTTGAATTACCTGATAATTTTTCACCAACAAAAGGTGCTGACCTTGAATTAGATAAAGAAATTATTAGAGATATTCAAAGTAAAGCTAAGTCAATACAAGACGCATTAAAACAAAATTATCTTGCTCAATTGCGGATTAATCCTAATGCTACAGATGATGAAATATTTAGATCGCTATTGCTTGGAGGACCAAGCGGTTTGCTTGAATCTGATGTTTCTGGGATTAGTACAGGTAGCTTATTAGACTATTTGCCTGAATTAATAATGCCTCAAACAATAGAAGCTTATCAAGGTGGAGCTACAGGAGGAAGATTCCCTGACGGCACACCTTCAAGTATTATAGGTGATACGTATACTGACAGCGCAGGTAATGTAAGAAACAACAATAGTTACAGGCCCGGAACTGCAGATATTCCTCATGTTGTTACAAATCGTAATGGTAAAGAAACATACTACGATGAAAACTGGCAAGAAGTTCCAGCACCGCGTAAAGATGTAGGCCCTGTTGCCTTTGAACCTGATTCTCGGTATTTTGAGCGCGATCCTGTTACTGGCGAATGGAAATTAAATGAAGCATTAAGCAATCTGCCATTAGGTGAACAGGCTCAATTTGATAATAGATTTAAATTAGCTGAAGAAGCAATGTCTAATATTCAAAAAGGTGGTCAACTAGGAATAAACTTTGCTGCACAAGATTTAAAAGGACGAGAATATCTTGACGATATGCTTCGAGATCCCGGCATGTCTCTTGCGCGTATGGCTAATTTTCGTGGTGACCCTCAATGGAAAGGTGGTCGATTTGGAGGTGTAAGCGCTGCAGACAGATTTAACGATTATCAAAATTATTATGGCGGTTTAAACGAACAGCTTCGTAATTTATTTGCTAATCAAGGATTATTTAATCCTCCGCCCGCAACTACAGGTCCTGCGTTTCCAGGAACTATTCCACCTCCTGCGGGCGGTCCCGGTCCAGTTACTACAGATCCAAACACAACATTTGTACCACCACCAATCGATCCTAATCCGGGGCCTACAAATCCACCAAAGCGGCCATTTGTTCCTACTCCAGTAAATCCTAATCCAGGACCTACAAATCCACCAGTAAGACCTCCACAGTCGCAAATATTTACAGTGCCACCTCAACCACCAATATCTCCTGGAACTATTCCTCCGCCGGGAGGCGGACCTAGTGCTGGGTTACCATCTGGACCTAGTTTTCCGGGCACTGTTCCACCTCCGGGAACTACTCCTTCATTTCCGGGAAGTACTCCACCTCCTGCGGGAGGGTCGCCTATTCCGCCACCACCTGTAGTGCCACCGGGAGGTCCAGGAAATTTGCCACCACCACCAAATATTATTACCCCACCTCCTGTTGGAAAAGGTCCTCCTATTTTTAAAGGTCCGGGAAATTCACCGCCTCCACCAATGAATGTACCTCCAGCAATCGATATTGGGAGTGATAAAGGAGTATTTAATCCTCCGGGTTCAGTAAAAACTTCTGGAAATAGATTTGCAACAGGTAGCGCATTAAATAATTTTATGGCTCAGTTAGCGAAAGAAAAAGAAAATAATAGAAAACTTCGCTTACGACCTCCTGTAACTAGTAGAAGGGGGTCATTCGGATAATGGCAAGAATGGAAGACCAAGCTATATGGGACTTAACTGTTCAAGGCTTAAATAATTACCAAGAAAACTATAATATTGATTTAGTCGAATCATTTCGTCCGTGGGGTTTTAATACGTTTGAAGACATTGCTAAGATGTTTTGGATAATTGCAGAAGCTGAGTCTGCGTTTGATCCGTGGACTGCTGGCGATAACGGTGACAGTGTTGGATTATGGCAATCTAATATTAAAAATTATGAAAATGGAGGCAGAAACAAGTTAGGCTATTCACACGATGAAGTAGCGGGAGATGTTAATAAGCAGATAGAAACTGCTATTCAAACTGCTGTTGAGCGATTGGAGTATCCAAATACTCCTATTTCTGAATTAGGAATACCGGGATTTGAAGATGTTCAGATTTCTATACAGCATCCGTTTTCTCCATGGAGCGTATATTTATTAGCTGGCTCTGATTCTGAAGGAGGAAATCTTTTTAATCGTGGAATGAATTTCTGGAATGACTTTTCTAGTAATCAGCCTAGCAATACGTTACCTAATCCTTCTGTGGCTCAACCGTCTACTCAACCTGCTACTCAATCAGAAATGGGACTTACTCCAGAAGGATTGGCGCGATATCAAGAAGCTGTAGCTGCATATGAAAATCAAGATGTCGCTGGCATTCAAGCTAAAGCTGATAGTTGGAATACTTACGCCGATACTATTGCTAATGCAGTAAACAGTAATGCTTTTTATCTTGATGCGTTTGGTGACGATACTGAAGCGTCGGCTAGAAATCAAGCAATGCAAGAGCTTTCGCATTTAATAGATGCGCCTAATATTGAAGACTTTTATGAAGAAATAAATATACAACCTACTCAAGCGTATCAAACAGCACCGCAATTTCAGGTAGCACCAGAGGTAACTCAAGCTGAATTAGACCAAGATAGATTTAATTCTACTGCGTTAATAGGTAGAAATATTATGCAAGGGTTGCCTACTGGTGAAGCACAAATGAATGTTAGTCCAGAAGTTTATCAAAACTTAATGGAATTAGGTCCATCTGCAGGACTTGATCCAGCTTTATTATTTGGTGGTCCTGAAGGTGGGCAACTAGCAACACCAACTATGGACACAATAGCTAAAGCTACTCCAATGGAACGTGAAAATTGGAATGCTGCTGCTTCAATGTTTGAGTTGCCTGATTTTACTGACTTAGCAGGTGCTACTAAGCGAAGATGGAGTGGTCGTAAAGAAACTGGTTCTGGTCTTATGAATACAGCACCACGACCTGCACGACCAAGTATCGGTGGTTTAGGTGGCGCTTTGGGTAGTGTTCGTAGAGGTGCATTAGGTACACCTAATAGAACTCCAACTAACTATCGTTCACCAAATTCTCCAAGCAGAAACAAAGCAGCAGCAATTCGTTCTGGACGAGCAGGTCAAATTAGAAGTTCGAGGTAGTAATGGTTTACCGTTCTTTTCAGGAACAAGCTCGTACAACCGCTCCGTCTGGGGTATCTGGTATAGGACAAGTAGTTCAGCCCGGAGAAATTCTAGCTGAAGAAGACATGCAGTTTAAGTTTCAGCCTCCGCAGGGACAACAATCAACATTAGGTAAAATTGGAAGCACAATAGCTGCAGTCGATAAGCCAATATCAGAACGTCTTGGATTTCAAATACCTGAGATGCGTGGACCTCTTGATGAAATAGGAAACTTTGTACTTCGCGAAGGTTCACGCCCAACCAACTTATTGTTTGCATTACCGGGAGCAGGATGGGGTGCAAAAGGTGCATTAACTGCAGGTCGCGCTGCTACAAAAGCAGCTAATCTTGCTCGGTTTGGAGGTAGAACTCCTACACTTGGACGTGGTGTAGCTAAAGTAGCAGAGCCATTATCTAGATTCGCTGTGGGGGCGACGGAACCATTTGGTACATTCGGCGGTAGATTACCTTACCGAATAGGTGCGGAAATGGGTGGTGGCGTATTAATGGCTGGCTTAAGCCGTTCTGCAATGGATGCAATACCAGAAGATGCACACTGGTCAGTTAAATTGGCTACTGGATTAGGGGCTGGTTTACTTGCAGGTGGGATGGCAGCTAAAGCTGGTATGTACCTTCCAACTAAATTTCCAGGACTGGTTAATCAACAAGCTATGGCTAAAGTATGGGCTGCTAGGTCAATTGCAGAAGTAACAAAAAATGCAGCATTAAGAGGTATTCCTAATCAAAGTATGCAAGGGCAAATAAAAGATATTGAAGGCTTAGCTTTGAAACTTGCTGATCAAGAACAATTTACTCTTAATGAAAGCGGTTATCCGACACCAATAAGAGAAGGATTAAATCAATCTGCGCTTGAAGCTATTGATAGACCCACATTATTAGATGGTGAAGATGGAATAATTAGTCCTGACCTTTCTGGGCCACGTTTATCAAGGGGTTTTGATTTTGAAGCTGGTCGTTATGAAGCTAATTTAGATACTGCTATTAAAGCATCTCAAGATGCTAGTAATCATTTAAAAAAATTCAAAGAAGGACGAGAAAATTATCCTGATCCTTTTAAAGAATTTGAGCGTTTAGAACTATATGATGAAGCGCCTCCTTTATATGAACAAATAGAAAATGTACTTACAAAAGCTTATCAAAATCCAGAAGGAGAAGAAGGTCTTTGGCTAACATCGTTACGTAATTTTCTTGTAGATGAACGTAATATGGGGCCATTAAAAGCAGAAAGCTATTTGCAGGACTTTGCGAATGCTGACAGATTTTTAGCCGAATCAACTGAATTAGAATTAGGCTTATTAAAACCACGCGCTGATGATGCATTTAAAGTAAATAACTTGGATGGCAAACGAGTCAGCATATGGGATAAAAGTATTACAAGTAATCTTAATAATAAGAAAATTAATGCTGCAGTAACAGAAGTAATTAGAAACAATCCAGACCAATTTGATATTCGTAAAACATTACCATTACCACTCACAGGTAGAGGTGCAGAAAATCCATATGCTGATTCAAATGAAGCTATAGCAAAATACTTAGAGATGGATGAAGCAGCACCTGAATTAGAAGTTCAAAGATTAAGCAGTGAAAATGCTTTCGATACAATGACTGATATAGATAGATTAGAGCTTACTCCCGGTAGTGCTATAGCTGGTAAAGGGTATTTAGAAAATCTTAAAGCATTAAATAAATTTTTAAGATCTCGCAAAGAAACACAGGAATTTGATTTAGGACAAGCGCAACTTCGATTTCCTGATCGTGAAGATCAAATAAGATTAACTGCTAACAATCCAAATACTTTAGACGCTATACGAAAATCTCCATCTAAAGCTTTTTTTGATAATGCAGGAAATGTATTACGTATCTATAAACGGCAAGAAAACCGAACTAGATTTGCTGATGTTCAAGCAAAAACAGCAAAAGGTAATATGCCTCGAAGTCAAAGCGCAAAAATAGATGATGTATCTATTCGTATTACTGATCCTGCATTACGTGAATTTTTATCTAATCTATATGCAAGAATAAAATCAGGCGACGCTAAAGAAAACGCTGCTGATTTAATAATGCGTGATATTGATACATATGAAAATTTATCTCCTGTTGCTAAGCAATTACTTGATGCTAGTGATGCAGGGCGACCTACTAAAAAACAATATTTAGAAACAATACGAAGTAGAGCGGAAGCTAAAGAATTTATTGAAAAAGATGATGGATTACCTGATTTATCAAAACAAAAAGAGTTAGACCTAATAGAAAAACAATTAGGATCTTCGGTAGAACAAGCTCAACGTAGTCAGCAAACTGCTGAAAATATATTAGTTAATTTTTTAGGACATACACCAAGCGGTCGTCCTGGACAATGGTATAGATCAGCTGATGGCGCTGTAGAAATGCGTCTTGATAGTAATGGCAATCTTGATGATGTTCGTTGGCAAGAGCCTGAAGCATTACGCGATGGAGTAGAAGAATTTCAAGCTCGGCAATTAGAAAAGCAGCAGTTAATTGAAGAAGGCGAATTAAAGCCTAATCAAGCGTTACCTGAAGATAGGTATGGCATTACTACTCGTGGTCTTGGGGCTAAGGCAATTGTTGATCTTATAGCTGATCATGGAATGAAAACTGTACAAGTACCTGATTCAGGTCCAATGTCTGCATTCTATCAAGAGTTAGGTTTCCAAGAAATTGGACGTACACCTTTTGAAAATGCGCGTGGGGCTTTACCAGATTGGGATGTAGATTTATATGGACGACCTGACATAATTACGCTTGCGTATATGGGAGGTTTAAGAAAAGGAGTTGTAAATAATGCAGGAAGAATTACGGATGGAATCGTCAACAAAGTCGGAGAATTTGGCGAATACCAAGGAACCAGAAATATTATCGAAAACCTCAGCGAAGCCCAAGGAATTGGGGCAAGAATATCAGAACTCTCGGAAAAGTATGGCGGAAAGCGATTTAACCAACTCTTTGATGACTCAGAAGCAGCGGGAGAATTTGCACTCTTATCAAGAGAAACTGGTCCGAGCTTTGATGAGTTAGCAGGGTACGATAGAACTAGTGTTGATGATCCAGGCCAAAGATTTCAATCTCCTGTTCCTGAATACGCTCCTAAATTAAATAGAGATATGAAAACCTTTATTAAACGAAATAGAGGTGCAATACGAGCTACTGGTTCTAATGTGAGTGAAACAATTACATTAAGTAGAGTCGTTCGAGGACCAAAAGGTCAGTTTGAATCAATTGCAGAAAATTATGTAATTGATAGAGAAACAGGAAATTTAATTAGTGAAGACCTTCAAATTGAAATAGGTGAGCAATTAGACAGTTGGGGTAAGCAATTAGGTAGAACCCGTACTGCAGCTAAAGCATTAGCTATTGAAAAACAACGCGCTCAAAACGATTGGAATGCAACACAGCCTCCTGAAGACCCGTCTTTATTAGATCGCATGTTAAGCAACGTAGTACGTGGTCGTTTTAATCCTAATGCTGCTGCATTAGCTCTTGATTACACGCAAGCTCGTAGGCAAATTGGCGATGCCGTTTCGTATCAAAAAGATAAAGATTTTTATGAAGCAAGAAAAGGCAATCTTGCGATTGAAGATAGGAAGACTGGAATAGTATCTTCTGTTGAAGGATTAATTCAAGTACGTCCGTATGTTGATTATGCTGGAGTACGACACGAAGGTTTAATGACTTACGTTCCTCCGGGAAAAACTATTAAAAAAACAGTTATGACTCCAGATGGAGAAAGAATTGAAGCTGTTGTTTTTGATGCTAGGGACCCAGAAGTGTGGGGTGCTGAAGGAGTTGATTCTTGGAATAATTTAATGGTTCCGCTTGAGCGAGTAAGAATTGCAGAAGAAATGCAATTAGATGATGCAGGACGCTCAATTACTCAATTTGATTTAGCGGAAGCAGCGCAAGAACAACGGCGCGTAGGTCAAGGAATAAAAGAATCAGGTTGGATTCCTTTAGGGGACTTTATTGAAAATTCTAATTTACATAGAACTCCAGACGGTTCTACATTATTAGGTTCGTATGGGCTAGGTAGGCAATTTCAGTTTACTGAGACTATTGATGTTCCGTCATTACGTCGTGGAGGTCTTGATAAAACTCAATTTACTAAACGAACAGGTCGTGCTGCTCCGGGCTTTAATGACAAAGAACTGCAGTTCAATATACAAGAATTAGCTTTTAATAATCAAAGTCTTGATTTTTCAAAAAGCTTAACTCAAATGATCGCAACAAGACTTAAAGCAGGTCTTGATTCTTTAAACGCTCAAAACTTTAAAAACGATGTTTCTAAGATTGGAACTACTGCATACGAACAATTAGCGATTTCAAATCCTGGACTTTTGCAACAACATGCATCAATTATGGCAAAGCTGTATCGAGCTATTGATCCAGATAATGATGTATCTGCTAAAGCTGAGCGCAAAGCTATTGACCAAATGGATAAGTACGCTACACGTATTTTAAATAAAGTAGAAAATGAGTTAGATAGAATGGCTAACGATAAAAAGTTTGATCGTTTTAGTGCTCGTGAACTTCAAGCAAATATGCGTGAAATTAATGACGCAATGCTTGAGTTTTCTGATTTAAATTTACAAGTTGAACGGTTAGTTATTCAAGGTCGACAAATGCGTGGCCGTCAACAAGTATTAGAAAATCAGTTAACTGGTACAAGTTCTCTCCCAGAAGGTGCTGGTGGTCGAGTTGTACCAGAAAATGAAATTTTTGATTTGGAATACAATCCAGGTCGAAAAAGATGGTTGGAAAACAATGAAAATTACATCCGCGCACAAAGTTGGGATAAAATCCTTCAACGTTTAACGGCTCAAATAACCGTAAAATACAATTTATTAGCTCAAGAATTTGCTCAGTATGGTTTACCGCTACCCGAAAGTCTTGCTCGACTAGAAGGCAATCTTCCAGGGCAAAGCCCTCCTACTTCAATAGGTGATATTGGAAGAACGGAAGTAGATCGATTAGGTCGTGCAGCTGAGCGTAATTTAAATATGCAAGTAGAAGAACAGTTGCAATTACGTGGGTTAACTGAAGATGCATGGCCTTTAAGACTACCTGTAAAGCAAGGGTTAGCATCTGGTGATGCACCGTATTACGTTACTGATGAAATTGTCGTGGGTTTACTGGAAAGTAAATTAGGTCCTGAATTTTATAGACTAATTAAAGATTATTATAAATCTACATCTTCTCCTAGGTATCGAGATTTACAATTGGGAGAAGATGCTGCAAAGCGCAGAGTGAGAGCTCATATTGCTGGGTGGTATCAAGACCGCGGATTGGGACTTTCCTCTGGGGAAACAGCTATTGCTGGAAATAGAATTGCAAATAACCCAGAATTAGTTACTTTAGTTCTTGAAGGCATGAGTCGTGGAAAAATAAAACGCGATGTAATGACTGCTATTTTGGAAAATCCACATCAATCACCGGCAATAGGAAGGCTTCAAGTCGAACTACTCTCTATATCTAAGACTGCAAATGATGGTCAAGGCATACAAGGTCGTGAAGCATTAGAAGATCAGATAGATAGTATTGGGCGACAGCTTAGTGGCACTACAGTTGAATTTAGTAAAAAAATTAAAAACGAATACTTGAATTTAAACAAACTTTACATTGATTTGCTGCGCGAAAAAGGTAATATTACTGAAGAACTATCTACAATTACTCAACTTAATGCTGACCAAAAAATAAATGTTCAAAAAGCTCGTGAAGGTGGAACTGCTGAACGAGCAAAAGCTATTGAGAAAATACAATCTCGTGATGCAATGCAGATATCAACGGCTCAATATAATACTAAAAAAGAAATGGTTAGGTATGCACAGCGCATGTTTAACCAGACAGGTGCGTTTAATAAATACATTAAGAATGTTACTGATAAGCAAATAGCGCGTGAAAAGAAAAGAGCAGACGCATTTGTGACTGCTAATAAAGAACTTATTGAAGTTACTGAAGATATCAACCAGTTTGTTACACGATTTAATAATCAATTAGGATTAGAAAGTTTAAGTAAATTAGCGCCACAAATCGGGAATCCAAATTTGCGAGTAATGCCAGATGTAGCAAGAGAATTTGCTTCTAATGCACAATTAATGCCTCAAGAGGCTCCTACTGGACCGCTTAAAATCTTTTCTGATTTAAACGCAGAGATGCGTCAAATTTCAGCAACACTAGATTTTTCAGGTACAGCAATACAAGGAATTTTTGCTGCTGGTGCTCATCCGATAGAGTTTGCTAAAGCGTGGACTATGGTTACAAAAAGCGTAGTTGCTGATAATGATGCTTGGTATAACTGGATGAAAGCAAATGAAGATTTAATTGATGAATACTTACGACTAGGTGGAGTATGGACACATCCAGGAGGGTCAGAAGAATTCTTTTTAAGAGCTAACACTCCAGTAATATCTGGAATATCTCGTATAACTAATCAAACTGAACTTACTAGAAAACTAGGGGAAACATTAGGAAAAGGTCGAGATTTATCGAACATGCATTTTTCGCGTATTGGTAATGCGAATCGAATGCTTATGTTTAAAAAATGGCGCGAAGGTAAAGGTTTTTATAAATTACTAAAAAACAAAGAAATGCCTATACAAGAACAGCGTGAAGTTGTGAAAATGATTAATGCTGCTACTGGTTATGCGTCTGATTACAATCCGGGAACTATTGCACAAGCAGCATTGTTTGCTCCTAGATTTTTTGCATCTCAATTAAAAATGTTAAGTGGTGCAGCTACAAGAAACGATACAGCTGGTCAACTAGCTCGCAGTTTAATGATGACTACTATAATGACTGGTGCAGTTATTGTTGAATCTTTAAACAGTGCTCTAGGTGAAGAAACTGATTGGCGACCAATAAAGTTTACAAGACAAGGGACCGCATACTGGAATACAAACTTTATGCGTATTCGTAATGTTGGCGGTCGAGATGTTTCGTTGTTTGGTCCATATGATTCATTAGCAGGGTTGCTAGTAACTGGAATGGCTCAAGGTCCAGAATCAATGATAACTAAAGGGTTACGTCAAAAAGCAAGCCCTATTTCTCAACGTGTATATGATGCGTTCCAAGGCAGTGATTTTTATGGAAATAAAATTACATTTAATATGCTAAACGATACATCTGGCACAATTAATACTGTTCGCAATATGGCTCAAAATTCATACACTCCGTTTTATGTATCGGATGTAACTGAAGATATTGTTGATGGGCGTACAAGTGTGGGTTCAATACCATTAGCTGCAGGTGCGTTTCTGGGATTAAAGACATCTCCTATGTCTCTTTCTGAAGTAATGCAAAAGGATGTTATTGCATGGGTTGATGAATTGACTCCCGAAATAAAAATGGAATTAGGGTTGATATATGAAGATGGTGGCACACTATCTGAAATGGAAATTACTAAATACTCAGATTTAACAGGTGCGGCTCAAGCGGCGTTTAATGAGGTACATCCTGATAACAAACAAAGATTAACAGAGAATCTTGAACGATTAGCTACTAGTGGTGATGTAGCAGCTATTTCTAGATTAAATAAAATTATGATTGAAGAAACTGCTGAACGAGATCAAGAAGCATTAGCTGATGCATTTTTAAGATGGAGAGGTAATGTTCCTGACCCTAATTTAGGTTATGTAGTTCCTGTAGACATTTCGAAAATTCTTGCTGAAATAACTAATATTAGGTATCGCTCGTGGAAAGCGCGTAAAACTCAAGATGAATTCTTTGAAACAGAAATAACTAATTCAACTTCAGACAATCCTACAACTCAAGCAGTTAGTCGTTATTACGACGCAATGGATTCCAGTTCAGTCCCAGGAACTAACGAAGTTGTTTGGCCTGAATTTAATAGAAAAGTCGGAGAGCTGTACAAAGAATTTACTCCTGAGCAAATAGCAATGATTGAAAATCGTTCGCCAGCTAAAATACATCCTGTATTTCAACCGTATTGGGATGCACGTCAACGAGTTAATCAAAGCGAATACTACCGTATTTCTGATCAGATTTACCAAAACCCTCAAGTACAAAATGCAATTGCGGCTGTAATTGGAGTAGAAAATACGCCTCCATATTATGAATTGTTTAGCACAATGGTTGAAGATTTACGTGCAGATCCTGATCCGCAAAGGCAACAAATAGGAGTTATTTTAGGACAAATTATGAATAAATTAAGTCCTTTAGTTACCCGACAAAGACAGCAATTACTTATAACTGATTCTAGTTCAGGAGGGAGATTACGAGAAGACTTAGAACTAATTGGACGAATTAGACCTCAAGCTCAAGCAACGAATAGTTATAACCCATCATTTGGACCATCAATGGTTAGTGCTGGGAATTGACGAACTTATAAAAATACAAGACAATAATTGAAAGGAGAACCAAGTGGTTAACGAAGCTGCTCCCATTTCTCAAAGTAATATGGATGCTCCCAACGACGATCTAGATGTCGCTGAGGATACATTTATTCTTGAGGATGAAGACTCGGCAGAAGTTCTTGAGACGGAATACGCAACAAAAGATGAATTGGACAAAATGCGTCCAATGATCGGTCGCGCTACATCTGCTCTTGACCAACTTCAAAATCGTACAAATTCTATGGTGTCGCAAGATGATTTACAGACTGTACGTCAGGAGATTAATCAACTTCGTGATTTGTTTGAATTAGGAATTCGAGACATGGCATCGGAAGATGTTATGAACGAAATCAGAAATCAACGATACGAAATTGATAAACAAACTGAACGTGAGACTTTACGATCTGAGCTACTCCAAGAACTTGGTCAATCTAACGATACAACAAACGACTCACCAGATCTAAATGAGGCAGCCTTACAAACGGCTTCAAACCAAGTAATAGCATACGCAAGGGGTAAAGGAATTGATCCTAATCTTTTGTCTGCTGATACATGGAATATGAAGCCGGGACAAACTCTAGCAGAAGCAGTTAAAGATGCTGAAGATGCTATTGATAGTATGGCTAATGAAGATACTTCTTCGGCTCGACGCTCAAAAAGAAAGAGCGCCGACCCCCAAAATGGAGCTTCGCCTTCTAGAGCAGGTGGTTCTACGTCATATCGAGGATTGAATCTTGAGAAATTGTCAAAAATGACGCAAAGCGAAATTGCTGCTCTCCCAAAAGAAGTAGTCGATAGCGTTTTGCAAAAAGGAGTATAAGGAGTAATAGCTATGGCTATTGAAAATTTTATTCCTCAAATTTGGTCTGGCAGAATTCTCGAAAACCTAGATAAGGCGCATGTATTTGCGGCTCGTCTAAACCGCGATTATGAAGGAGAAATCAAGAACTTTGGTGACTCTGTGCGGATAAACAGCTTGGGAACAATAACTATTGCAGATTACACAAAGAACGGGACTATTAATAACCCCGAGACTTTGCAAGGCTCTGACATGGTTCTTGAAATTACACAAGCTAAATACTTCAATTTCGAGATTGATGACATAGACCGATGGCAGCAGAAGCCAAAATTGATGGACGCTGCCACGAGGGAAGCTGCATATCAGATGTCTGATGCAGTAGACACATATCTAGCAAGCGTATTGCAGGCTGGATCAACAAACAATGTAACTGGCGGAGCAGGGGCGGTATTAACTATCGGCACTGGCGCTGGTGAAACAAATGCATACGTATCTCTAGTAAACGCAGGTGTTGCGCTAACTGAACAAAACGTACCTACACAGGGACGTTGGGTTGTAGTGCCGCCATGGTTTGAAGGTATGTTGCTCAAGGATGATCGATTCGTATCATACGGTACTGTTGCTAACCGAGACGACCTGAAAAATGGTAACATCGGACGAGCTGCAGGATTTGATGTATATGTATCAAACAACCTTTCTTCACTAGGTGGTTTGGGTGTGAACTATTACATCCAGGCTGGTGTTGATATGGCTGCTACATTTGCTGAGCAACTTAACGATACTGAAGCATACCGTCCAGAATCAAGCTTCTCAGACGCTCTGAAAGGCTTGCATCTATACGGTGCTAAGGTAACTCGTCCATACGCATTGTGCTACATCTACGGCACTGAAGGTACATAGGGAGGATAGATAAATGGCTATAACAACAGTCACGGTAACTGACCTTACCCTTAATACTGAAAGCGCAGATCTCAACGTGGGTGCTTTAGGCACTCTAGGTACAGAGATTGCTACTGGCGCAGATGGTTTCAATGTTGACTTGAGCAACTACGGTGACAAGAAAATAACTTTCATTTTCACCGATCAAGGTGGCACAGGCGACGATGTAACTATGGTAGCTGGAAATAGGCCCCCTTCACAGAGGGCTGATCTAGGTACAACAGTTGTCACTATGGCAGCAAGCGATACTAAAGCAGTTTGCTTTGAAAACGCACAGTTTTTGGGTCGAGGACTTGGTTGGTCTGTAGGCAACCATGAGCAAAATATGGCAGGAACAAGCGCAGGAGATAATACATACGTACTTGTATTAGCTACTCCGCGAGACCTCTAGTTTTGTAATAGAGTGTGGTAGGGTAGAACATGCTGGGGAGTAACTGCCCTGCCACATTTAATTAGGAGAAAAATATGGGTGCAAGTGATCAATTAGAAAACAGTATCATTACACGCCTGATAGATGGCAATAGCTATCTAATGAGTCCCGATGCAACATATTACGCATCTCTGCATACTGCAGACCCAGGAGACACAGGCACAAACGAGCTATCTGCTACAAATGGGTATGTTCGTAAGTCGTATACTACGTCAGGCGGCTGGAATGCAGCTTCTGGTGGTTCTACATCAAACAACGGATCAATAACATTTGCTGCCGCTTCA
>CESS01049753.1_pt1 | contig 19910 bp, 33 predicted proteins | sample 326931 | NCBI WGS metagenome assembly CESS01 (sample SAMEA2591098, study PRJEB7988) | marine metagenome | biome: marine biome (ENVO:00000447); feature: deep chlorophyll maximum layer (ENVO:xxxxxxxx); material: saline water (ENVO:00002010), including plankton (ENVO:xxxxxxxx) | depth 55 m
TTTAGAATACAATGATTTGCGTTTTATAGTTAATGAATTACAAAATACTTCTACTTACTTACAACCCAGTGGATTATATAGCAGAGATTTATTTAATAAAGTATCATCTATAATAAGTAAAACAAAAGTTAAAAGAGATGCTGTAGGAAATCCTGTAAGTGCAGACAAAACATCTGCAGGATTGTCAGGTATTTTACAAGAGCTAGGTCAATACAATAGGTTTAAACAAAACGATTATATTCCATTACAGAGGTACGGTAACTTTTTTATAGCAGTAAAAAATGAAAGTGGTAATCTTTTAGAATATAGAATGTTTAACAAAGGTAAGTTCGGCACTAAGTTTCTAGACGAAGAAAGAGATGTTAGACAACAACTCAGAGAAAAATATCCAGACATTAATATAGATGCTATACAGACAGAAGCTGTTACAATTAATAATCTTAGAAGATCTGTTAATGCAGACTTGCAAACTTTAGATTCTATATCTCAATTCTTATCAGATATTAATGCTAATCACTATGTGGAATTACGTAAGGAATTAAATACCTTAGTTAACAAAAAGTTTGGAGCAGATATAAGAGGTTATAGTATATTTCTAAAACCTAGAAAAGAACAGGCGGGTGTAGCAGGATTTAGTACAGATTTTGGCAGAGCTATTAGCCAATACATCTCTACATCTTCTGAATTTGCTGGTCAAAATAGGTATAAGAGTACGCAGATTAGATTAAAAAATAATATAGAAAATCAATCTAAAAATGAAACATTAAAAAGAGCAGTAGATTCTTGGTATGGATACACAGATGATCCTAAACAAGAGTGGGCTAAACTAAGACGTGCGGGTTTCTGGTGGTTCTTAGGTGGTAACATATCTTCTGCTTTATTACAGACAGTAACTATACTACAATTTTCTGGTCCATTTCTGTCTGAATTTTCTAATACACCTAGAGTTTTAAAAGAACTTACAAGAGCAACTAATGATGTAAGAAAAATGATGATATTTAAAAATAGAAAATTTCAAGACGTGTTTATGAACTTTGATGATGCTCCTACAGATATACAAGGAATGAAAGAAGATTATATAAAAGATGTACAGAGTGGTTTAATAAAACAAGGGGCAGCTTTAAAAGAAGCCGCCATGCCAACAGACACAGCTAGCTATAGGTCTAGAAGTCGCGCAAGGAATGCGTTACGAATATTAGAAAATACCATTATGGGTGGTCTGTTTAATACATTCGAAACCATGTCACGTTCTTCTGTTTACTTTGCTACATATAGACTTGCACAAGATATTAAATTTAGAGAAAAGATAGCAGACTTTTTAAGTAATGATGAAAATTTCCAACTTAATGTTAGACTAAATAAAGGAGAAGTAACTCCCAGAATTATTGCGCAACATTTGATTGATGAAACATTTGGATTGTATGGTAAAATAAACAGACCTACTTGGGCTAAAGGTTTAGGCTCTGTAGTATTTTTATTTAACACTTACATATCGCAGATGTTTAGTCTAATGGGCAGAATGCTAACCCACAGAGGAGGGCAGAGAAAGTTAGTAGGTCAAAGAATACTTGCTAAACAATTAGCTATGATCATGGCAACAGGAGGTATATTTGCTTTACCTTTTGCAGACGATGCGACATGGTTAGCTGAATTTATATACAATATATTTACAGGCATGCGTACTAATGTCAGACAAGAATACAGAAGATTTATGGACGAGCATGGTTTTGATGCGGGGCTAATCGAAGGTTTTGAAAATGGTTTAGTAAACAAATTGTTTGACGCGGACTTATCTAGAAGAGTTAGATTTAATGTTCCAGGTGGCACACAATTAAAAGCAATTTTAGATATTGGAGGATTAGCATCTGGAGGCAGAGTAGAAGAACTAGGTGGTGCTGTTGGTACTATGATATTTGGAAATGCCCGAGGCATAGTAAATGATATAGCAGAGGAAGGTGAATTAAATTCAGAGTTGTTTAATAAAATATTTAAAAGAACTACTCCCACTTTTATAAAAAACTTTTCAGCTTCTTTAGATTATTTAAATGGTGGTCCTATCCTATCATCCAAAGGAACTTTATTAATAGATGATCCTACTTTATACCAAGCTTTTATGAAGAGTATAGGTTTTAATCCTACGGAGATTAGTAAAAAACAAGACCTTTTATATTTAGAAAAAGTAAATGGCGGAGTTACTTCGGGAGCTAGGAAAAGATTTAATAATAGAATAACTAATTCTTTTAGAAGATATTTAGTAGCTATTAGAGAAGGTGATACAGAAGAACAAATTGAGCAACAAGAAAAGTTAGCAGAAATAATGGGGGATTTGGTTAAGTTTAATTACAATTTATCACAGACAAAACCTGGTCTAGTATATACTCCAGATACATGGACTCTATTTAAAGAAGCTGTAAAAGATATTAGTACTGAGTACAGGATTAGCCAAGGTTCTGCCTATGAAATATATTCTAACTTATTTGATTACCAAGCAGCGGGTTACCCATTATTTTCAAAGCCTAATTAACACATCCAAGAAACCCAGTCTTTAGATTTCGCGCCAGTCGGTTCATCCACTACTACAGGTACTTGAAAAGTGACACCATATTCTGGGTGAGTAAACCATAAAGCTTGCTGAGGTCTCTCAGATGTGAACCTGTTTGAGTAAGCATACTCATCATAACCTTTTGTAGAGCCATTAACTATACAACCTTTGAGGGATATGTACTGGTGATAGTGACCTAAGATTACGTAATCAATAGTTTTGTTTTGATTATTATATTCTTGCTTAATCTTCTGAACGCCACGAGCAATAGGACCTAACATACCTACAATCCCCGTGCCCCCTGCCACACCTAAACGATCGCCATGTGTCAGTAAATAGCTAACACCATACACTTTGTATACTGTATCAAAACCAGTAGGTATTTGGAACTGTATTCTCTTGTCATTTTTAAAGTGCCTAGCTAGCAGATTGTATAACATCCAATCGTAGTTAGTTTTTGCGGCTTGCTTATGCCTATATTGTTTGTATGTTCTAGAGTGATTACCGAACGTACAAGGAACAAAGACTCTACCAAATACTTTAGCAAATTTCTCTAGTGCCCATGTCATATTGTCTAGCAAATCTAGTACATGTTCTATATTAGTACCGTCATTATTTTCTGCTAGCTCATCATGGATATCACCAGATATCATGTCGCCACCAAGAGCACATATAATACCAGGATACTTAGGATTTACCATATGATTAGTACATAAGTCTATAGTAGTATTGATTACATTTTTAAATCTTCTCAGTGCTATCTCTCTATCATACTCATTTATACCATTGACAGCTTGTTTATCTACAACTTCTCCCCAATGGAAATCAGATAAGAATATAGTAGGCACACCTGGTGCGCCTTTCGCTGGTGTATTTTTAGATATCCACTTAGGTGGTTTAATAGTATGGTTCTCTGCTTTGATGAGACTGTTCTTTAATTTTTGATGTGATAAATTTTCTTTGGCTAGTACATCTACTTGCCTTTTCATATCGCGCATCTCTGCGTCATGTGAATACTGTTGTTCTATTAAAGCCGCTTCAGCATCGGGGGGCACCATAGTAGGTTTAATCCCCTGCAGTTGGGCTTGTTCTATTCTCTCAAGTAAAGTAGTGCGCGGTATTCCTAGATCTCTAGAGGCTGCCGCTTTGTTGCCTTTGTTTCTAATTACTGCATTCAATGCATCAATTAGTATGCTTTTAGCTGTTGGTTTTGCCATGTTTTTCTCCTGTAGTGCGTGAATAATATCACTTTTTTTACCTATTGTCAAGCAAATTGTGTTATGATATAATAATCAAATGATACAAACAGATGCAATAGTAATGACAGCTCCTGTTGTTAAGATCGGTGGAGACGCTATCAAAGTAGAAGAATCTTCAGACGATTCGGATTCCAAAGAGTAGGACAACACCCATGAACAGAGCTGCTATGGAGCAACAATTAAAAAATGCTCCTGCTTCTCGAAAGAGAAAGCCTAAAAAACCTAACGTAGATAAGAGAGTTAAAAAGTTAATGTCTAAGTCGGCTAAGAAAAAAAGTTTTATGTCTAACTTAAATAAACCATCTCCTACTTTAAGTAGAATAACAAAAGATTTAAAGATGAAAAAAAATAAATTACAGAGACCATGAAGAAAAAATCTACAGTTAATAAGGCAGGCAACTATACCAAACCTGGCATGAGAAAAACTATCTTTAACAGAATTAAAGCTGGAGGAAAAGGTGGAGCTCCAGGGCAGTGGTCAGCGCGCAAAGCGCAGATGCTAGCTAAACAGTACAAAGCAAAAGGTGGAGGTTATAAATGATGAATATTATTAGAAAGTTTATTTGCAAATTGTTTCGCATAAAACAATGTGAGTGCAATACGCCGAAGAAAAAAAAGAAAGGGAAGAAGTAATGCCAAAAGGACCTGGAACATACGGAAGTAAAAAAGGTAGACCATCCAAGAAAGCCAAGAATCAGAAGCCAATGAAAGAAGTAAAGAATGGTAATGGTACTAAAGGTAAATTGACTGGTGCACAAAAGACACTACCTGCATTCTTGCAAAAGAAAATAGCTAAGAAAAAATAACAATGGCTTTAGCCAAATCGCAGAAGAGTTTAAAGTCTTGGACTAAACAGAAATGGAGAACCAAATCTGGAAAGCCTTCTACTCAAGGACCTAAAGCTACGGGTGAGAGGTACTTGCCTTCAGCTGCTATTAAGAATTTATCAGCAGGTGAATACGCCGCAACAACTGCGGCTAAAAGAAAGGCAAGAGCACAAGGTAAACAGCATGCTGCTCAACCTAAGAATATAAAAAAGAAAACTAAAAAATATAGGAAGGTATCATAATGCTTAACTTGTTAATAGGTCCATTGACATCTCTACTAGGGGATACAGTCAAAGGATTTGTAGCTACTAAAAAGGCTAAAGCAGATCTAGCTTTAACGGAAATCAAAGCACAGAAGTCTTTGAAAGAACAGCAGATCGCGGGTAAAATTTCGTGGGAGGCTAGTGCAGTTGACCAAATGAAAGGGTCGTGGAAAGACGAGGTAATTTTATTATGCCTGCTAATTCCTGCGGTACTAGTATTTATTCCTGGATGGACACCACATATCAAGGCAGGATTTGAAGCACTACATAGTTTACCAGATTATTATAAACATCTATTATACATTGCTTGCTCTGCAAGTTTTGGTATCAAAGGTGCTAAAGGTGCTATGGGATTACTATCTAAAAATGGCTCCAAGAATACCTAGGAAGAAAGGACAACCAGCTGGATCTAAAAAACATTCAGACTTATATACAGATGAAAACCCGAAAGGAACAATCAAAGGACTTGGATTCAGAGATGAGTCATCGGCTCGCAGTAGCGTGGCTAAGATTCGTAGATCTGGTAGAAGCCATGCCCACAAAACTCAAGCGGCTATTGCAATGGAGCAACGAGCGCGTGTTGCTGGCAAGAATAAGCCTGCCGCTATTTATAGAAAATTTATTGAAGCCCAGAAAAAAATCACAAAAAGACGAGCATGAGGAACACTGGGGTATAGGAGGAAAATAATGTTTGAAGAACTTAAGGAGAGAATTAAAGAACACGAGGGATATAGGGGTATCGTATACAAGGACAGCCTAGGATTCGCTACCATAGGATACGGTCACCTTGTCACTAAGGAGGATAACTATGAAGAAGGTATTGAATATAGTCAAGAACAATTGGAAGCCGTGTTTGAAAGTGATTTTCAAAACGCCTGTGATTGTGCTGACATGGTCGCTCAGAATAGTAATATCAATTTTGACGAGCATCCGCAACCAGTTAAAGAAGTTCTTATAGAAATGGTATTTCAGCTAGGTGTTGGAGGTGTAAGTAAGTTTAAAAAATTCTTAGCAAACTTATCTACTAAGACCTATCACCTAGCCGCAGATGAAATGCTCGACTCGCGTTGGGCAAAACAAACTCCTATGCGTGCAGAAAAACTATCTTATATTATAAGGGAACTCGCTCACTAGAATGTCTTTTCTGGTAGCTAATGTACCTCCTGTAAAAGTTTGGATTAAAAAACAATATCTCTATGACTTTGAAAGGGGGCACGGAGAATACGTAGAGGGTATATGGGCTACTGTTAAGTCTATACAAGGTAGAGCTTTGTATTTCGAAACATATATACCAGAATATGCAGCTCTTTACGACAAGCTGCCAATCAGTGCTTTTGTTAGTTCACCTAATGTTAAAGATGATTTACCCTTAGAAGAGTTAGAATTATGGGATGCTTTTAGCTATCATATCACGGTAATTGAGAAAACAACTGTACCACCAAGAGCAAAATATTTATCCCCCACAAAGAATTGGTATCAAGGAGAATATCTATTTACAATAGATAGTTGCCATGCCGATCATAATTTACCCAACATAAATTACTCACAAGTTCCAGAGGAACATAAGTCATTTAATATTTTAGAATTAGAGAACGGGCACTTCGCTGCCCAGCCAAACAATAGAACATTGTTTTATGATAAATCTTTGACTCCTGCAGAACCAAAGCAACCAGATTTTAAAGTATCAACTATAGAATATAACGTAGAATCTGTCAGTAAATGGACAGCAGGTGACGATACTAACTTCTTTTATAAATTCAAAGAACAAAGCTAGGCATAAGCCTAGCCCATTCCTCAAATAATTATTTAGTGATAACTTTATGTACGTTCGGAAACGCTTTGTTTCTGTTGTAAAAATTTAATGCCCACTGCCAGTCCTCTTTATACTCAGTTCTGCAGTAGTCTTCTAGTGTGTCTCCGTTTGTTTCGGCACTGTTAAAAAAGTTTAAACACTTATTAACAAATGCTGTCGTTACGGAGAAAGTTCTTGGGTACTCCATAGATTCTCCTTTGTTGATATCTCAGCCAAGGCTCTCCAATAGTCCTTGTCTTTGATAGGGAGTCTATCAAACTTATACTTAGAAGTCAATGATTTATTACTGAATGACAGGTATAGCTTTTTTGCAAACCTATCATACTTAGTTGAATGCGGATAGTTGTGTGTATTTTTCATGTGTCTCCAAAAGAAAAAGGGCTGATCCCAATGAAGAAAATCAGCCCCTTATACGGTTGTGGAAGTGGTTCCCCAAACTGTTTCTAAATATTTCATCTAGAAGAAGTAAGGTTCTTTGTGCCCCCCTGTCTCCGTTGTTAGTCTTATTATATCAAAAGATATAACATTTGTCAAGAGGTAAATGCCTCACTCCAATCTCCTTGGACTGCTCCCTTTGCGTACTCAGTTGCTCTAGTCTCAAAGAAGTTCTCGTGTGCCTGCCCGTTGACAATATAGTCCACCCATTCAAGTGGGTTCTCTTTAACTCCATAGTTAGGTTTTAAACCTAGCTGAAGTAATCTTCTGTCTGCCATGTAGTGTATATAGTTCTTTACTTCTTGAGGTGTAAGTCCTTGCACTGGTCCTTGCGCAAACGCAAGATCAATAAACTTTTCTTCAAGAGTTACCATATCCCTACATATATCGTAGAGTGACTTCTTAAATTTATCATTCCATAATTCTGGTTGTTCATCCAGTATAGTATGAAATAACTTTAACATATTTTCTACGTGGTGGTTCTCATCTCTGATAGACCATGCAACAATCTGACCCATGCCTTTCATCTTACCAAACCTTTGAAAGTTTAATAACATAATGAATGAGCCAAACAACTGCAAGCCTTCACCAAATGCAGAGAATACTGCCATGTCTCTGATAGCCTTTTGATTATCATTGCCACCTTTATTTTCCCATAAGTAATTATGTTTGTCAGCCATCTCTTTATATTCTTGGAAAGCTTTGTACTCTCTATCATCCATACCTATGGTATCGTTTAGTAAAGAGTAACTGTGTGCATGGTTAGCCTCTGATGTAGCTATAGCAGATAACATCATGCGCACTTCTGGTTTTTTAAACATGGGTATATACACATCCATATACGCTTGTGCAATATCTACATCTCCTTGCGTAAAGAAAGTTAGAATCTGTTTAACTAGATTCTTTTCTGCATCATTCATCTTCGCGTTCCAATCACTTACATCTTCATGTAATGGAACTTCACTTGGTAGCCAATGCATCTTCTGTTGTTGGTCGTAGGCTTCAAAAGCCCACGGATATTCAAATGGTTTATAATATTCTCTTCCTTCAAATACTGACATCTCTCCCCTTTCTATGCCTCGCACGCGGCGCAGGCGGTTTCGTCTGTGTCAAAGTCTTGTCTAATTGTTCTCTCTATTTTACTAGATAAGTTCTCTACTTTCTTAAGTGATTGACTTCTCATGTAGTATAGAGTTTTAACTTTATTTTTCCACGCTCTCAAGTGTATACCGTGTAGTGTTTTAGTATCTACATCTGGTGGTAAAAATAAATTTAAACTTTGTGATTGGCAAATATACTTTTGCCTATCTGCTGCTAGGTCTATAAGCCACCTTTGGTTCATCTCAATAGCAGTTTTAAATACTTCTTTATCTACATCAGATAGAAAGGATAAGTGTTGAACACTACCACCATTAGTCACAATAGATTTCCATACTTCTTTATTATTTCTATCGTACTTTAGTAGTACCTTTTCTAAGTATTTATTCTTCATTAAGAATGTACCACTCAAAGTCTTTTGAGAAAAAGCATTTGCTCTTAGTGGTTCTATAGATGGAGAAGTTCCCCCACAGATTACTGATGAAGAAGCATTAGGAGCAATGGCGATGACATGTGAATGTCTTAGTCCTGTGCCTTCCATATCTGCAGGTGAACCCCTCTCTGCCCCGAGCTTCTTGTTAGCAGCTTGAGCCTCGTTGTGTATATGCTTAAAGGTATAATCGTTTATAGACTTAGCCATAGGACTATCCATAGATATACTTCTCTTCTGAAAATAGCTATGTAATCCCATTGCACCTAAACCTATTGCCCTTTCGCAACGCGCAGAATTGACAGCTCTCCACATGTAATCGGGAGCGTCCTTAATAAAAGTTTCTAACACATTGTCTAGCATACGTACAATATCTTCTATGAATTGTGGGTTATCTTTCCACTCATCAAAATATTCTAAGTTAACAGAAGACAAACAACACACAGCAGTTCTATCTTTAGCTGTAGGTAATGTAATCTCTGAACATAAATTAGAATGATTAAACTTTAAACCTAGTTTCTTTTGTGATTCTGGTAGAGCTTCGTTAACTGTATCAATAAAACTTATGTATGGTTCACCTGTAGCTATTCTAGTTTCAAGTAATTTAATCCATAAAGTTCTGGCATCTATTGTCTTTATAGTTTGTTTAGTATGAGGATCAATTAAATCCCAAGACTCACCTTCAGTTACAGCTTCCATAAACTTATCAGATACATTTACACCATGATGTAAGTTAAGATTTTTTCTATGTATGTCTCCGCCTGTCGGCTTTCTCATCTCAATAAATTCTATAATTTCTGGATGGGATATATCCATATAAGAAGCATAGCTTCCTCTTCTAGTAGCGCCTTGATGAAACGCAGTCATCTGTGAATCAACAACATGCATGAAAGGAATGACACCTGTAGTTTTGTTTCCAATACTTGTAGCCATACCTTGTGATCTTACATCACCCCAGTAGCCTCCTATACCACCGCCCATACTAGACAACCAAATGTTCTCAGTATAGTGGTCCGCTAATCCTTCTCTAGAATCATCCACGTAATTTAAGAAACAAGATATAGGTAGTCCACGCGTAGTGCCCCCATTGGATAACACAGGAGTAGAGAACATAAACCATAGTTTACTTGCATAATCATATAACCTTTGTGCATGAGCTTGATCGTCTGCAAATGTCTTTGCAGCTCTGGCAAATGCATCTTGAGGACTAGCCTCCGTTGGTAGTAAGTATCTATCTTTGAGTATAATCTTGCCCGATTCGGTTAAAAAATTATCACGTGAGTATTCTATATTTATTTTCATTTATATCCTTTCATGTTGTCCTGTGAAGAAGCGCGAGCCTTTGATTCTATCATAACTTGATTGGGAACACAAGCCCGTCTTTAACTTGAATGTATCCAGCCTCTTCCATAGCCCTAACTGTTTGCTCTGATTCGCCTGGTGCGAGAGTTCTTCGAAGTAATTCGCGCTTGAAGTGGCGCAGACTTATGAAGTTTCTCTCTGTATTTAGCATAGTTTCTTTAGTCCAGATTGCCATATCCTGTGCTAGCTTACCCGCTCTAGCCATACCAAACCCTGCCAATGCTTTAGGCATAGCTTCTTCTACTTCAAACATAAGGTCTTTAGTTCTTTGCCAATGATCCCAAGTAATTACTTTCTGTGTAGAACAACTTGCAGACACAGCCAAAGCTACTTTAATAAAGTGTGATACTCTACGTTGAGTATACTCAGCTAAGTTAGGGTCTGTAGGTATAGGCTTTAAGCCAGATTCTATATCAAGATTGATCTTATCAAATGCTCTGTCATCAAAGCGCATAGGTCCGTACATCTTTGCTATCTCTGACAAGTCGCATCGTAAGTTATGTATAGTAGAATCTTCTACTCTATCTTGTAATAAAGATTGTGGTATTTTTTCCCCGTCAAAAAAGACAGGTATAATTCTTGATAACAAACCTTGTGACCTAGCGTCTTCGGGCAAGTTATCAACAAACTGTTCGGGTGTAGCACATGCTATCCAATTTAAACAAGGACCTTTTATTATATGCTCACCTGCGGTTTTAGTTTTATGTGAGTACTCTTCTTTACTATCCCACATATCAGTAAGAAACATTTGTAAATATCTTTCATGTCTGTGTAAGAATGTACCTAACTCTGATGTAACTAATGTTAATGACCCATCATAAAACTCATCACCTATTGTAGATAAACGCATATCAAATCTAGATGCCTTAGACATATCTACTGCTAACTTCTCTGGTGTTATTCTATCTTGTATACAATACAAAGGATACTCTTTTAAACCGTATTCAGTTAAGCCAGAGTTAAAATTTTCATGGTCTGGTGTAGTACCTACAGGTGTAGTTAGCTTACGAAATACTTTAGTAAATGGTAGAATCAAACTGACTGATTTATTACGCCCAGGTCCAGCCACTAACACAACGAATATATTGGCACGTATATCGTAGTTAGCCATAGGCATCCAGACTCTTCTACCTAGTGCACCAGACACAGATGACAGAGCCGCCCACCTTCTAAACAGTTTAGGTATAGGACTTTTACTAGTAGCATCTACGCATGCTTCGATGTAGTCTTTATATATTCTAGACATTGTGCCCTCCCTTCCATGTTTTTAAATTCTTCCAAGTGTTACCAACTTCTACAGAAGAAGGAATGATTAACTCTCTATCTTGCACAACCATAGGATTAGTCATGCAGTTAACTATCTTAGGCATCAACTCGTCTACCTTCTCATTAGGTACTTGACCTAGGATAGCATCGTGCACCTGTCCTAAGACTTGTACACCTTCATCTTGCAACTCATTCCATACTCTATACAGTCCTATATTTAATAGATCACCTATAGTAGATTGAGGTACATAAGCAATAGCACCACGCAATGTAGTAGCATCATTGAGTCTACCCCAGAATTGTCTACGCCTACCCAGTGGTGTAGTAAGCGTTCCAGTATTTGATAGCTCATTTGCTATACTGTCATGCCACTTCCTGATTCCAGGGAAAGCGCCTGGAACATCCAGGTATTTAATCTTATCACCATATACTTTACCATATGCTAGAAGCTCATCAAAACCAGCTTTAGGATCTTGTTTATGCCACCTATTAACTGATTCTAAGGCTACTACACCACCATAATACAGCAGTTGGAACCTTGTAGCATGCGCTACTTTAATCTTTAAATGCCTAGCTAATGACGTAGCTGACAAGCCATAGTTAGTACCATGACCTGCACGTTTACACATATCTCTAAAACTAAACTGTAAATAGTAAGGGTTCTCAGCAAGCTCTCTTTCTTGTGCAGGATCACCGCTCCAACCCATGTTTTTCCAAACCATTTTAACAACAGTAGTATGCAAGTCACCACTCTCACAAGCATTGATGTACCCCTCGTCACCTGTAAGATAAGCAACCACACGGGATTCAGCTTGCTCTAGATCAGCGTAGAACATAGTCATACCTTCATCGGGTATAAATATTTCGCGCAAGTCTTTTGTTATATTTTGAAGATTAGTTCCTGTACCCCAAGGGGCTTCTGAAGAAGACCAACGCCCTGTCTCTGTGCCTGCCACATTATAAGAACAACGTATTCTATTGTCGTTATCTCTGTCTGTGTCTAGCACACCAAGGTGTTTGTCTATGTCACGTAATGCAAGAATAGCATTACAAAAAGGTTTTGCTCGTGGATAATTTTGGCGCATGTATTCAAGCGCTTCACGATCTGTTGAAACTTTTTGCTTACCTTTCTTATAAGACATAACTTTAGGTATGCCTAAGTGTAGGTAAAATAAATTCTGTAATTGTTTAGGTGATGCATGGTTTAGATCTTTACCTGTTGCCGCGTTTGCAAACAAGTTAAGCATGCGTTCTAGTTTAACTCTGGTATCTTTCAAGGGGGCACGCATATTTTTAACTGCGTCTAAGTTCACACGTAATCCTTTTAACATCATAGCCATAGCAGGCTTGATGCTATCTAACTCAAAGTTGTATGTGCCTGTGGTGGTATCGTCTAGATCTGTCTTGATCTTCTGCCAAATCTCTTGGGTGACTGCACAATCTAATGCACAATAAGTCCAGAGTGTTTGTTCAGAATCTAGATCTATGTTTTGAATGTCTACATTCTTTATTATTTTTGCCATTGCTTTTGTCTCCCATTCTAGTCGTAGTCTCTTTCAATAATCATATCTATATAGTGTTTAGCTTTTTCTAAATCTTGTTTGCCTCCCTTCAATGCGTGTCTGCATATGTACTTTATAGCATTACCTTCTGCGAATAATAATTTATTACCATTAATAAACATTGAAGGTTGTATCTCGTAATCTTGGTAGTGGTCACCACCTACTTGCGTAGAGTATGCGTCATCTGTAGAGCTCATCCTGTCCTCCTATAATTTCAAAAATCTTTTGTCTTGTATTGTGCGCATGTAAAAAAGAATAGTCGCACACTATAATAAAATCTTCTGTCTTTCCTCTCAGCCATATCTTGGCACGTTCCTTGTTGGCTATACTTTCTCTTGACTTGTTTGTTGATAAGAAGTCTGATATCGCTAGGTCAATGACGGATCTCCACAACCGCACTTCACTTTCGATAGTTACTAAATCATTTGGTATATGTAACTCCGAAAAATATGGAGCACGCTTGTACATTATTACATCTATTCATCTCTCTTAGTACTCTTTGAAAACTTAGCCATAGTTTTCCAAGCACCCTCGTTTGTGTATATAGAACCAAGAAAGCCTAAGCCCTTCTGTTGTTCTGGCTGTAGCGCATGTTGAGCATGCATTGTATCGTGTATCTTACCTTTAACATTTATGTTCTGCTTATAAGATAACCATGACACATCATACGTTTGGTTCTGTGCAACCTTAGTAATCTTTTCGTTTTCTAAAATTCTTTTAACCCAAGCCCATGCCTGTTGCTCATGCTTATTATCTTTCCAATAGTTTTGTAAAGCATTTCTTGTATCTTTAAATGGTATAACTAAAGCAACGGAATCAGATGGAGCAAAACCAATACAAGTAATAAAACCTCCACTAGTTTCAATGTCAAAGCTAAGTGGGCTAGCTTCATTGTCTTCTCGTATATATTGTTCTTCAAATTTATTAAGGTCTTCGATAGTAGGTTCAATCCATAACTCTCTTTCTTTTATTTGTATATCGGGTGTCTCAGATTCTGCTATTGCTTTCTTAATATCTGAAAGAACAACAGGTCTGAAGTCAAAGTTTCTTATCACGGCACTAGGGCTAAAGGTAGGCAAGACTTTTGTTCCCCCTGTGAGGTTAGATTTAAGAACAGTTCCCCTGTAAGTTCCTATCTTATCTAGCCCTGTCAGCGCCCATAACGCGATACTTCCCATTGCAATAATTACATTAGGTTTGCACGCGTTAAGCTCGGTCTCTAGTCTATCTATCTCTCCCTCGTATTCTTCTTTCAAGAAGCCGAAGCCATTCACAGGAAACTTCGAGCGACTCTTCCCCTCTTTAAGCAAAGCTTTATAAGAGTTTTTATTATTGAAGAAGTGTGCAGGATTCTCCTGTGCTGGCTTCTGAGAGAGAGCATAAGTGAGCAAACAGTTTTCCACATTTAGGTTTAATATCTCACACATCTTGTGAAACATTTTACCTGTACTACCAACCATGATTTGACCAAGACGTTGTTCATCTGTACTTGGAAAGTCAAAGACGAACGCGATCATGGATTGACCATTGCTTGGTTGCTGTGAAGGAACTGTCTGCTTTGTCATGCTAGAGTATTCTTTTTACTGAGGCTTGTAGAATATCTTTATTCTTACCAACCATTTCGTGCTTGATTAAACCCTTAAAGGTTTTACCAATTGCCATTTCTAGCAACTCACTATATGGTAAGTCATCTACATGACCCATGTCCAGTCCACTTGTAAGGAAAGACTTTAATCCTGTAGCAGGATTCTTAACCTTCAAGGCATTAGGTGTAGCCCAGAACTCCATACGTGTGGGTTCTGCATTACCTAGTTTGTCGTCAGTTAGGTCTGAATCAATCACCCCAACTGCTTTGACATTTAGTCTGATGAGTGGTGTTGAGTTTTCCCCAACCTCATCTGCTCTGTAAGATGTCACAGAGAATTCATAACTACCCTCGGGAAGTACAACCGATTCGGGTGTATCTTGAGGTGTCATGTTTAAAAAGTCAGCAACGTTAGACATTATTTATCTCCTTTCGAATTGCTCTCTTTGAGTTTTGCCTTTGCATTTTTCTGAATAGAATCAAATAGCTTACTTAAATCTAATTCGATATTAGGTTCTATTAAAGAAGGCGCTGTAACTTTCAGATCCATTTTATGATCTGACATTGTACGTATCGTGCGCTCTGTTCCTTTACTAGATGATCTAGTATCTATTCTGCAAACACAGTTAAAGTATCTACCAATCTTAGTTGATAGCTTAGAACCCACGGAAGTTGGGTATGCTTTTGACACACCTAAATCACCTTCCATATACTGCATGTGTGCTGTCACAACAACATTACACTTCACTTCATCGCCTGTAATGTACTGTATAATATTCTGCACATCACGCGCTGCAGCACCCCATTCTGGTTGGCTAGCTTGTTCAGTAGGTTTCCTGTTATTAAAAACGAGAGCGGCTCGTAGGGCAGCCTCCCCCATAAGTGTTAGGGAGTCAATCACTAGAACCGTATCCTCTCCCCATTCTTTCACGTGACCCAAGTCTTCATCACCGTCTTTCCAATGAGACAACAATCGTGCCCCTCTTCTAAACGAATCAGCTTGAGCTAGTGAATCTCTTAACGTAACATATGAGACGTTCTTTACTGCTTCTGGTTTCAGAAACTCTGGCAGTATGTCAAGTCCGTCATCATAATCTAGTATACGTAGCTTCTTACCTGCGTTAGCTAAACTCGCTAGGGCAGATGTCTTACCACTACCACTGTCTCCGCAGAGAAGTAGCTTAGTAACACTCGTAGATTTATGTTTACTTATATTTGCCATAAGTTGGTCTCCTGTTATGTTTGTAATTATATACTAAATAAATTATTTGTCAACAAAATATTTGTTGAGCATCTCAATTTGTTCTTCATACTTCCCCATTGCATTAAGTTCTTTCTCTATACTTTCTAGTATATCAGTGTGTTCACCAACACCAACAGCACTATCCATATAAATTAATACATTGGCTCGATGCTTTGCAATCTGTCCTTCAGCATGCTTTAACATTGCGTCAATCATTATCAGCTTCATTGTTTACCTCCTTCTATTACTTCTAATTTTATTGGTTTAGTTTCTTCAAGATCGGGGTGATACTCTTGTTTGAAATCAGTGCCAAAGAATATATGTCTTTGTGATTTCGCGTGAGCACATGCCTCTCTATATCTGCAACCCCCGTAGTTTCCACAAGAGGTGAAGTTCGCTGGGTAGTACTGCGAGTTAGCATATACATCTGATATCTCAAGATGGTGTAGCGTATCGTTGTACCACTCATCAATTAATTCTTTGGATACATTGTATACTTGCCTAGCAAATCGGCAGAAGTTAGCACCTGTCTGAACTCCGTCAATAATAAAGCCGTCAACAGGTAGCTTCAGTACCTCACGGCATGCCCAGATGTAAGCAAAGACTTGGTTAGCTGGCATATAGCCATTGAAATAGTACTCTGATAAGGCAGTCTTTGTAGTCTTAGTATCAACAAGATATAACCTGTCATCAACAGAAACAATCTTATCTATACGACCACTAAACCTGTGTCCTCTATCACCAATAGGCACTTCGAATCTCTGCTCCAATGCAGGCGATCCGTCTGGCATGGTGGCAAGTTTCAAGTTGTCATCCCAAAACTCCTCAGCTTTCCATACAACTGCACGAAGAGCGGCTTCCAATCCTCTTGCACTATCGTCTGCAAGTTTTAGATCTTCACCATAATCTTTTAGTACTAGAGATACAGCTTGGCTAACTGATGCTTCCTTAGTCATGCCTTCATGTCTAGCCTTATCTAACTCTTCCAATCCTGCGTGTACTGCAGAACCAAATCCTGTAGCACTAGAGTACTTGGTAGATTTCCAACCGTCTAGTACAGAGAACTTGTAGTATCTAGGACAAGCTAAAAAAGAACTAAGGCTTGAAGTATCCCATATCTTTTGTATAGGTTGACCATTGTCATCCCAAACAAACTTTCTTATTCTTGGTAAGTTATCGTCTCCCATATGTATCCCCTTTCGTTTACTTTATTTCTGGTAATATTATCTCTGGTCTATACTTGATGTAGTTCTCTATTAAGTCAGAAGGTACACAAGTTAGTATTAAACTATCAATGTCATCCAACTCTGTCATAATATTTTCTTTAGCTATTTCGCAATTAGGTACATCAAGATATAAATATTGTGAAGCTATGTTTATACATTTCTTATCATCAATAGGACCTAAACATAAATACCCTAGTAAAAAGACTGCTGTTTTCATGTCTCTGATACTAGCATATCTAATATGTTCTTGTCAAATTTCTTTGGTACTTTTTTAACAGCACTCTTCTTAGAAATTCTTTTACCGCTAGCCTCTGCTTCTCTTACGTTTACCCTAGTAGCTTGTAAGTATTTTACAATCTTACTTATGGCATCATTGTCTTTAGATAACTCAACTGATTCTTTCTCAAGTAGATCTGTTGGTATCTCTATTGTTTCTTGCTCTTCCATACTCACTCCTAATGTTTAGTCTTTGGGTCTGTCTGATTTTCTTTTAGCTTAATAAATATTGAATCAAGTGTGTTGCCTGTCTTGTCCTGTGCTTTCTGCATCTCATCAATCAGTGGTCCTGCTGATGTAAATGTATGTAGCACGTCAGCTAACAATCCAAAGCTACCCATTGTTCCATACTTTAATAAAGACAATCTCATACCTATCTCATATAATGATGATATCAATACATCAATATCATAATCCTTAGATACTTTTATTAATGGTTCTCTTAAGTCTTCTACACAAGCCTCAAAATTTGCTCGGTACTTATCTTCCTGCGTCATAGTTTCTCTCCTGTCTCTGCATTCACTACGTCAAGTTCTTCTAGGTCATCTAGAATATGTAGTATTTCTACACCTTTGTCAAGTTGATTTATTTTTAAGGTGTCGTATTTATACGGGTCGCCCTCGCCCTTCTCTTCTGCTAACCCTCGGTATGCTTTTATGTATTGGTATATACGCATACGTAAACTGAAAGGTCGGTCATGTTTAATTATAAACTTGGGTGCTTCCTCTGAGTTTGGGTTATCTATTTCTTTTAGAACCTTTTCCAAAGCGACTGAAATATCTGTCCAACGGTAAAGGTTGCCCTTCTGTTTCGTCATTGTTTATCTCCTGTAAATATTCGTGGTCATTGGGGTCAAACATGGCATCATTTTCAAAATCTTCCACGTCAAACACATCATCAACCAAATCAATAGTCTCGTCTAGTAAGTAGTCATCACCTGTTGTGTATCTTTTCTTAGTCATTGTGTCCTTTCTAATTAAATATACCTAACCAATTTAATACTATCATTATACTTAAGCCATATGTTGTTATCCATAAAGCGCAACCCGTAATTAAATAACAAATATCTTCGAACGTATTCAAATTTTAGTAGACCATTCTTTTATATTATCTGTTGTGATAATTCTTTTGTTTGATAGTACAGATGAGTTAGTAGATATAGCGGGAGTGTCCTCTATGATAAACATATCAGCGATATGTTCTTTACCATCTAAGGTTTCTACTATAGTATTTACTAACGTATATCCTGCGCCAAGTTCCATAGCTTTTACAGACTCGTAAACAACATCACTCTTTATCTCATACAGTTCTCCTTTTATTTTATACCTACATATCTTTGTATCGTAATGTCTAAATGTAATTGGATAACTGTTTAAGAAATCTTTTATAGTGAAGTTGCTATCAGTAGTGATAGCATCACCAATTTTCTTTTGCTTAGTAAGTAGTCCGTGTAATCGCTCACCCTTTTTAAGAGTGCCATACACAAACATCAGTCTCTTTTTATTGCTCATATTATACCCTCATATTTTCGCGTAGCCAATCCTTTAACTCTGAATTACAGAATAGTTCTGTCATAAAATTACCAAAGGAATTAACTATGTGTTCTTCGTCTTTGTCTTTCATGTTGTACTGATAAAATGCTACGTGCATACACTCATGCACGACTACATTGAAAGCATCAGCACCACCCTCTTCAATCATCTCTTCGTCTAGATAGATTTTATATGGAGGTTTCTGAACAAACATACCTTGTGCTTCACCCATTTCATACATCACTTCATGGGGGGCAACAATTAATTCTACTTTAAAAGGTCCGATCGTTACAAATTTAGGGAGTCTTTTATTTTTTGCCATAGATTTGTATACCATGCTTTGTCTTTCTTGTCAAGTAAAATCTTATTACTGTTGTTATTATTAAGGATATGATACCATACCCAAAACATTTTTCCTTTCTTTCTATTCATTTTTATCCTCGTCATTGTGTCGGGGTGTGCAGTATAGCCAACCCATATCACTTATCTCTTGCTTGTTAAATGCTTCGACAAATTGTCGGACACTATAACACTTGGGATTAATTTCGGAAGTGCCTACGCCACTATCTAAGAATCTTTGCAGTTCTTCATCCGTCACTCTGTCGTCTGGTATCCAGTGTGCTATATCCCATACTAATTTTTCCTCAGCCTTCATTGTGAACTCCTAACCATTGTATGTATGCTTTGTGATCCTCTATCTTTTGCAAAGGAAATGCATCATAGCATGATGCCATGCGTTCCACAATAAATTCTTTAGTTTCTTTACTTGATATATTTCTATTCATAAATTCATATATGTGTTTAGCAAATAAAATATTATCTCTCGGAAACTTTGTCTTGTCTTTCTTCTTTGTCATCTGCTTCCTTCCTTTCTGTATTGAATCGTATCATATGCTGTGCATAATCACGCAACACTTTATCTAAACCTTCTAACTCATCAGTTAATAAGTTCATTCTACTGTTTAGTGTTTCTATTTCTTGATTGAGATCTTTCATTCTCATCTTTATTATACTACTATTCGCCATGCTTAGCCTCCATTTCTCTAAACCAACGCGGTTTTCTTACACCTTTATTCCATTGAGCAAAGTATTGTTTGTCGTGGAAATAATATTCGCGATACGAATCTATATGATTGTCGCACCACTTGTATTGATCGGGCATACACAATGGCACAGTTGTTAAATCATATG
>CESS01037488.1_pt1 | contig 19860 bp, 8 predicted proteins | sample 326931 | NCBI WGS metagenome assembly CESS01 (sample SAMEA2591098, study PRJEB7988) | marine metagenome | biome: marine biome (ENVO:00000447); feature: deep chlorophyll maximum layer (ENVO:xxxxxxxx); material: saline water (ENVO:00002010), including plankton (ENVO:xxxxxxxx) | depth 55 m
GTTGTAGTTGTAGTAGTTGTAGTAGGAATAGTTGTAGTACTTGTAGTTGTAGTAGGAATAGTTGTAGTACTTGTAGTAGGAATAGTTGTAGTACTTGTAGTACCGACTGAAGCTGAAATATTGACGGTTACAGGATTATTAACAATATATACGTATGAGGCACCAAGAAATATGACGATAAAAAATATTATGAACGAAATAATTTTTGATCTTTTATTCATCTAGAGTCTATCTAATTGTATCTTCTAGCTCTTCTTCGATTAAATCCTTTATCTCACCATCAGAAAGCACTTCGTCGCCATTGTAATGAATTGGCCTATTAAGCTCTGCATACTTTTTCATGAAATTTCCTAAAATTAAAATTATCGTTATATAAATTAAGAGAACAAATGCAAATCTATAAGCTAAGGCGCCACTTTCTAGAAGGGATTGTTGCAAAGCATTGAATTCACTATCAGGAGGCAAAACTAATATCCTAATAAACAACCATACGCTTATTAAGAAACTAACTACTGGCATAGCTTGATTTAACCCTTTTGAGTCACCGATAGCATCAAAAAGTTCATTTCCACCCCAAGGTACAGCTTTGAAAATTACTCCCTCTAGGCACATTAAATAGGTTAATTTACAAATTGCCATCAAAACTCCAGAAGAACTCACTTCATCAAATGATGTTGCATAAAAGAATGCATATCCAACTATTGCTAATGAAATCATAGAAAAGAATTTAGGAGATAAATCTGCTTGCTCTCTTTTGGTTACTATATGGATAGATGCAATAAACCCAAGGATAAATCCAAATGGAAGATCAATCACAATAAAGAGAACTGTTGATAATATTGCAAAAAACATTGCTTGAGGGTTCCATGAAAATCTTGCCTTCTGATCGTAAATAAAAAACTCAATTAATGACTCAATACCTTCATAGAAGAAAGTAACGACAAAAAGTCCAAATAATACACCTAGAAAGATTGCTAAATTTTGAGGCTCAACCGAAAAAGTAAAACCTTCTTCAACAAAAGCATATATAAGAGAAGTAATGAGTGCGATGAGGGAAATTTCCATTATTGTCTCCAATTTAGTTTTTTCCTTAAATATAGTTTCTTTTTTAGTCCACTTAACTCTGTAATGGGAAATAATTCTATTGAACCACTCTTGAGCTAATAACACTGCATAAAAAAGAAAGATAATCATTGAAGTTATTCCAAAAGCAAAAGCATTTTTTTGTTGATCAGAGAAATCAATATCACTAAAAATTGGAATTGTTGTTATCAACTCATTTGTAAATTCAATATTTCCATTTGTAATACTTTCGGTTGAAGTAGTTTCAATTTGTGGATTGACTGTGTCTACCAAGGTTGTTGGGACTACAGGAAGATTAGGAACCTCATCAATCAAAAACTCTTCTGACTCAAACTCTTCTATGCTTTCCTTTAGACAAAATGTGTGGTTACAATCCTCACCAGTGTATTGAACAAAATTTATTGTTGATATTATCAACTTAATAGTAAGTTTTGAATCTCCCAACCACTCAATTGTTCTTGAGCTTGTAAGTTCATCTTGTGTAATATCATCTATGACTAAAGGGTTTTGAATAAGACCTTCAGGTGGGTTATCAAATAAAATTTCTATCTTAACATCATCAACATTATCTATATTTTTAATAGACCATGAAATTACTAAGTTGCTTTGGTCTGCGCGTTGTGCAGTAATATTAATTTCTGCATCTTCAGGAATTCCTGCATTAATAAACATTAAACCGATTAATAACAGTATGAGTATTTTATTATATCTCATCCAAATACCTCAACTTTTGTAAGCAATCCAATTACAACAAGTCTTTGCCTTGCAGAAAATTTTGGGTGACATGTTGTTAAAGTAATTCTGTCATCTCCAAAGGAAGAGAGTAAGTAAGTTTCACTTGGGTCAACTATTCTTACCTCGCTGACAGTATATGTGTACTGATTAGTGTTGGTTTGAAAATAAATATTATCACCTGGTGAAAGTCTGTCTAGATTTTTAAAAGGCGCTCCATATGTTGTGCGATGACCGGCAACAGCAAAATTACCACCAGTTCCAGGTAAAGCAGTCGAAAGATAATAACCAGGTCCAAACTCTAGATTTTCTAAACTTGAACCATAAACAACATAATGATCAACCTTGGATGGAAAAATTATTAACCTACCAACAACATCAGGTAGGTACTCTGCATTAGCATTTTCATTACTCATTGTTTTACTGACAAGGCTCAAGACCGATTCCTGGAATTCTCCTGTATCATTTAATGAAACATTCTGGTCAAGAGAGTTTACATTCCTAGTTCTCAACTCTTTTATAGATGTATCATCATATTGCTCATACTTGACTGCGAGAAGGTTTTGTTCATCATCTAAAACAGACATAGAAAAAAATGTTTGGCTGATTGAATAAGCAACAATTAAAAATCCAATAATTAACAAACCAACACCATATGGAACCATTTTAGATCCACCTCTATAGGAAATACTTTTTGGAAGTGACCTCTGAGGCCTATTATTTTTAGCTTGAAAATTTAATTGAGGAAGGCTTGAGTGCCGTAAGACAGGCTTTTTAGTAAATACTATTGCAAATCTTGATGACATTAATAGATTTAATCTTTCCCTTAAAAGTTTTTCATCTACTTCAATACCTAAATACTTTGAGTTTTTACTTATATTGTCTACAGCGGCAATCATGTAATCCATCTCGTTAAGCAAGCCAATAACTTCAGCTGCAAATACTTCGGGAGGATTCAATACTGGATTAAATTTTTCACTAATGTCGACACGAATCAAGACCTCTGTTCCGATAGTATTTTCTATGACTTTCTTTAGAGTATTAGATTTTACATATACTTCTGCAAGTTCAACTTCATATTCGCCAGATAACATGTTTACTGACCGAACATTTTCTAAATTCTTTTTCTGTAGATTAAGCTCTTGAGAGATTTCATTTTCTGATAGGTCTATATCTTTATTTTTCTGAACATTGATAACACCAAATACCCTATTGCTAATTTCGTTGGAAATAGTAGGATTTTCTAATAAATAGAATTTTGCTTTGTCTTTACCATAGGCAAATTTTTCTTTCTCATATATATACCAATTTCCTTTTTTTTTGATTACCTTTTTTTTAATTGCTATATCAAGAAGGTCTCCGTCGTAGATTTCTTCTTTTTCATCAACACTAATTTTATTAAAGCCAAGTGAGATACCACTATTGCGAATAAACCTAGACCCAAAAGACTGTTTTTTTTGGATATCATTTTCTTCAGATTCGTAAACTAGGTCACTATCTTTGACATCTGTTATGACATTAGGATCATTTTGTCTATTTCTTCTGACTCGAAGAACAGCAAGAACCGCAACAATGTTGATAATTATTATCAATAAGTAAACGAAAAAATATGCCATTTAAAATCTATAACCCCTTCTCAGGATAAAGCCACCAGCTACCATAAGTAAAGAACCCAACATAAGTATTATTCTTCCAACATTTGATCCTGTATCTGCAAAATCTGGATCGTCAGTACAACTTGGATCTCCGGGACATAATGGATTCGTTATAATACTTGTTGCATCCTCATCATATACCCACTCAACAAAGTCATCACCTGGTAGGAAAAATATATCATCTCCGTTGTCTCCCTTTTCTTTATCGTCACCAGTTCCATCAATAATATTAGGAACATCACTATCGTCGAATGGGTTTTGATCATCCGTTGGACTAATTCCATTATCTAAACAGTCAGAGGTTTTGTTTTTAACCATTGATTGTGTTTTGTCATTCTTTACATTTGTAACTTCAAACTCAACTGAAAAGAACTTATCTTCGCTAATTTCAAAACTAGAAAATTGAATTGACTCTCCAGCTGGGATAGTTTCTTGTTTTTCAAATACTGTAAATTTATCCACCCATACTCTTTGTATGATATCAGCATCAACATTTGATCTTGTATTATCTACAGTGATACCGAACAAAGCACCACCATCTTCACTACAAACTCGGTTAGTGGAGATTAATGGTTCAAAAATAAATTTATTCTCAATGATTGTTGTAGGAGGAGGGGTGCAGCTAAGTGTAAGTGCACTAGAGGTCTCCCAGTTACCATCAACGGCTATAGTTGCTGCATCACTTATTGCATCAATTATTCTCCATTGGATATTTTGACCCTCAGAAATTTGAAGAGTCTTTGATATATTATTTCCTGCAGAAATGATTAATGTCTCATATCTAGCAAATGCACCATTATCTATTTTGTATTCAAGTAAATAAGACTTCTGTGAGCTGGAAAGATTAGTTACTTTGATTGTTGATAAAGCTTTATTATTCTCACATGTTCCAAGAGTATGGATTATTTGTTGATTTGTCGTAATTTCACAATTAACTGGTGCCGTATCAGTTAAAGTTTTGTAATCATTATCAGTTAAATTTGTAGGCTTGTATCTCCATCTAATTTGAGTGCCTTTTGTAACATTTATTAAATCACTAAGGTGTGTTGTGTTAGCTGGAATTAATACCGTCTTCTCATTGGTCCAACTATTTCCATCAAAAGAGTAAGAGTAAGTGACAGTTTGGTTTGTTACTGTTGGGTTAGAGATTTTTACTTGAGCAAATGGTTGGTCTTCACTACAAATAAAAGTATTTACAGCAGTTAATGGGTTACCTACCGTTTCACAATTAGTAACCTTGTAAACCAATCCACTATTGCTCCAATTTGTTGTTCCAAATGGAGCATATTGAAATTCAACATATGGATCAACTAATGTATATTCAACATTTGTAGAATTTCCTGCAGAAATTGCAGTTGTAGTTAAAGTCTTCCAATTATCAGTTTGTAAATATCTGTATTGTACAGTAACGCTTCCATCCACTAATGATGTATTGTTCAATGTCAATGTAACTTTTGTGTTATTTACTTGATTGTTATTTAAAGTTGATGCATCAGCACAAACGGTCTGTGTCTGCAGGCTAAATATTGGTGTACACTGGTTGGTCTTTGCCAGTGATGGAACAAGAGAGTCATTACTAAAATCAGTGTCCGTTGAAGCAACATACTGCCATCTGATAGTATCTCCCTGTTGGATTGGCCATTGAAATTCATGATTCTGTCCACCAGCAATTGGCCATTCAGGGTATTTCGTATCCCAGTTTCCATTATTAATTTGAATTTGAACTTTGTAATACTGGGTTGTCGAGCCATTATTTGTAATTGTTAATTTAGAGTATTGTTCTCCATCAACACAAGTGCCTAAAGTATGAACGTGCGATGAAGACTGGAAACATTGAGCTAAATATCCTGGATGAGTATCGTTTGTCCAATCTCCAGCAAAATCATTAGAAGCAAGTGACGCTCTAAATCTCCAATCCACATAGCCTCCACTAGGTAATGAAGGTGCATTAAATCCTTGTGAAGTCCCTGCAGCAATACTTTCAACACTTAATGTTGTATATGATGACCAGATATTATTTGTTTGTGTTGATTTTGTTCTGTACTGCACCTCTACATATACAGTATTGTTTGTTGATGATGGGTTATTAATTGTAAGTGTTCCCACTCTTTGTCCATCAGCACATGAATCAAATGCATGTGAATAGGTAATTTGAGTAGTTACTAATGAATCACAATCAATTGCTGGTTTATCATCAGTTAAAATATCGCTTGCACTTGAAATTGCAGATGAAGTACTTGCATATTTGTATTTCCACTTAACAACTGATCCGTTTGTAATATTGTTCTGGGTAAATACTTTTGGTGATGTTGTTATAACTTTCTGACTAGTCGCATGGTTATTCCAATTAGCTCCACCGTCATAACTTATCCATACGTCGACATAAACATCTACAAATCCATCATTTGTCAATGTCAATGTTGATGATGCTTTTCTCTCAACACATGAACCAATAGTAACGTTGTGTGAAATACTTCCATCACATATAACTGACAGTGGGCCATTAGGTGTTCCAGAGGTAAACGATTTATTTGAAAAAGCATCTGTGCTTAGAGAATCTTTGAATCTCCATTGAATTGTTGATCCTGAACCAACTTCAACAGAGATAGACTGTTCATTACTATTTGTATGTAAGGCTGTATAATAATTTGCTGTCTGTCCTGCTTTAGGATTTGTCCAAGCTCCCCCGTCTATTGAGTACTCAACTAAGAAATACACAGGGGCACCGGTACTTGGTTTATTTAGATAATAAAATACAGAATCTCTTTTACCATTTTGACATGCATCTAATGCAACTCTCCACTCAATATCACCAGAACAGTTAACAGGTCCTTTTGTCTCACTAACAATGTAGTCAATCCCTGTAAAAGCTGATGTAGTATTAGTATTTGAAATCTTGTACCTAATAGTAAAGTACTCACCCTCAGATAAGTATTTAGTTTGGGTGTTAGTGTTAGAAGCGACTAATCCAAAATTATTAGTTAATGAAACCCAGTTACTTGGGCTTTGCTCAAGTGAATATTCAATTAAGTAAAATTTATCTGATGAACTGTTGTTGACTGTTGTAACAGTTGCGGTTTTTGTTCCATTAGAGTTACATGTTGTCGGGATAGTTATAGCGACATCATCACCTGATAAGCATGTAATAGTCATTGTGCTTGACTCCGAATAATCAGTGGAGAAAGTTACATTATCCTTAGAAGTCTTATATCTCCATTTGATTGTGTTGCCATTTGAAAGATTTGTTTTCTCAATTGTTGCTTGGCTATTTGGTCCAACAATAATTGTTCCTGCTGATGTATATGAGCCTCCGTTGACACTCACTTCAACTTGGAAGTAAACATCCGATGTTGCAGCTGCACCATTTTTGGCATAGAAATATGCATCTTTACTGCCATCTCTACATGAACCTTGTGCAATCTCAAAGCCTGGGTCGATAATACTACAATTAACTGTCGCACTCTGTACAGGTGATTCTGGAGTAGCTACAGCTATAAGATTTAAATCATTTGATACAGAATATCTCCACTCAATATATTTTCCTGATGGCACAGATTTTGTAAATGCCGTAGATGTCGTATTAGCATTTAATAAGAAATCGTCATCAACAGTTGTATAGACACTCTCGCCTTGAATTTTATATTGAATTTTATAATAAAGATTTGTGCCCGTATTGTTCTGTATAACATAGCTTGATAGCGCCTCACCATTAGTATCGCACTCGCCTATTGCTACTGTCTCAATAGTGTCGAATGTACAATCTGATACTGGGCTTTCTTGTAACTCAATATATGTCACTCCTGATGGTGTAGCGACTTGTGTGTGTGGATAATACTTCCATCTAATTGTCTGACCACTAGGTACAGAAATTGTTTTTTGTTCTGTATTTCCAGGCTGTACTTCTTCAACTATAGTTGTCCAGTTTGAACCACCATCTAGGGTGTATTGAATATGAAACCAGGCATTTGCATTAGAAGAAACTGGGTTCGTAAAACTGAATGTAGATACCTGTGCTCCGCTAACACAGTTGCCTAAACTTGTCTCTGCAGTACCTGCAACAACTGGACAGTCAACAAGATCTGACTGAACTATTGATGCAACAGTAGCATAGGCGGCTGTGTAGTTATTACTAATGTTGGTAGCAGTAACTCTCCAATATACTCGCTGTGAATGTTGAACATCTACACTTACTTCTTGGAAACCAGTTGGGGCAACTTCTACATTCCCTTGTACAACTGTGAAGTTGACATTATCAAAAGATCTCTCAACTTTAAAATACAAAGTTGCAAATGTTTCATTATTTGTAAGCCTTACAGTCGAAGCCTTTACGCCTGCATTACATGTACCAAGTGTCTGAGTAACAGTAAAGTCTTTTACACAGTTAACAAATGATGCGGTTTGGTCATATGTCCAGCTTCCGGAAAAAGTAGAAGTATAAGACCACTCATAGCGCCAAATTATTTTCTGCCCTTCGGAGACATTTATAGTGTCACCTGTTACATAGGCTGCACCGTTAGCTGGTAGAAGGTCTCCCATTAAAGTTGTGTTTGCCCAGTTTCCAGCTGCTAAATCTTCACTAGTTGTTGTATTGATAATTTTGTATTGGACATTTACATATGCAGCAGAAGTGGATGATGTAGTGTTAACAACAGTCATATTTGGTTGTTGCACATTATTTGTTGTGCAAACAGGAGTATTAGGTGTAAATGAAACTGTGTTAAATGGACAATCAACAGTAAGTGTATCTGAGTATTTTAATTCTGCAGTATTTAGTGTTGATGTGCTTTTACTAATTCTATATCTCACTTGAATAGTTGCTGAGTGAGGAACGGTAACATCTAACTGTAACTGAGCATCATTACCACCAGTCACAGTTTCCTGTGCCCTATACACTATCCAATCACTGTCAGTACTTCTCTTATACTCAATCTTAAAATATGTTGTATCTGTTGAATTCACGTCCAAAGTTACTGTTGGTGTAGCAGAACCATTTCCACAAGAACCTAGGGTAAGATCTACAACACCACCGGAACAACCACAGTCAACAGTCTCACTTGCATCTACAGCTTCCCAGTCTTGGCCAACAAAGTCACCACCATTTGTTGTGTCTTTTATTCTCCATTGAATTGTTTGTCCGTCTGGTACGAATACTGTTTGTGATGAGTCTGAGGCCCCCGCCGCAACCGATATGTCGTAGGCCGACTCAATATTTGGATTAGAGTACTGCCATGTTAAACCACCATCCAATGAATACATAACCTTGTAATAAGTTGTATAGTTTTCATTATTAGTAATAGTTAATGTAGAATTTGCACCACTATCACTACACACACACTCAGTTACAGTTTGTGAATATGTGGAATCAGGATCGCAGTCCACAGAGATATTAGTGGTATTTTCGTACACTATTGTGCTGAAGTTTGTTGAAAGAGTACCGTCATTATAATTCTGAGTACTCGTCGGCATTCTTGTATAAAGACCATTTTTATTTGTCGAACCTATGTGGTCAAAATAACTATTAATCTTACTGAAGTCTCTTATGTAACCCCATTGAACAGTTATTACTGTTGTGTTGGGTAACGTAGCAGATTGAGGAAGCTCAAATGTTGTAGAGTTATTCAGGTTAACTTTTGTATGATTCGAATACGTCGTTCCACCGTTCGTCGAATACCTGTAAATTAATGTTGCTGCTTCATAAGGATCAGTATGAGAGACAGTGGTATCAGTAAATGTGAACTGGACTTTTCCTCTATTCTCCTGACACTGTTGTTGAGTAGACACTAGCGTAACAGGCTCAATATCATTAGATTCACAACCTAGATTTGCTGCAACATCCATAGTTGTCCATGATAAGTTCATTAATGCTGCATGATTGTGGGTCTGCGAATTTGAGTTGTAGTAACGATATCGAATTTTGTAAGCATGTGAGGAGTCAACAAAATGATATGCAGACCAGGTACCATCACTTTGGCCATACGTACCAACGTTTATATATCCAGAGTGGCTTGGGTATGCGGAATTGTAATAAAATTGGCTGAAATAATTACTACCACTTGTCCATTGTTCAGTATTTCCATATCCATGAAATATCCACGGTCCAAATGGATTCCATGTAGAGCCATCATGTGATATCTCAATATCAAAATGTAGGTAATTATAAGAGTTGCCAGTACTTTGTGTTTTTTGTGCTTTTAGTTTCAACAAATCTGGGCCAAGTGAGGCACAGCCATCATACGATGTTGATAATGTAAAGTAATTATCTAAATTACACGAGACTGTGTATGGTCCTTTTGAAGTGTATGTAGTGTATGCAGAAGTTGATGTGAGCTCTGTTCTTAATTCAAATGTTACTGAATCTCCATGTTGAAAATCTATAGGTATTGTTACGTAATCATCAGTCGATGCATTTACAGTAACACTACCTGTATGTGGCCAGGAAGATCCTCCATCTTCTGAAGCTCTATACTGAAGCTGTATTGAAGTAGTTTCATCATTATCAATTTTGACCTTAAATCGCTGATTTCCTCCATAACATGTTGCATCTGTATAAACCTGTAACACATCACCAATAGTTGCATTTACATCACAGTCAATAAGAATTGTATTATTTACTGTTGTGAATGTACCTGAAGTAACTGGTGCAGTTGGAGCATGTCTGTATTTCAAAGCTACAGTCTGACCCTGAGTCATGGTTGGCGTAAAGGTAAATTGAGTTGTTTCACCCGGTAAAACAGTTTTGTAAACATCTGTACCAAATGCATCAAGCCAGGTATTGCCTTGATCTACAGAGTAATCGACATCATAATGCGCTGTTAGGTAACCAGTATTAGTAATTGTTACTACTGGTTTGTTACCTCCAGAGACACAGTCTCCTAATGCAAAAACTAACTGTGCACCAGTACTTGGACAGTTAACTGTTAGAACTGGTGTGGTATATGTAGTCACATTCGAAAAGTCTCCTGTATCTGGTGAGAGATGTAGTTTATATTGAATGGTTTGTCCGTGATTGAGCTGTGCAGTTTCTTGAAGTAACGTATTAGCATTTAATTGATAATTTGAATAAACCGAAGTCCAGTCATTAGCTCCATCAACTTTCTTTTCTAACTTCAGATAATAAATAGCCGAACCTGAATCTGTTTTGATACTAAAAATGGTGTCTGCAAAACCAGTATTAACATTATTTTGACAAGTGCCTTGTGTTAAAAGATTAGAAACTACAGTACCATTTACTGTCACATCAGTACCATTAATTCCCTCAATGAAATCTGTTAGATCGACATCACATTCTGCAGTCCTGTCTGCTGTTGATTTATTCTGTGAACCAAGTTCTATGAAATTTATATTCGCCAATTCTGCTTGAGTAAATGCCCTTTTATATCTCAATTTAATAACAGAACCATCGGCAACCCTTGTTCCAATTGTGAAATAATCATGGTAATAGCTGTTTAGCTCAATGTATGTACCGGTAGTTGTGGTTGCAGTCCATCCATTATTTTGAGGCTGTGATGTTGGGATGCCGAACTCACTTCCGTTGGCTAAAATATTACTGCTTCCGTGTCTCCTGTAAAATATATTTGCCGTTGACCAGTTTGAACCATCATCAACCGAGTACTCAAAAATCCACCACATTTTGTTATAGTCTTGGCTTCCGTAGTTTGTTGTATAAAACTCATTTGTAACCCAAATATTGTCGTTTATGCAGGCATTTGCTTTTGTATTGTCAGCAAATTGATACTGGTAATAATTATTTTGAGTTGGTTGATTTACACCGTATAGACAGTCAATTTGATAAGAACCAGTACTAATGTCATTACTACTTCTAGCTTGGCTTACGTAAACATAAGGGAAAGAACCTGCGGACCAGCTAACGGCTTCTACATATGAAACTTGATATCTCCAATGTGCATAATAATAATTGCCCATGTTTCCTGGATAAGTTGCTTGAAAGCCTGGTCTTGAATTTGCATCATACGTATACGTTGTATTTGCAGGAATTGTATATACAATTGGTGCTGGTGAATTGTCGTATAGGTCTGTGCTGCTATAGCTTGTACTTGTATTTGAAGTTTCTGATGGTTGTATACGGACATAGATTGTTACGGATTCGTTATTTTGAATTGTAAGTGTTGAAGTTTTTCCTGTGTTAGAACAGGCACTCATTGCATACACTCCAGTAGTTGAAGGATTACAATTTGTTTGTACGTCTGAAGTGTAATTAAAGTTATGTAATGTTGTATTGGTCCAATCTGGATTTTGTGTGAAAGAACCCTGAACTTTCCAGCGAATATAGCTGGCGACACCATATGTATATGTCTTTGTTGTTGTGTGTGAGTAGGTAGTGTTTGCAGCAATGGAGAATAACTGGATATCATCATCTTCGTAATTAGATGAGTTTGTTTCACTATGGCCTGCACCAACTTTTGAAGGTACAGCTCTAAAGTAAATTGTCTGAGATTCGTTATTAGTAATTGTAAGTGTTGTAGTTTGACCAGATGCTGAACATGAGGTTACTGTTTGTGAAACACTAAAATCAGCCTGACAATTTATTGCCTGGGTGTAGATACCCCATGCTGCTGTACTATCAGGATTTGTTTCATCAATTCTAAATCTAAAATACGCAGTTGATCCCGAGGATAATGTAGATGGAGAGTCATACGTTAACGTTACTCCGTCGTTAAATGCTGCCCCATCAGCCAGAGTTGACCACGTTGAACCATTTGTTGAGTAATCAACATCAATAAAACCATTAAAGCTATCGTTTGCTGCATCTCTTTGTTTAATAGTAAATCTTGCAATAGCACTTCCCTGAGCATCACAAACCTGTGATATAGTTTTTGTCGTTTGGTTATAGTTGCTACTTGAGTTATTAGAGGAACCACCACTACCTACATAGAAACAGTCAACCTCTGAGTCAGTAAGCGTCAGGAAGGAATCACCGGATTTTAAAGCGGATCCATAACTTGAATTAGAGGTCAAAGATCCATTAACACCATTATCGAAAAGTGAATAACTGGAGTAATTAGTAGAATGAATCCATTTAATTTCTGGTGTAACACCATGCCACATATTAAAAGTAAACGTATATGAAGAATTACCACTTATATTCCTACCATATTCAATAAAACTTACAGTCCCAGACTGACCACCTGAATTTATATTTCCTTTAATGTGAACGTAGTGCGTTTGGTTACCTGTATTTTGCACTGTCATTGTGTATGTCTTGTATGGTTGATTATTTGCACATGAAGGTGAGTTTAGACTTGCAGTCATACTGTACACAGGACAGTTAACAGTTACACTAGACGACTCTGTCCAGTTCGTACCAGATGGATTGCTAGCTTCAACAATATATCTAAAAGTAACGACAGAGCTGTGTGCTACTGCTGACGTTATCTCGTAAGTCTCTGGAGAGCCAACTGCAACTTGTTCACCATCTTTTAATGCCTGCCAGGCACTATTTCCTACCTTGTACTCAACATCAAAAAATACTGTCGCGTTACCAGTTGCTGTAAGCGTAATTGTGGGCTTTGATGTACCATCACCTAAACATGTTCCATTTGCAGTCGCAACAGAACCAGTCGCTAACGTATAGTTTCCACATCCACTGACAGTCAATTGTTGACCTACGTTATAGTAAGTACCTGAATTTGGATTGGATGAGTTGTACCGCATACGGAATTGTATTGTTCGGCCGTCATATTCCTGATTTGCCGAAAGCGTTATGTCATTACCAGGAGTCACCGACTGCCCGTCAACAAGATTTGTAAACGAACCTCCATCTACGCTGACATCAACATCAAAGTATTGTGTGCTTGTTTTGTTATTTGTGATTTTGAGTTGTGGTGTAGCGAAACCATTGGAACATGCTGTAAGAGTGGCTTTAAATGTTGGAGAAAATGGGTCAAACGCATTAGGTCCACAAGAGGCACCATCAGAGTTGTTTGTTAAAAAAGAGCTTCCTTTTTGTGTAACGCTATAGTTATTTGTTCCATTTCTTACAATCTCAAAACGCATACCGTTTGTATCGTCTGCGATAAATCGAATCTCACCTTGTGGTGTTTTATAAGAAAAAGTTGAAAGTATTGTACTAGCTCCAGAAAATGAACTTGTTTGTGGATCTATCGAAGAAGAGTTTGATGGGTTATCAATATCAAATCTATGTATTTTGTTATTAATTGCATCATAGGTTACTAACTCAAATCCATCCCAGTCTCCAACATAGGCATAGTCAGCAGCGTTAATTGGACTAACAAACCCTGGATCTGGAAAAGTAGTTGTTGTACCGTTTGATACGTTATAGATCATGTTTGAGTTTGGTCGAGCTATATCTGAACCGTTACCGTCAGAGTCAGTATCAAAGGCACCCTGTGAGAAATAAATTCTATCTATGCCATCTTTTGAGACATACTCACCAGCTGAGAAACCATAGTGACCACCGCCGCCTGGTAGCTGATAGAAATCTAACTGACCAATAGTTCCATATGATCCCATATTTTTTTTATGTGTGAGAGATCCATTATTATTTATTTGGAAAAGATCAGTACCGTTTGCTGAAGATGTAATTGTGACATACATCTTGCCATCAGGTGACATCGCTAAACCATTAATACCTTTTACTCCAGTTATGCTTGTCGAACCTACTGTTAAACCAGAGAGGCTAACCGTGGTCTCATTTAAGTTAACTGTTGATGTTGATGTGGCTACATATTGAGAGATTGTAAAAAAGTTATCCGTAAACTCCCAGTCGAGTTTATAGAAATACGCTCTCTCTGCAGGGTCGTTACATTCCCATATCTCATTTGCATATGCCTCCTCTTGAGGTGTGGCCCAAGAAGAGATAAACACTACTGCAAATAAAAGGATGTGGAGTGTTGTTGATGTGATTTTCTTATAATTGATGGCGTGAAAGAACGTCTTAACTTTAAGACAACACAAAATAAAATTATATTTATTTATCACACACATCAACTTTTTTTTAATTAGATTTGATTCTAATCAACTTAAGTTTAGTTTAACTGGAATTGATTAAAAGTAAATGTTTTTTTAAAAAAATTAGTACTGTTTTAGTATGTTTTCTACTAATTTTTCAGAGGTTTTAAGAAAAAACTCCTCTGAATATCTATTAAACAATTCATGATCACCAATATTTAAGGCATATTCAAACATCGCTCCCCTAAATGCTGTAGCTATATTTACAGCAATTTCATCAGCTCTGTCCTGGTATTGCTCAGAATTACTCAATAAAGCTGTAATTGCTTGTACCGGATCTTGGTCTAGCCATTTATTAACATTGACTAAATTAAACATTTGTACAACAATAACTTTTCCTGCATATCCGAGACTTACAAGGTTCTCAGCATATGTGACTGGAATCTGCTTTAATTTCTCAATTACGCTTAAAGATTCGTCTGCAAGTGTGGCGCCCATGTTTGCCGCTACATCCATTCTGGAATGCACAATTGCAGAAAATACATCTTCCATTCTTTCAGGAAAATGATTGTAAGCTGTAGCAGGTGATACACCAGCTTCTTTTGCAATTTGAGTCAAAGTCACTTCTCTAATATCTCCAACTTCATTTATGACATCAACAGCTGTATCAATAAGTTTTGTTCTGTTGAGGTCAAAAATATCTTGCTGCCTACGTGCTCTCCCGTCTTGTTGGATATCAGTCATATTGGCATATTACATGAATAAATTTAAGAATCTAAAATTTTTTTAAAAATACTCTTTTATTGTATTTTCAATCACTGAAGAATCTGATTCAGAAATAATGTATTTCTCAATATTTTCTGTGTTTTCTACAGAAAAAGATGGAATTACAGAGGAGATTACATTACTAAATTTTTCAGGTGATGCAGTAGCAATTCCAACAACTGGGAGGTTTGAAGTAAATGAAACACTTTCTGAAACTGCAGTTGCGGTATGAGGATCTACAATCCATTCATAATCCTCATAGAACTCTTTAATCTCTTTTAATATCATTTCATCATCAAATGATTTTGAAGAAAAGATGCTCTGTAATTTTTTGGCTGCATCTTCATTTAATGTTGCGAGTTTTTCGTTTTGTAACTGATCATAGAATGATGAAGTATCCCCTTCTAAATCAAAAATTAATCTCTCTAGGCTAGAGGGAATTTGTATATCCATACTTGGTGCAACTGTAGGCATGGTATCTTTTGGTTCTAAGGTGCCACTTGAAATAAACCTTGTAAGTACATCATTGAGATTTGATGCGCAGAATATTTCATTTATTGGAAGCCCATTACACCTGCCAAACCAAGCAGAATAAGCGTTGCCAAAGTTTCCAGATGGTATAGAGATGTTAATTGGATTAGTAAATTGTTTTGTAAGCCATACATAATAAGCTGTTTGACCCATAACTCTTAACCAGTTGATTGAATTTAAAGAAACTACTCTTCTGTTAAACGCGTTTTCCTGCAAAAGAGTTTTGGCAATTTGTTGGCAATCATCATAGGATCCCTCAATTGCAATATTTAATACATTGTCTTGAATAACCTCTGTCATCTGACGTCTTTGATATTCACTAACTTTATTGTGTGGATGCAAAACTACTATATCAATGTTTTTGGAATCTTTTACAGCCTGGATAGCAGCACTTCCAGTGTCTCCACTTGTTGCAACAATAACTAACCCTCTCTCACCAATTTCTTCTAGTCTCTTATCTGCTATTGCACCAAGTGGTTGAAGTGCATAGTCTTTGAATGATTTTGTTGGGCCGTGGAATAGCTCCATTACATATTTGTCTTTATTGATCTCTTTAAGCACTGGCTCTGGTGAGTTTTCAAAGCCTGGATAAATTGATAATTCATCTACATAACTTGCAGAATTTTTATCTAAAGCAATAAATACTGTCTTAACGAAATCTTCATAACTTAAATCTTCTTGCGTTAGATTGCTTAAATTTTCAAGTGTTGTTCCATTTGGTAGATACAATCCTTTGTCTTCTGCAATACCTGATAGGACAATATCTTGAAAAGAAAGTATAGACTTGCTTCCACGAGTTGAATGGTATGTAATCACTTATTTAGAGATAAACTCTGATTGTAGATGTTACAGAGCTGACACTATCGAGGTTTGCAATACTGTCTATTGAACTTGTTAAATTTTCCTCTGCAGCCTCATGGGTAACAAGAACCAATTCTGCATTGTTACCTCTTCCTTCTTGAATAACGCTTTCGATACTGACATTATTTTCACCAAATAAACTCGCAATTGTTGCAAGTACACCTGGTTCATCTTGAACTGACAACCTAATAAACCAGCTTGAATGAACATCCTGAATAGATTTATTCCCTGTTTTTGGTGATCTTAATGGATACCAATTTGTTTGGTTGCTGGCCATTTGATGACAAGCACTTAAAACATCCCCGACAATCGCGCTAGCTGTTGGTGCTGCTCCAGCTCCAGGACCTGAGAAAACTAACTGATTTATATTTTCTCCTTCTACGAGAATAGCATTTAACGCACCTCTAATAGATGCAAGAGGATGTTTGGCGTCAACTAGTACTGGATAGACCCTTGCATTAAAGCCCTCACCTTTATTGTCTATCTGAGCAACTAATTTAATTGTTTTGTTTAACCTCTTTGCCCATTCAAAATCTTCCTTTGTAATACTAGAAATTCCCTCTGTATATACATCTTCAGATTGTGGAGATAGCCCAAAGCAAAGTAGAGAGAGTATCATAGCTTTATATTTTGCATCGATCCCTTCAACATCATTTGTTGGATCCGGTTCTGCATAACCAAGTTCTTGAGCTCGATTTAATGCATCTTCATATGTGCTTCCCTCTTCCATAGATGTCAAAATATAATTACTAGTACCATTTATTATTCCAGCCACTCTTGTAAGCTCTTCCCCTCTTAAACTCTCAATCAGAGGTTTCAAAACTGGAATACCAGCAGCCACAGCAGCTTCAAAATATAGACAGGCGTTATTTTCCTGTGCTATCTTAATTAGTTCATCCCCACAATCTGCGATAATATCTTTATTAGCAGTAATGACAGACTTTCCATTTTTAAGAAGTGTTTTTATATAATCTTTTCCTGGATCTACCCCACCGAGTACTTCAATAACTAAATTGATGCTTTCGTCATTAACAATTTCGTTAAAGTCATTGGTTAACAAACTTGAGTCAAAATCTCTTTGTTTTGTAACATCTGAAACTAATACTTTAGAAATACTTATATCTATTACTTCATTATCAAGATTTGATAAACGTGAAATAACTGCAGAGCCTATATTTCCTGCACCTAAAACAGCTACTGTATAAGAGTTATTTTGCATAATTAGTAAGGATAAATGCTATTTTGCTTCAAACAACAATTAATTTGTTGTTTTTATGAAGATAGGGCAGATACTGCCTGTTGATAAATATTGCAATAGTCAATCATATCTGTCATCCACTTGTTTTCTTCGACTGGTAGATAATCTAATTTGTAGTAATTAGTCCATTTTCCTCCGTAGTAATAAACAAAGACATCTGCTAAATTTTCTTCATTTCCATATCGTTGATGTGCAAGATTTCTAAAAGTAGAACCATCTTGGAGCACGCACTGTTTCAAAACTAAATATGAGTAGGCATGTGCTGCTTCATGAATAAGAATATCCTTAAGCTTGCCAGATTCTAAACCTCTATCAGATATCCATATAGTCATAGCCCAGTCATTTCCAAAATTTCCATCTGCACCATAACCAACTGGGTCAAAGACTCCATAGACACATCTATTAAAAAGTGCTTCCCCATAAGGATGGCAGCCATTCAATACTTGAACCTCATTTGTTAAAATACTCCTTAAGGGATCAGGTAATTGATAAATTGCTAACTGAATTCTAAGGTTTGCCTCTTCATCACCCTCAAAACCTGGAAATAAATTAAGATCTGAAGAAGATGAGTACAGTAAATTAGAAATATTATTTTTAACATTAGTCAAACTTGCATCTCTTCTATCGTGGAGATTTATTAATATGTCATTCTCATCTGAAATTAAACTAGAACATGTTGTGCTTAGCCCATTTTGAATTTCTAAAACTGCCTCGCTTAACTTATACGGTCCATACTTAATACAATCTTCATCATAAAGGACAAATACTGGATCAAAATTTCCTATTGGGCTTTTTGAAATATTGGTTGTAAGTTTGTAACTAGGTTCACGAACTTCAATATTTGGAGTTTGGATTTGCAGAATAGAGAATAAGTTAATATTTAAAAAGTATGTTACAAGCCATATCACTATATTTACTGATAAAAAAACTAGAACAAAAACTTTAAATGCTTTCATTAGAAAATTTTTTTAAGTTAATTTTTCCTTAACAATTCTACTAACAATAGAACCATCAATACCGTCACCTTTTGCCATAACAGCACCTATAATTCTTCCCATTTGGGACATGTCGACTTCTCCAAGTTCAGTTAATACCTCATCAACTAATTTCTCTACATCTTCTTCACTAAGTTGTTCTGGAAGCCATTGACTTAAGAAATCAATTTCGAATTGAATTTTTTCTGCCATTTCAGCTCCCCTTTCTCCGAGAGAATTATATTCATCAACAGCCTTAGCCATTTTTTTTACATAGGATGAAATGACACCAAGTACTAATTCATCTGTTGCTTCTTCACCTTTTTCAGATTTCTTTTTTGCTATCTCAGTTTGGACTTGTCGAATAGCATCTAATTTAGGTTTATCTTTTGCTTTCATCGCCTCTTTTAAAGAGGTACTTAAATCATCAATTAAAGCCATATTCTCACTTTCTGTATAACTGCATTGTATCAGGAATGTCTGTCACTATACCGTATATATCCATTTCCATATACCTTTTAAAGTCTTCCTCATTATTCACTGTCCACAGAACAGTTCGATCTAGTGGGAGGCTAAAACTCCTATGGTCTATTAGGTTATGATGAACCATAAAAAATAGCCCGTTGTCATGATTAGATAATGATTGAGCTTGATAAATTTGTTCCTCCTTATCAAAAATAATTCCATAATTACTATCAAATAGAGGTTTAAAAGACTGAATTGATTTCCAATTAAAGGAGGTAATAATATCAGTAGATTTTAGAATTCCTAACATCTTTTGAAAAAGAATATCAATATCCGAATCATCTAATGTATCAGTTTTAATTTCAAAATTTACTTTTCCGTGGATTTGATCTCTTGAAGTAAGTGTTATTTCATCAATAGGTATATTCAAAGCTTCATCAATTTCTTTAAGTGTCATATTCTTAATTAAGCTTCCGGCAATGTTTGAATCATGAAAAAGTACTAGATTGTTATCTTTAGTTAAGCGGACATCTGTTTCAACAAAATCACAGTAATTAAAGGCTTTATTGATACCTTCAAGTGTATTTTCATGGTAAATATGAGGTAA
>CESS01007357.1_pt1 | contig 19539 bp, 16 predicted proteins | sample 326931 | NCBI WGS metagenome assembly CESS01 (sample SAMEA2591098, study PRJEB7988) | marine metagenome | biome: marine biome (ENVO:00000447); feature: deep chlorophyll maximum layer (ENVO:xxxxxxxx); material: saline water (ENVO:00002010), including plankton (ENVO:xxxxxxxx) | depth 55 m
TGCCAACGGTGGTATCCAGACCTTCGCTGCATTGCCTAACGTCCCAGCACGTGTCACTTCTGCTACTCCTGGTAACGGAGCAGCTGGTGTCAGCCCTAACAATAATGTTGTTGTGACCATTGAAGACGCTGCATCCAAAGTGGATGCAGGATCAGTCAGTTTGTCACTCAGCACTGGCGAAACCGGCACTGCAAGCAAATCTGGTGGTGTGACTACGGTGACTGTTGATCGTGACGGCGCCCTCTGGAGCCCTGCACAGGAAGTGACTGCTAGCTTGAACTACACCGCTGGTGGCAGCGAGCGCAGTGTTGACTGGACATTCACTGTTCAGGACTATCCTACTCTCAGCAAAGGCAGAACCGATGTTGGATCTGGTAGCGATTCCGGATTTGAATTCCGTATCTTCCAGACAGCTACGAGCCGTGGCAACAACACTGCTGATGCAGAAGCTCAACTAGCTGGAACTTGGGCAGATGGTGAAGAAAACGTTGCTGATCCTGCTGGTAGCGAAACTTCTGATGGTCCTGGTGTCCTTTTCAATGTCGATCTGATCAACATGGATCAAGATGGCAATGCTCAAGGTGTGTTCCGCGACAGCGGTGATGGATCATCCACAGACCGTGTCGACGATCCAATTCCAGGTATTCCTGGATTGACTGACAGCACAGACGCTATGTCTGCTGAAATCTTGGCCTACATCGAGTTCCCATCAGCTGGCTACTACCAGATGATCTTCAACTCTGATGATGGTTTCCGTGTCACTGAAACTCACGGTGCTGGCGATGCAGCAGGTATGGAACTTGGTGTATTCGAAGGTGGCCGTGGTGCTTCTGATACACAATTCGGATTCGCAGTCATCGAAGCGGGTGTCTACCCAATTCGTGCCATCTGGTACGAAGGTGGCGGTGGCGCTAACCTCGAGTGGTCTACTACTGATGGAGCAAGCCGTTGGTTGATCAATGATTCCGACAGCAACGCGTTGAAAGCATTCCGTTCACGCTCAGGAACTCCATCGGATGTTGCACTCCCAAGCAGTGGTGGTTCAATCGCTTCTGTTGGCTTGAGCGAAGGTAATGTCGTCATCGAATACAGCGGAACTCTGAAGAGTTCTGAAAGCGTCACAGGACCTTTCAATGCTGTAGGTGGTGCATCATCTCCTTACTCTGTTGAGCCTACCAAAGCTGCTGAGTTCTACATTGCTGAGTAAGCATTACTCTCAATAGTATTTACATCTTAATCACGGCCGGGCATTCATTTGCCCGGCCTTTTTTTATTCTATAAATGTTTTAAAGGTGTGAAAACAGATCAATGGAAAATGGAACACAAGACATAGAAGAAATGGGTGGTATGGAAAGGTCAGGGCTACTGTTCGTTTGATGGGATTTGGATTCGGTGTTTTACCTTGGAGCGTTTCGAAATGAAACAACCAGACATGTAACATACCTTCAAAATATTTCGCGCATATACGTGCTGTTGGTTTTGATTTTTTATGGTCAGGCAAATCCACCATCAACAAATGCCCTTTCATATTTATTTTACGATTCGAGTAACTATTTGAGTAACCCATGAAACTTGGATTTGGGTTTCTTTGGTCGGGAGCTGATGTTAGCCTTAAGGACGATTATGGAAAAAAAGACATTTTCACCTGAAGCTTCGCCTAAAGCCATTGGACCTTATAATCATGCCACAAGAATAGGGGATTTGCTTTTTACCGCAGGCCAGATTCCACTTGACCCCATGACAAATCAGATTGTTGTTGATGATATTGCGGCACAGACCACGCGCGTGTTGGAAAATTTGCGTATCCTGTTAGAGAGTGAAGGGCTTGATTTAGCCCATGTAGTCAAGACGACCATTTTCATGATCGATCTCTCAGAGTTTGGTAAGTTGAATGAAATTTATGCTGACTTTTTTACGCATGATTATCCTTCAAGATCAACCGTTCAGGTTGCGGCGCTTCCGATGGGCGCCCGGGTCGAAATTGAAGCTATTGCTCACTATTAAACCATGCCGGATTGGGTTTACTTAATTATTGGACTACTGGTCGGCGGGTTGACGGGCTGGTTGCTTTCGTATTGGTTTACTGCCTCGCGTCAGAACCAGGTCGCACTTCGACTTGAAAACGAGTTGCGCAGTCAACTTGAACAACAGGAGACGGTCATAAAGGCACTTCGAGAGGAACTCGAAGCCCAACGATCCGCCAGATCCACCGCTGAGGCTCGATTGGGATCTGCCGAGAAATATCAATCGGATCAACTGCGATTGTATGAACAGAATTTTCAACGAATTAGGGAAGAACATGCAAAGGCGCTTCAAGAACTCAAGGACTCCTTTAAGGTGCTGAGTATGGATGCGCTGAAAGAATCACATCCTGTCTTCCTTCAACTGGCAAAAGAGTCTTTCGCAACATTTCAGGAAACGGCCAAAGGAGATTTGTCCAAGCGGCAAGAGGCAGTGGCTGGGTTGATCAAGCCACTTGAGGAGCAGTTGAAGGTTTATCGACAACAACTCACGGAAAGCGAACAAGACCGCTCCAAAACTTTTGGTGAACTAAAAAACCACCTAGAAACATTGACAAATCACAGCCAGAGTCTATCTCAGGAAACAGTGCAGCTCAGACGTATTTTAAGTTCCAATCAAGCGCGTGGACGATGGGGTGAAGAGACCCTGAGGCGGGTTGTTGAAGCTGCAGGTATGAGCTCCCATTGTGATTTTGACGAACAGGTTCAATCGGGAGAATCCAAACCTGATATGATCGTTCGACTGCCGGGTGACAGGATGATTGTTGTGGACGCTAAGGTACCTGACCTGGAATTTGTGGATCAGATAAATGAAGCCGATCCACTCAAAAGGTCTGAAGTGCTTTCAAATCATGTTACCAAATTAAAATTAACCATTCGGGAATTAGCAGGTCGAGACTACCCCGGTCACTTTCCAAATGCATTGGATTATGTCGTGCTGTTCTTACCAGTAGAATCGTTGTTCAGTGTCGCACTGGAGGCTGATCAAGATCTTATTGTCTGGGCGGCAGAACGTAAAATCCTCATAGCGACACCGACCTCACTCATTGCCTTGCTGAGATCAATCAGTGTGAGTTGGAAACAACACGCTCAGACAGAAAATGCTCAAGCTATCGCTTCAGCTGCTGAGGAACTTTATAAACGTATTGCTGTCTTTGTTGAACATTTGGAAAAAATACGAACCGGGCTTGACACTGCTTCGGGAGCTTATAACAAAGCAGTCGGTAGTTATGAGAGATCTATTCGTCCCAGCGGCGAACGCATGCTCAAACTTTCACGCCATACCGAGATGGAAATGAAAGACCTAACTTCTTCAACACAAGTCCTGAGAGATGCTCCACAGAAGGAACCAACATGATGAATGCGTGGGATCAACGATTCGGGGGAATTGAACGTTTATACGGAAAACGTGCGTCTCAGATAATTCGTGACGCACACGTATGTATTATTGGGATTGGTGGTGTAGGTTCCTGGACGGCGGAATCACTTGCCCGCACTGGAATAGGGAAGTTAACACTGGTGGATATGGATGATGTTTGCGTGACCAACGTCAATCGCCAGGTGCACGCTTTGGATGGGGAAGTAGGGCAGTTGAAAGTCGAATCCATGGCTCGGCGAATCAAGCTGATTTCACCGGACTGTTCGGTGCGGACACAACCCGTATTTTTTACTCAAGCGACCTCAAATTCAATATTTGATGAGCGCTATGACGTAGTGGTAGATGCCATTGATCGGTTGAATGCCAAGTGTCTTTTGTTGAACATGGCCAATCAATTGGGTCTACCCATTGTCAGCACAGGCGCTGCCGGGGGGCGAATGGATCCTTTTCAAATTGTAACTGCGGACCTGAGTCGGGTTCATCATGATCGATTGCTTCAGAAAGTAAGGAAGCAGCTGAGAACCGAATACGCCTTTCCAAGAGGTAAGGCATTTGGCATACCCTGTGTTTTCTCCCCTGAACCTGCCCGAGGTCCCTGGGATCTTGAGGATGCTTGTGAAGCTGATTTAAAATCGGATCGCCCAGGGTATCTGGGATGTGATGAGGGTTATGGAAGCGTGACCCACGTAACCGGAACCTTTGGCTTTTCAGCTGCAGGACTTGCGATCAAGCTTTTGCTTTCTTCATGAGTGTTTGCTCTACAGGGTCCATATCAGCAATCGGATCAAATAATTCCGGAGTGGAGGTTTTGATATGTGTGGAGGATTTTGTATCCAAGAAGCCATGGGAATAGTTTTTATTCGGCGCTTGTCGCAACAATCCTTTCCGGAGCTTCGAATAGTTGGACGCTGGCAGCAATCGATTCCACTGGACGCGCCGCTGAGCTTGTATGAACCAAGCTCCTTTGCATCATGAAAAGGCGGATCGTTGTGCCAGGCTTTTCAGTATGATGGATCACTCAAAAAGGTTCCAAAATAAGCAGGCCAAAATCGGGCATAGTATCCTGTGTGTTTTATCCGTATTTTCGGTAATGAAAACTTAATCATGCTCCATTATTTTTGAATTATGCCAAACCCATGGACAGGTAAGGGGAATCCTTACACACGCAAGGAAGTTATTGAACGCCTTCATGAAACCGTCAAGGAAGGGAATGCCATCATTGCTGCTGGTGCGGGGACCGGGATCTCTGCCAAGTTTATTGAGAGAGGTGGTGGTGATTTGATCATCATTTATAATTCTGGACGCTTTCGCATGATGGGCCATGGTTCCACCAGTGGGCTCATGGCTTATGGTGATGCCAATGCGGTGGCCATGGAGATTGGCGAGTTTGAAGTATTGCCTGTGGTGGAAGAGGTGCCGGTGATCTGCGGGGTGCATGCGACCGATCCACGTCGTCGGATGTGGCACTGGTTGCTTCAGGTCAAAGACATGGGTTTCTCAGGGGTGAATAATTTTCCGACGCATACTATTGTCGATGGGCAATTTCGCGGTGTACTTGAGGAAACGGGCATGAGTGTGAAGAAAGAGTTTGAAATGGTGGCGCTCGCCCGTCGGATGGATTTGTTTTCCATTGTCTATGTGGCTACACCAGAGGAGGCGGTCGAAATGGCTCAAGCTGGAGCTGATGCCATTATTGTGCATGTGGGGACCACGGTGGGAGGCTCGATTGGCGTTTCAAGCGCGGTTGTGAACTGGGATTTTGCCATTCAACGAACTCGAGAAATCATTCAAGCGGTGCGCACCGTCCGCAAGGATGTTCTCTTTCTGGCGCACGGTGGTCCCATCAATACCCCAGACGATGTTGACAGGATCCTTCAGCACACCGACGTACTTGGTTTTGTGGGGGCCAGCTCATTGGAACGGATGGCGGTAGAGGAGTCATTGACTCAACTCACGCGCAAATTCAAAGCATTGAAATCACCCGCAGCTGAAAATTTTCATTTCGGTGAATCAGACTGAATGAATAAGGTTCTGATCTAATAGCGGATTATCCCACTTATCATGGCAACCATTGCAGTTCTTGGAACTCTCGATACCAAAGGAGTTGAACATACTTTCATCGCGGATGAGATCAGGCGTCGAGGGCATGACGCCCTGCTGATTGATGTTGGCACGGGATTTCCAGCCACTACTGATCACGACATCAAACGAGAGGTCGTGGTTTCTGCTGCTGGTCTGGATATGGTATCCATTTCATCCAGTAAAGACCGAGGTAAATGTGTTGCGGCCATGGTGAAGGCAGCTCCGGTCTTTCTGGAACAACTGCGAAAGGAAGGGGGCATCAAAGGGGTCATTTCATTAGGTGGGGGCGGAGGAACTGCGATTGCAACGGCTGCCATGCGAGCACTGCCCATTGGTTTTCCAAAGTTGATGATATCCACGCTTGCCAGTGGGAATACCGCTCCCTACGTCGGTTCCAAGGATATTGTGATGATGCCGAGTATTGTGGATGTTGCTGGTTTGAACAAAATCTCCAGAACTCTTTTTTCGCAGGGTGCAGCTGCCATTTGCGGCATGGTGGATATTCAGATCAGTTCATTCGAGGACAAGCCGGTCATCGTCGCCAGCATGTTCGGTAATACTACCGAGTGCGTAGGAACCGCCAAGCAAGTCCTGGAAAAGTGCGGTTATGAGGTGCTCGTTTTTCATTCCACTGGCACTGGGGGGCGTTGCATGGAATCATTGATTGAAAGCGGGATGGTTGCAGGAGTGCTCGATATTACTGCAACCGAATGGGCAGATGAGTTAGTGGGCGGTGTTTTGGCGGCAGGACCGCATCGTCATGAAGCGGCAGGCAGAGCAGGCGTGCCGACGATTATCGTCCCGGGGTGTTTGGACATGGTTAATTTTGGTGAACCGGATACCGTACCTCTAGAATTTGCTGAGAGGAGTTTTTATCACCATAACCCGCAAGTCACTCTCATGCGCACGAACCCGGAAGAGTGCCGTGAACTCGGACGTATCCTCGCAGGAAAAATCAATGATTACACAGCGCCGGTCACGGTGCTGCTTCCTTTAAAAGCATTGAGTGTGATCGGCGCTGCGGGTAACCCTTTTCATGATGTTGATGCAGATCAAGCTCTATTCGATGCCATCCGTATGCATTTGCGGAAAGAGATCAAAGTTGTCGAGATGGATGCAGAAATCAATGACTCAGCATTCGCACGACTATGTGCCAAATCACTGCAGGATTTGATGGCGAAAACTTGAGGCAGGTTCCATTTTTTCATGCAGCCGGGCTAATTTTCTCACCACCACTCCCAATCGATATCGGGTCTGAGATGAACCCATTCGAGAAATTCTTCCGGTCAAGGAACATTTCCACATGTCCATCAGCGAAGGTCATGTTGTAACGATTCTGACCTTTGAAATTGTGCCAGATACTCAGTTTATCGGTGACACCTCTGTTCCCGTGCCAATGCCAATCCCCCTGGATAATTTTGGTGGTCGGTTTGAGGGCTACTTCACTTCCTTTAATGGGGGTGGCTTCTGGATCGGCTTTTTTATAGGAAGAAAGTCCCACTACACGTTTGACACGAAAGGCATTCCACGAGGCCCCCTATAACTGTTCCCAAGTGAAAAGAATACCTTGCTGACTTTCTGCAGCGAATCACCTTTCTCAGCGTCAGCGAGGGATGTGAATCAAATGATCCTTCATGCTGACATGGCCTCTATTGTCTTGATGGAAGTCTGACATGATCCTGCAAGGCAATCGATTGATTTCCCGCTCCTTCCATTGACATCAATTGTGAACTCTGGATGAGATCAGAGCTATGGATCCTTTTTTCAATCCAAAGATGTTTCTATTTCTGCGAGAACATGTCTTTGGTATGGAGTTTCGTTTTTCGAGTCACGGGTCTGTCAGGGGACGAGTCATCCTGAATGTGCCATCGTCGTATTTTGATTCATAGGTTGCCTTGAAATGTCCGTCAGAAATCGTTCCCTCGTAATGATACATGCCACCAGCCAGTTTGCCCAAATCGGCTTGTCCACTCAATGAGTATCCTTCGTCGGATGGATTGGAACTCACTTCGACGGCATATGCAAAGCCCAGGAATTTTAGATATTTCGCATGATACCAGGTCGTATAAGTGCCGTCTTCGTTCCCGGTGAAGAGACAGCGAAGCCGCCCACGATGTCCATTGGATTCACTAATCCACTCGCCCTCCCAAGCCCCTTCAACCGTGGATGGCGGATAGGTCGGATTTGTTGTTGTTTCCTGTCTCCAGGCGCGATGAAACCCCGAGCAACCCGTGCTTATGGAGAGAATCCATCCAGCAAGGATCCAGTGCAATACTTTCTTCATTGATGAGTGATTCATTGAAATATGGGGTTCAAAATTTTGGGTCCAATTTAATAATTGGCACCCAAAAATAAACCTTAAACTTCTAGCAATCAATGGTCAACGGATTAGCAATTTAATAACACCGAGGTCCATTTGTAGAGGCGATATTGGTTGCCAGAAAAAATCTGGGTTAAATGGATGTGCACAATGAATGTTACCTAGCTTTGTCGTAATCACGTTGATTGTTTCAAAAATGATTCAGAGTTACCATGGGTTTATTTTTCTAAGTCAATTGGTCTGATTCATTGCGTTTTACCGGCATGAAACTCATGGAGCTAACATTAAAAGTCCTTCACCGTAACGGTGAAATCAGGGCTGACTGTCGCGGTTACTTTATAATGTCCGCTTGCCTCGAAATAACCACTTGGTTCACTCGAAAAATGTTTGCCATCCGCATCGAACTCAAGTTTCAGGGATGACTCGCCCGCAGGCTGGATTGTCGCATGACGTTGATCTCCGTGTGGTATCGATCCCAAAAATTCCGTGAACCCTTCACCACTGGCAACGACATTATTCAATGTTGCTTCGGAGTCATTGATCACGGTAAGTTTTGCTCCTCGCTTGCAACCCACTGCTGAAAAAAGCATGCAAAGTAAAAACGTGATAGGCAGTCTTTGTTTCATGAATAAATACTGAAATATCAAATAATAGAGAAGATCCAGTTTTTAGAGGCGAATCAAGATCAGCACGAGCTTACAAGTAAATTGAAATTGAAAAAAACAACTCCGTTGCGTCCAATCTGTTTAAGTCCGCCGACCTTGTTAAGTCAGATCAGTTGATTTAAACATGTCCCAGATTTCCAACAAACATACATGGCTCTGGGGGGGGCTCATGGATCCAAATTTCAGCGTTGCTCCTCCACTTTCAAAAAGTTGATCGTTTTGCTGGTTTTCTACAGGGATTCCAAAAACCGCAGCAAGTTGCTCAGATCCTGGTCCGGGAGGTCTTCCCTGATCATGTGATGATGATCTTCAAAGATACTCCGCAGGGACTTGGCCCGACCGTCATGAAGCCAGTGCGTTCTTTGTGACACCCCCAGCAGGGATGGGGGATTGAAATGTGTATGGCCGACTTCATCCGTGAGTCCTACATCGTAGGACTCTGGATCTGTAAAATGCGGAGGGGAGTGGCATTCATCACAACGCAGGGTTTCGAAGATAGTCATGCCCTTTTTTTGTTCCAACTCGGAGAGCGATCCACGCAGTGCAGGGGCGGGAGCGAGCGTTTTCATAAAAGCATGCAGGGCTTCAGTCTTTTCACGAGAACTGACTTCACCCATTGTTGTTTCGATCGACTCGTGAATCGAATGTATGAGATCATTGCGCTCTCCGAGCCAGCTCCACGGAGCAGTGTCGACGACACCCAGAAGCGAGAGGACTTTCTTTGGAGCTCCGAAACCTCCATCCGCGGCATTGTCATTGAGTCTTCCATTGGCGTGACCCTCTGTATGGCAGCTGTGGCAACTGAACCAACCGTGAAATGACTGGTGCGCGTCATAAAACAGTCGCTCCCCTCTGGCAATCTGGCTCATCTTTTTGCGAGGGCCCAACCTGATGGTTCCTGTCGTTCTGGGTTTTGGTGCAAGGTGGATGATTGAGATGGAGTCTGACAAACTGTTTGCGATGAACGCGCGCCTTTGTTCCGGGTCATAAGCGATGGCGCAAGGACGCCGTCCGACACCCAATCGAGCGCTTGTGGTAGAGTCCTCATACAAGATTGCGACTTCACCGACGCCCGCCAACGCGACTAAAAGCTCTCCATGATCCGTCCATAAAACAGCTTCAGGATCTCCAGCCGCATTTCCAGGGCGTTCCAATTGCCACTTCGGTTGGAGGGTATCCTGATGCTTGAACCTGGCGGCTAAATCATTCAAGGGAAATCCACTGACCTTGTTTTCCATCAAGAATCCCCACTGAATATCCCCACGCAATGTGGTGGCATCGGGATGCAGGAGTTGATGCGCCATCCAGAGATTACTTTGATCCGGGCTCAAGGCAAGGTCTCGGATGTTGTGAACAGGGCTCTTGAGGGTTTTTTGGATACGACCTGTCTGGAGATTCAGCATGCACATTTTACCGGCGAATGCAGAAGTGATGACCCATGTTTTTGAATCAGGCAAGACGATCTGATTCCAGGGAGCAAAGGGAAGTTGTACTTCACTTTTCAATTTGTATTGGCTCGAAGAACGCACCCCATTGGCATCGCTTCGTTCCAGTATGGAAACCCTGTGATTCCAGTGATGCAGGACATAGAGGTATTTTCCATGATGCGAACTAGTGATATCTGCTGCATGGTCGGGAAGGTCCACCGTAAAAATGGCTGGGGATGTGCTGGAGGCGGCTCCTTCAAAAAGAAAGGCTCGTCCGGGCGTGTATTGAAGCGCAATGAGCCTGGAAGTGCCGGGTATGATATGTAAATCACAAAGCGGTCCCTCGCTTTGAAAAACAAGGTTCACCGATTTCGAATCCGGATCCAGACGCAACACATTGCGCCCGTGCTGGGTAACGGCCCACAGCGACTGATTATCAGGGACCCATGCCAAACTCACGGGTTTGGCAAAGTCCTTTTCCACGGGGGAGGTGGCATTGATTGGGCTGACGCCAAGTATAATGATAAAAAAAAGACTCTGGCACAGCAAAGAAACTGTTCTTTGTGGGGCTTGAACGGATGAATAGCTAAAACACATGACCTTTACATTTTGTGCGGTTCCACCAAAGGGTCAAATTCGAAATGCAGCTGAATGGGTAATAAAGGAGGTGGACTCGATGGTCAAAACATCTCTTCATGCATAAAGGCTGATGTGCCTTGAGATCGTTTTACTAAGGACCCGCTTTTATGGTTAATGTATGTTTTAGTTGTTGTTCAAGCAAGCATTTAGGCTTGCTGTGATACTATCCCCCCATGGGATCCAAAGTTTTGTCTTCGAATTCAATTGGGCTTTTTTAGTTCAGTGAAGCATGTTTTTGAAATCGGTTTTAAAAGATTTCGATATATTCAAATGCGTTGGCACTTGCTTCGGTTTCTCGTGTGAATACTCGACCACGAACCGAAGCACTATTGATCGATTCGTCGAATTCGATTTCATGAGATGCATTTCTACAAGATTGGATGGATGTATTCGTTTTCAGAATTGGTTCTTAACTTCTCAGAATGTGGCTAAGGCAGATTTGTATCTCGAATCAAGTTGGCAAATTTGAATCGAAACAAAAGAACCTGTCACAAAATGGCAATTCTACAAAATGGAATCGTCATTCATGCGGATACTAAGTGAATGGTGACAAGATATTGTGACCGCGGCCTGAAAAATTGGGCCAAAGGGAGTGAGAAGTTCTTAATAATCGAAACAACTCACAGTGAAGCAAAAAAGACACAAACCAGAAGAAATCATCTGTTTGTTGCAGGAAGCTGATAGTAGCGATCTGAACCAAGAGGCATTCTGTCGACAGAAGCAAATCCCCACAGCAATCCTTTATGGGGGGCGCCAAAGTAAGGACTGATGAGTGAAGCTGATGCCAAACGTCTAAAGGCTTTGGAAAGGGAAAATTCGGAGCTCGAGAAAATGTATGCCGAGGCCATGCTTGGAATCAAAGTTCTCAAGGAGACCCTTGAAAAAAAGCGTTGAGCCCCGCTCATCGCCGCGATCTTGCCTGACAAGCCAGGAAGGATAAAGTTTTCTCACAACGGCAGGCTTACCGTTTCTTTGAGCTCAATAGGTCCGCATTCCGATACGAAGCCAAAAGTTTCCACCACCATACTGCTTTGTTGTGGTACAGACCATTGTCAGGCTTAGTCATGAATACCCAGAATGGAGAGTGGCTCAAGGAACAGGGTGTCAAAACGCTCTATATCGATTCTGGCAGTCCATGGCAGAACGGGTATGTCGAAAGTTCCCACGATAAGCTCGGGAGAGAATGCTGGAGGCGTAAAATATTCTATGCCCTCAGCGAATGCCGGTTGGTCGTTTAAGATTTGAAACCGAAGTACAACCAAGTCCGAACACATAGAAGTCTAGGGATGCAGACGTCATTGCAGTTTCCAGAACCCAGATGAACCACTACCCTGGCGTGACATACTCAACTCAACCTTCCATTCAACCTGGGCGAGAAAGTCAACGGCTGGCAAACCCACTCCAACTATTTGAAACTGGATTGCTTTCTTGAAAACTCTGAGAACGCTTTGATTCAGTTTGAATGCCCATGTTGTGATCTATCTTCTTCATGATCAGTTCGCCAGTTGAATTAAAAATATTCTCTTCATGCAAGCTGATGTCCTTTACTTCACTGATCATATTATCAGCAGGGCAACGCATGATCCATCCTTTGGCCTCGGCAGATTGTAAAAAAGTCAGAAGAGTTGCATCAATGCTGCCTTTTTTTGGCCTCACACTGACAACTGCCTTATTGCAGGCAATGCTTTCATGCAACATGCTGCAGCTGTCTTCGGTCACGTAAATAACCTCTCCACCTCCCAAATAAGCATTCATGACAGGCCTGCGATCATTTTTGTGAACCCAACAATCATCCTGAATCACATTTCTAGGCAAGATTTTGTCAAAAATTTGATAGGCCGAAGGTGCAGTTCGTCTCGAGCTGGTGATTAACCATTTGATTCCATGCTTTTTGCTTAGCATAAGCATTTGATTCGCTAAATTGTAATAATCTTTATCCGCCCATACATATCCACCACCGTTTCCCCCTATCAGACAGGTAAAGTGTCTTTCAGAGGAGCTTATTGCATGTTCATCTCGAAATAGTGCCCACTCCTCTCTGCATTTGATTGGATTTGTAACGCTGGGTATAATTGGCAGGATGATAGATCCTTCACTTTTTTCTTTGGACGGGTCGCAGTGAAGCAACAAATCAACTGCACCTGTGGGTAGGTGTCTTTTCGATCCACAAAAAATCGATGTTGCGTTGTAACTTCTAGCCAAGGCAGCGGTTGGCCACAACATATTACCTCCAGATCCTATGACGACATTTGGAAGTCCAGGAGATTTGAAGTTTATTTGTGATTGCAGGAAGTATTTTGCCAAGTGGATTCCAAAAGGCCACATTTTTTGAAAGAGTTTACTTCCGTGACTTCCTGTTTTTCTTAGTTTCAAATAACAAGTATCAACTTCAGTCCGTGAACTCAACGCATTCAGTAAACCCTTTGCTATGTTGGCATGACCTTTTTTTCGGTCCAACAAAACCAGAGCTTTTATTATTTTTTGCGACATGAGTGAAATATCTAGAATGGAAGAAATATTTGTTTGAGTGCGAGAGCACATCGCTCCATTACAATTGGAATAAAACTTTTGAACGGCCTAATTATCACATTGTTTCTATCGCTTCATTTGATGGCACTGCATGCTTTTCTGGATAAAATCAAATGTTGCAACAAATTCCATCATCCGTTGCAAAATATCCAATTCCTTGGCGTTGACGTTACGAAAGTGTTAATTGCGCAACTGCGCTTGAGGGAAATGTTCCAAGTTCCAAAATAAATTTGGGAGAGATAATCTGCAGTCAACAACGAAAGCAGCCTGCCAATGATGGTAGCGTTACTTTGCTAACAGAATTTTGTAATTGAACAATTTCTGCCCCATTCCAAAAAACCTTAAGCTCGAAAACTAGGGAACTCAGCAAAACCCATACAGGATCTTCGCACGACGAACTTTCCATCATTGGAAACATTGGTCTTAATCGACTGTTCCGTGAGACTGAAATTTGAACGGCTAATTGTCTCGAATAATACTTTTAAAATTTTAATTATATTCCCCAAGTATAATGGTGTGTTAACGGTTTTTCGTCCATGGCATGTAAAGAAGGTTTACTAAGTAGCAAACAAAGAATTTTCCATTATTGACAATGGGTGTAATACGGAATTCCTGATTGTAATCAGCATTAGCCTGAATACTCTGCTGAATGCATGAACTGAATTTTTGTGCCGTGATCTGTCGTTTGGGTTGCTGCGCTGATCACCAGCAAGCGCAGCAACTGCTCTGTTACGGAATTGTCACATTGGCATCATGTTAATGCCGCAATCGTCTGCGAAATTGTTGATGCTAATTGGGTTAGCTTGATTAAGGTACCTTCTCCGCTGGTTGGTTTCTTCCGGCGGGGGGGGTAGTTTTCGTTTCATTGATTTTTGCGGAGCATAAAAGCAACATTCATTCGCTTCTAACTCGAGATCTCCCCCTTTTGTTAAATTTGTATTTTGGAAATCATTCTACCTATCCCTTCTTTACCAGATAGATGTGTGCTGATGACGAAACCGTGGGCATCTTTGTTTTTCAGGAAGATTTGATCTCAATAGCATGTTTGCTCATCAAAGTGCAAGTAGACTCAAAAAGATAGATGAGATTCCTCTTTGGAATTGTCGCACACTATTCGATCTATCTACCTCTTTCCCCTTTGGCAATCATGCACCAAACTTTTGTTTAACTCCTTCGCGTCGGTCTGCCCTTTTGAGAGCGGGCTTCCCGCTGGAAGCGCTCTAGGAAGTTTTTTTGAAACAGGCCTGCCTCGATTTTCAAAGCAATGGCTATTGGACGTGCGCTCTAACTTCCTTTTCTAGTTGGTCCATTGAGCATTCGTCCAATGAATGTATGACGAACAAATACAGCGTAACATATCATCAGCGGCACTGTGGTGAAAATGCATACAAGAAAAAGCTTTATCCAACTAGGCCATTGAACGGGGCTGAAGACCGCCTGGATGATCATGATCAGTGGCAAGTGAGACAGGTAAAGCCAGTAAGAGGCATCGGAAAGATATCGGACTTTATCCTGGTATCGGCTAAAGTATCTTCTGAAAAAACCAAGGAATCCGAAAATCATGAGCCATGCATAGACTGCTGCGAAAAAACTATATTGCATAAATAACGACTCACGGTTTGACGATTCAAAAAGATCGTGTCCAACAAAAAACACAGGAATTGCCAGTAACCACCAAACATACCAGAATCTTCCTCTCTTTTCCTCGAATGCTTTTTCTCCCAATTGAATCGCTCCGAATATAAAAAACACACAGTAATATAACAATTTGGGAGGCCAAGGTAGTATGCCGGTAGCTGTATCAGGCCCGTAGTTATCCCGCATGTAAAATTGAAAAAGTGCGGTCAAAGGTATGATCCAGATCCAGCAATAAGGTGTTGATCGAAGAAAGCTTGGTATGGACAATCCGAAACGGCCACCCACCCATCCAAGAAAGGCGTAAGCTCCCAAAATCCAGACAAGATAATACAAAAACCATAGATGATGCCAGAAAGGGAACTTAGCCAAAAAGGCCATCACACCTGCTCCCTGACTTTTAGCTGTCGATACCTCTATGCCTTGGCTTTCAAATAGGGCAATCACTTTCTCTCGCCCGTCGGCGATGGTTTCATAATCGGTTTGCAGACCAAGAATCGCCACGATGGCCATGGTGAGTTCCCGAGGTGCTTTGAGTGAATCCTGTGGGAGCGCCATCATGTTATTACGCCGGAAAGCATCTGCCTTGTAAGAGAGTAGTATCTTCGCGATCTCCGACTTCCCTAGGAAAGCGGCTGTGTGTAATGGAGTGCTTCCATCCTTGCTGGCCAGATTTACATCAGCGCCGGATTCGAGCAACGTTTCAATCATCTTCAAATTACCATAGAGTATTGCAAAATTTAAAAGCGTCGCTCCATCACCATTGGATTGATTTGGATTGCCTTGAGTGCTCAGGAATGCTGCCAGACGTTTGACATTTCCTTCGCGAATGCTTTCCCAAAGCTCTGGGGAGGGCTTTTCGGCTTCAACCTTGATTGCCCTCCCAGTATCTGATTCAGCAACCTGATTCAGTTTGATTGCCGAGACTTTTTCCTTAAAATGGCTACCAGTGATAGAGGCCAAAATAATCATGGGCCACACGATGAAGAAACCAACTATCATTGGAACCACAACTCGCTTCAATCTGTGACCAAGCAGTCCTTTAAGGCCTTTTCTTTGCCATAACATCGCTGAAAAGTAACCACTTACCATGAAGAATAAGGGCATCCTGAATCCATGGATGGCGGAGTTTATTGTGCCATAGATATCTTCGTTTTGATAGATATCCTGAGCGGGCCAAATGGGTATAGGAATAAACGACAGCAAACCGTGCAGCAGGATTCCCAGAAGCATGGCAAAAGCACGAAGAGCGTCTAGATCATGATGTCGTAGTTTTCCAGATTCTGTCGGATTTTTATTTTGTGAGGCTTGTCCCAGAGCATCCATTGCCATCTAAACGCACTCGCAAATATTTTCCTGACTTAAGTCCTGTTACGGTATTGTTACAATTTAATGGTAGGTTGTGCAGTCTCAGTATGTGCACAGTGATTCAGCTTTCGGGTTCTCTCATGATCGCACGTTCCCATCATCGGATATCAAATATTAACGGAAAAGGACTGCTTTTGTATTCAAATAATTTGTTTGCACATTTGTAACAAGAAGTGCACATGAATGGCGCATACTGGTATAAAATCATAGATCAAATATAAGACTATTTAGTTTTTTACGGTCTATCTTTAAGAATCCTGAGATACCCTAAATTGAGAATAAAGTTTGTGGAACCCGACTCAATCTCCTTGTCACTGGGTCATTACGAGCTGTCCAGAAAAGCAAAACTGAATGCAGTTGAGTTTTCTCAAAAAAGATTATCCGGGCCATACTGCGTATTCAGAATCGATAAAACGCCAACGATTCGATCGAATTGGCAAATAACAATGACACCTTGCCAGGACATTAAAAAATGAATCAGTTATGGAATATTAGCGCAAAGTTGAAAACCAACGTGAGATTCAGGTGACTTTTTATGATATTATGCATGGCGGGTTATTGTCAGGACAAAACCGTCTTCCAGAATGGATCCGAGAATTTGCTCAACCTCGAGAGATTCTGGAGATTGGATGTAGAACTGGAACTAACCTTACACTTTTGGCCAAGGCATTTCCAGAAGCAAAGTTGACAGGAGTTGATACAAGCTCAGCTTTGCTTTCAAAGGCTCGCCAGCGATTGGGTTGTGAGATTGAAGAACGAACCAACCTTTTAAAGGTTTCAGCTGATGAGCCATTTTGTCAAAACAATGATCAGTTCGACTTGATTCTATGCTCCTACAGCCTCTCGAAGATGGGGCCACTGCGATATCAATGCATTCAGGACGCAAGAGCGCACCTTAAACCAGATGGTCACTTACTGGTGCTGGACTTTCTGGATACGCCCTTTCGCTGGTTTCGGCATTGGATACACACCAATCATTTTACATTGGACCCAAAACTTCTTGCAGCATGTGTGTGCGAGCATCCACCTCTTATGTTTCAAAAACACAGAGCTTATTTTGGTTTGTACACTTATTTCATATTTGTTGGCTCCAAAAGCCTTCCAAGGCGAGTCAAGGAAAACCCTTGGAGCGATCCAGAATAGTGGGATTCAAGGATCCCGAACACTTTTGTTTCCGCTTGAGTCTGTATTTAGTTCGAGTGTCCTTGTAATACAATATCAACAAAAAATGACGTAATCTTCTTATTGAATTAGATAGGGAAAAAATGTATCTGAATTCAAAGGAGTTGCTGAGGTAAAACGCCTACGGCTCGCATTTCATTGTACCTGATACACTTGAAATTGCTCTTTTTGAATGCCGGTCCAACTCTTTTTGGAAATTTTGCCAATGGGGTAGGGGGTAGTTGTTTCTATGAGACGATATTTGATATTTCGATGCGTCACAAAGTGTTCATTTCTGCCTGGCATCCCAGCAATGCCGATAAACGCATGACGATTGCCTTCTAAAAACACCGTGTTAATATTTCCTAAATTTCCCAGTAATGTGGCCAATAGAACCGACTTACTATCGCAATCTCCCCAACCGTTGTAAAGGGTCTCCAATGGCATATTGACCCCGCAATTAACGATTTGTAATTGTGGCTTCCAAGGCCATTCACGAGGAGATTGAGGAATGCGATAATCTAAATTTTGAACAAAATTAGTGATATACGCTATCAAGTCACTACCACTCTTGCCTGATTTTTTTTCAAACGATTGTTTGAGCATCTGAGAAACATGTTGGATTGGTTTCCTGCTTTGACGAATCATCCATCGATAGTCTGGTCTGTATTGGGATCCATTAGTAAGGATGCCGCGCTTTGCAAATGCGCGTCTTTTACGTTCTAGTATCCTTGCCAGATTTCCTTTTCGATAACTAAAGGAGAGGCTTTCCTCTGACACACCAAAGGATGCGATTTGACGAATTAGTTCATTCTTGGAAATGTCAAATCGAACTTTACCAGTTTGGAGGTGATGACCTCTGATACCGACGGTGTTCCATTGGTATACTCTGGTAACACTTCCTGTTTGTTCAGGTGCCGTAAAGTTGAATTCTTCCAGGTTCTGGATAGCTTCAGTTGGATTGGAGGATTCTCTTATTTCTATTCTTGGAGCCCTTTTTAACCCAGCCGAAACCACTTTACTTGGTTCGGACGGAGTGAACACCTTGAGAAACAGGGCCACAAACCAGATCGCAAGAATTGAAATGAGAATTTTCATCACACATGAATATCAGGCTTACTGGATTTGAATGGTCTCCGGGCTAGGATAAGGAACCAAGGCAGACAGAAAACTTTCCACACCGGATGAGAGAAAAAAACTCATAATGATGAACACCGAACCCAGAAGAATAGAAACAGAGACGTTATTTTTTTCAATTTCGGCCAACTCATCAATATCTCGCGTGAGTTTCAAAAAAAGCTTCACCGAGACACTGAGAGTTACGATGGTGGTGGTGAGAACAATAGCAACGTAGCCTACAGCAAGGCCAATAAACTTCAAAAAACCCGTCATCGAGAACCCGCTGAAAAGCTGCATTTGTAACCCTGCCACTGCGGGTGCCAGAGATTTATGAATGATGATGGCTGCAGCGATCATCATGGTCCCATGCAAAATAGCAACAGCCGTGTTGTTGTCATGCAGTGCTTTAATTTCATCAATGCCCTGATTTAGTTTTGCAAATGCCTTAAATGAGAAAAAAGCGGTTAATAACCCCAATCCAAAAGATAAAATCAATTCGACGATACCCGAGATCAATGAAACGAATGCAATAGAGTTCACGAGTTATTTTTTTTAAAAGTAAGTGCTACAATTGTCTTCGCCAGAATGGATTAGAATTGTAGGAAGGTGTATCCCAACATAAAGATTTCACTCTTAAACTAAAGTTCATACTTCCTAACGTGTGTGATTCAAGCGCATCTCCATTCATTGTAATTTTTAAAAGGATCACATGAATTTGAACATTTAGAAACCAATTCGAAATTTCTGCGGCCCTTTCTTTTCGTACTTTACCAAATCTGTAAGGTGACTATTGATATCCTATTTTTTTAAGTGACCTTCCAGTTTTCGGCCCCACCATGCATAAGCAAGAAACAACAATCCGAGACCAGGGGCAGAGGCCGGTAACGAAGGTCCGTTCTCAGATATGAGTGTGAAAATGTAGAATCCAATAAAAAGTAATCCAACAATTCCCGCAGCAAATCGAAAAATCATTTGCAACAAGTAGCTTCGTTGTTCGTTAAATACTATTATAAAAAAACCCTCCGTTTGTATCTGCTCCATAAGATTTAAAAAAAGTTCAGAACAAAGGTCTCGAACTCAAGCAATCTCGCTCTCATCAGTCAGACAAAGAGCGAAAAGAATCACGGTTGGATGACTGAGGATAGTCTCAAAGGTTCTAAACTAAAACATTTCGAAGGACCCTGTAAGCGAATTA
>CESS01017190.1_pt1 | contig 19307 bp, 25 predicted proteins | sample 326931 | NCBI WGS metagenome assembly CESS01 (sample SAMEA2591098, study PRJEB7988) | marine metagenome | biome: marine biome (ENVO:00000447); feature: deep chlorophyll maximum layer (ENVO:xxxxxxxx); material: saline water (ENVO:00002010), including plankton (ENVO:xxxxxxxx) | depth 55 m
TTGGTGCTGGTGCTGGGGCTGGGGCTGGGCTGTTAGCGTAGTTGTTGTTGTTCCATGTTCCGCCGCCATCTGACCCTTGGAATGCCGGGACAGAAGTAACACTAATACCCAAGGCATCTGCCCACGCCTGAGAATCAGCAGATAACTGGTGTGTAAAGCCGTTTTCTAAAGCGTTAGTCAGCTCCTGCCCTGTCATGTTGTCCAGCTGCTCACCCGGACTAACATCATACTCAGGCATAAACGTCCAGCCCTGACCCGGAATAAACTGATGATAGGGACTAGGGGCTGAGCCTACGCCGATATTGTCACTGTTATACGCCGCCATGCTGTCAACGTATTCTTGACTTGGCTTCGCCTGACTAAGCAAACCCCCAGACCTGGCTTGAGCTGGATTGGTAGCCCCCGGCGTTGGTTGGGTGGCAGTGCTAGGCGTTGCGGCAGAGGCGGTTTGAGATGCTCCAGAGATAGTAGTGCCAACAGGTGGAGGCGGCACATACAACTCTAGCTCTTCGTCTTTCACCGGGTAACGACCACGCCTGCCCATATAGGACATTCCGGTTGTAGGCATTATCTACTCCTTACGAGGCGCGAGAGGGAAAGGGATTTATGCCGGCTGAATGGGCCAATCCGAATCTTCCAACAGCGGCCAAGAATCGCTTTCGGGAAGGTCACGCAACGCTTGTCGGTATGTTGCCCAGTCGGCATCGATAGCCTCGCCAGCCTCTACCGCCTTAGTTACAACCCAGTCAGAGTCCGCCAAAAAGCGATTCCGAAGAAAGCGATTAGTGGTAGCGGCATCAGAGTTGAGAACAGCCAAGTCTCTGGACGCGATCTCTTCGTCTGTTAGCTGCACTATCTCGCCGCCAACCTTCTTGATGTTTGAGCCCATCTCAAAAGTGTGGGCTTCAAAGCCATCTTCTGCGTTTAGCCGCTGAGCGACGCAGTTTCCATTATCGTCAAATTGAGCGTAAGGCATTTTTACTGATCTCCGAAAAGTGCCGCACAAGCGGTGTAGACATTGTGAGGCGAGCTAGTGGTAGTGGTGTGAGCTGTGGATCTGGCACATTGCAATGCGTAGAGCATTTTGATGTCGCAATGAACGTCAGAATTAGAGAACGTAGTACTAAGATTGTAGAACTGGTTTGTGCTGCTGAACTGGTATGTAGTGTGGTAATGAGTCGAAGAAACCAGCATCACTAGGACAGTTTTACCAGCCGGCACAGTGACGGTTTGCGCGCCAAAATTGTAACCAACATTGGCGCTGTCATAGGTGGCAAGCGTACTCCACGCCCCGCCATCAACGGTCGCGTAGTTTGTCCCAGAGCTGTTCGTCGGCGTGTAAACGCCAAAGCAGGCACCAGAGTAATTACTGTTAGAGTAAGTGGAGGCTTGCGCCGAAACCGAAGTAGTTACATCCGATGAGCTACTATTGCGAATCGGCAGGACTCTGAAAGTCAAACCCGAATAGCTGGTTGAATTGTGTTGGCTATATCGATCCTGATAGTAGTGCCCAACACGATTGTTATTCGCAAACTCCATGACTCTGACATCATTTTCATGGGCGTTGTTGGTATAAAAGTATTGTCCTTGACTGCCATCCGGCTGGCCATCTCCCAAAAACATATTCCATGTGTGGTTGGAATAGGGGGAGCTGAGCGCTTGGGTGGCATAGTAGGTGCTGTTTGGGCCGCTGGTAGTCCAGCCACTGCCGCTGTAAGCGTTGCCGCGATTACTCTCAGAATGAACAGTGCCGATAATTAGGTCGCTATTAGTGTCGGCGGGAAGGCCGGCCACCGAGGGAGCCCACGCTGCGGAGGTGCCATTCGATGACAAAATCTGCCCGGCAGTGCCCGCTGAGTTCGGCAAAGGGAACGCGCCAAACTGGAGCTGACCGCTACCGTCAGTCGTGACGGGCTTATTAGCGTCACTGTCAGCCGTAGGCATAGAGAGCGGGGAAAAACTTAAAACTCCCGCAGTGCTCCCTACTAGCGCCTGATTGTTTGCTGTGGCGTCACTGGTTGGCAGAGTCAGTACGTCCCCGCCGTTCTTTTGAACCTGATCTACAATAATCTTACTCATTGCTATTTCCTTCCTTTTTGAAAATTAACTCGCGGGGACGCGAAGTTGCTTGTAAACCGTGAATGACGGGGTTGTTACAGTGTCGGCTAGACCAAAAGTGGTGCTTTGACCGATGCTGATATCGCTCCAGTCGCCACTGGCGCGTATCTCATGGTGATAAGCCGAAGAATAACTTTGGTAACCGCCTGTTTTGGGGATTTCTGATTGATAATGGACGTATGCTCTTCTGCGGCCATCGTTAGGCGCGTTTTTTTCGTTGATGTAAATCTTCATCTCGAAATTATTTTCACCGCCCTGGTAAATATCTTGCCCGTTCGGGGCCATATAGACACTCCCGGAGGAATAGGAGGTGTTACCCGAACCAGCTTGCCCCTGTCGGAAGCCGGTATAACTATGGTTGCCGTTTGCTGTACCAAAATAGAGGTATCGATAGGCTCCACCACTGGCAGGGCCGACCCCTCGCCCGACGATGAGATAGACCTCAACATTGTCGAAATCGACATCAGGGATCACTTTAAATGGGTTGTTAGGAGCCGATGTGAATGTGTATTTCTTGTCTAAAACGAACCTCGAATTAGACTCTATTAGGCTGGTGACATCGCTAGTGCTCAAGCCCGATCCACCGCCCGAAGAGCCACTTAACCGTATCGTTCTAGCCATGCCTATATCGCAACCTCTGTGACGGTGAATGAAACCTTGGCCGCTTGCGAGCCGTTTCCTGCATACAGGCAATCGCCTGGATTCAGAACCAGCCCACTGCGCTCATAAGTGGCAATGGGAGCTTCCTTTTCGAGCAAGCCTTCTTGCGGCATGCTTTCTAGCCCCGTCTGTACTTGCACCACATTTCCGGACGCAGAAACTACGTATGACGTTTGCGCGGCATCTTCAGCAACAAACAGCCGGTCTGCATCGATCCCGTTAGCGGCGAAATGAGCCGCCTTGTCGCTCCAATTGATTAGATCGCTACTGAAGTAGGGAGTGCCGCCAATCCACGAAACCCACAGGGACTGGCCGATTCTTGCGGGGATACTCATTTGCCCGGCTGGGCCGTTTCCTGCCTTTTTCCAAGACCCGGTTGAGAAGGTATAAGGATCTTGGCTGGTGGGCCCGCCACCGGAACTGCCCTGAGTGTTGCTAGTGTTGGTCATATTGGGGTACGTCCAAGAATAGATGCCGTTTACGAACCTAAAGTAATAGGTGTCGTTACTCTTGTTGTACTTCATCCACTGGAAGTGATCCCGTGAGCAATTAAAGTAGCTATAACGACTCGTACTTGCGTCAATTGGCGTATTGCCGGAAGCGGATAGCCCGCTCGCGTTGATGGCGCTTTTATCCGTTGGCAAATTGCCGCCATGGGCCATCCTGCCCGCAGGGACAATAGCCAACGTATCGTTCGATTGGCCGGGCCTTCTGAAGTAGAACGTGAAAACGCCACCGTCAGCTTGCAACGCGGGACTGGCGAAGCTGTTGGCCCATGACCCATGCGGCATGTAGCTGAAAGGGTCATAACCACCCCCAAGCACTGAATACAAAAAGCTGTCGCTAGTTCGATTTCCTGAGTTGATTTGGTTGCTATTCGGGCAAAAAATCATAAATTCCGAGTAAGAATTGCTCTGAATCCCGATTAGCGCGTTGGTGTAATGATCGAAAGCAACGCCGCGCTGGTAATAGTTCGGGCCATGCTGTAGATCGTGTATGGCACCAGCTGTGCCATCTAATAGCGACTGAAACTCCGGTGTACTTAGAGAGAGTACGTCGTTTCGATAATTGTACGTATTGTTAGCCGTTCTGAAGTAAGCAAAAGACATAACATTGTCAGAGGCATTGCCATATTCGGATGGCTTGATCCTCATGTAAGGATCATAGTTCTGGAAAGCGCGGTCAGCCGTACTCGCGGAGCTGCTAATCAAAGGCGCTCCAGACGCGCTACCCATAATGCCCCCTGAGTTCTGAGCATTGGTGATAATCAGCGAGCCCTTGGTCGGAATATCGATATCGACTAACCGCCCTTGAGAGGCCGGCCATAACACGTTGTCAAAATTGAGAGTGCGCGTTGGGCTGGTATCGAGCATCACCGTGATTGGTACGTTTGTTGTGGCGCTGTTTGAAGTCGCATTTATCGCAACTAGTTGAGCCGCTCCGGTGTTGTTTTGGTAAATCAGCGCCCCTTTCCCGTTGCCAATTAAAGTCGATGTTCTTGATGCCATTTGAGGAACCTCTATATAAGGCCGAAGTAAATGAGTTCGCCGCTGGAGCGAGTTTTGTCTGTAGCTGTACCCTGGACTGGCGCGGTGCTAATGCCTTGCGCGAGGCCGCTCACCGTGAAAGTTTTGCCGCTCATGATGCTGAGCGTCTGATAAAACAAGTGCCCGGTTACTGATGTATCTTCAGAGATATAGCTTCCGGTCGAATCGATGCTGGGAAGATCCGTGACTTGCAGAATTGTCTCTGGCCCGGAAAATCCCTGGTAAGTGCCGGTGATCGTCAGGTTGTTTGGGGTCGCGTTATGCGTAGCCTTGAACAGCAAATCTGCCGGCGGCGATGTAATCGGGTAATAGCCTTCAACACTTCCATCCGTCGAAGAGCTTGCGCCCCCGCTTGATCCGGGTGCATAAGCGCGCTCACCCATCCCGCTGTGGTTGGCGCAGTAGTAATACAGAATCGGGCTATCTTGCTCGACAGTGATCGTCGTGTAAGCCCCGGCCTGACCGGGAGTGCCTACACTGACTACGTTGGTAGTAAATTCCGTGCCGCTGTCATGGGTTCCATCGGCGGTTGTGGAAAATTTAATCGGGTGATTCGCGTTAGAGCTGTGGCTCTGATCGAATCGGTATTGGACAGATGGGGTCAATGCCGTCTTTTGCTGAGAGGTGCCGTCAACGACAAACTTTCCGCCAGCCACCGTGACCGAAATGGTGTTGTAAGACAGGCCCAGGTTACTGACAGCTGCACCGACATCACTTAAATCACTTAGATTGTTGTCCGCTATGATCGCGCCAGAAACATTAAATGCGCCTTGTTGCCAGCTGCCAGAATCAAGAATGTAAAGCTGATCGAGCGACGAGTTCCAATAGAGCGCGCCCTCTGCAACGCCAGAGGTAGACGGGGCAGATGTACTAACTCCAAGATAAATCGCCTCAAAGCTCGTCAATGAGCCTGCCGCTGCAGTCGCGGAGTTTGCGGCACTGGTAGCCGATCCAGCTGATGCTGTCGCGCTATTACTCGAAGCGGTTGCACTGCCTGCTGATGCGGTGGCTGAGCTTGCCGCCGCAGTAGCACTGTTCGCGGCATTAGTCACTTCTGGCGCTACTGCCGCTAGTGCCGCCGCCTCAGAAGCTGGCACCGCCGCCGCCACCGCCGCCGCAGTAACGGTGGTATCAGCGTATAACTTAGTAACCGCATGAGTGTTATCGGTAGGCTCTCCAACGGGAACCGGAGCAGAAAACCCCTGACCAACCGATAAAGGTGCAGGCAGCTTGTCAAAGCCTGAGACTACATAGCCATAACGGACATTGATATCGGACGCTCTTGCAAGCTCACCCGCAAGCAAGTCTGTTGCGTCTGGAACAAAATTATTGCTCACCGAATAAGCCTCCTTGGTGAATAGTGGAGCGTTACGCCATGCAACGTATGCACTGCGTTTTCCGTACCATCTGTGGCGATGTACACGCCCATATTTGAGCCGGCCACGGAAACCCTGACCTTGGCATCATTCGAGTAAGCAGAACCCCAAGAAAACTCGTTCCAGTCCGAAACATCCCAGAGCGAGCCGGGGGCGGTATACAAATACTGGGATAGCCCCCTGGAGGACTCGCCAAGACCGTATTCAGTCGTTGCCCTAACTCCGATCTGGATCGGAGATCCCTCAACACGAATGTCCGGCTGGATAAGTCGATAGCGCTTACGGACAGTCGGCCCTTTGTAGGCCGTAAAGTTGGTCAGCACGAAGGCGTAAATGTTGGTCGTGCCGAACCTAAACCCGGTGTCCATCTTGTACACCTTCCCATCTTCAGCTCCGAAGAAACTGATCTCTGTTTCAGTCTCGTCAATTGCTGATGCGGCGCACTTAACCCGATCCGGGAATCTGGTTTTCGTCACACCGATCAGATCAGGGCCGTTGAAAGAAAAGTAAAGTCCGTCTTTGCCGTTAAACAGTCGGTACTGACCGTTAGCTCTGTTAATGACAGACACGCTATTGCTGGAAAATTCTTTAATCAGGGTTTTTACCTTCCCTGACAGCGAGGCATATGCGAAGTTGCCGTACTGCTGTGCAGCCGCCAAGCTCATCAAGCCCTGCCGATCTAAGCCAATAACCTGGCCGGCAATCGACTCCATTGTTCCCGGATATGTACCGGCCTTGTTTAGCTCATCAAGCTGCCAATCAGCCGCAGAGGATCCATACAGCGTCTTGGTGGAATCTTCACAGCCAACAATGAGGGCGCTAGCGTGTTCCTTTAAGTTGGTGATGGTGTCGCCTACGGCAATTTCTGCCGCGCCGCCGGCTACCGTATAGCCGTTAGGGTTGCCGATCTCAGATATATGCAGAGATGACTGGATGCCCAGCACAAGGTGCTTCTTGTAGCCCACCACCAAAGACGGGTTATCAGTAGTCGCCCCAGTCGATATGAGATTGAATACAGCGCCATCGTATTCGGTCGCCTGGTCGACGCCATTGACGATGTACATCCTCTGCTCATCGTCCTGCCCTTGGAAGTTATAGTTGGCAAACCTAAACCTGCCATTCAAAGACCACGTTTTTGCACTGTTGACTTCGACCCAGCCAGTTGTGGTGGCTTTGTACATCCGGGCGTTAGTGCCATCCTCACGGATCGCATAGACATCGCCTTGATAAATGTGGATGCCCTTAACTGGCCCGGTGCCTGGCACTGCCTGCGTAGCAGTAGTCTGACCATCGAACAGCGCATAGCCGAAAATGCGGCGATAGCCACCGTTAGGCAGGCACTCGTAGTTAGCAACGTCTACAAGCTCCCCTGGAGCCAGTGACAGCGGCGGAGCCTCTTGGTTAAGCCCACCTACTGCTGGGAAATACTCTAGCTCTAAGCTCACGCAAGAGCCTCTGGAGCGACTATGCGAGCGAGCTGATCTCGCTCCAAGTCTGCAAGCATCTCCTCAAAATACAGAAACGCCCGCTTCTCCAGCTCTGGCGCTTCGTCAAACTGAGCGTATGACCGCAATGCCTCATAAACGATCAACATATGGTATCGATCAGGTAAGGCCGGGGCGTCAGTCGTGGCAACCATCTTCGATGGCGTGGCGAATGACTCGTATGTGACCGTTTTGTTCTCAGTAGGCTTGGCGTTAAAAACTAATACGCCATCAGGCCGGATCGACCAAACAGACGGGTCGCCCTCCTGGATCTCGCGATACGCATCGGCAAAATCGTTGTAGTCCTCAGACTGCAAATACGACTGGCCCAGGGAAACGCGCTTAATCGTCTCTACTGTCGAGGGCAGCGTAATGGTGTAGGTGCCGGCGGTTAGCGTCGCTGTGCCAGTTCCCCACGCCCAATTCCAATCTGCCCTCATGGATTGGATCTTTAGCCAGGCGTCATTAATCCAATTGACTAACCGACCCATATCACCAGTTTGGCCGGTGACTGTGGCAGGGCCGTCATCGGCAATGCCCGTCTCCTGCACCAATCTCTGGCAAAGATCCAAAAAGTTCATACTAGCCCTCTACGCGAAATGGATAAGTTGGAATCATCTTCGTGACCCCATCCTTGCCGTTCCATACAGCCTGCTTTGCGTCTTGCAGAACATTGACCACCTCCGGCGGAACCTTCACTGGCTCACCTCTCCGGATCCAATAAGACTTGCCATTTACCCCGACAAAGACTGGTTGCTGGTCGTTTTCATCTTCAGCGATGACCACCGTTTTCCAGCCCTTCTTTCTGTCAGGCGATTCCTCTGCGCGAGGCTCGGATCCCTCTGCCGGTTCGATGTTGACTGCGGCTCGGATGCGCTCCCTCAAGGTGTCTGCGCTGGGATTGCCGCGAATGACAATGCCAAGAATTCGTGCTTGTTCCTTCAGCTCCTCAAGACTTAGGTTGTATAGATTGACTTCAGACATACTTTTCTCCTGCGGCCCGTAGGCGGCTAAAAATAAAAAGGGGCCCGAAGGCCCCTGTGGTTACTGCTTGTTGTTACTTAGAGTGCAGTAGCAGCACACTCCAGTCGGCACATCCAAGACTGATTAGCAATGAAAGCCTTGTGGTAGGTTTTCCAGCCAACCATGCCCTTCTGACCCAGAGGATCAGACTTGTCTAGCTGGCCTGGGTTGATGATGGTGGGAGACATAGCCTCTGCACCCTTCAGAGCAACGTGGCCGTATGCGTCTTTAGCAACGTAGACAACGGGGTAAACGTCAGCAGAGCTTCCGGTAGTGGAAACCATGCTTCCAGCAGAGCCACCAGCATCAGCGACAGAGCTCAGCACAGGCGTCAGGATGTAACGAACATCCTCAACCTTGCCGATCTCGTAAGGCAGAGCCTTCATAGATCCGTACTGCTCAGTCGGGGTAAACCCGGCCAAGCCACGGATGTCTGACTCGAGATCAGTGTGAGCAAACGCAATAAATGCGGCCGCTACAGCCTCAGTGTTGAACTTGACGGATGAAGAAAGCATTGAAGTAACTTTCTTGCCGCGGTTCGCCTTGAGCTGACGAGTGATAGCGCGCTGCTTGTTCAGCGTAATCACAGTGTTCACTGCGTTACGAGCTGAGCCGTTAGCGTAAAAGACGTTAGTGCCGCCCTGGAGAACACCCCAAGTGAGCGTCTCGATCGTTTCTGCGGCCTGCTCACCACACATCATGGCGGCATCCTTCAGAACCGGATCTTCAGCCAGGTCATTAACGACATCGGTGATTTCAACAACATCACCGTACTGGTGCAGAGTGACCGTTACATCTTCGTAGGTCAGAGCCTTTGCTGTGGGCGGTGAGCCTTCAGTCAAAGGTGTGGTTGCCACTGCCAGAGGAACAGGACGGCGGAACTTAACGACGTTCGCCTTGTTCTTGGGCATAGGCTTAGGCATGCCAAACTTGCTCAAGCACAAGATCGGCTCTGCGTGGGCCAGCATTTCTTTCGCGGCAAACGCATTGGTGCGTTGCGAAAGGTTGGAATAAGTAGTAGTTGCCATAAATTTTCTCCCCTTAAAGGTTCACTGATTGGCAAATTAAAAATTTCAATCGACCGATCACCGAGACAATGAGGGATTACAGCGACACGCGGCTTTCGCGGCGTTTACTGCGCTACGTCACTTGCTGTGGTGTTAGTCCGTGGAATCTCGCCGGCTAAATCTGGCGAGCGTCTTTCTCAACGAAGTAGTCAAATGCGGCGTCGAAATCATCATCTGGCGGCATGACTTGTTGTGAGCGCCCGCCCCTGGATGGGACGTTCTGCCCTTGTCGAAGCTGCTTCTCTCGTCGCTGCTTCAAGTTTGAGGTCGTTTGCGCTGCGGCTTCCGACACCTCATTTTTGTAAACGCGGAGCAAATAGGCCGCGTCACCAGCCTGCTCACTTTCCATCATTTCTTGGACGTTCTGCGGCTGCATCGAAACCCAGTTTCTGAATCTCTCTGAGGCGGCAATTTCATTCCAATCCGGATGTTCTTGAGCAAGCATTTGGTACTGTTGCGAAACATAAGACTCATGCAATTGCCCCTGGATCGGAGCTAACTGAGCCTTCAACGCATCAATTTCAGCTTGGTGTCTTTGTGCCTGCGTCTTGTAGAACGCGGCAACACCCTCTGCAATATCTGGATAATCCTGCTTCGTCGTTTCCCAGGTGGCATCATCGATGCCGGGGTTGGGCGACTGCACAGACCGTAGTTTTGCAATCTCCTCATCGCGCTCTTTTAACTGGCGCTGATAAGCGTTTTGACGGCCAAGGTCAGAGCTGTACTTGTGTTTCCACTGCCTTAGCTCGTCTTGTAAAGCCGCAACCGAAACTTCCTCAGTGGCTGAGCTGTCCGGTTCTGGCTCTGGTTCTGGCTCCGGGTCTAGTACCCCTTGCTCTTGCGCTTCTTCCTCTTGCCCTTGCAGCCCGGCATCTTGCGTCTCCTCTTCCGTGTTACTGGTTTCGATAGACGAGGCAGGCTCCCCTATCAGTTCGTCAAAAGCATCCTCAAAAGACTGCTCTGTATTTTCTTCAGACATACAAATCCCTAGCGGCTCTTTCAAGCGGCCATAAAAAAAGGCCCGAAGGCCCTGGTGAGTTAAGGTGTGTTACTAAGTTTCAGGATTGGCTTCTGCCAAGCCTTCAAGTCGCTCAAGCATCAATAGCGCGCCACGCTGTTGATCTGAGTCTCTGTCAGCGATGAGATAATTCACGCAGTCCTCTCGTTGTTCTGCGATAAATTTTTCGATCGCCTGCCAAGTAGCAGAATTGGGATCAACCATCAGCCGAAGGTGTCAAAGCCATTCGAGATATTTCGGGAGCGCAACGAAGCATCGGTTAGCCGGACGTTCGTATTTGCCGCCGCTTTATCGCGATCGGTTCTGATTTTCTCCGTATCAAGAGCTATCTTGGTTTGCAGTTGGTCGCTGCTCATCTGGTACTTGTTTCTGAGTTCGGCAAGCTGGATTCGTTCTTGAAGCTCTAACTTTCTAGCCTCAAGCTCTAGCTTCGCCGCTTCAAGCTGGCCTTTCATCTGCATTTCAGCCTGGTCTTGCTGTATGCCGGCCTGTGCTTTCTGTGCGTCTAATTGCAGCTTCTGAGACTTCAGCTGGAGCTCTACTTGCGCCAGCTCAGCTTTCAGCTGGTCAGCACCACCGCCAGCCTGCATCATCTGCATCTGCTGTTGCATCATGGCCTGTTGCTGTTCCTCGAGCTCTGCAATTTCTCTTTCGTCCAGAGTGATCTGGTCGTAAGGCAATTCAAGCGATTTGGCGATCTCTCGATCTAGCTCTGCCCAGTCTCTGCGCTTGGCAAACTCTGGTACGTTCATCGACAGATTTGAGTAGATCATCAGGTTTTCTTGTTGCTTCTCGCGTACTAGCAAGGCACCTGATCCGCGGGCCTCGATGCTGAAATCACCCTTGATGTCAGCCCGCTCGTTAAACTGCATATTCCAATCGTAGAACCGGGTAATCAGCGGCCGGGTGATATCGTCATCCCAGTTCTTCACCGCCTTCCGCAATACGATATTCGAGCTATTCATCAGCATCGCCATACCGGATGACGTCTTAGTGGTATGCGGCCCCATCTCGCCCTGGGCAATCAACGGCAGATTTGTCTCCTCGTCTGCAAGCTGACGCGCCATACTGAAAATATTGGCAAGCTCTACTTGGTGGCTGGGCGTGGCAAACGAGGCAAACGCCTCCTGTACCGATCTGGTCTTGTCACGCAAATACCAAATCTTCTTGGGCGTCATATCCCAAGTGCCGTCAGCGGGATACAGAAGCTCTTTGTTGATAACTAACTGATCCGCTACCGACAGGCCGGCGTTGTCCATCATCATCCGCCAGGACGCATTGATGACGCGCTGAGCGCTCCTCATCAGGCATGGCACACCAAACCCGAAGATCGAGGACTCATCCTTTTCCCAGTTAAACACTGCGAATGGCCGCTCATCAGAATCCATCGGATTCACGGCAACCTTGATGACACGATCGCCGGAGAAGAAAACGGTAGCCTCTACCTCGTCGGTCAGCTCATCGATCTCTTCTTCATCCATCTCGTCATCTGACATCCGCATAGCGTCAATCAGTTCAGATTTCGATACCGGGCCGTGGTATTCCCATATCTCGTACTTATTGCCCTCGCCTACCGTATTGATCCCGGTAATGTTCCGGATGTCATCGGTAAAATCCTTGGCGATATGAGTGCTTTTCGCGCTGGTCTTAACAATCTCTCGGAGCTGGCTAACCAAAATACCTGGCAGATTTGCCATCTCTCTCAGCTGCTTTTTGCTCAGCCGGCGGCGCTCAAAGACAAACTCAGCCTCTGATATCGTCTTTGCTGACATATCCGGGTAAAAATCCCAGGGGTCAATCCGCTCGACAGTAGGCTCCAGCGCCTCAACGATCTGCAACATACTCATGCCGTCAGGCATAACGTCCCAGCGCTTTTTGGTTCGCCCCACAATCACCGGGCCCTTGATGATCGCAGTGCCCAGCTGGCAGGCATCGTGAATGATGTCCCGCGCCTTGATGTGATAACGAGACTCCAAAAGCTGATCGTCAATCACATCCTGCATCTGCATGGCCGACTCGGTAGCTTCAGACACCATATTCCGTGCGGCTTCTATCGCACCCTGCTGCTCTGGCGTCTGCGGCTCCATCTTGCTCATGTAATCGAGCTCTGGAACCGGAGTCGGGTAAATCCCAAAATTGCGGTCATCAGTCGGGAACAACATATCCTGCAACCGGGCTTCAGCTGCATTGGTCTTGTTTCGCGTGATGTTGACGAACACCTCAGAGCCCTTGGCCCTGGCGAGCTTTGCCGCCTCATCAGAGGCATACTCACCGTGGTACTGGCGAATATCGTCCAGCCACCGCTGTTCGATCTGATTGCGCTTGGCAACCTGTTCTGCCGCCAGCTTGTTCAGTCGAGAAGCAAAAATATGAAGGCGCTCAGCGATCTCCAGCTCATGCTCTTCCGCTGTCTGCGGAGACATAAGCTCGTCGCCATAACCTTCCATCTCTTCCTGCATGAGAATCCTTTAGTAGCCGGCAACCTTGTCTACGATCGTAGGCTGCTCAATCATGTTGTCGAAGTCGGTTTGAGTAAGCGGCTCAGCGAACGTCAAAGCCAGTGCATCAGCGCAGTCAGTCGATCTGTATCCGCGCTTCTTGATATCGTCCTTGCTCTCTAACTTGCGCCTGGCGTTAGAGTCATACTTGTACTGCGGAGCGCAAAGGTCAGTGTGCAAATCATCCCGATCCGGGATCATCACTGGCACATCGCCATCGAGCCAATCTCGCAGTGACCACCACATTTCTGCCCGGCGGTTTAAAAATCTCTGGGGATCCAGCGCAGCACCACCAAAGTTAATCGCCACCACAACATCTTCGTGCCCAAGCTCCATTAGGCGATCAACAACACCAGCACCCAAGCCGCCAACATCTACCGCAACCTGGGCGGGGTTCTCATTCCGAATCAGAGAGTGAACGATGCCGGCGATCTCCATCGTTGACCGCTTCTCGAACGTCTCTAAAAAATAAGCTGATCGGCCTTTACGCCGAACGATTGCCGTCCTGTCATCACCAAAGCGCGCAGGATCAACGCCAACAATTAGCGGGCCCACAGCCAGAACCTTGGCTTTACGGGCCTCCACCACAAGCTCCGGCTTAATCAGGCTATCCCCGCCAGTGACTTGGAATGCCTCTTGCGCTGTCATGGGGTATTCCTGCCGGAAGGAAAACGCCCCGTCTATGCCATCAGCAGATAACTCAGCAATCTTTGATCGCCGGAACGCCAACTGCTGGCTATCCAAGCCATATGCCCGGATCAACTGCTCTTCCTCGTCAGTCGGCACCAAACCACCCGCCGGCTTACGATATTCATCCTGCCAGTACCAGGGCACAAAAATCGCCTGGAATGGACTGACACCCGCCTCTGCCTGTTGCCACTGCTGGTAAAAAAAGTTTCCTACGCCGTTAGCGGTAGACTCCAGAATGATCTCTGTGTCTGCCTCATCCGGCACCGCCTGCAATATCCCCTTGGCGTGTTCTGCCGCATTGGGCCAGTAAGCCACTTCTGAGCCGTGGAAGTACTGGATCGTTGTTCCACGACCAACACTTTTGTTCCCTGCGGTTCCTACCTTGTAACCCGAGTCCAGCTTGTCAAAGCTGAGCTCCTTCTGATTGCTCGCACCAGTAGACGGCTTTACAAAGTCTGGAGCGCCCTGGTGATACCGCTCAACCATCTCAAACAGCGCTGACGTCGAATCTGCCTCATGGGTCAGAATGAACGCCCGGACGCCTTTACGGTGCGTGGTTTTCCAGTAATACCGCCCCTCAACGTAAGTCGAGACGCCCTGTTGCCGACCCTTGAGAATGATCGCTCTGACTTGCCCGGTCTGCTTCTTCTGCTCCTCAATGCAGTCGTTAATGAACCGCTGAGCCTTGTTTAGCAGTAGCTGTTTAACTTCACCGGACTTTGATCTGACCGACAAACAATTGCGGGCATAAAACTCAAAGTCGTTCTTTAACTTGAGGCGGGTTAGTTCAAGCTCTCCAGCCATTCCTCTTGCGATATCTCCTGTACTGCGGCCTTGATCTCCGTCGATGACAATCTCGCATGGACGTAGGGCGCGGCGGCTTTGGCAGCGTCTATCCGGTAACGGATGTCCTCTGCCTCGTTTTGGTAGATCGAAGCGAGATACTCAAGGGGGGATGTCCCGCCATCAGCACACACCCGCTCGATCTGAGCTTTTGATGCCTTGTTGAAGCTACCTTTTGGACGCCCGCGCTTTTTCTTGGGCTCTTCCTCAAAGTCATCAATATCATCGTCCCAATCGTCAGACATAACCTATGTCCGCACCCAGACCCGCGGGGATCATGGGCCGGCCTGCCATCGCTGGGGATCCCTGACCGCCCATGCCTTGTGGCGCAACACGTTGCAGTAATCCCTTTACCGGGGTGGATGGAACACGCATCGTTTGCTTGGACTGAGCAGCAAGCTGATCGTTTAAGCTCGACTGACCCGCCATTATTCGGCCTTGATGTGTAGGCCCAGGGGCCTGGGGTGCCATTGCATTAATGCGCTGGACGCCACCGTATGCGGCTTTGGTGTTATTCATCGTTTGCCCTCTGCTGCATTAACAGATCCAGCTTTTCGGATATGGCGCGCAAATCCTCGCGCATCTCCTGGCGCATTTGCTCCCGATCAGCCTTTTCCTCGCTCAATCTTTGGCGGTGCTCCGCGGCTAATTGCTGAACGTCCCGATCGACCACCTTGATCGATGCGGCATTGAGGGAAACTCCCTCAGACACTGAGGCAAAGGCAAGAATTCCTGAAAACACCAGCCCGGTTGTCATGGCGATATCGCCCCAGCTGACAGAGGGATCAACTCGCATTATTTCTTACCGCCCTTTGCAAATCTTTCCATTGCCGGCCCCACTACCTTGTCCAGATGAGGCGCTGCAAAATAGAAACTGAGAATCAGCATGACAGCGCCGGTCATCCCGTCAGCGTGTTCTTGAGTCAGATCAGATGCCTGCCTCATGCGGTCAGCCACCTCCGGCTCTACGAATATCGCCCCAATGACCATCACCCACCCGAAGATGTATTGCATTAACCACACAAAGGTTATGGATACTGCAATCAACCTTCTCGCCAGTGCCTGCCCACTGGTGGACTGCATCCAGTCGATTACCATCGCCCGGGCCTTCTGGCGCTCTAGCGCGGCATCGTTAGCCTTTTCCTCATCGGTATAGACCAGCACATCAAGGCTATTCGAGATGCCCTTTACAGCGCCCTCAATGGCCTTCTCAGAGCCGAAAATTTTACCTATGAGTGACCCTAGCGCCATTGCGTACCGCCCTTGTGCTTCGCCTTACGGCCCACACGCTTGCGTTTGTCCTGGTGGATGAAGTGGGTGCGATATAAATTCTTGGTTCGCATCACTCGCCCTCACCCTCAAACTCCGCAAACACGTTAGATTCCTCGGCCTCGAGCACCGGAAACAGATACCCACACACACAGCACGAAAGGATGTGCTGCTTTGGGTTGTTGGCGTCTACCTTCCACGAAAACATTGCCGACTCACAGTTACCGCACTCGACCACTTCGAGCTCGATCCTGACCGTTTTAGGCTTGCCACCATCAATGCCAACCAGATCACCCATTGTCCCTAGCTCGCCGGATGTCGCAGCGGTGGCGCTCTACCTCGCCATACTCCTTGTCATGCACGATGCAGTACATATCCCGGCCCGATCGGTAACCCGAATTCATGTGCCAGGCGTCCTTTGCCGCCAGGGTACGGAATGACTCAACCACACTGCCCCTAAGCTCCTGTCGGGTCGTATGGTGGATATGCCCCGTGTACCAGTACCGATGCTGGCTTTTCGCCCACATCTCCGGCTGATCTGTCGCCATGATTTCGGACAAGGCGTTCAGCTTGATCGTGTCACCGTGCGTACAGGCGATCAGCGTTTTACCGTGCTCGAAATAGTGAAATTTGTTAGTGGTCGGCAGTACCTCGACCCGCGGCTCAGCGTGGAAGTAAGCAGCCAGGAAGGCGCTTAACATCACACTGGTGTGGTCATCGTGATTGCCTATGCAGTTCACTACCGACACACGCGGGTGCTTGGATAAAGCCAGGGTGATTAGATCCACCATGAGCATACAGCCGGCCTGCAAGACCTGGGGCCATCGAGTATCCACATCCACCGGGGTGCCCCGGGTCGTAGTATTACCCCTGTTGTCAGCGTGGAAAAAATCACCCAGGTTCGCGATCAAGGCGTGGTCAGTCTTGGGTGCCACTGCCACTAGCCGGGAGGTCGCGTTAAGCAGATCCTCGCGGGCTATCTTGACGTCAAAGTTTTCCCCGGCTTCCTCCGCATGGGCATAACAGCCAATGTGTGGATCGCCCATCACATAGCAGGCCAGCAGATCGGCAGTATCCGATGTCGGGGCTTTTCTGGGGCGGTATACGCCCTTGTAACCGTCCATCGCCTCGGCAATGGCCTCGCGGATCTCTGAAAGCGCCTGTGCGGGCCCCTGCTGGGTTTTGACCCATTGGGCCTTAACATCCCCATCCTCGCCATACAGCGTCGATGTGCCCTTGACTACAAAGCCCTCGGCGGTCGGGTGCGTCATGTCATTTTCGGGGGATACACCCCTAGCGGCAGCTTTTTTCTTGAGCCGCTTCAGCATTTGGTATGTATTGCGCTCGGATATGTCTAGGATCTTGGCCGCTTCCGACACTGACCCACACTGAATCATCACATCCAGCATATTTGTTTGGGATTCAGTCTCCACAAACGGCCGGAGATATTCGTATTTGTTCATTAGCCTAGCTTGAGGCGTTCTGCCACATCCCGGGCTCTGGCGGGGGTCTGCTTGGCCCACAGGCTGTCGAGCGCTTCGGCTTCGGCCTGGATCCAATCGCCACGCTTTAGGGCCTCGATCATGTTCTCGAACCCCAGAACACCCTCTACGCCCATCTGATAGGCCATCTCGAGTATGCAGTGCTGCCGGGGTGTATCGAGCTCGCCATACCAGCTGTGAGCCTTTAGGCGCGTCTCGATCGTCTGCAGATAGTCCCGCAGGAGAAGCTCGGCAATGAACTCTGGGACGCCGTGCCCGCCTTCATCAATCATCGTGCCGTAACCGATCGTCTGGTGACCCAGACTGCAGCGGTATACGTGCCGGCGGTATCCCTCGAAATGTTTGACCCGCGCCAATAGCTCCGGATCTTGACTTGCCCCCATACCCGTCATGTGATCGCTCTATTTCTTGGCGGTCTTTTCTGAGTCTCTAAACGCCTTGTCAGTCGGCGCGCCTTTGCTCCCGGGCTTTCGCATCCGCTCCGGGGTTTTCCCTGCTGCCTTCTGGCGCTCGATCCGTTTGCGCTTGGCGTGAATGTTGGCATAAAGCCCCGGCTTGCTTAATAGTCCTGGCATCAGAAAAATATCCTAGATATCAACAACATACCGCCCATCACCACCAGGGTGGCAAGCCACAAAGCCACAGCCACAACGGCCGCAGCGCCAATCAATAAACCCTCGATCCGGGGCGATCCCATCACCACTTTACCCGGCCCTCAGAGCTCACAGGCAGCGCTTAGCCCTTCCACGGCTTATCGCCCGGGCCATAGATGCCGTTACCGCTCGTGTCGCAGTAACGATTCCATGTCACTTGATCGAACGTCAGGCCATTTGCCCAAGGGACGAACGCCTCACACCACTCATGCGAGCCGGGCTCTAGGTCATCAGCCGGGGTCGCCACATAGTCCCGAGAGGGCCAAGGCTTTTGGGCGATGAAGTACAGGTTTCCGTTTGCGTAGGCGCGTTGCGTGAACAGTGGCGCGCCCGGGGTGCTGATAAAAATCTCTTGCTCACCTTCGAGCGTGTAGGTCGATCCATCGTCATAAGAAATCACAGTCTCCGCGGATGCCTGGGAAGCGCCCAGCACCAGCGCGGCAATCATCAGTCGAATCATATCGATCAATCCTTTTTGGATGCCAAAAAAAAGCCCCGCACAAGGCAGGGCAAAAACTCTTAGGAGGTTCACAACGGACTAGGTTTCTATCCAGCGATTTGCTGGACGGAGCTTTGCCCGCTGCGAATTGTCAACCAAATTAAACCAAAGATAAATAATTTTATTCCCATATGTTGACACCGCTAAATCACCGTAGTAGATTCGGCTCATCTAGTCCATTGTGGGCTAGATAAAAAACATCTACTCGATACTTGGAGGTATCACACATGACAGACCAAATACTCAGTTCCATCGAGGCAACAGTCAAAGATATCCAGGCGATCACAAACGCCCTGGTTGCTCAATCCTCGCCCGCAGCCGAACCAAAACCAGAGCAAGTTCCTTTCGGTTTGTCCTGGCGCTTTACCGACTACTGCTACAACGAGATCAGCCACTTTATCGAATGTGCTCCCGGCGTCCCGGAAAACGTGCTCGATCGCTATATCCAATTTCTTGAGGACTTCACCGCCCGCAAGATCAAGAAAAACACCCTGGTCGACAAAGACGTTCTCCGAGAGTTTATTGCCGACCTCGACAACCGAGCGCAGATCGACGGACGAGAGTGGCAGGACAACAACCACGAGCCCGAGATCATCGCAGGAGGCAAGCGGTTCGATAAGCGCTTCCAGCAGCTTCAGCAGATTCACAGCGACTGGCTTGACTACAAGTCTCTGGGGGCCCGCTAATGATCGCCCTGGACTCATACCTCCGGTTCCCGGAGATCAAAATCCATCCCGCAGCCGACATCGATCCGATCGGCACCGATGCCGAGGAGATCGAGTCACGCATGGAGCGCGTCGACAATGACATCAACGGCAACCCTCGTTATGTCCTGCACTTCCTAGCGTTTGACAGCGACTACGCCACCGCCAAAGACATCGCCAACTCTATCGGCTGGTCAGTGTATCGAGCCAAAAGCCACGGCGGCTGCTTTGTCGGTCAGTCCTACAGCACCAAGACCGAAGCCCACTACATCGCCAAGGCTAAAGCCCGCCGCGCAGAGCGCGCAGGGGGTGAGGCATGAGAAAGATCGAGGAAGCAATGGTGCGGGCTATCAAGG
>CESS01096927.1_pt1 | contig 18806 bp, 12 predicted proteins | sample 326931 | NCBI WGS metagenome assembly CESS01 (sample SAMEA2591098, study PRJEB7988) | marine metagenome | biome: marine biome (ENVO:00000447); feature: deep chlorophyll maximum layer (ENVO:xxxxxxxx); material: saline water (ENVO:00002010), including plankton (ENVO:xxxxxxxx) | depth 55 m
CAGCCAGCGATACCCATGGCCAGGGATCCTGTAAAAATGGCTCGGAAAGAAAGAAACCAAGATAGGCGCCGGTCAACAATCCTCCAAGGCGGATCACTATTTTCTGCAGAAAGATACTCAGGAAGGCACCGACAATGCCAACAGCCAAAGGAACAAGCCGCCACCACCACTCCACATTTTCAATGGGCAAGGCCCACTTGGTGAAGAGAGATGCCACAAGAAAACCAATCGTCGCAAAAAACAACCAATACAAGCGGCGTCCCCAGAGCAACAATGCGACTCCTACTGCAACTCCGGCCGCAAAATTAAGCTGAGCAGGCGTCATGTGGACTTCTGGTAATTGAAAAGGCAGTTCCATTAATTTGTGATTTAGCCAAGGAACAAGCTAGCGTTTGATCCACTGGCATCAAATAAAAATCTCAACCTCCTGCAGGTCTGAATATCTGAATGATTCACAAAAAAGATGCTGATTTTTCGAATCGGAATGAACGAGTAGTAAATCATAAAAATTTCTCAGAAGGGAGTCTCTGAGTTGAGAGTGACCTTCGTCGATGAAAAGGTTGGATGTGGTGCTTTTGGGGAGATGTAAATTGCCTTGAAAAGGTCTCTTCATTGTCGAATTTCCACTGGGCAGTTACCGAGTCGAGCAACTCTTTTGTGAATGGTTTGAACAAAATTTAACACTTCAGTGTTCATAAAAATACAGATTGATCATTCCTGGAGCCCCACAACTCGACCCTCCCATCTACTTCCAGGCTCTGAACAGAGCTCGCATTCAAACTTCCTCCTGCACTTGACTTGGAACTTCACCTCCAAAAGTTTTTTTGCGATGCCTCCCTGATTTAATTCGGTGCTGTACAAGCTCAATTATGAAACGAAAGTATCCATTATTTCAAAAAGAGAAGGATTTGCCCTGCTATTTGATCGTGTTGGATGGTCCATGAATTCTATTCATCTCAGCAATGAAAAAGATTCACTGCCTATGAAGACTATCCTAACTGCCGTGGCATATTCGATGCTCGATTCAGATCGTATTCTCCTCTGAGAGCTGCAGCTTTCGGAAATGATGCGTTCACCAATTGTTATGTTCTCTTGAAACTTCAGAATGAAAACGAAATCCTTAATGAAAAAAAAATCGACACGATGTGCTGTGCTACGCCTCATGCCAGTGGTGGTCCTCTTATCGGGCATGCTTCATTCATCCATGCATGCACAGGGAAGTGATGAACAACCAGCCACTGCCAAGCCATGGTATGAGGAAAAAATCCCATCATTCCTCACTTCAGGAAAAGTAAATGTCAACAGTCTGATGAGATACGAGTATGCAGATATCGATTCCTTTGGAGGAGGAGCGGATCCCGAAGAATCCAATGCACTGACACTCCGCACACGCCTTGGGTATACCACGGGTTCATTGGGTGGTTTGAAAGGGATGCTGGAATTTGAAAATATTACCAGTCTCAATGGCGAAGATAATTACAATCCCGCGGGACTCAATCCTTCGTCCAGAACGCGTTCGGTGATAGCGGACCCTGAAGCAACCGAGGTGAATCGCGCATGGGTTGCGTATGACCAATGGGACACATTTTTTAAATTCGGTCGACAGCGTATTGTGATGGATAATGCTCGTTTCATTGGCAATGTCATATGGCGGCAGAACGAACAAACCTACGATGCTTTCAGCATAAGTAACAAGTCTCTCCTTCCCAATCTGGATTTATTCTATGCCCACGTCTTCAGGGTGCATCGCATTGTTGGAGATGATCATCCAGGAGGTAATTGGGATTCTGACAGTCATATATTTCATATGGCATATGACTTGGGTAAACCTGGAAAACTCACCGGATACAGTTATCTTCTCGATATCGAAGATGCGCCAGCTGTCTCTTCGGCAACGTATGGTGCCAGTTTTGACGGAAGCTATGCTTTTGATGAAAATTGGTCTGCCTCCTACAAAGCTGAATTAGCGTTCCAATCCGATTACGGAGACAATGCAACTGATTATAATGCCATTTACTACCATGCCAAAGCGGGTGGTCAGTACCGGAAGTTCAATTTCGGTGCGGGATACGAAGTCCTGGGCAGTGACGATGGTCGAATTGGATTTTCTACGCCCTTTGCAACGCTGCATAAATTCAACGGGTGGGCTGATGCCTTTCTAGGCACACCCGCCGATGGTCTGGAAGACGCGTATCTCTGGATGGGTTACAAGTTACCAGGCAATATTCCCTTGAAAGTTCTCTATCACGACTTTTCCTCCAATGAAGGAAATAGCGACTATGGCAATGAAATCAACCTGGTCGCGACCAAGAAATTGGGACAACACTTCACCCTGCTGGCGAAAGGCGCGGTATATCAGGAGGGTGATGACGGTCGAGCCGGTCGCACGCGCTACTGGCTTCAAGGCGCGTTTGACTTTTAGTTTCAATCTTTTTTCAGTTCCTCAGAACAACCCGTTGTTGAGATATTTAAATCTCAGCGACGGGTTGTTCATAAATTTTGATCGGGAATGTTTTAATCGGATATCCTTCGATGCTTTTATTGTGAATGGAGGCTTGGCATAATCTCCAAAATGTTTCTTCCATGTCGCCCAGCAACTGTCCTTTGCGGTGTGTGATTCCCCATCGACGCTTGAGATCATCACTGCCTGTTGGCAATGCACGAAGACAACCACTATCGATTTCCTCTTTTGCCACCCAGGCCGGCATCAGACTGACACCCTGCCCAAGTTTTACAAATGCCTTGATCGCCTCCATGCTACCCATGTAAGTCAAGGATTGTGGGGTGAAACGGTATTTTTTAAAAAAAGATTCGACCAATCGACACGTGTAACTATCCTGACAGAAGGTAATAAACCTTTGACTTTTAAATGCCACATCGTTCATGTCAGGTTTTTCCGTCCAGGGCATTAAAGGCGAAAGCACCCAGCACATTTCGTCGCAGAAGACAGGTTTGAAATCCAGTTGCGGCTCATGCTCGGGTTCCAGGCTTATGGCAATATCCAAGTGGCCAGAACGAACACCTGTCATAATTTCCGGAGCATTTCCAGTGACAACGCTGGTGGTACATTTTGGAAAACATTCGTTCAGTTCACGCAACACTTCGGGGATAAAGGTCAACGATGCTGAAAGGCTTGCACCAATCGTGAATCTCCGTTTGCCCCAGTGACAAGTAGGATTGACTGCCTCCCTCGCCTCCTCCATCAAAGATTCGATTTTTTTTCCATAATCAAGCAATGACACTGCTTCATCGGTCAATACCATGCGCTTGCCAATTTTTTGAAAAAGCGAGCAACCCAGATCTTCCTCGAGGTCGTGGATCGCGTGACTGATGGTTGATTGGACTGTACTCAATTTTCGGGCAGCAGCCGTATAGCTTTCGCAATCGGCCACTGTCAAAAAAACCTTTAATTTTCTGGTATCGATCATGTGTCTCACTCTTCACGCGTGACAAAGAACAGCAACTTCTATTCCACCACCTTGAATAATGAAAAACACCAACTCGATGATTCAAAGGATTCATATTGTTCAAAATAAAACAATTGATCGGATCAACATGCGGATTCTTTTTGCCACGATTATACGTGGAAGGGTGAGATTGAGTGAAATCCTGCATGAAGCTGAGTACGTAAAAAAATTCAAATTAACTTAAGATATTGCACTCAAATAATTTATGCATCTATTTGATCTATGCATTCATGCGATCATTTTTTTTCACCTCAGTTTGAGCGGTGAAAAATGGTTTGGCATACCCGGTGCTGAACGTAATGCGTTGAACATATCAACTCCAATGAATCTCTACATACCCAGTCAAAATAAGAATCCACTTAGGCTCGGTTTCGTGCCACTTTGCGATGCAGCCCCGTTTCTTCTTGCGCAGGAAATGGATTTGTTTTCCAAGCATGGTGTCGATGTGTGCCTGAGCCGGGAGCTTGGTTGGGCTTCCATCAGAGATAAGATGGCAACAGGAGAATTGCTAGCAGCACAGGCAATTGCAGGCTTACCTTTCGCCGCAAAGCCCCAGCACAAAAGGTTCATTGCTCCCCTCGTAACCAGTCTTCAGGGAAATGCAATAACGATTTCAAAGGAATATCGACATGAGATTGATCAGGCTCCACGCGCTATCCTCAAAAATCACAAAAGCAGAAAGCTTTCCAGGCTTCCGACTTTTGCGATTGTTTCGCGCTACTCAAGTCACCACATGCTCATGCGCAGCTGGCTTCGGTCTGGAGGTATCAATCCTGATACTGAGACCAATCTAGTAGTGCTTCCACCAACTCAGATGGTTTATCATTTAAAAGCCGGACACATAGACGGTTACTGCGCCGGCGAGCCATGGAATTCAGTGGGAATCATGTCAGGATGCGGATTTTGTGTGGCTACCAGTGCCGAGCTTTCCCCTTACCATCCGGAAAAAGTCCTGATGATGTCGGAATCCTTTTGGAAGGAGGATCAGGAACGCAGTGAACGATTGATGACTGCCATCATCGAGGCCTGCCAAATGTGCGGAGATGATACTCATCTGGAATACATCAGCAGCGTTTTATCGCGACACGATTATTTGAATCTGTCTCCCGAGATACTCTTTAACGCTCTCAAGGGACATATTCTCAGAAAAAATAATCCATCTCTGGATGCTTCGAGGGAATTTATTTTTTTCAGTGGCGATGAAGTTAACTCCCCCAGCCAGCGCAAAAGGAGCTGGATTCAACAGGGATTGGTCGAATCAGGCGTCCTGCAGCAAAAAATATCTACGGAGAAAAATATTTTTCGAGAAGATATTTATCAGCAGGTCACTTGTTCGAAAGAAACGGCTTCGGCCGATAGATAGGCAGGCAATCTGGCTATTCCTCAAAAGATTTTAACATGAACTGATTCAATAATTGATAAACCTCAAACAGAAAATAAAAAAAAATGAGACCTAAATACAAAAATAAAAAACAAAAAAGCTTCACCGAGTGGCTGAAAGGAATCTCGCTTTCGTTTCTGAGTCTTTCCGCGACGGCCTGCCTGATCGGCTTCGTTTTGGACTCATCATCAACAAAAGCTCGAGCTGAACTGTTGGATGTTGAAAAGGACGCACTTCTTTTCGGGTTCATAAAACTCACCGACTGTGCGCCTCTAGTGATAGCAAAAGAAAAACTTTTCTTTGAAGACGAGGGCCTGGATGTCAAGTTGGAGGCGCAAGCCAATTGGAAAATACTCCTCGACCGTGTGATATCCGGTGAGTTGGACGGAGCGCACATGCTTGCTGGACAGCCTATCGGAGCAACCATAGGCTTCGGCACTCAGGCTCACATCATTACTCCCTATAGTCTGGATTACAACGGCAATGGAATCACCGTTTCCAACGACCTCTGGGAGCAGATGCAGGAAAACGATGCCTCCCTTAAAAGCCCAACTCCGAAGCATCCGATTTCAGCCGACGCCTTGAAGCCTATTGTGGAGAGCAAGAAAGCTGCGGGGTCGCCCATGAGAATGGGCATGGTATTTCCGGTTTCCACACACAATTACGAAATACGATACTGGCTGGCAGCTTCGGGGATTCGTCCGGGATTTTACATGGATCAGGCATCTGGTGCGATCGATGCTACTGGTACGACCGATGCTGATGTCCTGTTATCTGTGACGCCTCCCCCTCAAATGCCTGCGACCCTGGAAGCGAAGACCATTGAAGGATATTGTGTGGGCGAACCTTGGAATCAGCAGGCTGTCGTACGCGGAATCGGGGTTCCAGTGACCACTAATTACGATATCTGGAAAAATAATCCTGAAAAAGTTTTTGGTGCCACCCGTCAGTGGGCAGATGAAAACCCGAATACTTTGATCGCAATCACCAAGGCGTTGATTCGAGCTGGAATGTGGTTAGATGAAAAGGATGGCTCTGGCAAATACGTCAATCGTCACGAAGCGGCACGCATATTATCGCGGCCGGAATATGTGGGAGCTGATTACGAAGTCATCAAGAACAGCATGACGGGTTATTTTTACTTCCAAAGCACTGACAAGCGCCCGATGCCTGATTTCAATGTGTTCTTCAATCATTTCGCGAGTTATCCCTGGTATAGTGATTGCGTCTGGTTCCTTACTCAGATGCGTCGTTGGGGTCAGATTCCTGAGTCAAAGCCTGCGAGTTGGTATGATGAAACAGCGAAGAAAATATACCGACCAGACATATACACAGCTGCCGCGGAGCATCTGATTGAGGAGGGTTATCTTCAGAAACATCAATTACCTGCCGTGGATGAGAAAGACAAATGGGCAGGTTATCGTCCTCCAACAGACGAATTCATTGACGGAAATACTTACGATGGTCGAAGTCCCATCAAGTATATCAACAGCTTCGACGTTGGAATAAGGGAAGAAATTAAATAAAGCAATCCACAAGGGACCGCAATGCGTATGTCAGCCATCCGAAAACAAACACACACACCTTGTCCATTCTTACAGGATCCTTTGTATTATTTATGAAAGATGAAGCATTTTATCGGTGGATCATATTTCTGAAAAAAATTCGATTCGGATGGTTGGCCCCCTTTTTTCTTCTGCTCAAGGGAGAGTCGCCCAGAGATCAATTAAAAGCAATTTTCCACGGTGTGGCATTGCCGTTGATTTCAGTCCTCGTCTTTTTTTGGATCTGGGACCTCACTTCCAGGCAGATTGTCACCAAGTTTGGAACGGTTCCTGGTCCGAAACAGGTTTGGTCGGCCTGGAAAGGACTTGGTAATGAAAAGCGGCTGGAAAACATCAAGGAAAAGGAACACGCGCATCGCGTCCGTCAAAAACGCCTGAAAAGTATGGATCGATATGCCTCTGTTCTCGAAGACTTTCCTGGAGAGATTGAGTCCGGTCTTACTTCCCCGGCAGTGGAAGCGGCGATGAATCAGGCGACGGAACTTTTCGAGCGTGCCAATGAGCTCATGCAAATATACAACCGGGTATCGGTTGCAGCATCGCTCGATGAGGCGAAATCGACGGCCGAAGGATTGCAGTTTGCAGAAAGCAAGGAGCTTGCTGGCAATATCATTGCCAAGGTGGTTCCCATGGAAATTGCATATCGAAATCATGAGGAGGCGTACCGAGCCGATCCAAAATGGAACACGCTACCAGGGGACACCGACGCAGAATCGAATGCGAAAATGGATCTCAACCGAAGTGAGTCAAGGATCCTGGCAGCTGAAAAAGTAGCTCTCTTGATTGAAAGGCAAAAGATGACTACGCAATCCACCCTGAAGGCCTTTAGTTTGATTTCATCATTGCCGAAAGGTATGCGAGATCATTTGGCTTCGAGTGACCGTGCTGCAGCCACCATGTATGTTCCCCTCAAACAATGGTATGAAAAGGTATTGGCCGAAGAAGCTACCGGTGGAGCAAAGTACAAAAATAAAGTCAAATTGAAAATGCTCCTGAAAGCCTTCGAAAATAAGGTCTATACCGGCAAGGATACTTATGTTTCTCAGATCTACACGAGTCTCACGACGGTATTCTTTGGGTTCATCATTGCATCCGTGATTGCCATACCACTTGGTCTTCTATGTGGGTTGAACGAAGGCATCAACAATGCCATGAACCCAATCATTCAAATTTTTAAGCCTGTTTCTCCTCTCGCCTGGTTGCCGATTGTCATGATCGTGGTAGGAGCTGTCTACGTGTCCGATGACCCGATGTTTGAAATTTCGTTTTTGAATTCGGCCATTACCGTTGCACTTTGTTCATTGTGGCCGACTCTCGTAAATACAGCACTGGGAGTTTCGACAACCAATAAGGACTATCTCAATGTGGCGCTCGTCCTGAAACTTGGTTGGTTCAAGAAAATAACCAAGATTATTATTCCAGCGGCGATGCCATTAATTTTCACGGGACTGCGATTGTCTTTGGGCGTTGGATGGATGGTATTGATTGCCGCCGAAATGCTTGCTCAGAATCCGGGGCTCGGAAAGTTTGTCTGGGACATGTTTCAAAACGGGTCCAGTGAAACTTTATCCATGATTATGGTCGCTGTTTTTACCATCGGCATCATTGGTTTCATGCTGGATACGATCATGCTGAGTCTTCAGGAATTTGTCAGTTTTGAATAAACACTTCTTTTTTCGCCATCATGGATTCGCTTATCACGCTGAAAAACGTTAGCAAACATTACGGACAGGGACATCAGCGCACGGATGTTCTACAAGAGATCAATCTGGATATTCGGGAAGGAGAGTTTGTTGCCATCGTCGGCTATTCAGGCGCAGGAAAAACTACCTTGATCTCGCTGATTGCAGGCCTCTTGAAACCTTCCAGTGGGCAGGTATTGCAAAAAGGGGACCCCATCACGGAGCCAGACCCAAGCCGTGCTCTTGTATTCCAAAATTACTCTCTGCTGCCATGGTTGAATGTGTGGGATAATATCTCCCTTGCGGTCAATCAGGTTTTTCCCGCATGGACGAATCAGAAGCGAAAGGAGCATATCCAACGTTACATTGAAATGGTCAATCTTGCTCCTGCCATTCAGAAACGGCCATCCGAACTTTCTGGTGGAATGCGTCAACGCGTCGCCCTTGCTAGAGCGCTGGCAATGGATCCTTCTGTTTTGCTGCTTGATGAACCCCTTGGTGCTCTGGACGCTCTGACTCGAGCCAATCTGCAGGAGGAAATTGCACGCATCTGGTCTGAAAACAAAAAGACGGTCATACTGATCACAAACGATGTTGACGAGGGTATAATGCTCGCCGATCGTGTGATACCGCTGACACGAGGGCCGGGTGCTACTCTTGGCCCATCCATTCAAGTAAATCTTGCACGCCCTCGAAATCGAAAGACTCTCAACCACGACGAAGCGTTCAAACTTTTGCGTCAGCGGGTCATCGACTTCTTGATGAAGAAAAGTCACTCAAAACACACGGCTACTATCAGAAAAACATTTGTCTTGCCCAACATTCTCCCCGACGACCTCGATGCACCCAGAACTTTTCAGTTTGGAAAATCAAACTCGGTGCGTCGTGAAGAACTTAAACACGAGCGTCTGGAGGTGGAAATATGAGTGCATACTGTATCCTTTCAGACCTGACCAAATCCTATCCCTCGGCAAAGGGAGAAGCAGTTATCGTCAAAGATTTCAACCTGAAGATAGCAAAAGGTGAATTTGTTTCAGTGATTGGGCATTCCGGTTGTGGCAAATCGACCGTTCTCTCGATGTTGGCAGGCTTAAACCCGGTTACCTCGGGTGGCATTATTCTAGCCGGAAAAGAGCTGGAAGGGCCAGGGCCAGACCGAGGAGTCGTATTTCAATCTCCCAGCTTGCTTCCTTGGTTATCTGCTGTCGACAATGTCCTGCTGGGGGTTAATCAGGCTTTTTTCACAGCGAGCCAAACCGAACGCAACCAGATCGCAGAATATTATCTCGCCATTGTGGGTCTGGCAGATTCGATGCACAAGAAACCTGGTGAATTGTCGCAGGGAATGCGCCAGCGTGTCGGTATTGCCAGAGCATTTGCTCTTTCGCCGCGGATGCTTCTTCTTGATGAACCTTTTGGAATGCTGGATGCCCTTACGCGATACGAACTCCAGGAAATTCTCCTCAGACTTTGGTCCAAAAATAAAATTACTGCTTTGATGGTTACGCATGACGTCGATGAAGCACTTTTTCTTTCGGATCGAGTGGTGATGATGACCAATGGCCCTGAAGCCGAAGTGGGCGAGATTCTTTCGGTCAATTTTCCGCGTCCCAGAAATCGAACGGACGTTCTGGAGCATTCGGATTATTATCACATGCGAGAATTTCTTATCACCTTTCTTGCGGAACGCTCTCACATCAAGGGTGAATTTCAATCCAAGGAGGTAAACAGCACTCCATCATCTACCGATGGTCTTTCTGGCAATGACACCCTTTCGGTCAAATCCAGACCGCGCCAATCTTTGGTTTCACTTGTCCGTTCAGGGAAATGAAATGAATCCTAACGCTGCTGCATTGAATTCATGAAAACGGAGACCACGCTCATCGATCTAGCCTTGAGTCAGACCGGCACTGCCGTTGAGCAGTTTGCGTTGCAGGACGCGACGCAAAAAGATGCTAGCGGTCGCCAAGAAGTCTTTCGAGCCTTAATCCCAACGCAAATCCCCGAGGACGGTGAGCAATATGCCTTTGAAGTCGATGTTGATCGATGCTCTGCGTGCAAGGCATGCGTCAGTGCATGTCATCACATGAACGGATTGAGCCCCGACGAGTCGTGGAGACGTGTTCAGCAGTGGTTTGGAGAAAACGAACATCATTCCTGGGTTCACACCGTAACCAGTGCGTGTCATCACTGTGTGAATCCTGAATGCATGAATGGATGTCCAGTAGGAGCTTATGAGAAAGATGCAATCTCGGGAATTGTCAAACATCTGGATGATCAATGTATTGGCTGTGAATACTGCATTTGGAAATGCCCCTATGAAGTTCCCAAATACCACGAAGCTCACGGCGTCGTTCGCAAGTGCGATATGTGTTCGGACCGTCTTGCCAATCATGAAGAACCTGCCTGTGTTCAGGCTTGTCCTCATGATGCGATCCGCATTCAAACCATCAATCAGGATCGGTTGAGCCATGAGCTTGCGCAACGACGTTTCAAAGACAATGCCATTTATCCCGGGGCGCCGTCTTCCGCCATCACACAGCCTTCGACATCATACCTATCCAAACGTTCTTTGGATAAAACACACTGGACCACCTATCAAGCTCCTGTTTCAGAGGCGAAGCCCCACTGGCCCTTGATTGCCATGCTGACAATGACTCAATGGGGATTGGGCATGATGTTGAGCCATTTCATCGGATTCGATAACAACTCGATCAGCACGGTTTCTATCTTGAATCATGGATTAGGTCTTTTGATCTTCATGATTGGATTAGTATCCAGTTCATTTCATTTAGGCCAACCACGCAAGGCGTGGCGCTTTTTTCTTGGACTGAAGAAGTCATGGCTGAGTCGGGAAATCCTTGCGTTTAGTTTGCTTGCCTTTGTCCTTCTTGCCGACTTGTCGCATCAATTTTTCCCATGGATTCCATCCACTTTTCATGCTGCACGGGCATGGGTTGTTTTGAGCCTGGGACTTGGAGCCGTCCTTACCTCAGTCATGATCTATCATGACACGCACCGTTCCTCCTGGTTGTTTCCCCGTACGGCGAGTCGATTCTTTGGAACGGTGCTCATGGGAATTTTTACCGCCAATATGCTCTTGAATTTCGGCGCTGGGGAACCAAGTTCCGGTGAAATACTTTCTCTCGGAATCATCACATGTGTGCTGGGTGGCATGAAATTGAAATTCTGTCTAAGCAAGGCACCAGACAAAATAGTGAAATCAAGGTTGAATTTCGTATTCGGCCTGGGATGCATGGGGATGCTGATCACCATTTTGGGTTCTTTCCTGAAATGGCCGGAAACGCTTATTCTGATGAGTCTCCTCCTCGGCATTGGCATCTTCTTCACACTTGAAATCATTGAAAGATACCAATTCTTCACCATGAGTCGATCTCCATCTGCAGCGCGAGTTCATCCACCTGTCATTCCATGAAACTTTTCCACCGATTCAGCCAGATGCTAAAGGAAAGGCAAGGTCCTCTGACCGAAGAACTGCGCCTCAGCTCCACATCTTCGCATGGTATGCTGCCCGACCGATTGCTGCCAGACAAGACCTCGGCATCCATCTGCGGCTACTGCTCCACTGGATGTCAGTTGCATTTGCACAGCAAGAAAAACAAACCGATCAACGTAACTGCATCCGCGAGCTATCCTGTCAACCTTGGAGCTGCATGCCCGAAGGGATGGGAGTCATTGTCCGTGTTGGATTCCAAAGATCGTGGAACCATGCCCCTGCTCAAGGACGTGAATGGACGTCAGCAGATAGTGAGTTGGGACATCGCATTAGAGACATTTTGCAGTCGATTCAAATCGATCCAAAAACTACATGGCAATGAATCGACAGCATGGATAGGAACAGGGCAGATTACCAATGAAGATCTTGCCTTATTGGGAGCTTTGGCAAAATTCGGTATGGGTTGGGTTCATGGAGATGGCAACACTCGTCAGTGCATGGCCTCTGCGGTGACCGCTTACAAACAGACCTTCGGCTTTGATGCCCCGCCCTACACGTATGCCGACCTGGAAGCCTCCGACACCCTGGTTTTTGTGGGTTCCAACCCTTGTATTGCCCATCCCATACTCTGGCAGCGCGTGATGCGCAACCAGCGACATCCGGACATCATCGTCATTGATCCAAGAATGACAGAAACGGCAGCAGCGGCGTCGCTTCATCTGCCCATACGCCCAAAGTCTGATCTAACTTTGTTTTACGCTCTCGCCAGAATTTTCATCCAGAACCAATGGGTAGACTCCGATTTCGTCAAAAATCATACAAATGACTATGATGCGTTTGCCACTTTTGTGGAGTCGTTTACCCTCGAACGAGCTGCGCTGACAACGGGTTTGAAGGAATCTACCATTATGAATTTGGCAGCTCGGATTCATGAAAAAACAGCAGTTTCCTTCTGGTGGACAATGGGTGTCAATCAGGGTTATCAGGGCACACGAACGGCTCAGGCAATCATCAACCTGGCGCTTTTGACCGGTAACATTGGTCGGCCGGGTACGGGAGCCAACTCGATTACCGGACAATGTAACGCCATGGGGTCGCGGCTTTTCAGTAATACCACATCCTTGTTTGGAGGAAGGGATTTTCAAAATCAAGGTGACAGAGAAGAGGTTGCTAAATGTCTGAAGATTCCTGTAGCCCGTATTCCAACAAAAAATAGTCTAGCTTATGATCAGATTCTCAAACAAGTAGATGCTGGTAAAATCAAAGGTCTGTGGATTGTCGCGACCAATCCGGGGCACTCGTGGATTGATCAATCGAACTGGCTCCGACTGGTGCGCACAAAAGTCGATTTTCTTGTCGTTCAGGACATGTATTACTCCACTGAAACCGCACAGGAAGCAGATCTGTATTTGCCAGCCGCGGGTTGGGGTGAAAAGCTGGGAACTTTTATCAACTCCGAGCGAAGGTTGGGAGTCATTGAACCTATCACGGAACCTCCCGGTGAATCCCGTTCGGATTTTGATATTTTCAAGTCGATTGCCTGTCAATGGGGATGCGGTGATATGTTCACGGAATGGAAGGATCCGGCCTCAACGTTTCAGATACTCAAGCGCCTTACCAGGGGGCGGCCCTGTGATATTTCAGGAATCAAGGATTACGCAATGTTACAAAGAGAAGGAGGGATTCAGTGGCCTTTTTCAGAGTCGCATGCGAAGAATGGTTCTCCAGAGAAAGAGCGTCGACTTTTCGGGGACGGCTCCTTTTACCATCCAGATCAGAGGGCCCGGTTTTTGTTCGAATCTGTTCAACCACCGACTGAACCTCCCGACAGTTCCTATCCTTTCTGGTTGCTGAGCGGGCGTGGAACATCGGCACAATGGCATACCCAGACGCGGACTGGAAAATCTCCCATGCTTCTGCAAATGGCCCCCGCTGCTCTCTACGTTGAATTGCATCCCAAGGACGCAGTCAAACTCAATATTCGGCACAATGAAAAAGTGCAGATCATTTCGAGAAGAGGAAGTGTCGAGGCAACAGCCAAAGTCATGGCAACCGTTCAACCGGGACAGGTATTTATTCCGATGCATTATCAGGAGGTAAACCGTCTGACGCATCCTTCGTTCGATTCGTATTCACGTCAACCTTCCTACAAGGCATGCGCCGTCCAACTCAATAAAGTATCATGAAATTACCCACCCTATTGGAATCGCAAGCAACTCAACCTATTCCCTGTATCCCCGAACACGCGCCGTTCACCGCGGAGCAGCGCCTTTGGCTTAATGGATACCTTGCAGGCGTTTTCAGCCGTGTGAATGAAGGTGCGCCTGCATCCTCCGCCGAGTCACCCGCTGCGGATCCGAAACCAGTATTGAATATACTTTATGGCAGTCAAAGCGGATCGGCCGAGGGGATTGCGAAGGATATTTCCAAGCGGGCTAAAACTAAAGGTTTCGAGACGAAAGTGCATGAATTGAATGCATACGCTAAGATAGACAGATCAAAACCAACCAAAGCTATCATTGTTACCTCGACATGGGGAGAGGGTGATCCACCCGACAATGCACTCCAATTTTGGAATGATATCCTAAAGCAGGAGGCGAACTCCTGGAATCAAGTTTCCTATGGTGTGCTGGCATTAGGTGACTTGAATTACGCAGACTTTTGTGGGGCCGGTAAGCGATTTGATGAACGTCTCTCAGAGTTGGGGGCGACCCGCATCATGGAGCGAGTTGATTGTGATGTGGATTATGAGGAAGCAAGCGAATCCTGGATTGAAAGCCTGTGGCATGCTTTGGCGGACAGTGCATCTGATGCACCATCGCAACAAACTTCCCTTGCTAAATCACCAATCGAAGCAAATGTAGAAAACAAGGAAAAACAACAAAAGCCTTATGGACGAAAAAACCCTTTTCCTGCGAGCTTGATTGATCAAAAGAAGTTGAACATGAAAGGTTCTTCCAAGGACACGCGCCATCTGGAAATTGATATCAGCGCTTCTGGCATTCGATATACCGCGGGTGATGCTGTCGGAGTTTTTCCAAGCAATGCTCCAGATCTGGTGAATGCTCTGATGGAGCAATGCGGATGGCATGGTGACGAGCAAGTCACATCCAAAAACGGTGAGCAGAAGCGTCTGGTGGAAGCGCTTACAAGGGATTGCCAGTTGACCAGGATTAATAAACGACTCTGGGAAGGGCTCACTTCCATGCAGGGTGCTGTTTCACACCGGTCTTTCGAGGATTTGGCAGAGGGTATGGACCTCCTGGATTTGCTGGAAGAATTTCCTAGATTCGCACCGCAGGCAATAGTGGACTTACTTCCAAAACTTCAGCCCCGCTTATATTCCATATCCAGCAGTCCTCGAATGCATTCCGAAGCCATCCACATCACTGTGGGAGTCGTTCGTTATGAGCTGAATGGCAGAACTCGAAACGGTGTATGTTCTACCTTTCTTGCCGAACGGATTCGACCGGAGGATCAGCTTCCGATATTCCTGCATCCCTCGACTTTTCGACTTCCCGAAGATCCCGGTCGGAACGTCATCATGATCGGCCCAGGTACAGGGATTGCACCATTTCGAGCCTTTCTGCAGGACAGGGCCATATCCGGTGCTCAAGGAAAAAACTGGTTGTTCTTCGGCGATCAAAAGGCTTCGACAGATTTCCTTTATCAGGACGAACTCAAGGCTTTTCAGGCACAAGGCGTGCTTCACCAGCTCGATACTGCGTTTTCACGTGATCAACAACAAAAAGTATACGTGCAGCACCGAATGCGCGAGCGGGCCAGGGAGATTTGGGCATGGCTTGAGGAAGGTGCCCATCTATACGTATGTGGCGATGCCAAACGGATGGCCAGGGACGTAGATATGGTACTGCGGGAAATTGTGACCGAACAAGGGGGGTTGGCCGAAGATGCAACCAACGCCTATATCGCCAGTCTCAAAAAGGACAAGCGTTATTTAAGAGATGTTTACTAATGTTAGATTCACGATTCAAGACCATGCATAACCCTATCAGCACCATCAGTGGCACACCTATAAATTCTGAGCAGTCGATATACCTGAACGGTTTTTTCAACGGACTCCAACAGACAGGAATGCGTTTTGCAGACGCAGCTCCTGATCCAGCATTATCTGATGTTTCCAATGAGAATTCTCCTGAAGATTATTGCAAGGAGGAGCAACTAAAGTATCGCACCGATCTCAATAAAACATTTTCCATAGTCCAAAACGTATCAGAACAAAGATGTGAGCCTAATGTGGAAGAAACGTTCCTCATGAAATGGCATGGACTTTTCTACCTTGCGCCCAAGCAGGATGGATTCATGTGTCGTCTCCGCATACCAGGTGGTTACATCCGAAGTTTCCAGATACGGGAATTAGCTGCTCTTTCAAAAGAACTCACTTCCGGTTACATCCAAATTACAACCCGTGCTAATTTCCAGCTTCGGGTGATTCCATTGGAACATGCTTCCAGCGTCTTGCAGCGTATTCAGTCGGTGGGATTGCATTCCAAGGGATCTGGAGCGGATAATATCCGTAATATCACAGCATCTCCTGCGGCGGGAATCGATCCTACGGAGCTGATCGATGTCAGGCCTTTCTGTTTAAAGCTGGCCCAACGTATCATCAACACAGATGAGTTCTACAATTTACCCAGAAAGTTCAATATTGCCTTCGACGGTGGAGGTGCAATCGGTGTTGTCGAAGACACCAATGACATAGGAGTGAGGGCTGTGAAGGTAAATGAAACCTTCAAAGGGTGCATACCCGGCGTTTACTTCCTGATGGCCCTTGGAGGAGTCACAGGCCACAAGACTTTTGCTTCGGACTCTGGCGTTCTCATCCCGCCCGATCAACTTTTGGAAATTATTCAGAGTATTGTTCGTATATTCATTGAAAATGGGAACCGTGCATTGAGAAAAAAAGCTCGGTTGAAATATTTGTTGAAAGACTGGGGAATAGATCGATTCCTGAATGCTGTTGAACAGGATTTAAACAGTCCTCTGATAAAGTTAAATGAATCAGATATAAAATTGCTTCGCTCTTGGAATCCTCCTCAACCTGTCGCAACCAAGCACGCTCACATCGGGTCCCACCCTCAAAAGCAGGAAGGGCTTTTCTATGTGGGTATCGGAATTCCAGCGGGTGTTTTAACTCCGGAACAACTTAATGGTCTCGCTGATTTGAGTGATCGATTTGGGAATGGAGAACTTCGCCTGACTGTCTGGCAAAACCTTCTGATTCCCAATGTGACCAAAGAAGATCTCGATTCCCTGACCCGTGAGGTTGTTGCCCTTGGGTTGCATGTTGAACCATCCAACATACGCAGCGGGGTGATTGCATGCACCGGTAATTCTTACTGCAAATTTGCCTCAGCCAACACAAAAGGTCATGCGCGTGAGCTGATGGATTATTTAGAGGAGCGTTGCCCTATGGAGTGCCCCATCAACATCCACCTCACGGGTTGTTCCCACTCTTGTGCCCAGCATTATATCGGGGATATAGGACTCCTGGCGACCCAAGTGAAATCAGGTGACACGACAAAGGAAGGTTATCATGTTTTCGTCGGGGGAGGTTTTGGCGATAAAAAGGAAATTGGTCGTCAGATTGCGAAGGCAGTCGCTTTCGATGACCTACCGCTGATGCTCGAACGCTTGCTTAAAAAATTCAATAGTGACTCGTGGCCGCAGGAATCATTTCAGTCCTTTACTCAGCGTCAATCGGTCGAGACCATGGAGGATTGGATACATGCCGCTACGGAGATGAAATAATAAATCCAAGGTTATCAGAGCCACTGATCAGGACCGAATTGTCATCAGTGCCATGGATTTTACCCTGACGAATTAAATTTTGAAGATTCTAAAGGTGGTTTTACGAAGTTGACGATGAATGAGAAATACCAACCTCAGACAATTCTTCAGAGGCGTGCATTTCCAGGGCTATCAAAATCTTTTTCAATGACGCCAGTGTATTGCACAATCAATCTGACTCTTCGCCATTTTCTCTGTCTGTCTTGAGACCATATGGGAGTCCACCTTAGACCGCGTTGAAGTCATCCGAGGACGCAACAGATGGATGAGTTGAAAAGCATCACAGCCTGAGTCTATGTATGACATCATTGCTTGACACTATTTTTGTCAGCTTGAAACAATTCGTTTTTGGCCGCGAGTACTTTGGTCCGTCATGAAGGGACCGCTCTGGCAGGAAGCGCACATGGCTTTTCCATAAAAGAGGGACATGTCCGCCTTTTCGTACTCGGTCAGTGCGTCGTCATCGCCTCAGAGTTCCTGAAAGCCTTGGATTCGATGGCTGGGAAGGCATTGCTATCAATCGGCTACAGGGAGGCCGCTTGGTACACTTGATGGGATAATATCCGTCATATCGAGTGCACGCAGATCGGTAAGCGCATACAAGAAAGAGACGAGCTGGTCTATCTCATCGGGTTCCAAATTTACTGGCTCAATTTGACAGGCGTCTGCAAGTTGATCTACCGCTACGGCATCATCCATCGCAATCCAATCTATGGCGTCCAGATCTGATCGACCGGTCAACACGGGCTGAGTTCGATCATAATAAGCGAGCGCATCAAAGGGATTCAGCTGGTGGATGACGATTTCCTTCAGATCGCTGAAAGCCCCATCATGTCCCCATGGTCCGGTGAGCGCGACATTTCGCAAAGACGGTGTCCTGAATTTATAATTATCGGCTGCGTCTTCCGTGATAGCACCACGTCCGAAATCTTCTCGACCACTGGTTCCGTGATTTTTCCCTGGTCCTATCTGCGGCATGGCCGTGGCGTGGAATTGGTGGTCTGTCAAGAAGGGACCGCTGTGGCAGGAAGCACACTTTGCTTCTCCATAAAATAATGACATACCCATTTTTTCGTCCACAGTCATGGCGTCGTCATCACCTCTCAAAAATGCATCAAAAGGGGAGTTATCAAAACGAAACGCTTGTGATTCAAAAGCTGCAATCGCATTAGCCGCATCTGCAAAGGTGAGTTCATTGCTGCCGTTTTTGATTTTCGGAAATGCAGCTTCAAAAAGGGATACATATGCTGGAATTGATCTAAGCCGCTCGGCCAGGGCGTTCCAAATGCTCGTAAAATCTTTTTCTGCTGCGAAATTCGCGATGGTATTTTCTCCCATTTGTCCCGCCATTTCTGTGGCGGAGGTCACTGGAAACAGCGCCTGAGCGGCGAGTATATTTTCCAGTTTGCTGGGGAGGGTCTCTCCGGCTGGTGTTACAAAGAA
>CESS01043531.1_pt1 | contig 18690 bp, 24 predicted proteins | sample 326931 | NCBI WGS metagenome assembly CESS01 (sample SAMEA2591098, study PRJEB7988) | marine metagenome | biome: marine biome (ENVO:00000447); feature: deep chlorophyll maximum layer (ENVO:xxxxxxxx); material: saline water (ENVO:00002010), including plankton (ENVO:xxxxxxxx) | depth 55 m
GATAATGTTAAACAACTATAATACATTATATCTGTATCAGCATCATACCAATATTCTACCATCATAACTCCTCCCTAAGGTTGAAATAACCACGGCTTAACTGGAAACCATAGTCTTGCTTTATTCTTTAAAGTACCATTTTTATTTATATCTTGATGAAATATATAATAATCTTTCTTCAACACAAATCTCGTATCAGTTTTAAATGGAATAATTTTAGTTTTAGGTATAAAATAATAAGGTCTACCATTTTGGTCTTCATGTAAAGCTAACCAAGATACTTTAGTAAACTTCTTATCCATTATTCTCCATATTTGATAACGTGGAATACTATGTATACTTTTATAATGCTTTCTAAACTCTTTAACTTCTTCAGTTACTACTACATTATCATCCCACATAATATGAAACTTTTTCATTGCATCTTCATAATAATTATTTGTAGTAATATGATATATATATTTATCATTAAACTTTACCATATAATATGTATTATTATGTCTATCTTTAGTTCTTCTTGCCCAAGCCATAGATTGTAATGCTGTATCATATCCATGACTTCCACTTTGTTTAAATGGTGCTAATAATTCTTTCATGTCTACCTCTTTTCTATTTTGATTTATTATATAAACATTAAAATACGTCTATAGTAGGATTTCGCATTGGGAAGCTATCCCCCTACAATACCTATAAGATACACCTGCGTCTTTTTGTTAGGTATCTTGAATAGCGTATAAGTTTGCTCAGCCATTTGACCATCGCCTTATTATTTGAATGTTCTTTTGGACACCCAATTGCCTCAAGGTGGATTATGCATAGTGTTACATTGTTATCCACTAATATAGCCGTATTCTAATTCTTGAAATTAAAGGGACAAGACGAGGTAAATGAAATATACTACTAACTGATATTAAGTAGAGTCCGCCCCTTAAATATTTAATCGTGTAATTCTAATAACATTCTTAGTGCTTCGATACGTATTTTTAAATCTTTATCAGTTATATTATTAATTAATAACCTACGCATTTTTAAATCACTCATAGATATTCCGTAGTATTGCTTATATAGTATTCTATAATCACTAAACAATCTATCTCTACGTTCATATCCTAATTCATAATAAGTCATATTTACCTCTTTTCTATTTATCTAGTTTATCTAATTTATCTAATGGCTACACTTATACATTAATGCCTGGATTTATATGTTCGATTTGTGCAAATATTTCATTCATCTTATACATACCATGATTGTAACTGACTATTTATTATGCATTCTAAATAGCACTATATAAGATTAGTCATGTTTCAGCGTTTGAACTCGCTTACGAATGCCCATAAGAGGTATAAGCTTCACCTAATTCTAGTTTATCCCCATGTTATACACATAATGTATATAAAAAGGGTATTTATCTACTACTTCTTCTTCTTTTAATATATAAGAGTAAAAACAATACAAAAAATGATATAAAAGGGTAGCTATTACACTACCCTCTCATACTTACGGAGTTACGGGAGCTACAACATTACCAGTAGTTACCTGTTGAAACAACTGAAAGCCCTGCTGAGCAGTAGCCATGTTATCTTCAATAGGTTTTAGTTTAGCAATAGTAACAGCTTGAATCATTTGCATGGCTTCAGCTGCTTTTAATGTACCATTGTAACTAGTGGCAGTAGATTGTAGAGTCACGTTGCCGAATCTATCACGCCTAGTCTTAAAGAACTGTGCGTTTAATGCTGTTTCTAATACTACATCGTAAGCTGCGTTACGTTGTGCTATAGCTGCATCATAGATAGGGTCTCCTGGTTTATAAGGCATACTCATAAATTCCTCCAGTACTGATTCTAAGTTAATCTTACATATCTATAACCCCATTAATGGGGGGCCCGTGTGCATATATAGGTGCATTTCAAAATCCTACAATTTTTTGTTGCAAATAACATGGGGTATACTTATATTATATAGAAACAAAGGAGTCTGTATGACGATAACTAGTAAAGATTTAAGTGGCAAACAAGCGTTAACTGGAGTAGCTAGAAAAGAAGCTGAAAAAGCTAAAATGAACGAAACGTTACTGCAAAAAGCTATAGCTCACATAGAATCTGAAAAGCGAAAAGCATCAGATAAGAATTTAAAGAAAAAGAAAGAACCAAAGAAAAAGAAATCTACATAATCTACTATTATCTACTAGTATCTGCAATAGCTACGTAGACTACTTGAAGATAAGGTGTTTTATGTATTATGTCAAGGAAAATGTATGGGTACATCAATAAATTGGTTAGCACGGTTATCACAAAAGGACCAGGAACGAATCTTGGGACATATTGAACGCTTGGTTAAGCTAGAAAGGAAGTTGTCTAAAGAAATCTTAGAAGATGAAGAGATGGCAATGGAATATGTTGAAAATGATGGCGATGCTGACGAAGGAGTTGGTAGTGTACCCATAGAAATCAATGGAAAAAAGTATTGGATTCACAAAGATGTTATGTTTTTAATAGAATCTTTACACAAACAATTAGCAAAACGTGGAAAGTAGAAAAATTAAACAAACAAGACATTACGTTTATGATACAAAAAAGGAGTTTTTAAAGGACCATCCCAAAGGGATACTTCACTCCGAATGGAGAGATGCTAAACAAAGTGATTGGGTAAAAAGTGATGATGGTCGTATTGTTCAACTCTTAAAGGTTTCAAAAAATCTATCGCATCCAAAAGATTCTAAAAATTATAAACAATCTAAAGGCTATGTAAGAACTATAGTTGGCACTTTTATCAACTCTAAGAAAACTTACATGGACACGGACTTCGAGAAACACCCAAATCGCTACACATTTAGCACCAAAATCAAGAATACTTCCAATAGAGTGAAGGAGAGGTCCAAATGTACGAACAGGGAGAAAATTTTCGCCACTAGCGTGGCAGTAGGAAAAGATGCTGTGAGTGCTTACATGAAAGCATTTACTGAGAAAAATCGTAACACAGCTAGAAAAAAAGCTGTAGTTTTACTTAAACAGGAGAGAGTAATGACTGAGATAGAAAAAACTTCAAAAGAAATAGCTAAGGAGCTAGGTATTGACCATTCATACATATTAGGTTCTTTAAAACAATTAGCTGATACAAGCGAAGACGAAAATATAGCGTTGCAATCCTTAAAAGAACTAGGAAAAGCAATTGGTACACTAGGTAATCAAGTTAAGAAAATAGAAACTGGAGTCGTAGGAATGTTTCAAGGGTTTAGCCCAGATGAAATAGAAGGAGCAACTAGAGCGATACTTCCAGAAACAACTTCCGAGGAGGAAATAAAATGATATGTCCACATTGTAGTAGTATGTTGACAAAAAAAGAAGGTAAAAAACGCAACAAAGACACTGTTAAACAACAATTTAGCTGTAAGTCTTGCGGGAAATGGTTTTCCATACCAATACCTTCTGATGTAAAAGAGTACGACAAGAAGCACATAGAACCAGGAAAATTATTCCAAGTAAAAAGCAATGAAAAACTACGAGTGCACGGATTAACCGATATACACGTAGGAGCACACGAGTTTGATTTGAAAAAATTTCAAGAGGCAATTAAAATTATATATGAAGACCCAAATGCACGATGGTTTGGTAATGGAGATATGATAGAACTGATTCCCCCTAATTATAACATAAATCAACGAGGACAGGCAATTCCACCAGAAGAGCAATATCTAAGCTTCTTAAAACTGGTACAACCCATACAGGATAAATGCCTATTTATAAGAGGAGGGAATCACGACTATCTAAGAAGTTTTAACATACTAGATTTTGATGTATGTAAGACTTTGGCAAGTGAAATGGATGTTCCATATTTTAGATTGCCTGGATACGCACAAATAACTATTGGCGAAAAAGATTGGTTTCTTGTTAGTGGACACGGAAAAAGTGGAGCTAAAAACGGAGACACAGAATTGGATAAAATGGCTTCGGTTTATTCTGATGGCGATGTATACTTTTTAGGACATAATCATCAGTTGTATTGTAAGCCAATTGATTCATTGACAATAGAAGACGGAGAAGAAAGTCTAAAACGAAAATGGTATGTAAGAGGAGGGTCGTTCCTCAGGTACGCAGACTATGCTCGTTATAGCTTCTATGGGATTCAACGTACGGGTTGGATTACTATGGAATTTACTAAAGATAGAATAAATTGCTGGGAGAACTAAAATGGCATACGGAACAGGAACTACAAAGAAAAAGAAAAAAAAGAAGAAAAAATAAATGAGAAGAAGAATATTTGGAACTTTTCAAAAGAAGGTTAAAAGAAAAAAGAAGACTAGACAAGGTATGGGAAAAAATACTAAATACTATACTAAAGAAAGTCCTAATTACAAAAAAAGAAAGGTAGGTCAAGGTGGCTAAAAGAAATAAACCTACATTGTCTAAACATGATTTAGTTAGAGGAATTAAAGAAATAACTATGCAAATACAAATGTTGCATCGCCATGTTATGATGATGGATAATGTTATCGACAAATACATTCGTATGAATGGACATGAAGATAAGTTAAAAAAATATATGGAAGATATATTAGAAAAAGAAAAAAATGCAAAAGATACAAAACATAAGCAAAGCGGAAGAAGCGCTACAATTAGCAAGTAAAGACATGATTGCATTCGGGAAGTTATTTCTTCCTGATGATTTTATGCGAAGTGAAACACCTCCATTTCATTACGAGATGGCTGATGCTATTGATAACCCAGAAGTAAAACAATTAGCGGTTATTTTGCCTCGTGGTCATGGAAAAACTGTGCTAACTAAATGCTCAATTATCAAAGATTTTGTTTTTTGCCCTAAAGACGATATGCTATTTTACGCATGGGTATCTGCTACGCAAAAACTTAGTACTGGTAATATGGATTATATTAAATACCATTTTGAATATAACGATAAAATAAAATATTACTTCGGTAATTTAAAGGGAAAAAAATGGACAGAAGAAGATGTGGAGTTGCAAAATGGATGTAAACTCATTAGTAAATCAAATGTTGCGGGTATTAGAGGAGGTGCTAAATTGCATAAAAGATACGACCTCATCATACTTGACGACTTCGAACACGAAGCAAATACTATTACGGCTGAAGCAAGGGCTAAAAACAGTAACCTTGTTACTGCTGTTGTTTATCCTGCTATTGAGCCTCATACTGGTCGTCTTAGGGTCAATGGTACTCCTGTGCACTTTGATAGCTTCATCAATAATCTTATCGTTAATTACGAACGTCAAGGAGAAAACCAAAAAGATTTTGCGTGGAGAGTAATTACTTATAAAGCTATATTGCCCGATGGCACTTCTTTGTGGCCTGGTTGGTTCCCTATAGAAAAACTAGAAGAAAAGAAAAAATTCTATCAAGATAGTGGAACGCCTTCTAAATTTTATCAAGAATATATGATGCAAGTACAATCTGAAGAAGATTCTATTTGGACACAAAAACATGTTAAATATTGGGAAGGGTATTATGAATATGACAACGAAGATAAAATAGGCTATATTATACAAGACGGAGAAAAAATTCCAGTTAACACATTTATAGGATGCGACCCTGCAACTGATATTGACACCAAAGAATCAGACTTTAGTGTTATAATGGTTATTGCAGTTGATGCAAATAATAATCGTTATGTTTTAGAATATGAAAGACATAGAAGTATTCCTACTTTAGGGGCAAAAGATAAAGATGGTAATATATTTGATAAAAAAGGAGTAGTAGATTATATCATAGAATTATATAAAAAGTATAATTGTAGTAGTGCAACAGTAGAGGATGTTGCTATGAATCGCAGTGTTTTTCAAGCTCTTAATGACGAAAGAAGAAGAATTAATCGTTATGATATTAGCGTAATTCCTGAAAAACCAGGAGGAACACAGAAAAGAAATAGGATTTATTCAGGTTTATCTGGCATTTTTAGTGTAGGTTCCTTATATTTTAGAGAAAATATGTTTGATTTAATTAACGAAATCATTACATTTGGACCAAGAATGGCTCATGATGATACAATTGAGGGACTATATTATGCTAATTTACACGCTTTTCCCCCTAATTATCAACAAAATGGGAATAAAAAAGAGCCAAAATGGTATAAACCTAAAAGAAAAGCTAAAAGTTGGATAACTGCTTAATGTGGGAATTATTTAAAGATAAAAACGAATACAATGAAAAGAATATCATAGGATTTCTTTCTTTTACGCTTATGTGCGTATTTGGGATTGTTGATTTAGCTATGGGAATTATAGGTATAGAACTTATGGTTAATGACTATATTTACAATTCATTTGTTTGGGTTACGCTTGGTTCATTTGGAATTTCAGCATCAGAAAAAACTTTTAAAAAATAGGAAATAATTATGCCACAAATAGGAAACAAAAAATATGGTTATGACGCAAAAGGAATGCAAGACTATGTTCAAGATATGAAAAAAAGACAATCAGAAGGAACTGACCCTTTTGTAAGTCTTGACAAAACGCAAGTAGCGAATTTGCAAAATTTTTTACAACATTACGGATATTATGAAGGTAAAATAGATAGCATACCAGGACCAAAAACAAAAAAAGCTTTTGGCAAATATGCACAACAAACTGATATACCCGTTCAATCAGAAGGAATGAGAGGAGCTGGTTTGTTTGGTAAAGATAAACAAGGTAATAAAAGAACTCCAGGTAAAGACTTAATGGATTACCTTAAAAGCTTACGTGATTAATGCCAAGTTTCGGAAAAAAATCACAAGAAAAATTAAATACTTGCGACCCAAGATTAATTGAACTATTTGAAAGAGTAGTTGAAGACTTTGACTGTACTGTTTTGCAAGGACATAGAGGTCAAGCAGAACAAGATGCATTATTTGTAGAAGGATTTAGTAAATTAAAATATCCAAAAGGAAATCATAACAAATACCCTTCATTGGCTGTAGATGTAGCTCCGTATCCTATAGATTGGAAAGATAGAGAGCGATTTACATATTTTGCTGGATTTGTAATGGGTATCGCAGCTTCAATGGGACTTAATATTCGTTGGGGTGGAGATTGGGATAGAGATAAAGATTTAAAAGATAATAACTTTGATGATTTACCACACTTTGAAATAAGGGATTAATATGGCTAAACGAGGAAGAAAAAATAAAGCTGATATAAATAAACATTTGTTTCAAAAGGCAAATAATTATTTTAGAAAAAAATGGTTTACCGATTCTCAAAAAAGTATGGACTTTTATTTAAATGAGCAATTGTCAGCAGAAGAATTAGAAGATTTACGTGAAGGAGGTATGCCAGATTTTATCATAAATCGTATTACTCCATCTATAGAAATAATGAAATATTTTGTAACTGCAAATAATCCTAAATGGCAAGCAGTAGGTGTAGAAGGTAGCGATTCTGATATTGCACATATTCATAGTATGATTGCTGAATATTGTTGGCATTTATCAAGCGGTAAAAGTTTGTTTAGCACAGTAATACAAGACGCATTAGTAAAAGGTCTTGGATTTTTTAGAATAGACGTAGACCCTAATGCTGATAATGGCGTAGGAGAAGTAAAATTTGACTCTATAGACCCTTATGATGTTTATGTAGACCCAGTTAGTAGAGATTTTTTATTTAGAGACGCAAGTTATATTATTGTTCAAAAAAACATTTCTAAAACAAGTTTAGTTAGATTGCTTCCACAATATAAAAGAAAAATTGTTAGAGCTACTGGTTCTACTGAAAGCAAACAATATTCACAAAGAGATATACATGAAGCTGAAAATATATTACCAGGAGATGTAGAAAATGAAGCTTGGACTTTAGAAGGAGAGCAAGATGAAATTCTAGATTTTTACGAAGTATATTCTAAAGAAAAAGTTGCTTTTGTAAATATATGGAGAAAAGAACCTCCTTCAAAAGAAGAATTACAAAAAATAGAAGAACAAGCAACTATAGAAGTAGAAAAATTAATCCAAGAATTAAATGTTCAATTACAAGAAAAACAAGTTGAATTAAATGCTTTAGTAGAAGAAGGAGAAATTTTACCCGAAAGAATGCAATTAGAATTGCAAAAGTTTCAAGAAGAAATGGCGGTTAAAATAGAAGAAACTAAAGCTATGATGCAAGCAGAATTAATAAGACAGCAAACTAGAACAATTCAAGAAACATTAAAAAAAGAACATTTTGAAAAATTACTAGATTCTGATACTTATGCAAAATCTATTGTAGATGTTATAGAGTTTTTTAAAACTCAAATAAAAGTTTGCGCTTCTGCTGGTGATATGTATTTGTATGAACAATTATTGCCAATAGAAGAATATCCTATTGTTCCAATTGTGTATAGTCATACGGGAACTCCTTTTCCTATGGGAGCGGTACTTCCTATGATAGGTAAGCAAAGAGAAATTAATAAAGCACATCAAATTATGCTTCACAATGCAAATCTTGCAAGTAATTTAAGATGGTTATATACCGAAGGAGCTATTGACGAAGAAGAATGGGAAAAATATTCAAGTTCTCCTGGAGCTATGTTAAAATACAGACAAGGGTTTGACACACCTACTGCAGTTCAACCTTTACCAATTAATAACGCTTTTTACACAGTAACTAGACAAGGTAAAGAAGATATAGAATACATTAGCGGTATATCATCAAGTATGCAAGGCGTTGGACAAGATAGTCATGAAACTTATCGTGGTATGTTAGCAATGGATGAATACGGAACAAGAAGAATTAGACAATGGGTAAATAATTGCGTAGAACCAGCATTAGAACATTTAGGAAAAATATTTAAAGAAATTGCTCAATTTACATATACAAGTCAAAAAATATTTAGAATTGTACAACCAGAAGCTGGCGCTGGAGAAGGCGAAGTAAACGAAGTGTCAATTAACATTCCTATATACAATGATTTTGGAGAAGTTATACAAAGATTTAATGACTATCAAACTGCTAAATTTGACGTAAGAATAGTTGCAGGCGCTACTCAACCAGTAAATAGATGGGCTTTACAAGATGAATATTTTAAATGGTTCCAAGCTGGTTTAATAGATGATATAGCAATGTTAGAACAAACTGACATAAGAAATAAAAAAGCATTAGTACAAAGAAAAAGTTTATACTCTCAATTACAACAACAAGTAGCTCAGTATGAAGAAACTATTAAAAATCAAGAAGGGGAAATACAAACCCTAGAAAGACAAGTAGTTCAATCTGGAATACAAGATAAAATAGTAGAGGGTGCAAAAGTCGTAGATAAAGAGTTGCATAAAACACAAGCGCATCAAGAAATATTAAGAGGGCAAATGAAAAATGCATTAGAAGCGACTAAAAAAGAATTAGCACTAGAAAAGAAAAATAATAGTGTTGATAATAAAGAAAAATAACTGTAAATTCAAAGGAGATACAGTATGAGTGAAATTACACAGGACAACCTACTTATGGATGATGCCGAAAGAGCAGAACAAGAAGTAGCCCCTATTGAGAACGATACTGTGGCTGAAGATTTTTTTTCTCAGCTTGATAAACAAGTCATGGGTGATGTAATATCCCAGCCAATAGAAGAAGCTCAAGAACAACAGACAACTTCCCCACAAGGGAACCCTGAAGTAGAGCAGGAGTCTACTCAAGAAGTAGACAATTTAGAAAAGAGATATAGCGATTCATCTCGTGAAGCTAAGAAACTTAATTCTCAGCTTAAAGAGATTGAACCATATATGCCTTTACTAAATGCAATGAAAGAAGACCCTAATTTAATTTCTCATGTTAGAAATTATTTTGAGGGTGGCGGCTCAGCTCCAACGAGTATAAAAGAGCAGCTTGGCGTAGACGAAAATTTCGTATTTGATTATGACGAAGCTTTGTCAGACCCTGGTTCTACTTCAGCAAAATTGTTTAATGCAACTGTTGATGGGGTGGTACAAAGAAGACTTGGAGATTTTGCTAAACAACAATCTATGCAATCTCAGAAAGCTTCTCAAGAAGCAGCTTTTAAACAAAAGCACGAAGTTTCTGAAGAAGATTATAGTGATTTGATGGATTATGCAAAATCGCATAAGCTAACATTAGAAGATGTTTACTACTTAAAGAATAGAGATAATCGTGATGCTAGAATAGCAGAAGGTGCTCGTCAAGAAGTAGCAAATCAAATGAAAAATGTTAGACAAATGCCTACAAGTGTTGCTTCGGTAGGGAATGCACAAAAAGAAGAAAAATCAATGGATGATGTCGTTTTTGACAAGTTGTTATCTCAAGGTGCAGGGCTAGATGAGTTAATGTAAATAAACAACCCCTAGGAGGGAAATATGCCTAATACACCTTTAGCATTGTCAACTTCTACTGGGTTAACTGAAAAGGGAAGAATTGTTGGCGGAGTTAACGCTAATACTTTTTCTACTGGAGATTTACGTAGAAGGTATGATTTTGGTGATAGGTTTTCAGAACTAGCACTATCTCAGACACCGTTCTTTAGACTTGTTTCTACAATGGCTAAAAAACCTACGGATGACCCGACTTTTAAGTTTACCGAGAAGAGACAATCATTCATGAAGCGCTATGCTTACGTAGTTGGATGGAAACACGGTTCTACCGTGAAAATTACTGGAGCACAATGTGCTGTAGTAAAAGAATCTGACGACACAGCTTTATCGCTTGGTGGAGAAGTAAAACTATATATGTGTACTGATTATTTCAGTGCAGGTAACATTCAAAACGTTCAAGGACAATCAAACGGAGCAATTGAAGTTGGAAAACCAGGTACAAGACCACAGTTCTTCCAACCAAATCAAATCGTTAAAGTTCCTATGAGTAACGTAGACGGCGGAGGAGCAGTATCAGATTATATGTTAGTGCGAATCACAGCTGTAGACATAACAGAAACCCTTGACCTTTCAGCAAGTTCAGGAACTGGAGTAGCATCTTCAGAACCAGCTCTTATTACTGGTAAAGTTCTAAGAATGCCAGGAAGTAGCTTAGAGTTAGCTTCATTTAGTGGTGATAAACCACAATGTGCAGCTTACGATAAAGATATTGCTGAACTATTAGAAGGTAGACGTTCATACATCGTAGGTACATCTTACGGTGAAGGTTCTTCATTACTTGGAGAGTCTTGGAAAGATAACCCATACTCAACTGGTTACGGACAAACTCAAATCTTTAGAAGCGAGTTTGGTATGACTAATACTGCTAGAGCAACAGCTCTTAAATACGAACCAAATGAGTGGGCTAGAACATGGAAAGATAAACTTATTGAGCACAAATGGGACATTGAATGGGCTGGATTATTCAGTTCACAAGTCGCAGACTCAAGTGTAAACCACACTCAAGGTGCAATTGATTACATCTTGAATTTTGGTAACATCTTTACATTAGACTTAGCTTCAAAATCTATTGATGACTTCTTACAAGATATGTCACAATATTTTGACCCTAGATACAATCAAGACGGAGCAACAGTATTCTTATGTAGTACTGCTGTGTACACTTGGTTGCACAAACTAGGTGGGTTCTTTAAGAATAACATTGCTGTTGGCGATAATGGTAATAACTTTAATCGCTTCCAAGCAGACTTAGCCGTTACTGGTAGAAAGAAAGTAATGGGATTAGACGTGACAGAAATACAAACAGTGTACGGTAAAATGAACGTAGCTAGATGTATTGCCTTAGATGGTTCACACGTTAAAATCGCTGCTATCAACATGAACAATGTTTCTTACAGACCACTAGTTGGTAATGGAGTTAATAGAGACACTTCTATTTATGTCGGAGTTCAGAACTTAGAGAACACTGGTGTAGATAAAAGAGTCGATATGATTCTAACTGAAGCTGGTTTTGAGTATAAGATGCCAGAATCACACGCTATTTGGAAATAATCTAAATAGTTAATTTGCATTGGGTCCTTGTAGGTTCTTTACCTCCTTTCTCCCTACGGGGACCTGGATGCATACGGAGAATAGATATGAAATTATGGGAAAAAGTAAATAATATAACTGGAAACGATACTAAAGCTAGATTTTTAGTAGAGTATGTTAATGCTGGAGCTAAATTTATATTAGCATCATTACCTGAAAAGTTTTTATGGACTATTGCTTCTGAAGTAGAAGTTAATGGATTTGATACTGCTGGTTCTAGTGTTATAGGAAGTGGCTCTTCTTTAGCTTACGATAAAATTTTAGCAGTATATCGTTTTGATAGCGGTAAAAAAAGAATAGCTCAAGAAGCTCCTGATAATAGTATACATATATTTGACGAAGCGTCTAGTTTGTTAACGGCTACTGAAATGTTTCCAAAATATTATAAACTAAGTGGTAAAATTTATATTAAACCAGACCCTGATTATAATGCACATAAGGGGAGTGGTAATGCATTTCAACACGCATATACCAATCTTGATGGAGCTACTGTAACAGTAGATTCTGAACAAGGTGATAAAGGAGTGATTGTTTATTCGGCTCCCCCAATTATTGACGAGAATACAGATGATTGGATTCTTACAGAATATGAAAATATAGCTATATTATATGCTTGTTCATTAGATTACATGAGATTATCCGCTTATTATAGAGGATTGTGTAAAACTGAAATAGATAAAATATTTTCTACAACAATAGAATCTTTTTCTAGCACACTACCTTCTAATTATCCAGTATTTAATTTTAGTGAAAACGTACCTAGTAAATTCAATTTAAGTAAAACTATTCCACAATTTGTATTTAACAAAGATTTGCCTACAAATGTTAGTTTAACTAAATCTTTACCAAATAGTATTTCTATCACAAATCCTTTGCCAAGTGCAATAAATGTTTCAAAAAGTTTAGGTTCAGATTTTAATCCAGGATTATCATTGCCTAATTATAATGCAGAATCTATTGTATTAAATGCTTCTGAAGTGTTTGGAGATATAAATAATGCTGAATCAATATTAGAAAGTGGTTTTACTTCAGGAGATGCTGGAGCAAATAAAGTAAGTAAATCAGCTATACATTGGTTAGAAGACGAAGACCCAGAAATGGCAAACGCTACAACTAATGTTTTACAAGCTGAATTGGCATTAGGGCGTGAGAGATTAATAACTGAAAAAACAAAATTGGAAGAATTTGGAGCAAAAGTAGACCAAAATAGAGCAAACTTTACAAGCAATTTAGAAAAATATTCAAGTGAAGTTCAAAGAGAAGCAACAAGAGTAAATACTTTTATAGCTAATTATCAAGCTGATTTACAAAAAGAAATACAAAGAGTTAATACAGAAGTTTCTAAATACCAATCTGAATTGCAAAAAGAAACTCAAAAATTTAATGGAGATATTGCTTCTTATCAAGCTGAATTAACTAAAGAACAAGCTAACAAAAACATAGATTTACAAAATTATACAGCTGATTTAAATAGAGCGGTTCAAAAATATCAAAATGAATTGGCTTCATATACATCTGAAATACAAAAAGAACAACTTAGAATTGCTTCTGATTTACAAGTTCATGGAGCTAAATTAAACGAAGCTAATATTAAATATCAAGCTGATGCTCTTAAATTTAATTCAGAAATGACCAAAGCAAATGCTTATTTACAAGAAAGTGGAATAAGACTTCAAACAGCAAGTGCTTACACTCAAAAAAGTAGAGATAGCGTACAAAGTTCTCAGTTGTTTTTAGCTAGAGCGGTAGGAGAGTTACAAGCTGTTACAGGTGCTATAACTGCTCCAGAACAACAACAACAATCACAAAGAAGAGAGCAAGGAGCTACATCATGACAATTTTAGAGTTAATGGAAAGAGCAAATACAAGAGAAACTAAATTAGTTATTGCTTATGTAAAAGATGCTATAAATAAAATGCAATCATCAAATGAAATTACTACAACAAGCGCTAAACAAAATATAGTTAAAAATCAAAGAGATTATAATTTGCCTGCTGACTTAATTGCCATTAAACATATTAGTGTTTTAGATACTGAAGATGATAACAAGTATAAAATTATTAGAAGATTAGCAAGTGAACCATTAGTTAGTGAGGACACAAATCCATGAGTTATGACACAGATAGAACTTATGCTTATATACAAAGCGGAAAAAAATTAAGACTTTATAAAATTAGAAGAAGTTCTGGTAGAATTATTGATAATCAAGGTAGAGTTAAAGGTGGAGAATTTGATGATATTATATATCCAGATGAAGCAATTACTTCAGGATTAAGAGTAGAATATACAGCTATAGTAGACCCTTTTGTAGATAAAGACCCTGAAGCTACTGCAGTAGGTAATTTAACTACAGTATCTTCTCCAACCGAATCTACTCATATAAATTTAAATAGAATGTTAAGTCTAGCAGTTGTAGATTATGTACGTGCTATGATGGCTGAAAGAATGGGAGATTTAGAAAGAAAAGAGTATTATTTAAGAGAATTTCATAAAAAGGTTGCTGACAATGAAAGCAACAGAAACAAAATGTACATCGCAAATACGATAAAAACGTATGCGGTAAAATAGGGGAATATAATGGCAAGAATAGATTATGCAACAAGCGTATCAGTAATACAAAGTACTACATTAGAAGGAAATACGGTAGAAGCTATTGACGCTGAAATTGGTAGAAGTTTAGGTGGAGGAAACTCTAGTTTAACTTGGGCTGGTTCAGATATTGATGCTTGGGCTGGTGGAGTTATGACACATATAGAAGCAAGTACTACTCCAGTTGCAGTAGCAGCTAATGGAGATGATGGTGTTTGGATAAAACATACTGGTTTAGAATATATAAGTGCAGCTCCTCATTTGGGTACAGTAGCTAATAATGATGCTGTAACTATAAAGTTAGCTTCAACAAATCTTTGTACACTTAATAGCGGAGATTGTATTTTTATACCAAAACCTTTAGGAACTATTAATGTAGTTGGAGCAGACGATACTGGTCCAGCAATTGAATACGCAAAATTAACTTAACAGGAGAAGAACATGGCAAAAGGACTTAATGATTACGCAGTACAAGAGAGTGTAGCTCCATATATCAAGGCAGTCGTTGCAACACAAAGCGACCAAGATGCATGTAGAGCAGTTCATATGAAAGGGACAGCAGCAAATGTTACCTTAACGGTAAATGGAGCTGATGTAGTATTTCATTTATTAAAAGGACATACATACCCAATTTGTGCAACAAAAAGTAGTTCAACAGATGTAATACTTTTATATTAGGAGTATATAATGATTACCGCAGAACAATATCAAGATATACAAATAATGCAAAATACTGATTTTGAAAATACTATAACATTTGAAGCGCCACATGATACTGGTGATTATGATTATAGAGTAATAATAGCTAAAGATTTCTCTTCAGCTGCTGATATTACATTAACTGTAGGTGCTGGATTAACTAAAACAAGTGCTACAGTTTTAACTATGACAATAGCAGATACAGTTACAGATGACTTAGTTGATAATTATGAAGGTGTTTGGGAATTAGTATCTAAAAAAACTAGTGGTGGTAAATTAACAAGAGAAATACAAGGCGATGTTGTAGTTTCTCCTGGATTGGTAACGGCTTGGTAATGGCTATTAGCGCAAAAGTATCAACTCCTGTAGAAGTTAAGACTAATGTTGACAATCAAAGTGTTAACAAGTCCGTAGGCGTACAAAATGCGTCTAAAACCGATGATACATTTACAATTAATGCTACTGAAATACCTATATCACTTACAGGCTCAAATGAAAAGAATTTGCAAAGTGCGGTACAAGCAAATACAAATGCAACTGGAGTAGTTACTGATTCTAATGTAACAACTTCAGATTTAACAAAATTAAAAGATATTACGGCTACTGCTTCTGAATTGAATCAGTTAGACGATAAAGTAATAGGGGGAACAAATAACGATGATATTGTGGACGTAAGTTCTAATCAAACGTTATCAGGAAAAATAATAATAAGTGATACTTACACTTAATAAAAGGTAAAATAAAATGGCGAATACATTTCAAATAAAACGACATAATAGTAACACTAATAGTAGTGCCCCTGGAAGTTTAGCAAATGGTGAGTTAGCATTAAATCAAGCGTCTAAAAAGTTATTTGTTGGAAGACATAATAATTCAAGCGTAGAGGTTTTTCACTTACCTACATTGCAAGATTTAACTTATGGTGCTGGTATTAGCGGTACAGTAGCTTCTGGCTCAAACGACAATGCATCTACAATAGCGGTAGATTTAACTGACTCTAACATTTTTGCATCAACAAGTGCAAAAGGTATTGCTTCGTTTGCAAGTGCAGATTTTTCAGTATCTAGTGGAGTAGTATCTATTGGTTCAATAGGAACTTCGCAAATTGATGATGATGCTATTACTGCAGCTAAAATTGACGATAATGTAATTAATAGTCAACATTACGCAGCTGATTCTATAGACGCTGAACATTATGCTCCTAATTCTGTGAATAATGATGCTTTAGCTGATAATTCAGTTCAATCATCAAACATAGTCAATGGAACTATTGTTAATGCAGATATAGCTGACAATACTATTTCAGCTGATAAGCTAGTGCATGATATGACGCTTCCTGGAAATATAACATCTGGTGGTAATCTTACAGTTACTGGTAATTTAACAGTACAAGGTGATACTACTACTTTAAATACAGCAACATTAACTGTAGAAGATAAAGAAGTTATTATTGCAAGTGGTGCAACTAATTCAGCTGAAGCAGACGGCGCAGGTATTAAAGTTGCGGGAGTAAATGCAACATTATTGTATGACGATACTGGAACTCAATGGGAAATGAATAAACCCCTAGAGATTACTGGTACATTAGCGGTATCTAGCACATCTACATTTACTGGAGCTATTACAGCATCAGGTGGATTTACTAATACTACTTTTGATTGTGGTACTTATTAATAGAGGGTTGAGTGGCAAATATAATAAAAATTAAGCGTGGTTCTGGCGTACCTGGAACTTCAGATTTAGCTCATTACGAGTTAGGTTATAGAACTGGTACACAAGAATTATATGTTAACGATGGCGGACAAATTCGTCAACTAGGTGGTGCATCTGGAGGCGGAGATATAACAGCAGTAGTAGCTGGAACAGGATTATCTGGAGGAGCAACTAGTGGTGACGCTACTTTAAATATAGATTCAACAGTAGCTACACTTACTGGCTCTCAAACACTTACTAACAAAACTATAGCAAGTCCTACTTTTACTGGAGATATATTATTTAATGATGCTTCAACTCCAAAACTTACTATAACAGATACAACAAATACTGTTAAAACTGAAATTAGGTCACAGGACTCGACTGGATATATTGGAACAACATCAGACCATAATCTTGGTATTATAAGAAATGGTGTAGGACAAATTACTCTTTTTGGTGCATACACAATGCATAACAATGGTGGTAATGATATAGATTTTAGAGCAAAAGATAGTAGTGGCAATGTAGTATTTAAAGTAGATGCTGGAGATTCAAAAACACATATTACAACTTTATTATTAGATAGTGTAAGTGTTAGTGCAATTCAAAGTAGTGGAGAATCTTTTGCAGACAATGATACTTCTTTAATGACTTCTGCTGCAATACAAGATAAAATTACTTCTTATGGTTATATAACTTCAGACACAACTCTTTCTACTGAACAAGTACAAGACATTGCTGGTGGTATGTTTTCAAGCAATACAGAAACTGGTATTGCTGTTTCCTATGTAGACGGAGACGGAACTATTGATTTAACGGTAGATTATTTACCAGCAACAGATGATAGAGATGTAAAACCAAGTGCAATAACTACTTCTGCTAGAAAACAAGTAAGAGCATACTTTACATCATTAGGTGGATTAACTGGTACTGCTAATAATGATTATCAAGACTTATTAGTTTTATCTACATATTCTGACGGTACTGGTGGAGATGTAAATGCTTTAGCATTTGATAAATCAGAACAAAAAATTAGACATTATTTAGCAGACCAAAGTGATACAAGTTGGGGAACTGCAAAAGTATTAGCTTATGAAGATACATTTAGTGCTGGTACTGGATTAGATTTATCTGGCACAACATTTAGTGTTGATGTATCAGATTTTATGACTAATGGTAGCAATAATAGAGTATTAACTGCTACTGGAACAGATGCTATGAACGCAGAAGCTAATCTTCAATTTGGTGGTAGTAATTTAAAACTATTAGTAGATAATGGTAAATTTTTAGCAGGAGCTGACGAAGATGCTTACTTTATGCATTCTGGTTCTCACGCTTGGCTAAATAATAGTACGGGTAATTTATATATCAGAAATCAAACTGACGATGGTCAAATTATAATGCAAACTGATGATGGTAGTGGTGGTACTACTACCTATATGAGTTTAAAGGGTAATGAGCAATTAATTAGATTTTTAAAAAGTACTAGACACAATGATAGTGTTAATGCACAATTTGGTACTAGTGCTGATTTAAAAATTAGACACGATGGCTCTAATAGTATTATACAAGCAGATGGAACTGGAGATTTAATTATAAAGCAAGATACTGCTGATAAAGATATATTATTAAAATGTGATGACGGAAGTGGTGGAACAACTACATACCTAACATTAGATGGTAGTGCTAAAGATATTGATATTGTAGTTCCTACAAATATAGATGGTGCTGTAACAATAACCGAGGGAAGTGGAACTAATACAGTATTAAACCTTAATGGTGCAGCAGCAACATATTTAGAAAAAGATACTGGAACTG
>CESS01016063.1_pt1 | contig 18201 bp, 18 predicted proteins | sample 326931 | NCBI WGS metagenome assembly CESS01 (sample SAMEA2591098, study PRJEB7988) | marine metagenome | biome: marine biome (ENVO:00000447); feature: deep chlorophyll maximum layer (ENVO:xxxxxxxx); material: saline water (ENVO:00002010), including plankton (ENVO:xxxxxxxx) | depth 55 m
TGCCTTTGGCATTATCCTTGGAATCCATTGGCATGCCATGCGGACATGGCTTAAAGGTGCTCAGTATCATTCGCGCCCAAGCGGTTGGATTCATGGGGTTTTTAAGCTGTCGCCAAAATAAATGAACCAGGGCTGTGCGCTCCTGTCACTTGTCTGGGTGGTGTTTGATTTGCATACAAATTTTTCAAAAATAATGAGGGTGAAATAAATCGTGATGGATAAGCATCTGGAAATAAGAGAAGCGGTCGCCAAATTATGCGCTGATTATCCCGGAGAATATTGGCGTCAACTAGATCGCCAGCAGGCATACCCGACGGAATTTGTGGGGGCGCTGACCGATTCTGGGTTTTTGGGTGTTTTAATCCCGGAAGAATTTGGTGGGGCTGGGCTCGATATCGGTGCTGCTTCGGCAATTTTGGAAGAGATTCATTTGCGTGGGTGCAATGCCGCCGCCTGCCACGCCCAGATGTACACCATGGGCACCTTGCTTCGTCATGGTTCAACGGCCCAAAAAGAAGAATATCTGCCCAAAATTGCCTCTGGTGCATTGCGTCTTCAAGCTTTTGGGGTCACCGAGCCCACCAGCGGCACAGACACAACCGCGCTGAGAACCACGGCTGTTCGTGAGGGCGATGAATATGTGGTCAACGGTCAGAAGATTTGGACCTCCAGGGCGGCTCAGTCAGATCTTATGGTGCTTCTGTGTCGGACAACACCCAAAGATCAGATTACCAAAAAAACCGAAGGTCTCTCCGTTTTGCTCGTGGACATGCGCAATGCAAGCGACCAAGAATTGTCCATTCGACCCATCAGAACCATGATGAACCACTCCACCACCGAGGTGTTCTTTGATAATCTGCGTGTGCCTGCCCAAAATCTTATCGGAGAAGAGGGCAAAGGGTTCCGTTATATTTTGTCTGGCATGAATGCAGAGCGCATATTGATTGCGGCAGAATGTATTGGTGATGCCAAATGGTTCATCAACACAGCCACCAATTATGCCAAAGAACGTTCTGTGTTTGGGCGTCCAATTGGCCAAAACCAGGGGATTCAATTTCCCATAGCCAAGGCCTATGCGCAGATGCGGGCGGCTGAACTTATGCTCCATGAGGCCATCAGGCTCTATGAGGCAGGTGAAAATCCTGGTGAAGAGGCCAATCTTGTTAAAATGCTGGCGGCAGATGCTTCGTGGGCAGCGGCCGAAGCATGTCTGCAAACCCATGGCGGCTTTGGTTTTGCAGAAGAATATGACGTTGAACGGAAGTTCCGGGAGACGAGGCTTTATCAAGTGGCACCAATATCGACCAACCTCATCCTGAGCTATTTGTCAGAGCATGTTTTGGGTCTGCCGCGTTCCTATTAAAGGCGCTGTTTGGTGGCTAAGATCTCATGGGCGATCATCAAATCAAGATGCGCCCCCCCACCATTTTTGAAGATGGTGATGTCCTGATGGTCCCGGTGAATGGCTCTTTGTGCCAAATCATACAGATCAGCTTCTATATCGTCTTTGGTGATGATGTTGTTGGCGATGGGGATCATAAGCTCCCCAATATGACCAATGGTGGTGTCCTTGGAATCCACAAACAAACGCCCTTTTTTGATCAATTGGTCGTCGGCCTCACGCATGTCTGATTTGAACGCGCCGATAAGATCTAGGTGGGTTCCAGGCATTACATCGGCGGCAGTGATTACTGGGGTGAGGCTGGTGGTTGCGGTGCAAATGATGTCAGCATTTACCGACGTAATGTGTTTATGTTCGGCTGGGACCGCGTTTATCCCTGCATGCTGAAGATGGGATGCCAGTTTGGCTGCGTGATGACCATTTCTGCTGCATATGCTGATTTGCTCAAGATCAGGAAACCCCGCCATGTAAGCTTCAGCCACGGCATGGGCAACCTTACCGCTGCCGATGATCAACAGATGCCTGCTATCCTTTCGCGCCAAATAAAGTGCGCCAAGTAAAGAATCCGCAGCGGTTTTCCATTTGGTCACCAATTCACTCTCAACCATGGCGATGGGTTGACCCGTTTTGTCATCAAAAAGGGTCATTGCACCCTGCACCGTGGGTAGGCCCTGTTCATGGTTTTTGGGGTAGATGGTCACCGATTTGACGCCAAGACCAAGATTATCAATCCAGGCGGCACGGGAAAGCAAGGTATCATCATCACGGCGAACAAATTGGTCAGAAATTTCCGCCTTTTTCTTAAGATGCCCCTTTTTCAGGGCCTCCACCATGGCCATCCAATTGAGATGCGGGTCCATTTCTTTGCTGGTGATGAATTCCATGCTTGCCCAACCTGTCCAAAATGCGAAAAGAGGTTGCATGATGAGAGTTCCTTCGCCTGGAGACAAGGTGGGTACAAGTTTCCCCAAGGCTTGGTGGTCGCAAATTTTTCGTGAGGATAAGATGCTGCAATTTGAATCCCTCGGTTCTCAGGAGCCAGACTATTTGGCTGTTCTTATTCATGGTTATGGTGCTGATGGTCACGATTTGATTGGCTTGGCGAACCCCCTGGCACCCTATCTGCCTAAGGGATTGTTTCTGTCTCCCCATGCACCCCATCCTGTTGCGGGAATGGGGCCTGGCAGGGAATGGTTTCCCTTGCAAAGCTTGCAGCCGCGGGAGTTCAATGAAGGCGTGGTAAAGGCAGCGCCCCAATTGACCGCATTTTTGGGTCAGCAATTGGAATCTTTCGACCTTTCCTGGGACAAACTTCTTCTTATTGGCTTCTCCCAGGGCACGATGATGTCTCTGGAAGTTGGTTTGCGTCTACCCAAAGCCCCCTTGGGCATCATTGGTTTTTCTGGGGCATTGCCAGGGCCAGACCGTTTGGCCGATGAAATTTCCTGCAAACCACCCGTTTTGCTTGTTCATGGTGACGCAGATCCTGTGGTGCCGGTTGATGCAAGCCAGCGGGCACATCGGTTGTTGCAGGAAGTTGGCGTGAACAGCAGTTTGCATATCAGCCCCAACTGCCCCCATTCAATTGCGCCAGATGGATTGGCCCAGGCAGCCTCTTTTATTCAAAAACATATTTAACCTGTTGCTGTGCGCGTTTGGGCCTCGCTTTTTGCATGCAGAGCATCCAATAATTGTTCATGTGGGTGATTAGAACAAAATTGCAGGCGATCCCGGATGTTTGGAAAGGCATGATATTCATGACCCTTTCGGGCCTTGGATTTGTCAGCATGCATTCCATTGTGAAAACCCTTGGCCCCACGTTACCAGCTTTTGAAATTGCATTCTTTCGGGCGTTTTTTGGCCTTTTGTTGGTTGTTCCCATGGTGGTGATGACCACGGGCAACCCGTTAAAAACCCAAAAATTTGGCCTTCACGCCATGCGTGGGTTCATCAATGGCATTTCCATGTTGTTGTTCTTTCTTGGCGTGACCCTGACGCCGCTGGCAGAACTTACGGCGCTTAGTTTTACCGCGCCTATTTTCGCAACACTTCTGGCCATGCTTTTTTTAGGCGAAATGGTTGGTGCCAGACGTTGGGCCGCCATCTTCGTTGGGTTTGCTGGAACCATTGTGATTTTGCGCCCTGGCTTTGAGGATGTTGGCCTTGGCCCGATTTTAATCGTTTCCTCCGCCTTGTTTTGGGGCGCTTCCATGATTTTTGTAAAACGGCTGACCGACACAGAATCCAACCTTACCATTGTGGCCTACGCATCTGTTTGGCTGACTCTTGCCTGCGCCATACCTGCATATTTCGACTGGATTTGGCCCAATCTTACCCAGATTTTATTTCTTGTGGCAGCAGCCATGATGGGCACCCTCGGGCAATTTGCCATGAACAGGGCACTTAAACTAGCTGATGCATCGGTGGTCCTGCCCATGGATTTTACCAGGCTTATTTGGGCTAGCATCATCGGTTATTTCTTATTTTCGGAATTGCCGGACATCTTCACCATTATTGGCGCCTTCATGATTTTTGGCTCGACCACCTATATTGGGATTAGGGAACAAAGGCTAAGATCAATAAAAATCAAGTAAGAGGTGCTCTGGCCTTAAGGTCCAATTTTTCATGAGCTAATGCCACGCGTTTACATGTGTTGGTGTGGGTAGGCCAAAGGTGATCTTATTATGGATCATCGATGCGACGACGAATAACAATCATAACCCTTAGTATAGATAGGCTTACAGGCATGGAATCTTGTCATTTGTCGCGTCTCAAACAACGCGATAAGCTTTCAGCATTCATCCCAAAGATCTTTTCGACACAGGAACAAATAGTCTGTTGTTTGTAATGCTTGCCTGAGCATCCTTATGGCCGTATTCTTCTAACGGCCAGAAATGTGTTTCCCACATTCAAACATGACGGTTTAAGCTTCGTATTCTGGTTTTTGTTAAAATATCCAAAAAGCGGTTTAATGAGAAAATTTATTGCAAAATCTTATTTTTTGCCATTAAACTATGAAAGTTATTCAGGGAGTTGGTAGATGCGTGATTTGTTCTCAAAAGCCAAAGACGGTTTTACGCTTATAGAACTTTTAATTGTTGTTGCCATTATTGGTGTTTTGGCTGCTGTGGGCATACCCGCCTATAATTCCTATGTTGGAAGCGCCAAAGTGAGTTCCACTCTGGAAAATCACAAGCGTATTGTGGAGCAAATTGCTGTTTTGCTTACAGACTGTAGCATCAATGGAAATTCCATCACGTTAAAAACAGCTTCAGGAAGCTCTGCCACCACCTGTACACAAGCTGCATCATTTGCCAGTGCGCTGGTGACCCATTTCAACAATTCTGGCTTCAAAAGTCCTTACAACACATCAAATAGCTGTTGTTCAGCGAGTACGGCTGCGCCGACTACCGCAGGGTCTACCAATATCGGTTATTCCAGCGGGACCATAACGGTCAAAACTTTTAACGAAGATGCTGGTACTGGCCAACAAAATTTAAGTGAAACTGTTAATTTCCAATGATTCCAACATCGGGGTCAGTAGATGCGTTTCTGCGAGGGTTTCACACTTCTTGAGCTTTTGATCGTTGTCGCAATTCTTGGCGTGCTGGGAGCAATAGGTGGTTACACCTACAACTCTTATGTTTCCGACGCCAAGCAGGAGTTTGCGATTGTGGCAATGAGAACAATTGCAGCTAATGCAAATGAAAATAAAATGTCTACAGGATTCTACACCCCAGCATATGGGAGAAATGTGTCATTAAGTTCTACGGCAAGCATTGAAGCGCATATATTCAACGGAAGAAAGGCAATATCTGAAGGAAACACCTCTGACGATCCGTATTATTTTCGTTTTTATGTATCCGGTTCCGGCTATTACATATATGCCTATCCAAACGGATCAAATTGTAATGGCTGCAAGAGATTTCGTGTTGATCATAATAATAATAAGCTCGTTTGGTGATTTTCATGAGTGTTTTTGAATCCATAGGCGCGTTAGCAAGGTCAAAAGGAATTTCTGATATCCATATTCAAAATAATTCTCCTCTCCGTTACCGGGAAGCCGGAATATTAAAGGTGCATGAGGAGAGTGTTCCTGATGGTTTTATCGAGAAACTTTTGTCCGCAAGACTCGAGAAGGATGAATTGGAGTCATTCTCAGCCAATGGCGATGTGGATTTTTCTCTTGAGATTGGCGATCTTAGATTTCGAGTAAACGCTTTCAAAGCAAGTGCGGGATCCGGTGCTGTTATGAGGCTTATAGCCTCTTCTACTCCGAGTATAACGGAGCTTGGCTTGCCACTAGCAGTCACCAGAGCCATTGAAAATAGTCATGGTCTCATTCTTGTTACGGGCGCTACGGGGTCTGGTAAGTCGACGTCCCTAGCTTCCATGATCCGTTATCTTAATGAGAATTATGCCTATAACATTATAACCATTGAGGATCCGATTGAATTTGTTCACAACTCGTCATCTTCGCACATCATTCAGAGGCAATTAGGTGCGGATGCAAATTCTTTTGCTCGTTCATTGCGTGCGGCCCTAAGACAAGACCCCGACGTTATCCTTGTTGGAGAGCTTCGTGATGTGGAGACAATATCACTTGCGCTAACCGCAGCAGAAACAGGTCATTTGGTGCTTGCCACATTGCATACCTCAACCGCGGTGGGCGCTGTTACCAGAATTTTGGATGTTTTTCCTGCAGCACAGCAAAATCAAGTCCGCGTCCAGCTTGCGCAAAGCTTACTTCTCGTTTTGACGCAAAATCTTCATCGAAAAATTGATGGTTCAGGGCGCGTGGCATCGTTTGAGGTTCTCGTAAATACCCCGCCAGTGGCCAATTTGATTAGGGAGAATAAAGTTTATCAGATTGAAAATGTAATGCAGACCGCGCGTGCTGATGGCATGGTTACAATGCAAAATGCAATTCAGGAGCTTTTGTCTCGTGGTATTATTTCAGGTGAATAAACCCAGAAATCTAACTACAAAATGCGCACAGGCGTTCTCACTCCTTGAGTTGCTCGTTGTCTTTGCTGTGATAGGTGTTCTCTTGTCTTTTGCGGTTCCGTTCACGAATGAGCGGATTTGTTTTTCACGTTTTGAAAACGCTTACGCCAATTTTATTGCATCTGTAGATGCCACGCGTACCAATGCAATCATTAATAATGCCGATTACCTTTTCTCCGCATCACTAAACCAAAGCAAATTGATAATGACATCTGCCCAAGCCGTCGCAGGGGGGAACTGTACAAATTTGTCAAAGTCGCTGGAAAGCATAACAACAGATGTTGTTGTGCCTGGATCATCAACATTTGGGGGAGCCATTATGTGTTTTAAACTTGATGGTTCCGTCAAAGCACAACGCAATAAATGGAACTTTTCAACGCGTTGCGGTGGGGAGCCGCTTAGGTGGGAGGTTACAGTTAATCTATATACGGGTATATCCTCAGCGCGAAAAAATATTCCACCTTTGGCGCAGTGGGTGGATTTAAAATGAAAAAGATGAATTTGAAGAATAGTCATCTTCAGGGTTTTTCGTTGATTGAAGTACTCATATCATTAGGATTGATTGCCATCACATTTGTTGCCGCCCAAACCGTTCTTTTGCAGGCACAGGTGCTTCTGCAAGATCGAAGTTTGCGCTTATCAACCAACCACTCAATCGAGGATTTAAATGAGTTAACCTTAGCGGAAAAGTTGACCAGTAACTCCACGGTTCCTAGCGTATTTAATATTGCGCGCAATCAATCCACCAATTGCTCAAACCAATTTGGTTCTTTTTCAGACAAATTATCCATATTGAAGTGGTGTAAGCATTTGGACACGCCTGATAGCTATTTGGGCACAAATATGTCGGGCCACCAAATCGCAATAAAAAGACTTTATCAGCGGGTTGATGGTGAAACGAAGTACTTCGTGTTAAATGAAATTAAAGTTCGAAGGCCAGGTTCACAGGGTTATGAAATTAGGCGCTTTGTCGTTCCTATGTCGGGTGATTGATGTTACCGTGGTGGCTTAAATCAGAGAACGCATACTCACTTCTTGAATTGTTGGTGGCCATGGCATTGAGTGGTATCGTGTTGCTTGGCTTATTTTTGGGTTATGAGGAGTATCAGAATTCCATCAAGCTAAGTCGCGTCGTTTATCACCAACAAAATGACCAAGAATTGCTGAAGTCATGGCTTTCGTCGCGCATAAGAAATGCAGGTTTTCGTGATGTTGAAGCAGGGATTGGGCCCCATAAGGGTTGCGTTGTTGAGGTGACCCCCACGTCACTAACCCTTGTTTCAGACGAGACGGGGCAGAGGGTTAGGTTGGTTGTCGAACAAGGGCTAGACTCTTCAGCACCAGTGTTTCGTAAGCGCATTGATTATTGGCAGAATGTCTCCTCGTCTTGGATGATTGGTAAATTTCAAACATTTATAAAGGGGGTTTCATCTTTGGGTTTCTCCTGGGTGGGTAATTCATGTGATCCGACACTGGTGAAGGTGGCAGTCACATTTACGTCTCCAGATGAAATCTCAAATGTTTCGTTGCGTCAGAATATTTCGTCTAACTACGTTCCTGCGCAAAATCAGACGTATAATTCAAAACACAAATTATCTCTTTTAGAGTTTTTGGTGGTTCCTAGAAATGTCATCTATCAGTAAATCCTACTCAGATGGTGCGGTACTGATTTCAACTTTGGTAATTTGCCTCGTGGTAAGTTTGGTTGCGGCTGCGTTCATTTTGCAACTCCAACAAGCGCCAAAATCTGTTTCGGCCTCAGGATTAAATAATAATGAGCGCAATTTTCAGGAAAGTTGCATGGAATTGGCACGAACCTATGTCTCGAAACTTTTAAAAGCTGATCTTTTGGACGCGAAATTTTCCAATTCATCAACTAATGCCATTACCTTCCAGCATAATATTGGTTTGGGGTTTCCTAACTGCACAGTGAACATTGAGAAACTTTCTGCTATTTCGGGTGCAAGCACAGGCGCAAGTGTTGGCTTCGAATCCTCTATATCACAGAGTTATGCGGGTGGAAGCCAAAGGTCAAAGTACTACGTAAAGTTAACATCGCGTAATTTTACAAATAGCTCTGCGGCTAACGGCGTATCATTTTATGACAATTATGTTTACGGTCTTGAGATGGTTTTGAGTTACATTAAATAAGGTTGATGGAGATGTTCGTTGGGGGCTCTTAACTGGCTTGTCGGGCGTTTAAGCAAGTATGCGATTGCGCATGAGGATGTTCTAGGTGTCGACCTTGGCCCTTCATTTGTGCGGATTTGTGAACTTGAAAAATCTCGTTCAGGAAGTTGGGTGTTGAAAGCCATCGCATACCAGCGTTTTAAGCCCTCTCAAGATCCATCTGAGCAAATCAATCAACAAGCTGCAGCCTTAACGGAGTTGGTTAAAGGTCGAAACATTTCGGCTAAATCTGTTGCGGTTTCGCTTCCGCTCTCTGGTGCTATCATCAGAACAGTAAACCTTCCTTTAATGTCTGATCGTGAGCTTCGTGCAGCAATTGAAACCAACTCATTATGGGATAACATATTGAATTTACCAGAAAATTCGGACGCCTATTCGATCTACTGGCAAATTCTAAAAAGAGATGCCCCCAAACAAGAAATGGAATTGCTCTTTGTTGGTACCAAGAACGTTTCCGTAGAAGCACGTGTGGATTTGATTGAAAGAGCAGGTCTTAACCCAATCATTGTAGACCTGCGCTGCTTCGCAATCAGAAACGCAATTGTCAGCGTCGATAGCCAATCATCGGCTAAGCATGATGGGGATTTTTGCCTGGTATCAATCTCTGAAGAGGAAAGCTTTGTTCTTATTATGAGTGGTCAGGAGCCCTTCACACGAAACCTGTATATACCTGACGATCAAGTTTTTTTAATTAATAAGATAGATGCCAAGCCTGAGGAAGTTGGCCCTTTTGTTGATGCGCTTACCATCCAGTTGAACCAAGCCCTCTCAGATTTTGAATCCCGGTTTGGTTCGGTAAAGTTCAACACCATATTTGTAAGCATCGATGGTGAAACAAAAATTGATCTATCTGAATTATTTTCGGCAAAATTTACCCGTTTTTCATTTTTGCAGTATGATCCATTCCGCTCCATTTCGTTGCCGGCGCACTTAAGTGATGCGGTGGAAACCATAACGCAACGTGGGGCTTTCGCTACCGCGATAGGACTAGCAACAAGGAAACTCGATGTCCTTGGGTTTTACAAATACACCATGGCCATTGATAACGTTAACCTTTTACCTTTTCGAGAAAATTTGGCGCAAAAACGTGGCGCGGATATTAAAGCAAGTCTGTCATATATGTTGTGGTCTGTTGTGTTGTTTATGGCTGCTGCCGCAACATGGTTTTTCTTCGAGGAATCCGTTACAGACTATAATCAATTAAGAGAAAAAAAGGCAGCAATTGTTCGTGAAATCCAAACGATAAATCAAGAAGTTGAAGCTGTCACCCTGGCTTCAGACGGACTTGATGGGCGTATCGAGGCTGCCCAAAAGATCAGCAGCAATGTGGGTATTCTTTTTGATGTTTATGATCGCACCATCCGTTCGATTCCTGACGATATGGTTTTAAAGAAAATCGAGGTTTCTGGGGAGGTCATTGTTGTTCAAGGTGTTTCCCCTAGTGAAGATATTATCACCAAATATATCGAAAATTTGAGTGAGAACGAATTAATCCGCTCTGCGCAAATTGTAAACGTAAAGAGAGAGGAAAACGGATTAAGTAATTTCAAAATCCGAATTCGTTTTTAAGGAGCTAAATTACGATGGTTGATTTGAACCAAGATGTAGGGGCGCTATTAAAATCGGTTTTTTCGAAGAAAAAAAATGGCTCATCGACACAATACAAAAATGAACGATCAGGAAAAACCAATTCGTCAACAATTACATTTGTCTTTATTTTTCTACTCGGACTTGGAAGCCTTGGATTCTCCGCTTGGTTTCCCATTGAGGCCTTTTTGAATGCTGAGACTTTAGAGGATGAGTTAATATCACTGCGATCGGATAAAAACATTTCTGAAAAAAAACTTGCGCAGGCAAAGCTGGTATTTGATCAGCGCAGCGCAGCGGTAGATGCATCTGCAGGGCTGTTTAGTAACCAAGCGGAGGTGGAAGAATTTTTCGACCTTATATCTAAACGCGCAGTTGATTTTGACCTTACAATTTTCAGTGTGGACCGCTTGGATGACGATCCACAGCTCGGCAACCCAACAAATAGCAATGATGGCGTTACGCCTGAATACCTAGTAAAACGCCCTGGGATGTCTCTCGATGTTCATGGCAATTTTGGAAGTCTTTATCAATTTTTTCTCTCTTTAAGTCAGTTGCCTCAGGCTGTTGAAATCACAGAATTGACAATTCAACTTCGCCCGCAACCACAAGAGGGCGGTAATTCTTCCCCTCAAGCGGATCCACTGGTATTAAGTCTGAGATTAAACCTTTTCCGCTTGGTGAAAAACAGTGTTGGTGTCACAGAATGAAATTAATTTTGGTCATTATGATACTCGTCGCACATGGGACCAATCTGCTTGGTTTCCCCACAGCACTTGCGCAAAATATTCCTGCCAACCCCTTTCCTAGTCCGGAATTACCGTCACCGAGCACCATACCAGACAGTACCCCGCCTTCCGACATTCCTGATGAGGCTCCTATTGGTGCGGTTTTAGGAGGGACCCTATTGATACAGGGTGGAGCATCAATTGCCTTGGTGCGTGATGGCAACAAAACCATGGTGCTCAAAATTGGCGATCTTTACGCTGCTTCTTGGCGTTTAAAGAAGATAAACAGGGATTCTGTGCTTTTGAGTTCCCAAACAGAGCTCGGTTTGGAAACAACGGTCTTGTTAGGGGAGCAAATGCCTTGAAACCTCTATTGGCAATTGCCATCATCTTACTTGCAGGTTGTGAACTTCCTGACTCAAAAATGGTGATTGATGTTGAAAAAACATCGAAAGCGGCGTTGGAAACATCAAAGGATCGCAGGGGCTATTGGGACAGATATGTGCCCTCGGACTCATCACCCAAAATGGGTGCAAAGGAACGTTTGCTTAGTGAATATCTGGACATACAGGTTCCAGTGGATCGTGTTACGTTACCCGATGAAATGCCAAAAGAACCAATCACTGTCAGGATGGATTCCATTCCGCTTCCTGATGCCCTGGCCGCTTTTTCAGAGCTCGGTGGCATCGACATCATTCTTGGAACAAATGTCTCAACAAAAGTTGATCTTTCTTTAAATAACGTCCCATGGAACAAAGCGTTAGAAACATTCTTGGCTTCTAAAAGGCTGGGTTTTATCGTGCGCGAGAATTCGTCACTTATAGAAGTCTACACTGAAGACGAAGTTGCTGAAATCGAAGGTAAAGAAGTTGAGCGCGCAAAGAAGCGTCTCGAACTAAAACAATTAAAAGATGGAAAATCAGTAATCATCACAACAAAAATATTTCGCTTAAATTATGCTTCTGTAGGCGAAGTTGAAACGCAGTTGAACGCATTATTCGGTGGTGGAGAAGGCGAAGAAAGTGCAGCGGCAGATTTAACTATTGTTCAGAATGAGAGAACGTCTTCAGTCATTGTTCGCGGTCCCCGAGATGATGTTGAAGTAGCAGCGTCAGTTATAAATGCCCTTGATCGCCGGACACCTCAAATACTCATTGAGGCAATAATCGTTGAAGCAACGTCAAATTTTGACACGGAACTCGGTTCGCGACTTGGTGCGAACATCACGGGCCAATCCGGTGACAATGCTTCATTTGAAATCAGTGGTCAAAATCCCGCCTTAGATGGAACTAATCTCACGCTTTCTGGAGATGATGTTACCGGAGGAACCGCAGTTGATTTGTCTATTGGTAACCCAAGCGCAGCACTTGGTATGCTTGTTGCGTTTGATCAGGTGGCCTTGAAAACAGAAATTCAAGCGATGGCAACGGAAAATATAGCAAATATCGTATCAAACCCAAAGATTTACGCATTGGATAACCAAGAAGCAACCGTGTTCCAAGGTGAGGAGGTTCCTTATCAGTCAGAGACAGACGGTGGGGGCACAAGTGTTTCTTTCAAGGAAGCAGGTTTAAGTCTTCGCGTGAAACCATCGGTTACTGGAGATGGGAACATACTCATGGATGTTAATATTGAAAAAAATAAACCAAATTACGCGCGCAGTGTCGACGGGAATTATCCTATTGATAAATCAACGGTGACAACAAGTTTGCTTGTGAAGGATGGTGCCGTTGCTGTGATAGGGGGTATTTTTGAGACGCAATCCTCTGATTCAATTGATAAGGTGCCTGGGATAAGTAACGTTCCAATTGTGGGAAATTTATTTAAGGTTAAGGGGAAGGGAAACTCTGGGCGAGAGTTGATCGTCTTCTTGCTGCCGAAGATTATTTGAGATGTCTGGTTCGTTGGCAAAGGGTTATTTAGACTTTGCCCTAGAGCAGGGTTGCATAACCACAGAGCAATTTGAGCATGTTCTCGCGAGTAATCCTAATGTCCATGCGGCGCTTGAATTTGCCATTGATCGATCCGTTATTGATGAGCGGAGAATTTCTGCATGTTTGGCAGAGATGTTTAGAACGAAGGTGTATTATGAATTTCCTGAGAAAATAGAAATACATCCTGAATTCAACGCCCTTTTTATGGCTGAGCAACGAATTATTCCTTTAAAACCGACAAATTTGAGCTGCATAGCATTTGTGTGCGACCCGGAAGGTTTTCGCTCCGTTGACGACGTGAGAACCTTGACTGGGATGAAAGTTATACCAATGTCCGTAACATGGACTGACTTTAACAGAGTCCTGCTTTCGGCTGACCCCTCTTTCCTGGATCGTGTTCACTCCAGTGAAAGCGATCCGGATAGCGAGGAAGCTCGGTCTGAACATGCCTCAGAGCCATTGGTTGATATGAAACAAATAGACCAAAATACAGACAACCATGTTGTCGCCTTTGGGCAGGCTGGAAGTCAATCTAACTGGGCTGCAGAAACATCAAAGGATTGCCAAGAGATGAATGCCTCTGATGACGAATTCTTCCGGTCAATTTCAAAATCAAAAGATGGCACCGCAAAATCGGACCCCTCACACCTTCCATCGGGGAATGAAGCCGCAACATTAAAAACAGTTTCCAAGACAAAGCAGAATATTGAGAAAGACGACCAAAAACGAGGACAACCAACGAAGCCCTCGCCTCTGTCCAAGAGATCATCACGTGGATCTGTTAACTTCAAACAGAGCAGTGATTTTGTTGATGGAATGTTGCAACTTGCAGTGGAGCTTGGCGCTAGCGATGTTCATGTTGAGCCTTACGAGGCTGAAAAGCGATTGAGATTGCGTTTGAGCGGCGTTTTGGAAGAGTTTTCTGAGTTTAACGCGTTTCTTCATAAAAATTACGATCCTGTAATCGCACGCCTAAAAATTGTCGCTGGCAAAGATATCGCTGAGCGACGATTGCCGCAGGATGGTGCTTTTTCTTATGAAGTTGGGAAAAAGCAAGTAGATATTCGAATATCATTCCTGCCCACAAAGCATGGCGAACGGGTGGTTATGCGAATTCTAGATAAGTCTGGATTTGACATAAATATTCATAAGTTGGGTATACCATCTAAAGTGAAATCCCTGATCCTGCGATCTATTTATCAAACTCAAGGCATTGTCTTGGTCACAGGTCCGACAGGAAGTGGCAAGTCAACCACCCTTTATTCCGCGTTAACGGAACTCAATACGGTTGAAAGAAACATACTTACCTGTGAGGATCCGGTTGAGTACCAACTAACCGGCGTTGGTCAGGTTCAGGTTCGCGATGAGATTGGCCTTACCTTTTCAAGCGCCCTCAGGTCATTTTTACGCCAGGATCCAGAAGTTATTTTGGTTGGCGAGATCCGCGACAAGGAGACAGCCGATATTGCCATTAAGGCGTCGCTGACAGGGCATTTAGTGTTGAGTACGCTGCACACTAACGATGCTGTTTCGACAATCACACGCTTGATAAACATGGATATCCCAGCATACCTCATTTCTGCCTCGATTGAGCTTGTTGTGGCCCAGCGATTGGTAAGAAAACTATGTCAAACTTGCAGAGCCATTGATGATGAATCAGACTTTGATGAGGCTGCTGAAATGCTTCGAATAGATCCTAAAAAGATGCCAAGGTCTGCTTGGAAGCCAGTTGGTTGCGGGTCTTGCAACAACACAGGTTATTCTGGACGCGTGGGAATTTATGAGGCCTTGCGGCCAAATGACGAATTTAAAACTGCCATTGTCGATGGCGCCTCATATGCGCAATTAAAAGACATCGCTTTGTCAGATGGTTTTGTGACACTTCAAGAGCATGTTGCCCCTCTTGTTGAAGAAGGGACCACATCATTGGCCGAGTGCAAAAGGATTCTGAGCGTATGAGTTCCATGTTATTTAGCTGGAAAGGCTTACGTGCGGGAAAATATGATGAGGGCGTTTTGGAGGCGCTCAATCGAGATGAGGCAGTATATTTGTTAAAAACAGATGGTGTGGTCATCACCCAGCTTTCACAAAGTGATGTTCTCCCAAAAACAAAGCCAATTGAGGATTCTTCTGCGAAAAAAAAGAGACGCGGATCTGCAAACCTCAAGCAATTAGTGATTTTTACAAAAAAACTTCAGACCATGCTTGTGGCTGGGCTTTCGATTGTTGAAACTTTTGAGATGCTCAAGGATCAAACTCCTTCAAAAATGTTGCCAATTCTTGAAGAAATGTTGGAGGATATCAACCAAGGTGTGCCATTGTCAGAGGCATTTGGGAAGCATGATCATGTGTTTGACGTGGTTTTCGTCAATATGGTCCGGGCTGGCGAGTCAAGCGGCCAACTCGACGAATTTTTGCTGAAAGTTATTGATTATTTAGAACGTCAAATCAGAATTCGTAAAAGTATCAAGGCAGCATTAACATATCCGGTTGTTCTTCTCGTTGTTGCTATCGCGGTTGTGGCTTGTATGCTAATTATGGTGGTGCCTGTATTTGAGGAATTGTTTTCGGGTAGCGGGAATCAACTGCCTTTGGCGACACAAATCATTGTTGATATTAGTAATGGCGTTAGAGATCCGGCGACAATGCTTCCAATATTATCAATAATCGGTGGCATCATTCTTCTGCATAAAATCCTCATTAAAAAATATGACGGTTATGCTTATTCTGTGGACAAGTTTGCGCTGCGCCTTCCTATCGTGAAGGGTATGATCCTTAACTCAACTCTTTCGAAGATATCCATGGTTCAAGGCAACCTTTATGAAGCTGGGGTTTCAATGGTTGAAACAATGGATATATCCATGTCTACAGTCAAAAGTCGTCCGATCAAATCGAGTTTAGACGACGTCAAAAGAGGCGTATACTCAGGTGAGCCACTCTCATCACTTTTTAAAAGCTTTCCTGAAATATACCCCCCAACCTTTACCGCACTTGTTGAGGTGGGCGAAAAATCTGGTAATTTAGGTGATATGTTTTCGTCAATCTCGCAATATTTTTCCGAAAATTTTGATGATAGCGTCAAAGAATTTACCGACCTGCTTGAACCGATCATGATTATTTTTATGGGCGTGACCATCGGCTTTATCCTTATTGCGATGTACCTTCCGATGTTCAACATAGGAAATGCGATATGAAGCTATTTTTATCGTCCATCTTTATATTGTTAGGCCTATTCGTCGGAGGTTGTCTCGCGGCTGAAGATAATTGCAGTTTTGTTCGCACGATCTACATCGGAAAGCTTAATCCAGACCTCCCTGATACGGACGAGGCTGTTCGGGTTGAGATGAAAAATAACGAACTCAATTGTCCAAATGAGGTTGAGTCCCATCTTTCGTTGTTTTTTTCAGACGAAAAACTTTTGGGCTATGAACGCGGTGCAGTCTTTGATGAGCTGCCCGCAAGCTTGCTTGAGGACATATCTCTTAACCTGAATAAGGCCGATTTTAAGCTCAAACGTGATGACAAATTTGTTGGTCTCGATGGGGAAGCATTTCAAACATTAATGTTTGCCTATAAACTAGGCGGTGCTGTGGCGACTCTTGTCATCAATACCCCAAAGGAAGGGCAAGTGGTCATGCTGATGCGGTTATTAAACCTCAACTTTGCAGCCCTTCAATCTTCAGGCGATGATATCATGCAGGAGTTTGGTCAATGACCAAAATTTTACAGGTTTTTGTGATGGTGTTCGTGGCAGCAACAATCGCCAATGCCAAATCCCCACCGCCAGGAACCGGTGTTGGTGATGTCCCCGCGAATATCTACATTGCGCTTGATACCTCTGGAAGCATGAGGGCACGAGCCCCTGGCGCTGGTTTTTCGTACAATTGGGCAGAAGGATGCCCAACACTTTATTCTAGTTATTATTATTATCGCTATTATCGGGGATATTATAACAATTCTCGCATGGGTTTTATGACCCGCGCCATCAAAGAAATTGTCACGGACCCGGATTTGGTTCGCGGGGCCAATTTTGGCCTACAAACCTGGAGCAGTTCGTCTGCACGCAGGGTAAATATTTCAAAGAATGGCGCTTCTCAAATTAAAACAATGGTTGAGCGTTGTGATCGATCACTATACCCATCTGGAGGAACCAATCCTGGGAATTCCCTCAGGGAGGCCTATTATTACTTTAAGAATAACCCGCAATTGGTGAGTGGTGCTTCATGTCAACAGGCAGCGGTCATTCTCATTAGCGATGGCTACTGGTGGTCTTTCTATCATAGGCGCGCTCTTAATTACGCAAATCTCTTGAAAAATATGGGTGTGAACACGTTTGTTGTTGGCTTCGGAAATTTGGGAACCTCAAATTACAATTCTTTGGCTAATGCTGGAGGAACATCGCCTATTGTATCTTCGGATATAAATGTGATTTTGCAACGCATTAAAGATTATATAAAATCTGTCATAACGTCGAACCTGACATTCACATCCCCTGTTATCATGCCCGCTACACGAGGTAGCGACATCATTGTTCAAGCCGATTTTGAATATAAACAAACCGGTAGCTGGAAGGGCCATCTGCGTGGGTATGCCCTTGATGCTAACGGAAATATCTCTGCCAGCGAATTATGGGATGCTGGCAAGAAATTAACCCGCGTTCCCCACAATCGCCGAAGAATTTGGACCGTGATGCCAAACCTTGCAGGGTCAACTTCCCAATACGGCAATTTTGTACAATCCAACCTGTCAAAAATTCATGCCGAAACGTCGCCAGTGACCCGGTTTAATACGGCCCAAACAGCACAAATGATCGATTTTGTTCGTGGACGCGATGTGTTCAATGATGCGGATGCGCCATCGGGGGTCGCTGGCGATCGATGGAAATTATCTGATATTTATCATTCGCCACCTATTTTCGTTGGTGCCCCTTCTGGCACCATTGCACCATCTTCTTTTCCAACATCGGCGTCATTTAAATCGGAAGCTGAATATCGCTCGGCTTATAATTACGAAAGTTTCCAGAAAAGCTTTGCGTGTGGTGTTCGTTGTCTTTCACGCAATGAAATAATTTATGCTGGGTCAAACGCCGGTCTTTTGCATGCATTTGATAAATCTGGAAATGAGAAATGGGCATTCATGCCATTTACCTATCGTCATCAGTGGGGAAGTAATAACCCGTCTTATGCGTCTTCCCGAAAGAGCTCATCAACATATGGTGTCGATGGTCCAATTGTTGCACGTGATGTGTTTGTAAATAATAAGTGGCGTACCTATCTCGCTTTCACCACAGGCCGGGGAGGGCGATCTGTCTATGTTCTTGACGTCACAAACGCCGATAAGCCGAGCCTTGTTT
>CESS01094987.1_pt1 | contig 17974 bp, 4 predicted proteins | sample 326931 | NCBI WGS metagenome assembly CESS01 (sample SAMEA2591098, study PRJEB7988) | marine metagenome | biome: marine biome (ENVO:00000447); feature: deep chlorophyll maximum layer (ENVO:xxxxxxxx); material: saline water (ENVO:00002010), including plankton (ENVO:xxxxxxxx) | depth 55 m
TAAAAGATCCAGTATTTGATTTTAGAGTTGGTACTGAGATACGTGTTCCAAAGGGTAGTAGATTACGATCGTTGTTGGGGATTTAATCCATGGCTGTTAAAAAAGTTTATCCCTGGCAAACAGACGAAGGCAAGGCAGAATACAATCAAACAGATGGTCTTGATGTGTACGATGAAGATTATTCACAAGTTACTCCTATTCCTAAAAAAGTAACCCAAGTTGATGATCTTAATAACACAGAATCAGCAAACGTAGACACGAACGCTTCATCAACAGACACTACCAAAGACAAAGAAACTCAAAATACTACGACATCAAATCCTGACAATGATGCAATGGATAACAGACAGAATTATGCCACAGCAGACAAATACACTGCAAGAACAGCAGATGGTAGAACTTTACAATTACCATTACACAATTCACTAAGAAACTATTCAAGTTTTAATTACAGAATTGGTTTGTATGCATTAACCAATGATGAACTTAATAATCCTGATGAATCGTACAAAATTAAAAAACCTCAGTATGCTATTTTACAAAGTGGCGGCGGATTAGGTGATAAAAAAGTTTTAACAGCATATGAAACTGCAAATAAAAAAGCAGAATACTTTATTAATGCATTAGAGATTGAAACAATTATTGCACCTACACGTAAAAAAGGTTCAACTAATGCTGTAGGTTTTAGACTTGAAATTACAGAACCTTACAGCATGGGATTATTTTTACAAACATTGCAACTGGCATCATACCAAGCAGGACACGAAAACTATTTAGAATCTCCGTTCTTGCTTACTATTGATTTTGTAGGATACGATGACGCCGGAAAAGTTTACACAGTTCCTGAAGCATCTAAAAATATGCCATTCAAACTTGTTGGTAGCGATTTAAGTGTAACAGCAGGAGGAAGTTCTTATGTTGTTGAAGGTGTTGCATACAACGAAGGTGCATTAATTGACGAAACACAGCGTATTCCAGTTGATGTTACACTAATGGGTAGAACATTAGAAGAAATGTTACAAAGTAACGTAAAAAGTTTATCCAACGAACTTAACAAACACGAAGGTCAAAAAGCACAAGACAAACAAGTTTACACAGCAGATCAATATTTTGTCGTATTTCCAAAAGAACGTGCAAGTAAAGGAAAGTTAAGCAGTAGCGGCGAAAGCGGTCAAAGTGCCACCGACGCAGGTAATGACTCAGAAGCAATGGGTGTAACAACAAGTTCAAAAGGAAAAACTGCGGCACAAGAAGCAAATCTTGACGAACTATATGCACAGGTTGCCGCGATGGGAGATGTCAACGTAGATCCTGCGGTATTTGAAGCATGGGTTGAGAAAGTTAAAAGTTTAATTACACAAACAGCACTTGGCGAAGAAATTAGAGCAAAGCAAACAGGTCCAGAGGCAAGTAATAACATAGGACTTTCAAAAATGTTTAATCTTGAAAAACTTGGTTCAAACAATCAGCCGTTTGGTGATGCATCATTTACATATGACAAGGATAAAAAAGTTTGGCACAGAGCAAACGGACAATTACAGATTGATCCAGGACTTGGTGCAATTAAATTTATTCAAGGAACAAGAATACAAGATATTATTGAAGAACTTGTAATCCTAAGTGATTACGGTAGAAGTATTATTAGTGCGCCAGCCGAAAAAGGGTTGCGTCCTTGGTTTAAAATTGATACACAAGTTTTTAATATCACAGATAGAAAAACAGAAAAGAAATTAGGTAGACCCCCAAGAATTTATGTGTTTAGAATTTTACCATACATGGTACACGAAAGTAAATTTATTGCACCAGACGAAACCCCATATGGTCTAAGAGAACTTAGGAAACAATGTGTAAAACGTTACAACTACATTTACAGTGGTGCAAACGAAGATATATTGGATCTTGAAATTAATCTTGATAATACATTCTTTAAAAGTATGAGTCCAGGTACACTACCAAAGAACAACTTGGCAGATGGTTCTAAAGAAGGAGAGGATCCAGAGCAAAAGATTAAAGCAACAGCAGTAAACAACGATTCACAGGTTAATAACAAAGCAGGAATAGTACAAAAGAACAATGCCAAAGCGGCGGGTGCGGTCAGTCTTGATGACATGCAGGTTGAGATTGCACGTAGATTTAATGAAGCAATCGTAAACAGTGACGTTGACTTACTAACACTTGACATGACAATCATGGGAGATCCTTATTATATTGCTGACAGTGGTGTAGGTAATTATAACTCAGAGAACACACAATATATTAACATTGATGCAGACGGTACGATAGATTACCAATACGGCGAAGTAGATGTTGAAGTATTATTCAGAACACCAATAGATTATAGAGACAATGGTATCATGGGATTCCCTAATGATACTGTGCCAGTTGATTTCTTTAGCGGATTATATATGGTAATTAGTGTTAAGAACGAATTTAGTTCGGGTGAATTTAAACAAGTACTTGAACTTGTAAGACGTCCGCAACAATCACCTAAGCCAACAGCACAGGCAGGTGAAAAAGGCAATCAAGAAATTGTTACTGAAAAAGCAGACGTAAACAAAGAATCTGATACAAAAGAGACAGAAGCAGAAAAACAAGAAAGACTAAATGAAGAAGTTATAGAAGCTCGTGGAGGCGAAGTGATAACATAATGGCACAAGAATCAAGGACAGTAGGACAAGAAGCATTAATGGACTCGGGACCATACGTTGGACGTGTGGTTGGCCATCTTGATCCAAACTATATGGGTGCATTGGAAGTACAACTTCTCAAAGGAACTTCGGGTAACAATGACGACAGTGAAGGACAAACGTTCAAGGTAAGTTATGCAAGTCCATTCTGGGGACAAACTCCAGTCAATGGCATCAGTGCCAACACAGACTTTGCATACACACAATCCGCTTATGGTATGTGGATGACACCACCGGACGTTGGTAGTAGAGTGCTTGTAGTGTTTGCGGAAGGTGCGGCCAATATGGGTTACTGGATTGGTTGTATACCTGACAACTATGTTAACCTAAACGTACCAGACAAGGTTGCATCGACTTTCTTTACAGGCAGTCCTAAGGGCGAAGGAGCCAAGGAAGCCAAAAAGAACACGGGCAAAGTTGTAGTTGGAGAAATTAACAAAAAGAATCTCGCAGACAACAAAGGTAACGACCCTACAAAATTTAAAAAGCCTATCAATGAAGAATGGATGGATCTACTGCACAAGGCAGGACTTGCCTCAGACGGTACAAGAGCATTAACAACAAGCAGTGCAAGGCGTGAACTGCCAAGCATGGTGTTTGGTATAAACACACCTGGACCGTACGACAAGCGTCCTGGTAGTCCTAAAGCAGGATATGGACCAGGAGGTACAGCGGCACAGATACCTTTCAATAGACTTGGCGGCAGTGCATTTGTAATGGACGACGGAGATGACAAAATTTTACGTAAAGGTCCGGCTGAATCTACAAAGAAAGAATATGTCAATGTTGAAAAGGGTGAAAAGGGTGGAGATGTAACACTACCACACAATGAACTTATGCGTATTAGAACACGCACAGGACATCAAATACTGTTCCATAACACAGAAGATTTAATACGCATAGATCACGGTAGCGGCAATAGTTGGATTGAAATGACTGCTAACGGTAAAATTGATGTGTATTCAAAAGACAGTATTAGTATGCACACTGAAAACGATTTCAATCTGACAGCGGATAGAGACATTAACCTAAATGCAGGACGCAACTTTAACGTGTTAGCAAAAGACGATATACAAGTTGAAACTAATGCAAACATGACAACATACGTTGCAATGAACAATCAAGTTACAACACTGTTAGATTATGATGTAAACACTATAGGAGCAAACAAGTTTACAGCAGGCGGAACTACTGATATACTCAGTGGAGGCAACCATACAGAAACTGCTCCACAGATCCATATGAATGGACCGCAGGCGGCCACCGCTACCGCAGTAACTCCGTTATACACACACGTCGTGCCCGGCGCTACCGCTACCGCTACAACTTCGTTGCATCGACGCTTACCACAGCATGAGCCGTGGCCACATCACGAAAACGTTGACCCGTTTGAGTACAAACCTATTAGAACAAATAGGAACAATGAACAACCAATGCCAACGGATCTTTTTGATTATGATACAGCACCAGATACGTTCAAGAAAGGTGTATAAATATTAATATGAGCAGTTTAGAAAAAAATACAGTAAGAAATGTTAAAGTAGCATCAAGAGTCAAAGAAAGACCCCCTGTAAAAGGTAGATCATATAAAGGTCTTAGCACAGTCAATCCTGACAATACTTCTTATGCATTGTATGACATTGGCTTGATTAAACAAGATATACTGAACCACTTTCATATTAGACAAGGCGAAAAACTTGAAAATCCTGAGTTTGGAACAATTATTTGGGACGTTTTGTTTGAGCCTATGACTGATTCATTAAAAACAGCAATTATAAACAATGTAACAGAGATTATTAACGGTGATCCGAGAGTAACTGCATCTGCAATAGTTGTTGACCAGTATGAAAGTGGTATTCAAATTGAGTGCGAACTTACGTACTTGCCATACAACATATCTGAACAACTAAAGTTTGAATTCGATCAGAACTCAGGCTTTGGCGTGTAACAGAATTAAGTGCTCAGATATCTCGTTTAAATAAATACATTGTAAGAGGAAAATAGATGTCAACAACGGATAGACAAAATAGATTATTACTTGCAGAAGATTGGAAGCGAGTATATCAAACATTTAAAACTGCGGACTTCAAATCGTATGATTTTGATAGTTTACGTAGAACTATGATCGCATATCTGCGTGAAAACTATCCTGAAGACTTTAACGATTACATTGAAAGTTCAGAGTATCTTGCACTAATTGATCTTATTGCATATCTTGGACAAAACATAGCATTCCGTATTGACTTAAATGCACGTGAAAACTTCCTCGAATTAGCAGAACGTAGAGAAAGCGTATTACGTTTAGCACGTTTACTTTCTTATAATCCAAAGCGTAATCAATCAGCAAACGGATTATTAAAATTTGAAAGTGTACAAACTACAGAACAAATTAATGACACTAATGGTGTTAACTTATCAGGACAAACTATTTTATGGAATGACCCTTCAAATCCTGATTGGGCAGAACAGTTTAGAAAAATTCTAAATGCGGCATTACCAGAAGCCAGCATCGTAGGTAAGCCAGTAAAAAAAGAAACTATTGCAGGTATTACAACTGAGCAATATCGTTTTAATGCATCAAATTCAAACTTACCTATCTACAGTTTTAATAAAAACGTAGGAGAAAAAAATATTGTATTCGAAATAACAAGTTCAACTATTGACTCTGACAAAATTTTTGAAGAAGATCCGTTACCAGGAAACAGTTTAGCATTTTTATATAGAGAAGATGGTAAAGGTGCAGGCAGTTCAAACTCAGGTTACTTTGTACACTTTAGACAAGGTGTAATGGACACAGGTAATTTTAACATTGACAATCCTACAACTAATCAAGCAGTTGCTATTGACACAACAAACATTAATAATTCAGATGTTTGGCTTTATAAGTTAGACAGCAACGGAAACGAACAACAGTTATGGACTAAGGTTGATGCAGTTGAAGGTAATAATGTTATCTATAATAGTGTTAGCAAATCAAACAGAAACTTGTATGCTGTACAATCACGTATTGATGACAGAATTAGTTTACTATTTGCAGACGGAACATTTGGTGCGTTACCTAAAGGAAACTTTAGATGTTACTTTAGAAAAGGACTTGGCAGTAAGTTTACAATCAATCCTGAAGATTTAACAAACGTAACAATTAGTGTACCATATACAAGTAGAGCCGGAACAGCAGAAACATTTACATTTGTTTCTTCATTAAAATACACAGTTGATAATGCAAGTGGTCCTGAAACTAATAAGAGCATTAAAGAAAATGCTCCAAGTACATATTATACACAAAATAGAATGATTACTGGTGAGGACTATAATGTTGCACCAAGATCAGTTAGCCAAGAAGTAGTTAAAGTAAAAAGTATTAATAGAACAAGTTCAGGTATTTCGAGATACTTTGACTTAATTGATTCAACAGGAAAATATTCAAGCACAAACATCTTTGGTAACGATGGCGTTATCTATAAAGATGTATTTGATAAAAAAGTTAGTTTTAGTTTTGCTACAAAAACAGATGTAGAAGGTAAGATTCAAAACATAGTTACACCATTACTTTCAGACAGTGTAGTTAAAAACTTTTTCTTAAATCAGTTTCCTAAAATATCAACAGCAGACTTACAAGCAGACTGGACACAGGTTGCAAAACAAACTAATAACTCCAGCGGTTATATTTCAGACACGTTAGATATTAAATTAACAGTAGGTACATTTACTGGTAGCACACTAAAATACTTAGAGCCAGGCGCTATTGTTAAATTTGTTGCACCTCCAGGCAAACATTTCATGAAAGACAACAGTCATGCATTAATGGACGGTGATGCAGATCATCCACAAGCAATAAAATATCTTTGGACTAAAGTTATTAGAGTAAATGACAAAGGCACTGAAAATTATGAGGACGGACAAGGTCCTATTATCTTTAATGATATTGTTCCAACAGGTGCAATATTAGATGAAATCAAACCTAAGTTTGCAACAAACCTAACAACAGATGTTACAACGCAAATGATTGATCAAATTTTTGCTTACAAAACATTTGGGTTACGTTACAGTACTATAGATAGAGAATGGCGTGTAATTCTTAATAACAATTTAAGTATTGGTAATCCATTTAACATGGGTAAGACAGGTGATGTATCAGGACAGAACTTAGATTCAAGTTGGTTAATGTTATTTGAAACAGACGGTGAAAAATATACTATTACTTACAGAGGTGTTAGATACATTTTTGAAAGTAACCAAGAAGTTAAGTTTTATTTTGATGAAACAGACAAAATTTATGATAGCAGAACAGGACAAGTTGTTAGAGATAAAATTAACATTATGTCAATCAATAAGAAACCAGATTCAAGTTCACCCGAAACTGTTGATTATCCTTGGCAAGTTACTAAAGAGTTTAGAGATGAAGACGGATATATTAATAGTAAAAAAGTAGAAGTAGGTTTCTTTGACAGTGACGGCGATGGCGTTGTTGATAATCCAGACTTGTTTGATGTGTTTGTTGCACAGGATACAAATCCTTTAACAAAATATATTTTCTTAAAAGAAAGAATTTCAAACAACCAGTCTACAAATTATGATTATGTAGACGCTGATGTAGAAAATATTAGAACATTTTTATCACAAACATCAACAGGTGCATTATCACAGTATGATGATGGTACAATATTTTATTTTACAGATGCAGATGTATTTAAAGTATACAGCAAAGCAAATGCAAACTTAACGTTACAAACAGGTTATAAAGCATATCAAGGCAGAGATAAACTGGTGTTCCAATATGTACACAGTGCAGATGAGAATAATAGATTAGATCCAAGTAGTTCAAATATTGTTGACACATACTTGTTAACTAAAACGTATGACAAGTCATTTAGACAATACTTGGCAAATACAATACCTGCTAAACCTTTACCACCAAGTTCAGACGAATTGTTCCAGAACTTTGGTGCAGAAATTAATAAGATTAAATCAATTAGTGATGAAGTAATTTATCATCCAGTTAATTACAAAATTTTATTTGGCGATAAATCAGAGCCAGATTTACAAGCAACATTTAAAGTTGTTAAGAATCCAGAAGTGATTAGTAATGATAATGATATTAAGTTAAGAATTATCCAAGCAATTAATGAATTTTTTAGTTTAGAGTTTTGGGACTTTGGAGATAAGTTTAGTTTTACAGAACTGTCTACATATATTATTAACTCTTTGGCACCGGATATTACAACACTTGTATTGGTTCCAAACCAAACAGAAAAATCATTCGGAAGTTTATACGAAATTTCAACTGAAAATGATGAAATTTTTATTAGTGGTGCAACAGTAGATGATGTTGAAATTATTGACAGCATCACAGCATCAAGATTAAAAACATCAGGTTCTGTAGTTACTACAGCAACAACAGAAAATGCAGGGATTACATCGAGTGCAAATACAGGTTCAACAACAAGTTCAAGTTCAACAAGTTCAAGTTCATCGAGTTCAAGTTCTTCAAGTTCAAGTTCTTCGGGTAACTCAGGTTCAGGCAATAGCGGAGGTTACTAATGGCGTATGACAACGACCAGAATGATCTTCCAATTGGACCAGGTGAAGACGAGAATAGAACAAGCCTAAGCCACTTACCTAAATATTTCAGAACACCTGCAAATAAAAAGTTTCTAACAAGTACTCTGGATCAGTTAATGAATCCAGGAGAAGTTGAAAAACTTAATTCATATTATGGTCGCAGAGATGCAAAGGCGTTAACGGCAGATGACAACTATGTTGCAGATGTTACAAAACAAAGAGAAGACTATCAAGTAGAACCAGCAGTTGTTTTAAAAGACGACTCAGGCAATATTGACTTCTACAAAGACTATAATGATTACATTAACCAACTAAGGGCGTTTGGTAATAAAACTCCTGATCATAGTAAAATAAACGCACAGGAATATTATGCGTGGCAACCACATGTTGATTGGGACAAGTTTGTAAACTTTAGAGAATACTATTGGTTACCATCAGGCCCACAAGTATTACCTATCTTTGGTCAAAACAAAGAAATAGTTTCTACATTTAAAGTATCCTTGGAGGAAAATGATGACAACGTAGCGTATAAATTTACCCCAACAGGTTTAACACAAAATCCTACCCTAAAACTTTACAAAGGTCAAACTTACATATTCGAGATTGATACCCCTGGACACCCTATTGCTTTTGCGACTAATAGAGCATTTACTCCAGGACAAGCGATTATAACTGAGACAGTTGAAGGTGTGTTGGCATCTGGTAAGTTTGAAGCAGAATTATATGACACCGATGGCTATGACACAGGTGATTACATAGTAGAGCCTGTCGAAGGCGGTATAACTGGATTCAAGGACGGAGATAATATCTCTACAATTTATACCGACGGTGTAGAATCAGCAACAGTGTATGTAGAAAAAGGCACACTTAAATTTACAGTGCCACTTGATGCACCTGATACATTATTTTATATCAGTCAAAATGACGTAAACACATCAGGTTTAGTTACACTTTATAATATATTAGAAAATACAGAAATTGATGTAGAAAAAGAAATTCTACAAAAAGTAACTTACACAACAAGAACTGACACTGACTTATCCAATGGTATGTTAGTAGAATTTTTAGGTGATGTTACACCAGCAAAATATTCAGAAGGATATTGGTATGTTGAAGGTGTTGGCGAATCAATACAATTAATCAACAAAGCCGATCTTGAGATCACAGGAGCATACAGTTCAAATATATTTGTACCATTCGATACAGAAAACTTTGATAAGTTACCATTTGGACAAGCACTAAATTATCCTAAAGAACAAGATTACATTACAATCAATAGAGCAAGTATTGACGGTAACCAATGGAGTAGACACAATCGTTGGTTCCACAAAGACACTATTGAAAAAACAGCGTTGGCAAACGGCACAGAAGTTTCAATAGATCAATTACAACGTGCTTCAAGACCTATTATTGAATTTAATTCAGGATTGCGTCTGTATAACTTTGGTAGTGAGAAAAAAGCGAATGTTGATCTAATTGATGATTTCACTATTGATGTTTTTAGCACCATTGAAGGTAGCACAGGTTACAATATTGATGGTGTTGAACTTACTGAAGGCCTGCGTGTATTGTTCACAGCAGATCCAGACATAAGAGTCAATGGTAGAATTTATAAAGTAAAATTTATTACACACAACGGTGTAAGACAAGTTGCATTACAAGATGAAACTGATACAGATCCATTAACAGATCAAACAGTATTAGTTACAGGTGGTACAGTAAACTCAGGTAAGATTTATTGGTACAATGGATCTAAATGGATCAAAGCACAAGATAAAACAAAAGCAAATCAGAAACCTAAATTTAATCTTTATGATATTACTGATATAAGTTTTGACACTTATACGTCAAACACATTTACGGGTACTGATTTGTTTAGTTATAAACAAGGTAATGGTGCTAATGATACAGTATTAGGTTTTCCTTTAAGTTATAGAAACATCGAAAATAGTGGAGATATTGTTTTTAACTTTGACTTGTTAACTGATTCATTTAATTACCAACTTAACCAAAAAGACTACACAGTAAAAACTGATTCGGCAACTTTAAGAAAGTATACAGGACTTAACACTTATACAAATGTAAGTGGTTGGGAGAAAGTAGATACTGACAGTAAACAAAAAGTTATTAGACAGTATATTGTATCTGGACAAAAGAACGACTTTGCAGTTGATGTGTATGACAGAAGCGGTGACTTAAATCAGTTAGATGTAAAAGTTTTTGTAAACAACGTAAGACAAACAGCATGGACATTGAATAGAATTAATGGCATTGCATACGTAAGATTTACAACAGATTTAAAAAATGATGACATTCTAATTTTACATTGTACAAGTGAAGCAGATAAAAATGCAAATGGAAAATACGAGTTTCCAATTAACTTACAAAATAACCCATTGAATGAAAACATTGCTGACTTTACATACGGTGAAGTAACAGATCATGTGCAAACAATTATTTCTAATGTTACAGGATTTACAGGAAGTTTTCCAGGACCAAGCAATTTACGTAACTTAGGCGGACTTGCAAAACTTGGTACAAAATTTGTACAACACTCTGGTGCAATACCTTTAGCATCATATCATATTACAAACAAAGAATACAACATTGTAAAAGCATTAAGATTTGCAAGAAAAGAATATGCAAAATTTAAAAGAGCAGTTGTTGACATTGCAGATAATTTAGGTGTTGACGGTACAGCACCATTCTTAGCAGACAAAGTGATTGAAAAATGGCAGTCTGAAAAATCAAAACAAACAGCATTTTACTGGACAGACATGATAGGTTCGGGTGCTAATACTAAACGTGAGTTTGTTGTTACAGATATTGGTAATAAATTTTACAGTTTAACAACTCTTTTTACACTATCAACTATTAGTGCTAATGCAGTTTACGTATATCACAATGGTGTACAATTATTACACGGACAAGATTATACATTTACAAGCGAAGGCTTTATACAAATTGCTAACGATTATGTTCTTGCTATAGACGATACAATTACAATTTACGAATACGAATCAACAGATGCTTCGTATATTCCACCTACACCAACAAAGTTAGGTTTGTATCCTTTACACAAGCCAATAAAATTTACTGACAACACATATCAAGAACCACGTGTGCTTATTAAAGGACACGACGGCAGTGTTATTAAAGCGTACAATGATTATAGAGATGATATTATTTTAGAGATTGAAAAAAGAATCTACAATAATGTTAAAGTAACTTACGATTCTACAATATTTGATATTGATGCTTTCCTTGGACACCCTTCAAGGGATACAGGATTTACAAGAGAAGATTCAGAGAACGTTACTATTACTGACTTTGTTGAATGGTTAAGTATTGCAGGTGATCCTGACTACACAGATGTTTCATTCTATAACAGAGCAGATCCATTTACTTGGAACTATTCTAAACTTGCTGATCCAGATGGATTGCCTTTGCCAGGATTCTGGAGAGGAATTTATAATAGATATTTAGGCACAGATACTCCGCATACAACACCATGGAAAGTTTTAGGTTACATTGATCAGCCAACTTGGTGGGAAACAGTTTATGGTCCAGCACCATACACTAAAGAAAACTTAATTCTTTGGGAAGACCTTGAAAAAGGTTTAGTGCGTGAGCCTAACAAGCCTATTAGATATAGAACAAATTACAAAAGAAAAGATTTAACAAAATATATTCCTGTTAACACACAAGGTAATTTAATAAGTCCATATGACAGCGGATATGCACAAGGACTTATTGTACCTGAAACAGATAACTCATTTGTGTTTGGTGATGAATCACCAGTTGAAACAGCATGGCGTAGAAGTTCTGAATGGCCTTTTGCATTATTAATTGCATATCTAATTCATCAACCTGCTAAGGTAATTGGTGTAGGTTTTGACAGAGCAAGAATTATACGTAATCCAGCAGGTGGAATTGTTTACTCAGAAAACAATAAACGTTTAGAACCAAAGAATATTATATTCCCTAATACAGCAGAAGCCACTACACGTATAACTACAGCAGGTCTTGTTAATTATATTTTCAACTATATTAATGCAGATGTAACAAAACTAAACAAAGAATATAGTGACAGTGTTAAAAAACTTGAAGTACAACTTGGATTTAAAGTTGGCGGATTTACTACAAAAGATAAGTTTAAATTATTACTTGATTCAAGAACACCTAATAACCAAGGTAACGTTTTTATTCCAGATGAAAACTATAAAGTATTTTTAAACACAAGTTCACCAATTGACACAGTTTCTTACAGTGGTGTAATTGTTGAAAAACGTCCAGCAGGATTTGTTGTTAAAGGTTATGACAAAAGCAAACCTTACTTTGAATATTTCAACTACATTGAACGTGCCGCTGATCCAGTTGTTAATGTAGGTGGTGTTAGTGAAAACTTCTTAGAGTGGACACCGGGTGAACGATATGTCGAAGGACAAATTATACGTACTGGTTCAAGTTTTTATCGTGTAAAGAGTACAGGAAGTTTTGCAACTATTACAGATGACAACTTTATTAAACTTGCAGAGTTACCAATTGAAGGAGGCAGAGAAGGCATTCTTAGAAGAGAGTTTGAATCAACTACTTCCAAACTAAATTACGGTACAATGTTAAGAACTACACAAGAAGTTATTGACTTTTTGTTAGGTTATGAGCAATACTTAATTAAACAAGGGTTTGACTTTAGTGCATTTAACAGAGAACTTGAAACTATTGAGAACTGGGAATTAAGTGCAAGAGAGTTTTTATTCTGGACTACACAAAACTGGAGCGAAGGTGCATTGTTAACACTTTCTCCAAGTGCTATTAATTTAAACTTTAGCAGAGATTATGCAGTAGTTGATAATATCTTTGATAATTTTTATGATTACACATTATTAAAAGCAGACGGTCAAAAACTTAAAGAAGAATTTACAAACACGTTACGTAGTAGTCAAAATAACTTTGGCTTACAACTTAGAAATACTGCTGATGGAATATACTTTTTAAAATTACCGCTTGTACAAAAAGAGCATGTTTGTTTACTTGATAACAAAACAGTATTCAATGATACAATTTATAATCCAGCACCTGGGTATAGACAAGCAAGAATTAAAATATTAGGTTACAGAACTACAGACTGGAATGGTGGTTTACATATTCCAGGATTTACTTACGATGGTGTTACGGTAAAAGATTGGCAAGAAAATAAAGATTATGATATTGCTGATGTTGTACAGTATAAAACTTTTTATTATAGTGCAAAATATAAAATTCAAGGTAGTGCAAACTTTAACGAGAAAGATTGGTACAAATTACCTGAAAAGCCTAAATCAGAACTTATACCAAACTTAGATTACAAATCAAATCAGTTTGCAGACTTTTATGACTTGGACACAGATAACTTTGATGGCGAACAGCAACGTATTGCACAACACTTAACAGGTTATCAGAAACGTAAGTATTTAGAAAACATTATTAATGATGATGTTTCACAGTATAAGTTTTATCAAGGATATATTCAAGATAAAGGTACAACTAATTCATTAAAGAAATTATTTGATGCATTATCTAATACAGAAAATTCAAGTTTAGAGTTTTTTGAAGAATGGGCATTTAAAGTTGGACAATATGGAGCCAATGGAGGCTTTGAAGAAGTTGAGTATAAACTTGACGAAGGTAAATTTAGATTAAGTCCGCAACCATTCCAATTGGTACAAAACATTGATCCGTTAGCAACAGATCTTGTTTACAGATATGTACCATCAGATGCTTACAGCAAACCAGCAGATTATAATCATGCTCCTTTCCCAACAAAATATATTGCGGAAGATGATTCATACATTAAGACAGCGGGTTATGTTGCAGAAGCAGACATTGATTTTAAAGTTACAAACTATGATGACATACTTGCACTTGATCCTAATACAATTGATGTAGGAAAATATATTTGGGTTGCTAAAAAGGCACAAACATGGGATATTTTACGTCAAACAGAAACACCATTTAAAGTAAGTGCTATTGTAAACTCGGATAGTTCGGGTATGATAGAAATTACAACAGGTAAAGCACCTTCATTTGTTAAAGGTGATATTATTAGTGTACTTGGTACAGGTGATACTGATAAGTTTTACAAAGTACAGAGAACAAGTCTTAATACAATCTATGCTACAACTTCTGGAGAACAAACTGATTTACCAGAGATTTCAGCATTCATTACACACTTAATTAGTGTAAGGGTTGATAATCTTAGTGATGTTAATACAAAAGTTACAAGAGACAACGTTAGCAACAACGAAAGAGTTTGGGTTGACCATGATGAAAACAATAGATGGGCAGTTGTAGAAAACAAAAACAAATACTCTTTAAAACAACAGTCTTTCAGTAACAGTATTTCCGGTATATTAGGCAGTGATACTAATAACTTTGGAACAAGCATTAGTGCAAATGCAACTAACAGTATTATTCCAATCGGTGTGCCAGATGAAACTGCAAACGGTAGAGTAGACATTTACTTTAGAGCATCAGAAAATCTTAATGCTGTACAGTCACAAATACTTGATTGCCCTACAGGCTTTATGGGCAGTGGTGAAAACAGTTTTGGTCAAAGCACAAATATATCAACAGACGGTAAATGGTTAATTGTTGGTATACCTTATGCTTCAAATGTTAAGTCTTTCTATAAAGGAGACTTTAATAGTGCTTCAACTTACACACAAAACGACATTGTAAAATATACTAATCAATACTGGAAAGCAAAAACTACAGTTGAGCCACAAGATCCAGATTTAGAATATCAAACATTTAACTCTCATGTACAAGCACTTGTCAGTACAAGACAAAATAATGCATACAGCAACTTACACTTTATATTAAGAGGTAATTTTACTTTCCCTGAAGAACTTACAGACCATGTATTGATCAGAGCACCTAAAACACAGTATGCCGGAACAGAAGTAGGTGACAAGTTACAGTTATTATGGAATGACATTAACACAAGATATCCAGGTGGCGTAACGCCTTTCAATAATGATCCATCAATGACTAAGACATACTTCGATGGCGAACATGCTATTATAGAAAAAATTGATGATATATTATTAATTGATAATACGCAGGCTATTCCAAGTGTAGGAGAAACAGTTAGTAGTGCAACAGCAGTTGCAGTTGTTACTAAGGTACATACTACAGGCGATAATAGAAGTTTAATTTATGTTAAAGATGCAAACGGATTGTTTGAAACAACAGGTACATTATTTGTTGGTGATATTCAAATAGGTGTATTTGAAAGAGCAGTACAACAAGACGAGAACTACTTAGGTGGTTGGTGGCAAATTGCCGGACCAAGTGCAAGTTTTACTTCAACAGTTACTATTGAAACTAAACCATATCTTGTTATTCAAGACATTATTAAAACAGGTGTATCACGTAGCGTAAAATATTATGAAAATGCACTAAGAATTCAGGATAACCTAACAGATCAGAATCCTACAGTAACAAGTTATATTGAAACTTTATCATTCTTAGGTGATAGTGGTAATGTACTTTCTGACAAATGGGTATTTAGAGCACCAGCAACTTTAACAAGCAGTCTTGTAGTAGGAAATACATTTAATTTTTACTTTAGTGAATATGCAACTGCTGATAATTTAATTCAAGATCCAGGTGTAATAAGTCCTGAAATAACACACGACTATCTAAACAGAACAGAACACACTATTGATGATCTTTGGAATGGCTGGATTGAAGTAAATCTTACAGCGTTTGACGACAGAGGCTCACCTACACCAGGCGATGCTGATTACAATCCTAATTACGGTAACCCTTTTATTCCTATTGTTGGAGATACAGTACAAGATAACGACACACTTGCAACAGCAGAAGTTGCAGGAGTAGAAAAACTGTTTAATACTTTAAGAGTATGGGTTAAAAATGTTAACGGTACTTGGAAGTTTGGTTCACAGAACAGTGATATTTCAAGTTTAAGTATTAACGGTGGTTCACAAGGCGCAGGCGTTGTAAGACTTGTTGGTACAATCAACACAAGACATTTAGAATCAGATACAGCAGGGCCGATTGTTGTTGTAGACAGAGGAACAAACTTAACAACGGGCTCAACAAGAACATTACAAGGATTTGAATACTGGATTTATGATAGTGTAGAACAGTCAGGAATTGCAAGAGATGCAAATCCACCAAGTAATACTAATAATGATTGGGAAAGAGTTTACAATATTACTGCAAACAATATTGGTGTTGCAAGTGCATTAACAAGACAAGGTGCATACGCAATTTACGAAAGAAATACAAGTAACTTCTACAACTTACACAATGTCTATATTATGCCTGACGCACAAAGCAGTAGACACTTAGGTGCAAAAGTTGAAATGGTTACACACAACGACGGAACTTATACTGCATACTTGTTAAGCAAAGGTAACGGAACGTTTAATCAACCAGGTAGAATTAATGTTATAAAATATGACACAACTAAAGGTTGGATTTTAGGACAAGATGTAGATTACAAAGGCGACTTTAGTGCAACTGTAACATACAAGCAAGGCGAATATGTAAAATACCTTGGATTAATTTATCAAGCACAAACAAATATTATTGCAAGTGCATGGAATGAATCAAATTGGACAGTAGTTACAGAAGGTCTTGACCTAAATGGTTACTTACCAAATGACACAGGATTTATTATTGGCGACGATAGTGCAATTCAAAACAATAACTTATATGAGTTTGGTACAGAATACGGAATTAGCAGTGATGGGGAAGTATTAGCAACTATTGTTAAGTATGGAGATGCTGTAGATAGTTCCATTAATACACCGAAGTTAGCAATTTACAGAAAAGTATTAGGACACTTCCTGTTTAGTCAAGTAATTGATGCTTATGCGGCAGACATTGGCTTTGGAAGTTCTGTAACAGTTTCCAATGATGGTAGATTTGTTGCAGTAGGTGCTCCTAAATATAGCAATCAATATGTAAACCAAGGCACAGTATTCATTTACGAAAGCATCAACGGTACATTCCAAATGGTACAACACCTAACTGGACCTAAAGGAATTGCAAATGAGAAGTTTGGTACTGTTGTTAAGTACGGAACTGATAGACTTGCAGTACATTCAGCAGGTGGTGACCTTACAAGTATTACAGAATTTGACGGCGGCACAACAAACTTTGACAATGGAACTACATTGTTCAATACATCATTAATTGACACAGGCGAAGTTTTTGTATACGAACTATTAGGTAACAGATATGTGTATGCAGATAAGTTACAATTTGCAGATAGCAAAGCATTATACTTTGGTAAGACAATGTTTATTAACGGTAACCACATTTATGTTGGTATACCTTCTTATAAAAGAGATGACAATAACAGTAGAGGAACTATATTAGATTATAGAACAACTCCTAATACTAAATTATGGGAAAAAATTAGATCTTCAAGAGCATTAGTTGACCTAAGTAAATTTAAAGGTATTAGTTTATACAATAAAAATACAAATCAAGTTACAGAATATATTGATTACATTGATCCTGCACAAGGAAAAATTGCAGGAACGGCGGAAACTGAATTATCATTCAAAACAACTTATGATCCGTGTACATATAATATAGCAACTGATACAACAGTTGTAAAAGATGAAACAATGTTTAACACAACTGACAATGTTGGTAAGTTATGGTGGGACATTGACGCTGTAAGATTTTTAAATCCATACAGT
>CESS01075679.1_pt1 | contig 17531 bp, 22 predicted proteins | sample 326931 | NCBI WGS metagenome assembly CESS01 (sample SAMEA2591098, study PRJEB7988) | marine metagenome | biome: marine biome (ENVO:00000447); feature: deep chlorophyll maximum layer (ENVO:xxxxxxxx); material: saline water (ENVO:00002010), including plankton (ENVO:xxxxxxxx) | depth 55 m
TGCAATATTTAGAGCCAAAGAAGATTTACCCATGCTTGGTCTTGATGCAATTACAGCTAAATTACCCTCTTGAATACCTGAAAGATAATAATCTAAATCCGAAAAATATGTTGGAAGTCCTGACAAACCAGTTCCCCTGTTTTCAATTTCTTCAATTCTCTCAATTGCAGATTCTAGAACATCATTAACTCCAACTAGCCCATCACCAATTGCATCATCAGATGCGGTAAATATGGTTTGTTCTGCTTCGTCTAAAACACTATGTATTTCTTTATCCATAGCCATGGCTAACAGTTCAATTCTTCCACTTGCCTTTAGTAGTTTTCTTCTATGTGAGTGTTCTAAGACTATTTCTATATATCTTTCAAAGTTTGCAGAACTTGGAACGTTCTCAACAAGCCTCGCAATATATGATGCATTAACAGAAGAATTTTTTGTATCTTTAAAAATTAACTCTGAAACAGTTACTGTATCAATTGGATTGCCTGTATCAAATAATCCCTTCATGGCTTCATATACACTTTGGTTTGAAGGACTATAAAAATCTGCTGGCTTTACTTCTTCCATCAGCCTTGTGACAGCATCTCTTGAAAGCAATGCACTCCCTAAAAGCGCTTCTTCTGCTTCTAAACTGTGCGGAGGAACTTTACCTAATGATTGACTGTCTCTAGGTGAAAGTGCCTCAGGACCAACCATTATTTTGTTTCTGGAACTATTTCTAGAGTAATTTCAAAATTTGTATCAGGTCCTAAAACAACTTTTACTGTATGTAAGCCTATTTCTTTAACTTGGTTTTCAACATTAATCTGTTCTTCTTCAAGCTTAAACCCAGAAAATGTTTCAACAGCTTCTACAATTTGTAAATTGCTAATTGAAGCATAAAGCGTTCCCTCATCAGTAGTCGTTTGAGAAATGACGATACGTGCATCAGCAAGAGCAGTGATTATAGATTCCGCAAGTTCATTAGTTACTTGAGCTTGTTTTTTTCTTTTTTCTTGTAGTTTTTGAGCAAAGTCTAAATTATTAGTTGTGGCTACTATTGCTAATTTTTTAGGCAAGAGATAGTTTCTTGCATACCCTTTAGCAACTTCGACTACATCGCCTTTACGTCCTAATGACTTAACATCTGAATTTAAGATTAATTTCATCGTCTATTGTAACTTTGCTTGTATGTGCTCGTAGTTACGTAAGGCAAGAGTGCTAACTCTCTAGCTACTTTGATTAGTCTGGCAACCTTTGCTTGCTCCTGCTTTGTAATACCAGTTATCAAGCTAGATCGAATTTTTCCTCTATCAGAAATGAACTTTTCTAATAATTTGACATCTTTATATGTTGCATTCTCTATCTGTTTTTTAGTAATTCTTCTTGGTTTAGGAGCTTCATATTTTGAAGATCTTCTTGCTGTAGTTCTTTTAGTCTTTGCCATAATAAATCTCCTTAAAACGGTGCTTCGTCTTCTTCGTAATTTTCTCTAGCAACAGGTTCTTGACTAGAAGACATTCCACCAGATGCTCTTTCCACGCTTGCTTTAGCCCATCTTAAGCTCGGAGCAATTTCGTCAATTGATATATCAACTACTGACCTGTTTTGGCCATCTTGTGTTTCCCATGATCTGTAATTCAATTTACCAACTACTATCACTCTCATTCCTTTTTGTAGAGAAGCTGCGGCGTTTTCTGCCATATCATTCCAAACTGTTCCTTGGAAATACATTGGGTCTCCTGGTTCCCATGAACCGTCGGCAGTTCTTTTATTTTTATTTTGTGCAATTCTTATTTCTGCCAATGTTGCTCCTCCATCAGTTACTCTGATTTCTGGATCAGCAGTTAAGTTTCCAACTATTGTTACTGTATTGTCTACCATTTTTATATACCTCTAGCTTTCCATCTTTAAGACTTTGTGTCTAATGACATCATCAGATATTTTTAGCACTCTATCAAGCTCTGCTGGAACCTCTGCAGGTCCGTCAAAGCTGGTTATTGTGTATATACCTTCTTTGAAAGTATCAATTTCATATGCAAACTTTCTTTTTTGCCATACGGCTTGTTCAGATACATTACCACCAGCACTAGAGATAACATCTGTGATGGATTTATGTATTGATTCGACGACTGTATCGTCTGCAGTTGGCCTCACTATTGAGACTAAGTCATATTTATTCATTTATTCTCCTATGGACACTTATACGTGGCTTCTTACGAAGCAGGTACCTATTAATTTAATACTACATGTGTACTATGACAGAATTTTTTTAATTTCTTTTTTCCACTCTTTAATATCATTTTGCGTTATTTCGCCTGCTTCATATGAGTGATGTTCAGTTGGAAATTCCTTATTTTCTACTTCTTTTTTAAAATGTTCTAGAGCTTTTACAACTTGTTCATGTTGGTTTGAGTATCTTTTTACAAATTTAGCATCTATATATTCTTTTGACTTCATTCCAACAAAATCATGGAATACCAATACTTGCCCATCAACATTTACTCCTGCTCCTATGCCTATAGTCGGTATTGAAACTTTTTCTGTAAGTACTTCAGCAACAACTGAAGGTACTCCCTCAAGTACCATAGAAAAGCATCCCAAATTTTCTAATAAAACAGCTTCTTCTAACAATTCAGTTGCTAATTCTAAAGTTTTGCCTTGAACCTTGTATCCACCCATCATGTTTTTTGATTGGGGAGTTAACCCTAAATGTCCCATAACAGGAATTTCTGCATTTATTATTGATTCAATTACATCTTTTCTTTTAAAGCCACCTTCAAGCTTAACTGCGTCAGCATTACCCTCTTGAATAAACCTTGCAGCATTTTTTATAGCCTCTTTTTTTGAAGTGTGATAACTCATATATGGCATGTCCGCAACAACAAGACTGTCTGGTTTTGCTCGTGTAACAGCTTTGACATGATGTAGCATTTCATCCATGGTTACGGACAAGGTATCATCGTGTCCTAAAACAACTTGGGCTAATGAATCACCCACTAATATTACGTCAATTCCTGCTTCCGAAATAGCTTTTGATGTAGGAAAATCATAAGCTGTCATCATTGTTATCTGACGTTTAGATTTTAAATCCAATATTTTAGGTACTGTTATTTTCATATTCCTCTCTCTGCCTTATAGGTCAAAGGATTAATTTAATTATATATCTAACTTATTTTTTTAAAACTATTTTTTAATTTAGGTTTTAGATATTTAAGCAATAACATTCTTCTATGAGTTATTTAAAAATCTCTTTGTTATTAATATTAGTATCATGTTCAGTAGCTACAGTGGAGAAGAATATGAGTGAAGGTTACGAAAAGGCTTACTTCGCAGGAGGCTGCTTTTGGTGTATGGAACCACCTTTTGAAGACTTAGATGGAGTAATTGAAGCTACATCAGGATATATGGGTGGCAGTGTAGAAAATCCAACATATGAAGAAGTCACTACTGGTACAACTGGTCATGCAGAAGTTGTTGAGATACTTTATGATCCTGAAGTCGTCAGCTATGAAGAATTATTAGAGGTTTTTTGGAGAAATATTGACCCAACAGCATTAAATTATCAATTTGCCGATGTTGGAACCCAATACAGAACAGAAATATTTACTATTGGGGGAAATCAAAAAAAACTAGCTGAAAAATCAAAAGTTGAGTTGGAAAGTTCTGGAAAATTTAATAAACCTATTGTCACTGCAATTACTGTGGCACCAGAATTTTATATTGCTGAAGAATATCATCAAGATTTCTATAAAAAACAAAGTATGCGTTATCAAATGTATGCTCAGGCAAGTGGAAGGAAAGGATATCTAGAAAACACCTGGAGAGAAGACTAGTTTTTTAAAGTTTTATATAGAGTTTCTTTCCACTCCTGATTATTAATTTCCCAAATAACATTGATATTTTTAGTAGTGTGTGACCAATTTTCATCTATATGAGGTTCGCTCTCACCAACATTTAGTTCATCAACTATAGTCATTCCTCGTGCTGGGCCATCAAGTACAATTTTTACATTATGCCTACCTGCTTTAAGTACTACCTTTTTATTTAATGCGACTGCCATTGCAACCGGATCTGGTAATCCTAAACCCGGATCACCAAGCCAATTTTGGCTTGAATCTAGAGCATGCTTGTTACAATCAATTGCAAAATCTCCTTTTGCTGTCTTAAAACTGTATACAAAATCCATTTCACTCTCTGTTAAGTTTGCTCCACCTCTACACAGCTCCCAACCGATCATAGTTATATCTGAGTGGCCTGATTGAAAAACAATGTCTGCTGCTTCTGGATCACACCAAATGTTGTATTCAGCAGCTGGAGTGACATTTCCAACTGTAGTTGAGGCTCCTCCCATAATATATATATCTTTTATTTTTTGATACGACTCGGGGTACTCCAGCACAAATTGTCCTAGATTTGTTAAAGGACCGAGAGTAACTACTGTAATTTCATTAGGATATTGGTTAATTAATGTATTTAACACTTCTTTATAGTCAGATTTGTTTTCTGAAGACTTTGGATCAGGATAATTCATATTTCCCATTCCATCAGGACCATGGAACCAATCTGCATGTTCTCTTTTCTTTACCATTGGTTTGTCATAGCCCACATATACCGATGTATCTTTTTTACATAGCTCAATAGTGTATCGAGCATTGATGCTTCCTTGTTCTACAGGCATATTTCCTGACACAATACTAACGCCTAATACCTCTACATCTGGTGTCTCTAGAGCCATGAGTAAAGCGACTGCATCATCAGATGCAGTGTCTGTATCTATAAAAAATTTTCTTTTTGTCATATTAATACATTGTTGTATAAGTTAAATGGTGAGGAAAGTGTGTGGCGTGGTAATGCTTCCAAAGTCGGTAATCAAGTTGGGGTATTATTAAACTTTCGAGATCTTTTCTTCTTCTGTTCACACTCTCAGTTAGTTTTGCTGTTGCATATATCGAAGCAGCACGTATCTCAATTTCTTCATTTGAATCTCTTTCTATCATTTTTCCATTCATAATCTTTTCTTCTAACTCATCTGAATATTGAGTTATTTTCATGACAATGAGAGCAACCGGTACAATATAGTCTGCAAATGCTGTCATAGATTCCATGTCTTCAATTCTAAAATAACCCGTATGAGCAAGTTCTCCATGAATACCCCAAAATGCTAATTGTGCTAATTTATAAAAATTTACCTCTTTATCTAAATAAATCGAAGAATCATTAAATCGTGGAAACTCTAAAACTAATCTTTCAATTAACCCCTCACCATTTGAATAGAGTTTTCGTGGGCCATTTTTTATAAACTTCAACCAATCCCCTTCATAGCTATCTACAAGTTTTGTACCTACCACATTTAATATTTCTACTCGTTCTTTTAGCATTGGCATTTCAATATTTCCTTCGAAAATTTTTTCTAGTTCTTCAATTGTTAACTTTTCTAATACTTCACCATTAAGTAAATTGATTCCAGAATCTATTGCTTCATGCACTTGTGCAAACATGGCTTCACTGTCTGAAAGGCTCTTGCCATCTCGTTCTATTGAATACTTAATCGAAGTATCGAAATCAGTAAAAGCAAAATTCAAAGTATTAATAAGCATTGTGGTTCGCATAAAATTATCAGGATCTTTATTTGTTTGATTATTTTTTGGAAGTCCAAACTCTTCATACGCCAGCCAATCAGCAACTATTTCTATATTTTGCTCACTTACTGATAGGTGTTCAGCATTTTCAATTACATTTCCTATTGAGTTTAAAACTTTAGATTCCCAGTTAACTCCCATAATTTAAATCATAGTAGATAAAAAAGTAATATATTTTTATAATTCTTGTATGACTTCAAAAATCTGTGTTGTAGGTAGCTCTAATATTGATCAAATTGCTTATGTAGATAACACGCCCTCCGATGGTGAGACTGTTTTTGGAAATGAATACAAAATGGGTTTTGGGGGGAAAGGGGCAAATCAAGCCGTTATGTCAGGACTTATGGGTGCTGAAACATATATGATAACCTGCTTGGGAGACGATGTGTATGCAGATATGACTATAGATAATTATAAAAAAAGCGGCGTTAATGTTGACTTCATTCAAAGAGTATCTGGATCAAGTGGGGTTGCTCCGATATGGGTTGATAGCTCAGGACAAAACAGAATTATTGTTGTGTCTGGTGCAAATGATTTAATTAATAGTGATAAAGCTGTAGAAGCTGTAAAAAAAATAGATGATTTAAAGGCTGTAATTGGACAATTTGAAATCCCGCTTGAAGTAACTGAAAAAGTTTTTCAATATGCAAAAGCCAACAGCATTACAACAATTTTAAATCCTGCTCCGGCGAAAATCCCTTCAGACAACCTCATGGGTGCTACTGATTGGTTTATACCTAATGAAGTAGAGTTTGAAACTATTTCTGGTTTAAGCGCATTTGAAGATGACAATTTAATCAATTATTCTGAAACAATAAAATCTAATCTAATTGTTACCTTAGGTGAAAAAGGTGCGGCATATGTAGAAAATGGTGTTGTAAAAAAAGTTAGTGCGCCAAAAGTTGCCGCAATTGATACGACTGGAGCAGGAGATGCTTTTGTTGGTTCATTTTCTTACGCAATAGCATCTGGTTTTACAATAGAAGATTCAATCAAATTAGGCATAGAAAGAGCATCCGATTCTGTAACTAGGCCTGGTACACAATCTTCATACTGTAAATAATGATAGTTTTACCTTTTCGTGAACAAATGATTTTATTAATTACTTTCATTGTAATTTTTTTAGTCTTCTGGGTAGATGACAAAAGATTAAAAAATAAAAATCATATATTAAACAAAATTTTTTATTACCTACCATCTTTTAACAGCAATCAAAGAACTGGTTTTATGCTGTTAACTGTGGCGGCTGTTTGTGTAGTATTAGGTGTTGCTTTGTATCTTTCAATTATTGTATTAGTTGCCGGTTTATCCTTTATTTATAAAGGAAGAAATTAGGAATCTTTACTCCAAAATCTAACTTGGGGCAAGATATTGTTTTTCATTCTTAATTGCATTATTAAAATTCCAGCAATCGAAGATAGTAGTGAAATATACAAAAATAGATTAATATTCTCTAGATTTACAAAATATGCAAAAATAAATGGGCCAGTAATTAGCCCCGGTAACCTAAAAGCTGTAAGAAGTGCATTTGTATTTCCTGCATCACCTACTGAACCGATTTCTACTGAGATATTACTTTGTGAGGTAAGAAATGTTCCAGATCCTAAGCCAGCACAAATAAAAATTAAATTTTGAAATAATAATGGGTCAGAAATAAATAATACACTGGCTATAAAATGAAAAGATAAACCTAGTATATAGGTAATTTTAAACCCTGATCTTGTTGCAATTATTGGCACAATGAAACTACCGAAGCTCTGACTTATCAAAAGTAAGGTAATCCATATTCCAATACTGTCTGCATTTACTGAATAAAAATTTATTAACCAAATAGTAAAAAAAGGCGTAATGGATTCTGGAACAACGCTTACTATATTTGAAGTTGCTATTACTTTTACGTCATTACTATTTCTAAAAATTAGATACCAATTGTTAAGTTTTTTATTAATTAATTTAATGGTTAGTCTTATTTTTTTATTATTAATTTTTTTAGGTTCTCTAATCAATATGAGCGGAATTAAAGAAAGTGTTGTAATGATTATTACAAGTAACAAACCTCTGGTAAATCCCTCAATTAAACCATTGTCTTGTATTTGAATATCAACATATCTAGAGACTAAAAATCCAGCTAAGGAGCCTGTAGTGAGATTAGCAGCAAAAAATATCGCCCTATGCTTGTATAAAACTCTAGAAACTAAATCAAAATAAGCCGGAAGAATTGCTCCTGCACTATAAACAAACACTGCATAAGTTATTAAAAATATAGGAAGAATAAATTCTGATTCCAAAAAATATTTTAAACTAAGATATATAAAAATAAACCCAACTCTCTCACTAATACCCCATTTAATAACATCTAGTTTTGAATCTTCTTCCTTTCCTCTGTTGGCAGATGAGATGAACTGACCGAGGATATTTAAAAAATAAAATATTATTATTACAGAAGGAGCAGCATACCAAGCCTTAGATATCTCAAAAGCAATATCAGGTGTGTAGCTTAATGGTATTAGTAATGCAAAAGCTGAACCAAAGCCAATACTGTCAAAAATAAACATAGTGTAATTAAACGCAAAATTATTTTTTATAAATTCTGAACTTGTTTGAGCCAATTAAAAACTACTTTTTACCAAGTAACCTTATTGCAAAAGTTGCACCAAATATTATAGAAAGGAATGCAGATCCGCAAAATATAACTATGGATGAGCCAACAAAAGGTGTTAAAGAAAATCCATCAAGAGGGACAAAAGAATTTAAATTGATTCTTCCATAGAAAACTAAAATTATTGGTAATAAAGCGAGAAGGGATAAGGTAGTTTCTTTTATTGTAAATGGCTTATATCTTAATAAAGTTCTTTCTCTATTTGCACCAAAAGCTCTTGTTTCAAGACTCATTGATAATTGAGAAACTCTATCAATTGCCCCGGCAAACACAGGAATGATCGAAGGAAGTAATGCTTTAAATCCTTGTGCTTGCATAGCTCTTGATTTTTGAGCTGATAATATAATACCAAACTCTCTTTGTATAATAGGAATTAACTGAAGAGTGGTTGTAATCATAAAATTAACTGTGTATGGTACTTTTGCTCTTTGAAGTGCAGATGAAAGTTCTCCTGGATGTAAAGTCATGAGCATTAATATTGACCAAGTACATATACATAAAATACGACTACTAAATAACATTCCATAAATTATCGATTCTGTATATAAAGAAAAAGGACCTACTTCAGATAAAAATGTTGGATTATCAAAAACAGCGGGAGGAACAATCGATTGAAGAAATATCATAGCAAAAGCAGCTGGGAAAAATATTACCATTGCTCTGACATAACTTGGAAAAGTTTTAGTAAGAACAACAAATACTAACCCTATTAATGTAAGTGAGTAATTTACATATGGATTTTTATTAAAGAAACAAAAAATAACAAAGGATCCTACCCAGTAAAACTTAACAAATGGGTGAGCTTTATGGAAAAATGAATCACCAGGAACATAAGCTCCAACAGGTACTCTAGCCATTATGAACCCTCCTTGATTTCTAAACTTGATTCTAAAATCATATTAATTGATTCTGTCATATTTTGCTGATATTCCTCTGTTGTTAAAGATTCACCTCTTGCTTGATCTCCAGCAACCAACAAAACAGCTCCTGTTCGAAGTTTCCTATATGAACCAACTACAAATAAAGTAGCTGCTTCCATTTCTGAACAAAGAACTCCACCTTTTATCCAAGCATCCCATTTTTGTAATAATTCAGATGCTATTGGCATGTCCTCAGGACTATGTTGTCCATAAAAAGAATCCTTAGATTGGACTATACCTGTATGATAATTAAGTTTTGCATCAGAAGCAGAATTCACTAAAGCTGTAACCATGTCATGAGAAGCAACTGCTGGAAACTCTATTGGCATATACTGTACTGAAGTACCTTCATACCTAACTGCTCCTGTAGCAATAACCTTATCTCCTACTCTTGTAAACTCTTGCATTGCCCCAGATGTTCCCATCCTTACAAAGGTTTTAGCTCCTATATTAGCTAATTCTTCGACAGCAATTGCAGTTGAGGGGCATCCTATTCCTGTTGAAGTTACAGATACAGATCTTCCTTTATATTTTCCAGTCATAGTTTTATATTCTCTATTATGAGCAACAACTTCTGCAGTATCAAAATGGTTAGCAATAGTTTCTACTCTCCCAGGGTCACCAGGTAATATGACAAAATCGGCAACATCACCTTCTTTCATCTGGATGTGGTATTGAACTTCGCTTTTTAAAAGACCACCTTTTTCTTTATTACTCATGATTAATATCCTTTTCCATATTATTTATACATTCTAAAACTATTGTTGTCATCTTCTTTATAGTTTTTTCATCTGAAACCTCTACAGCTAGCACTGCACTAGCTTTTAATTTCCTTATTTGAGCTATTGTAAATAAAGTTGCTGCTTCCATTTCAGATGCACCAACTCCTCCTTTTTGCCAAGCTTGCCATTTGTAGTCAAGGTAAGAGGAAACTGGCATTCTTTCTGGTTCTACTTCTCCAAAGAAAGAATCCTTTGATTGGCAAATCCCAACTTTTGCATCAATCCCTAAATTTTTAGATGATTTGATTAAATTTGTTACAAGTTCAAAATCAGCAACTGCTGGGAACTCTATTGGTATATATTGTTTTGAGGTTCCATCATCTCTAACTGCGCCAGTTGCAATAAAAATATCACCTTTTTTTACAGATTTTTCAACAGACCCTGATGTACCAATTCTTATAAAAACTTCAGCACCTATATGTGCTAATTCTTCGACAGCAATTGCAGTTGAGGGGCATCCTATTCCTGTTGAAACAACTGAGACATCAACTCCTTTATATTTACCCCTAGCAGCATTAAACTCTCTGTTGCTTCCTTGAAGGGTGTGGGTGTCAAACATTGAGGCAATTATTTCAACCCTATTTGGATCGCCCGGTACTATTACATACCGGGCGACTTCTCCAAATTTTAAAGGTAAATGTTTAACTTGTTCAACTTTATGAACTTTATCCATTTACTTTTTTTTATCTAGTCTTTTTGCCTTATTACAGCTATTCCACATAAAATTGTTAGAAATCCAGCTACTAGGCATAGTCCTGCAAGTGTTCCAAATGATGCATCTGGAGCCATTTCTGAGGCACCATATGGGTACACCATATACATGACACCAAGGCCAATAATACCAGCACCAAGACCATCCTTAGATGTTACTTCTCTCATATTTCCCCTCCCTTACAGATTCATAGATACGACTGTAAGAATAACTCCTACAACAGTACCTGCTGTTATTAATACGGCTTTACCCATATTTTCAGCTTTCATAATTGGTCCAGTTACCTGCAAATTAGTAGGTAGTGCTCCAATTATTGCTAACGCCAAAAATGACGAAAGAATTTTATCAGCTGATGAAACAATTATGTTACTTGAAAATACTGCAGTCCACATATCTCCTCCTGCTGCAAGTAAACCTGCAGTAAGAACATCTGATGCGTGACCTGTTGCACCTCCAAATACAAATATAACAATTGGTGCTGCCATTAATGAAACTCCAACAGCAGAAGCAACAGATAATCCAAAGAATCTTAGCTTATCGTTTGCCCAACCCCATTTAGTTCCATATCCCCATATCAAAGCACCAACTACGTTGCATGCTGCGAATGGAATAGAAACTGGACCAGTTAAAAAGCCCATGGTTACGTTAGTAATAACACCAACTAGTGCTCCCCACCATGGACCGATTGTCATAGCAACGACTGCTGTTCCAATCATATCCAAGAAAATAGGTAGCTTTAAAGCTCCTGCGACAGTTCCACCAATAACGTTCAAAACAGAAGCAACTGGTACTAATGCAATAACATACGTTAACGGAACTCCACCGCCTGTGGAGCTGCTTAATTTTTCGCCCTGTGTGGCTTGTTCATTCATCTAATCTCCCCTTTGAAATAAATGAAATTGGAGATGGTTTTTTGCCACCACCAATTTTTTAGGTTTTTTAACAATGGTTATCCTAATAAACATTGTTCTTTTTCATTTTATAAAATAATTTATGCACATGCGTTAAAAAAAATTAAATTTTAAAAAATGTAGTAACTAAAGTGCGTCAATAGCTTCTTCAACTGATAGCAAGCTTTCATTCGTTTTTGCCTTGCCTATTCTTTGAGTAAAGCTTGTTATTTGTGGCGGTAATAAATTAGTCTTTTCTAATGTCGATTGATCAGAAAATAGCTTTGATGGTGTTCCGTCAAAAATTAATTCTGTATCACACATAACTAGAACCCTATCTGTATCCTCTGCAACTAATGGCATATCATGTGAAACAACAATAACTGTTTTTCCTTGCTCTTTAAGCTTTTTAATAGCTAATCGTATTGCTTTTATTCCAAGATAATCTTGGCCTGTTGTGGGTTCATCTAGAACAATAACGTCTGGTTCCATTGCAATAATTGATGCCATAGCAACTGATTTTCTTATAGAGAAACCAAGTCGATAAGGATTAGTCTCCAAATATTCAACAAGACCAAACTCTTCAGAGATTAAATCAACTCTTTTTTTAATCTCTTCCTCATCAAGGCCAATATTGATCAGCCCAAACTCCAATTCTTCTTGAACAGAAGCAGCAAAAATTTGATGATTTGGATTTTGAAAAACATAACCAACTTTTCTTGCTAGGACATTCACAGAATGTTCTCTGGTGTCTAATTCTCCAACAATAACATTTCCTTCTGTTGGTTTAAGTAGCCCATTCCAATGTTTAACTAAAGTTGTTTTACCAGATCCGTTTTGTCCTACAACTGAAATTTGTTCGCCTTGCTCAATTTCAACATTGACACCGCTAACAGCTACTACACCATTTGGATATGTATGCTGTAAATTTGAAACCTTTAAATTTGTCACCCTTTATACATCCTCTCAGCTTCATCCAATGTAACTGGTATTGATTCAAATAATTCAAGCCTTTTTGATGCTAGCTCTGTAACTTGAGGAACCCTTACTCCAACATATTCTTGATTATCAACAAATTTTGGAAATATTTCTTGTGGTGTTCCAATTTCATTAATCCTTCCTTCTTCTAAAAGAATTAATTTATCAGCAAAATCTGCAATAACTTCAACCTCATGTTCAGCAATAATCACTGTCATACCCTCCTCTTGGTTGAGCTTTCTTGTAACCGAAAAAACCTCTTCTTTACCTATAGGGTCTAAATTAGAAGTTGGTTCATCAAGAATCAAAATTTCTGGTTTCATTGCTAACGCTGAAGCCATAGCAAGTCTTTGCTGTTGACCTCCAGATATTTCGAAAGGTGACCTATCTTCAAATCCTTCTAGACCAACCAATTTCAAAGATTCTGATATATTTTTCTCAATTATTGATTTTTCAACTCCTAAATTTTGAAGACCCAATGCAACTTCTTCAAAGACGGAAAGTTGACTCATCTGAAATTCTGGATTGTCAAAAATACTTCCAACCTTCGTTGCCAATTGTCGTACAGGTATTTTTGGTGGAATCTCTCCTAAAACCTCTATCGCCCCATACATATCAGCACTTATCATATTTGGAACAAGACCATTTAAAGAATGGCACAAGGTTGTTTTTCCTGCGCCATGAGCACCAAGTAAAGCAACGAATTCACCTTTTTCTATTTCAAGTGAAACACCATCAAGTGCATTATTTTCCTCACCTAGATATTGGACTGTTAAATTTTCGACTTTTATTACTGACATAAAAACCTCATTTCTTTAAAGGTATTTTTAACAATGGTTACCTTATTAACATTGAAATTCTTTACTCAAACATTTTACACAATTGATTAAGGAGTTTCATATTTAATTTTTATATATTAGACAAATTTATTTTTAAGTCAAAAGGTAAAAGAATATAATGAATCTATGAGTATTCCAAAACTTCACCTACCAACTGAAGAAGCTGATTTTATAATTAATCCATACAAAACTATGGGAGAGTTTAGAGAAGAAACCCCTGTCTTTTGGGATGAAATAAATGGATTATATTTTTTTACAAGATATGCAGATGTAAGATCTATTCAGTCATCTAAAACTTTTGGAACAACTTTTAATCATATTGAAGGTTTTGAAGAAGATTTAGAAAGTTCTGACATTCCACTTACATTCGTTGGCTATAAAAGGTCTGATAAGTATGCAACTTATGATAATTTTTGGAAATCAGAAGAGTTTTCATTACTTAATCTTGAAGGTCAGCTTCATAAAGAACTACGTGGTTTAGTAGCAAAGGCTTTTTTACCAAGATCAGTTCAGCAACTAGTACCTTACATGGAAAAGAAGTCCAAAGAACTGTTTGATAGAAATGAAGATACAGAATTTGATATGTTAAAAGATTATGCACAGCCTTATTCAATAAGTATTATTGGAAAGCTCCTAGGTGTGCCTGAAAGTGATCACTTAAAATTTTTAGACTGGTCACATAAAATTGTGAAAATGTATGACTTTGAAGTTACAGAAGAAAATGCTAATAACGCAGAAAATGCAGCCAAGCAGTTTATTGAATATACACAAGACCTTCTCGATAAGAGAAGAAAAGATCCAGAAGATGACATGATTACTAGATTGTCACAGGTTTCCGAAGATAATAATTATCTAACTGATGATCAAATTATATGCACTGTTATTTTGCTTCTGAATGCCGGGCATGAAGCAACAGTTAATACCCTTGGGAATGGTCTTCATGCACTTTTAACTTTAGAAAAGTCATTTGATGAAGTAAGGAATGAAACTGAAGACATCAATGATGTAGTTGAAGAATTAATCCGATACGATAGTCCATTACAATTTTTTCAAAGATATGCATTAGAGGATGTAGAGATTGGAGGACACAATATTAGTAAAGGCTCCAAAGTTGCAATACTGCTTGGTTCTGCAAATAGGGATCCTAGAGTATTTGAAAATCCTGATCAGATAAATTTTAAACGTGAAATGAAAGATCACAGTAGCTGGGGTGGAGGTATACATTTCTGTATAGGAACTCATTTAGGAAAATTAGAATTAGGGGTATCCTTTAACCACATACTTGAAAAACAATTCAACTTAGTAGAAGAGCCATCAAGAACTGGAGCATTTGGGATAAGGGGATTTAAAAATCTATTAGTTTCAGCCTAGTTTTTCAATCTCAGGAATTATTTCACTTATATTATTTACTGTTACAGTTAACATTCCCTCAACGAATAAATTTCTATATCTTCTCTCATTTGCATCAATGGCAATTACTGGCTTTTGCTTTGCATAAGTATGACCAATTTCTGCTGAGGTGCCTGAATCTATATCTTGTCCCGTTAATAAAGCAACCGTTAGATCAGCAGTATTTAAGGCATCTAGATCATTCTTGAAGATTCTATCTTTTGTTTCTTGAGACATATCAGTGCCCTTAAGTTCAGATTCATCTATACCTGTTTGATCTCTATGAGGTAAAAAACAATCATAACCATTTCCCTCAAGTTCTTTTGCAATATCTTCTAAATACATCTGTTCATGTTTATTAAAGAGTGGACCTGCGATATAAATTTTTTTAATCATAAAACCAAATTAGCAAATTTATTTAACCAATGTTAAGCAAATCATTTAAACTCCATGTATGGGGAAATCTAAAAAATATGGTTTAAATACAAAGGCACTACATACCAATAAACGATTTGAGCCTGTAAGTGGAGATATCATGCCCCCTCTACATTTATCTACTACTTATAAAAATGATGTTCCTGGAGAATCAGAGTATTTCTATGGAAGAATCAATAATCCTACAAGGGAGCTTTTCGAAAGAACTTTGGCTTCTCTTGAAGGGATTGAAAACTGCGAAGAGCAACATGCTTTTGCAATGGCTTCAGGTATGTCAGCTGTGAGTATAATTGCTGAACTTGCAAAACCAGGTGACAATGTAATCATAACGAAAGATGTATACGGAGGCACTACTAACTATTTTTCCAGAATAATTAGGGAGCGAGGAGTTGAAGTAAACTTTTGTGATTTCTCAGATTATGATGCACTTAGTAATTTATTAAATGAAAAAACTAAGCTTGCTTGGATAGAATCTCCATCTAACCCATCAATGAAATTATATGATTTACAGAAAATTTCTGATATAGTTCATCAAAACGAAACACTCCTTGTTGCAGATAGTACATTTTCAACACCATTCATAACTAGACCCTTTGAACATGGGGTAGACATTATTATGCATTCAACAACGAAATATATTGGTGGACACAGTGATACCCTTGGTGGTGCAGTTTTGTGTAAAGATGCTGAACTGCATGAAACACTTATGTTGTACCAAAGACAAGGTGGTGCAATTATGTCACCTTTTGATGCTTATTTAGCTCAAAGAGGCCTTTATACACTTGGTCCAAGAGTAAAACTTCACTCTGAAAATGCCCATAAATTAGCTGAATATTTAGACAGTTCTAATCATATTAAAGAGGTTAGGTATCCTGGTTTAAAAAATTATGAAAACCACACAATAGCAGTTAAACAAATGGATTATTTTGGTGGAATGTTGAGTTTTTATTTAGAAGACAATATTAATCAAGAGAAATTCTGGCAGTCATTAGAACTATATAAACTAGCAGTAAGTTTAGGTGGTGTTGAAACTCTTATCGAGCTGCCTTATTTAATGACTCATGATAAAGCTCAAGATACTGATGCAAGTGCTCCTATTGACTTAATTAGAATTTCTACTGGACTGGAAAATATTGAAGATTTAATTCAGGACATGGAGTCTGCCCTTGATGATTCTAAAAAATAACTTACCAAGAAATTATTTTTCATATGCGTTGTATTCTCTATTTTTTACAGCTTTACTATTCATAATTTTTGGATACAACGGGTGGGGTCCAGCAGCTCAAAATGAACAAGCAATTGGGGAAATCTCTAGATGGTGCGAAAGGGTAAGTGGAGGTTTTTTCAGAGAACCTGTAAATACATTAGGAAATTTAGGTTTTGTAGTTACTGGCCTTTACATGTTTTACAAATTAAGTAAAGATGCAACAACATCTGAGGGAATAAGGATGTTCTCTTCTTCAAGCTTAGCTTTGCTATATGCATCAGCTTCAACTTTTTTAGGACCTGGTTCAATGGCTATGCACGGAACACACACAAAGTTTGGGGCATGGTTAGATAATGTCAGTATGGTAACGTACATATTAATTTTATGGATTTACAACTTGAAGAGACTTGCAAATTTTACTCAAAAAACTTTTTACTACATTTACATATCAATATTAATTTATTTTGCAATTGCTTATTGGAACTTTGGTTCAGGTCTTGGTATTGGTCTAGATATTTTTGAAGTAAGTATTGGATTGTGGTTATCGACTGAAGTACTGGTTCGTTTCCCAAATTTTTATGGTCGTTTGTCAGCAGGATTTGTTGTTTTAATTGTTCAAGAATTGTTTGGAAATAGGTTAATTGATGTAATTCAAAGCCCATTAGATAATTGGCATGTTCTTTTTTATTTTCTTCCAGCATTCACACCAAATATAGAAAAAAATGTAGGGGTAAAAAGATCATACAGTCCTTGGTTTTGGGTTGGTTTTCTGTCTTTTTACGCCGCATACACAATATGGCTGACAGGGGTTCCAGAAGACCCCTCCTGTAATCCTGACTCTTGGATACAAGCACATATGATATGGCACATCTTATGTTCTTTTGCCACTCTTTGTTTTTTCAACTTTTACAGAAAAGAGCAATTAAATGAAAGACATGACCTTTAGTATGAAAAAACTAATTATTTTATTAACAATCATTCTTATTTCCTGTGGATCTGATGGAGAAAACTCTAATTCTTCCTCAAGTGAAGAAGTGAGTAATGATAAGTTTGAAACTCTAGACTGGCCTTTAGATTATCCTATATTTGAAATTTACGA
>CESS01025279.1_pt1 | contig 17210 bp, 12 predicted proteins | sample 326931 | NCBI WGS metagenome assembly CESS01 (sample SAMEA2591098, study PRJEB7988) | marine metagenome | biome: marine biome (ENVO:00000447); feature: deep chlorophyll maximum layer (ENVO:xxxxxxxx); material: saline water (ENVO:00002010), including plankton (ENVO:xxxxxxxx) | depth 55 m
GCACCTTGAAGTCTAAAGCTTTTTTCAAGACGTCTGCTATTTGCATATGTTTCTATTCCGACTGGCACCACTCCGACTTCAAGAAGTGAATCATATAATGCCAAACCATCATCTTTATCATTGTTAAAGTATATTTCCCATCCACTTTCACCAACATATGAAATTCTAGCTGCCCAAACATAAACTTTTTTACCACCAGATAAATTAAGAGTTAAATTTTTTGAGGTGACGAAAGGAAAATTTTTAATATCAATTTCATTCGGATCTACAAAATTACTTAATGCATTTACTGCTTTAGGTCCCCATAAACCAAGAGTTGCAATATCATGAGTTCTAATATTAATGTCTGCGTTTAATCCATTATCATCTCTGTAGTTACGCAGCATTACCCAATCACGATTCCCATCAGCACCACCAGTCACAACTCTATAACTATCGTTTCCTAAACGAGAAATGGTTAGGTCAGCATGCACTCCTCCATCTTCATCAAGAAAGTTCGTATAGATAACCTTACCTTCAGGAGTATTGCCTCCAACTTTTGCTACTGACAGGTATTCCAACATGCGCTCAGCATCAGGACCTTTTATATCCATAATGGGGAAGTGAGATAAGTTAATCATGCCCACAGAATCACTCATAGCCAGATGCTCAGCATTAGCGACATCATAGGGCACATGACGAGTATCCCATTCGTTTTCTCTTACTGGTACGTCCTTTATAAATTGTTCAAGTTTTTTCCTATTGGTTGTATAAGCAAGAGCTCTTTCCCAACCTGCAACCTCATTTTCAAAATGACCACCAAGCTCTTTTTCTCTTTCATAGAATGGGCTTACAAACATTTCTCTTTGCGTAATATATGGCTCTCTAGGATGAACAGCAGGCGTATAGATAGTTTGAGAGTTCTCAAATGCTCTTGTTTTAACAAATTCTTTCTCTTTTTGATGCGGATAGAATCTTGATATATCGAAAGAATGCATGTCTACTTGAGTTTTTCCATTGACCATGGCTTCAGCACATAGTCTGGCGCAACCCGGCCCATCTTTAACCCAAACAGCTTCACATAACCAAAATCCTCTAACCTCAGGACTTTCACCAATTAAAGAGCCTGCGTCAGCTGTCACAGATAGAAGTCCATTAAATGAACTTTTTTCATCCCAGCCTAATTCACTAAGTATTGGAGTTGTTTCAAAAGCTTTTTCAAGAGGCTCCGCGATTTCTTCAAGCTCTAAATATCTCATAGAATCAGACAACATAGTTTTGTCAGGATTTCCTATATCTGCGGGATCAACTAACCGAGGATTTTTATCCTCATAAAATCCCCATTCGAGCATGCCACCATGAAATTTTCCGGTATCTCTAACATAAGCTGAATTACCCTGATCTCTGAGCAGAGGATAAACAAGCATTTCTTCCGTATCTTGAATCTCTTCATACGGTCCAAAAAATAACAGTGGATGTTCCAGAGGCATTAATGGAACTCCCACTCCAGCCATATCACCCATTAAAGGTCCCCAGATTCCTGAGGCAATAACAACTTTATTAGTTTTGATTGTCCCTCTATCGGTTTTAACAGCAACAATTTTTCCATTTTCTATTTCAAAGTCTGTGGCTGGTGTATTTGTAAATGTTTTAAGCGCACCTTTTTCTTTAGCAGTTTCTACAGCAAAGTTGACTACTTCTTGTGATCGAGGAACTACCAAACCTGCATCTGGATCCCACATAGCGCCAATCATAGAGTCTTCTTCAAGTAAGGGAAACTTTTCAACTGCTTCAGCTGCTGATATTAATCTAACATTTGTACCAAATGCTTTTCCTGATGCAACTTTTCGTTTAAGTTCTTCCCATCTTGCTTCATCACCTTTTCGGCAGATTTCAAGACCACCTTTTTTTAAAAAAAAGCCATTGTCTTCGTAGAACTTTCTACTAAAGTTTGTTGTCCAGCAACCCAACTTATCGTGGGTAGTGTTGTATACAAAATCTGACGCATGTGCAGTGGAAGCAATATCAGAAGGAATGATTGTTGATTTTTCTAATCCAACAATATTTTTTTGACCTAATTCTGTCAGCCAATATGCCAACATAGATCCGACTATGCCACCAACTCCTACGATTACTACTTCAGCATCTGTGGGAAATTTAGAAGATTCCATAATACCTCGTTATAAATTTTCGTACCCTAGAATATAGCTACAATATAAACCCTGTATATATGTCTGTCTATCGAAAAATTTCTCAATTTATGTATAAAAAATAAGCAATTTTTTTACATAATTAATTTAAATATCTTAAGTTTTTAAGGCTCTTTTTTTACTTGAAATGAAGAAAAATAATCAGGGTTTTCGTTACTCCCATGATCTATTAATTCTGATATTTTCCTCAAAATTACCAAGTGGTTTGTTGATAGCTTTTGATAGTTCATCTAATACATCAGTAATAAAATCATGTGGATCAATATGACCTGCTTCAGGTGAAAAAACTCCTGATTTATTTATTTTTCCTTCAGCTAGCATTTTTATTCCACAGGCTAATGGAATCCCTGTAATTTCTCCCATGCCAATTGCATCATAATTATTAGTTGATCCTGAATTTCTTTGCTCATTTGATAGACAGACTCCTACACTTGCAGGAACATCATTTTTTAGACCATTTGCATAACCATAAATTACAGGAAGATAGTTGGAAGATAAATTTCTTTCAGAGGATCCTTGATTTTCCAACCATGCAAATACATTAGCTGCTTTATTTTTGCTAAGCAAACCAACATTAACAAGCTCTGCAATAGCCTTTAAGACAAATGAGCCAACGCTTCCTCCATGAGCAAGATTAATTGAATCTTTAAGATCTTTAAAATAATGCGGAAAGGTTAATGCTTCGGGATGGCCAATTATATTCCCAGTAAAGGTTGTTAGACCTGGATAATTTACATCTATACTTTTGAGAGGCTTAACCATTTTATAAGTGCTATCTTGATATATTTTTACTTTACCTGTGATTTGTTCTACTGCATGCATCATCGCCGCATTCACAGATTGTTTTTTTGCGGTCTCATCTATGGATGTTCCTCCGGCATCCCATCCAGTGAAGACCTTACTAACGCTGTCTAATTCACGAATAGCAATCAATGCCATCAGGTTAGTTAACCCTGGACTAGCTCCAAGACCAATGGTGGCAGATATCCCAGCTAATTTTGCTGCAGAGTCGAGGTTAAGCATATCAAGCGTTGGCTCCCAGTCATCACAAATATCTACATAGTTACATCCTGAGGAAATAGCTGTGCTTAAGATGGGTGTTCCAAACTTAAAAAATGGACCACAGGTATTAACCACAGTATCAACACCTTTCATTGAATTTTTAAGAGCTTTGCTATCTGTTACATCGAGTTGAATAGCGCTTACTTTATTATTTAAAGTGGATGCAAATGAATTTGCAGCCTCTTTATTAATATCTGCGATTACAATTTCGTCTACAGCGCTGAAATTCTGAGTTGCTCTCATAGCATAACGCGACATACTTCCTGATCCGCCGATTGCTAAAATTCGCATGCTTTACTGTAGATTAACTTCCTTTATTATTTGTAAATTATATATACGAAACTTAAAGAAATATGCAAAAAGATATAGATATCATTATATATGGAGCAACTGGATTTACGGGTCAGCTCTGTGTGAAATATTTTAAGTCACTTAATACATCTGTGAAATGGGCAATTGCAGGGAGAGATAAAGAGAAACTTCAACAAGTAGCTGAAGATAATTCTGTTGATGTTGAGATTTTGATTGCCGACTCAGATAACGAAGCAGAATTAGATGTGCTTACTTCAAGGGCAAAGGTCATGTTATCTACCACGGGACCATTTCATAGATATGGCTCTAAACTTGTCGCATCTTGTGTCAAGAACAGTTCACATTATGTAGATATAACAGGCGAAAATTTCTGGGTAAAAGGAATTATTGCCAAACATCATGAAGAAGCATCTGCAAAAGGCATCAGAATTATTCCTTCTTGTGGCTATGATTCCATCCCATCAGATTTAGGAGTCTTTTATTCAGCAAAAGCTCTAAATAAGCCCATTAAAAGAATTGAATCATTTCACTCATGGAAGGGGGGCGCCTCAGGGGGAACTCTTGAAACCATGTTTTCTATGGGCGACCTCGATCTTGGCAAAGATTTACTAGATCCATTTTTATTAAACCCAAAAGATTCATATTCTCAAGAGCAACTAGACTTGAGTAGCGATAAGGTTGGAATTGCAAGGAAGCAAGAAATCAATGCTTGGTCAGGCCCTTTTATTATGGCAAATGCCAATACCAGAGTAGTTAGACGCACCGAAGCATTATTAAGCTTAAGACAAGAATCCTATGGGGCAAATTTTACCTATCAAGAGCATGCTTTTCATAAATCTTGGTGGAGCGCATTCAAATCTATAATTGTTACAGGAATATCAGTATTAATTTTAATGTCACCTCTCAAGAGGGCAGTAAAACCATTTTTACCAAAACCTGGAGAAGGTCCCTCAGAAGATATTCAAGAAAATGGATGGTTTGATTGTAAATATTTGGTTGAAGCTGAGGATGGACAGAAATCAGTTTTTAATATGCATGCAAAAGGAGATCCTGGTTACAAAGTTACTTCAAAGCTAGTATCTGAATGTGCATTATGCCTAGTTAAGGACATTGATAATCTTCCTGGAGGAGAAGAGTATGGAGGGGTCTTAACCAGCGCCTCTGGGCTAGGAGATGCGTTAATCGAAAGACTTATAAATGCAGGAATTTCTTTTGAGGGGCCACTTTAAAAAAATAATATTTATTTTTGAAAGCGTTCATACCATTCAGTTAAGTATCCATAAGTTCTAAACCAGTTTGAAGGTTTTGAACTTGTTCCATGCCATTCCTTATTCATTCTTATTAATGCAGTCTCAACTCCTGCTTCCTTCAAGGCAACATACATTTCTTCTGTTTGTGGCATTGGCGTTCTTATATCAAGAACACCTGTCATAAACAGAGTAGGAGTTTTTATATATCCAGTTCTCATAATAGGGGATCGGTCTAACCAATTTGAAGGATCTTCCCAGAATGGCTTATCAAACCATTCAAATGTCCATGCAGGAATATCAGTTGTGCCAACCATCGAGATCCAATTTGTAACAGGACATAGTGATGCAGCTGCAGCAAATCTATCATCATGACCTACCACCCAAGCTGTTAACACGCCACCACCGCTGCAACCTTGGACATACATCTTTGATTCATCAATAAATCCTTTTTCGGTGAGATGATCAACGCCTGCAAGTAAATCTGACAAGTCCCCAGCACCTGGATAATCATTATCAATTATATTTGCAAATTCACTTCCGTAACCAGTGCTGCCTCTTGGATTTGTGTATAAAACTACATACCCATCGCTTGCAAACTGATGCCAAGAATAATTAAATGCAGGTCTGTACATTGCGTGTGGACCACCATGAATTACTAATATGAGGGGGTATTTTTTAGATTTATCAAAATTTGGAGGTGTTATATACCAGCCTTGGATATCCATATTATCTGGAGATTTATAATTAATCTCATTTGTGATCCCAAGCTCATACTGACTTAGAATTAGTTCATTATGCTGCGTAAGAGTCTCTAATTTTGAGTTAGAAATCATACCAACTTCACCTGGTCTATTTGAGTTTATATATACCCCATATAAAGAATCTTGATAAGTTGATGATAGATAGAATTGATCTTTAAAACTTGGAATCACTTCATACAATTTTTTGTTTAAAAGATTCAGACGCATGACTCTTGCAGATCCCCGATGATCCTGATCAAAAACTATCTCATTTGTGTTCAGCCAAAATAGATTTTTAGGAGAAGCACTGAGATTTTTAGTTAACAACTCATTTTTTTTTCGAGCAATGTCTCTAACATAGATATCTGATGCTACCGATGAATAATTTTTGCTTGGATGACCAGTAAAAACAATTTTATTTCCATCTGGCGATGCTTTTGGAGTTGAGAAAACTCCTTTAGGATTCGTTATTTTTTCTAATTTTTTATTTTTTACATTCAGTATAAAAACTGACAATTGTTTCCATGGAGTTCCTAAATCATCTAATGAGTCATTACCGGTAAATAAAATTTGGAAATCATTGAGCCACTGCAAATCATCAACATAATCTAATCCCCAATCTGAAATTTTTATCGCAGATCCCCCACTAGAATCCACAAGGTATAAATGATTCTCTCCACTTTCTAGTTCACCAACTCCATCAGATCTCCAATGCATCGAAGTTACGACAGTCGGATCATCAGTCCAGTTATAATCAATTCCCTCATCTTTTCCTGGAATTTCAATAACCCATTCTTTTTCATATTCATTAAATGATGAAAATGAAAAGAAATCACCATCTTTTGACCAAGCATAATCTTCAACACCATCGTTGAAGTTAGTGATCTTTGATTCTGATTGATTTTTTAAATGCTTAACAAATATTTGAGGCACTTCATTTTCATCTTCTTTTAAGAATGCGATTTTTAGACTATCTGGTGACCACTTAGGGTTAGATCCATCTAAGAGAAATCTTTTATTGGAACCGTTACCATCCATAATCCAAAGTTCAGTGATGTAATCATCATTTTTTTTATCTATGTATCTTTTTGTGAAGATAACATTTTTTCCATCAGGACTTACTAATGGACTTCTTACAGATTGGATATCCCAATAACTCTCAATGGCTAAGTTATTTGCTGATACATTAAAAGACCCTATTAAAAATAGAGTTACAAAGATATAACGAATGCTCATTTTTTTCTCCTTAAAGGATATAGGCTATAGAAAATGTTTGAAAATGAAAAGTTCTCCTTATTTTCTTCATCTTAGCTTAGAATCTATTTTATGAGTGAAATATTGCTTAGTTTACTTTTATTAATCTTTCTTTCTATGAATGCTTTTTCAAATCAGCTTGATGATCCTAATACATGGCGACCAATCACCGATCAAGTAATGGGAGGAATCTCTAAGTTAGTAATCTCACACAATGATGGCGTGTTTACAATGACAGGAGAAGTCTCAACTGAAAACAATGGCGGATTTGTAAGGCTTTCAAATAGAATAGATATCACTAGTAATGATTTTAAGGGTATCAAATTTCAAGCCAAAGGAAATAACGAATCCTATGAGGTCCACGTTACTCTTAAAGGGTTAAAAATGCCGCCTTGGTCATACTTTAGCAAGTCATTTGATGTGATAAATGAGTGGCAAGAATACAGAATGGATTTTAAGGATTTAAAAGCAAGCTCTGGATTTTCTGCTGCTTCGATGAAAGCAAGCAATATTAGGGACATTAGCATTGCAGGCTACGGAAGAAATTTTAATGTAGATTTAAAAATTAAGAACATCAGTCTTTACATTGACTAATTATCAGATTGTTTATTTATTTCTTTTAAATATTTTTCATAATCTTCCCAATCATGGGGAGTTCCAGCTCTAGGTTTTGCCATTTCACTGGCCCGTTTTAACGCCTTTGAGGAAAGCTTGCTTGGATTATCTTTAAAAAACTTACTAAAGGTTTTTTTAATTAAGTTTTTCATTTATCGATTAAGAATTTTAACTAGTTTTTTTAAAAATCTTTTTATAGTCTTTGCAGCATCTTTTTCAGAGTTAACCTCTATCACCTCTGATTGAGAGTAACCATCCCAAAAATAAATTTTAAAGTAACCATCAATTTTTTGAACATCCAAAGATGCACAATCAACATTGTTTACTTCAATCAAATGAATATTTATTTTTTCAGCATTAATGTTATAGCTTACATTTTTATTATCAGCAAAATATGATTTGATAAGATTTTCAACTCTTTTATCAAAGCTATAAGGCTCCATATATTTACTTATTTTTAAAGAAATATATACGCAAAATACTTCAAAATTAATCTGAGGAAATAGAATCTCTTAAGCGTTTAATTTTTTCTAAGCTAACCTGATCTTTAAAACTCATAACAATTGCCGCAAGTGATAGTACAAGTATTGCTGCAGCTTCACCAAGAACTACTAATGCATCCATTTCTTTACTTTGCATCACTATAAGCCTGCATAATGCAGTGATTGCAATTATGATCGGAAGGGTCACTGGAATTCTATTAGTGCTATAAAAAGCACCCACCATTCCAATAATTTCTGCATAGATGAACAACATAAATAGATCAGGCAAAGTGATACTTTGAGCAAGAAACATTTCATAAATATATAAAGCAGAGGCTATACAAGTTGCAATACCTATAATAGCTAAAAGTATTTTCTCACTTGCAATAGTGGTCCAGTGAAGACTTTTCGTTAGTTTTGATTCTTTATTCATAAAATCATCATAACAAATGAATAATGTTATTTACTATTTAATAAGTTAAGAAGATAAAAAATTTTGAAAGTCTATTCTCTAGCTGCTTTGATCATTGTCTGTACTTTTTGAGGATTTATGTCTGGAGTAATTCCGTGACCAAGGTTGAATATAAATCCCGGATATTCAAACATTATAGAGCATATTCGTTGCACCTCTTGATAAATAATTTCATCAGATCCACTTAATATCATAGGATTTAAATTTCCCTGAATTGCAATATTATTTTTTACGCTTTTAGATATAGCCTCAATATCATTTTTCCAGTGCAGACTTATGCAGGACAGATCATCAAATATAAGATCAGTTATTTTCTGCTTAGGATCCTTTTCAAATAGAATAATTGGAACATTTTTTGTAATTGGATCACTTTTTAACTTTTGAGTAATCTTTTTTGTATATTGTAGAGAAAATATTTCTAGCTCTTGTGCATTTAACAAGTCTGCCCACGAATCGAATATTTGCAAGGCGTTTACTCCACTTAAGACTTGTTGTCTTAAATACCGATAGCAAGCATCACAAAGAATTTCCAGAAAATCATGCAATGCTGATGGATGATCTCGCATGAAATTTTTTGTTTTTTTAAAATCTTTCGAACCACCACCTTCGATCGAATATGCTGCTAGAGTCCATGGGCTTCCACAAAATCCAATCAATGGAAGGTCTGTAGGCAATAATTTTGTTGTTTCCTCTACAGCATTGAATACATATGATAGTTTGTTTTCGTCAAATGAGATTAGGGTGTTAATATCCTCGGGTTTTGAGATTGGGTTACTGAATTTAGGACCTTCACCTTCATGGAAGGCAAGCCCAAGATCTAATGCATCTGGTATTGTCAAAATATCTGAAAATAAAATTGACGCATCAAGATCAAATCGCTCGATAGGTTGCAATGCTAACTTCGCGCATGTTTTAGGTTCTTTACACATATCAAGAAAATTTGAATAGTTTTTTCTAATTTCTTGATACTCGGGGAGGTATCTGCCTGCTTGACGCATGAACCATATTGGAGGAGTTGAATTTGGTTTTAGCTTTAAAGCATTTAAAAATTTTGAATCATTCATTTACGAAATAAATTGTATGATACCTTTAGCAGCCTCTCTTCCTTCCCAAATAGCTGTGACGACCAAATCAGAACCTCTGACCATATCACCACCTGCAAAAATTTTTGGATTTGATGATTGAAATTTTAGGCTCTGCTTTTCGGGAGCTATTACCAATCCAGCTTCGTCAGTTTGAATTTTAAAATCTTTAAACCAGTCGGCTGGGCTTGCTCTAAATCCAAAAGCAATTACAACTTCGTCAGCAGAGTAAATCTTTTCGCTGCCTTGGATTGGAACAGGTACCTGTCGTCCATTTTGATCTGGCTCTCCAAGTTTTGTTTGGATTGTTTTTACCCCCTCAACATTGTTGCTTCCAATGATCTCAATTGGTTGGATATTAAACTCAAATTGGACTCCTTCTTCTTTAGCGTTTATAACCTCTCTTCTTGAGCCAGGCATATTTTTTTCGTCTCTTCTGTAAAGGCAAGTAACAGATTTAGCTCCTTGTCTAATAGCAGTTCTATTGCAATCCATAGCAGTATCTCCGCCACCCAAGATAACCACATCCTTATTTTTAAAATTAATATAGTCGGAATCTTTTTGTTTAAACTTTAATAGATGATTTGTATTACCGATTAAGTAGTCAATTGCTTTATGCACTTGGGGCAAGTTCTCACCTTGGAAGCCTCCTTCAAGTGAAGTATAGGTTCCCATGCCCAGAAAAATAGCATCATATTTATCAAATAATTTTTTCAAGGGAATGTCCTTTCCAATTTCTTTTTTCAAATGGAATTTAATTCCCATTTCTTCAAGAATTTTTCTTCTTCTGCGTACGACACTTTTTTCTAACTTAAACTCAGGAATTCCAAATGTCAGGAGACCACCTATTTCTGCTTGCTTATCAAAAACATCGCAATGAATTCCTGCCCTAATAAGGATATCTGCACAACCTATCCCAGCGGGTCCAGCCCCAACAATTGCAACCTTTTTGTTAGTCCAAATTCTGTTACTTAGGTCAGGTTTCCAACCCATATCAATAGCTTTGTCGGTAATAAATTTTTCAATATTACCTATACTCACTGCGCCAAAACCATCATTTAATGTACAGGCTCCTTCGCATAGGCGATCTTGAGGACAAACTCTGCCACACATTTCTGGAAGTGAATTTGTTTGATGGCATAAATCAGCAGCCTCCCAAATATTGCCTTCATTGACTAGTTTAAGCCAATCAGGAATATAATTATGGACCGGACATTTCCATTCGCAATAAGGATTACCACAATCTAAGCATCTATGAGATTGATTAGATGCTTCTGACTGGTTGTAGTCACCATATATCTCAACAAAATTTATTTTTCTTTCTTCAATATTTTTTTTATTAGGATCAAACCTGCCAACTTCTAAAAATTGAAAATCATTTTCAATAGGAACATGCTCAACATATTCTGATCGCGATTTAAAATTATCTGAGGAGGGAACAGGTGAAACGGAGATAGTACTTTTGCTAAGAAGCTCTTTCTGCCAATCAAATAACATAGCTTTTGCTTCATCTAAGTCAGTTATTGGTGCAAAAGACTTCGTTACGTATTTTCGATTTAATCTAATTTTTCCGTAAAAAAATGGCGAGCGAGGTTGGGTAAATAGCATGAGTCCTTTATCAATCTTATATTGTTTATTCTTCATGCTCATAAAATTAAGGTTTGTGCGTGGTATGTATGACATAGTATGACATTTTTGTGTTAATATGTATATTTTTATGCCACAACAAATTAAAACATCATCGCTATATTCTGAATCACAAGCAAAAGATAATTGTGGTTTCGGTCTTATTGTTAATCGAAATGGTGAACGCTTAAGAGATGTAGTTAAAGGCTCAATTGCTGGTCTTACCAGTATGACTCACAGAGGTGCAATAGGTTCAGATGGAAAAACAGGCGATGGTTGCGGCCTTTTATTTGATTTGAATCGGAAATTTTTTCAAAAAAGAATTAAAAAAGAATTCAGCATAGAACTGCCCGAATTGTTTGGAGTTGCGCAAATATTTACATCTCATGCATTAAAAAAAGATCAAGATACTATTATCTCAATTCTTAAATCAGAGAATTTATCATTTGTTTGTAAAAGAAAAGTGCCGATCAACGAATCAGTTCTGGGCGAGATTGCATTGAAGTCACTGCCAAAAATTAATCAAATTTTCATAGTTCCAACTTCAAGAGATTTTAACAAAGAAAGATTTGAATCTTGTCTTTTACAAGCTCGCAAGAAGATCGAAGAGATCTATAACGATGAAGAAAAGTTATATATATGTAGTATGTCGAGTCAGACAATTGTTTATAAAGGACTCATGTTGCCAGATGCAATAAGTAAGTTTTATCTAGACATAGATAAGAAATCATTTACTGCAAAGATTTGTCTTTTTCATCAGAGATTTTCAACAAATACTCAACCCAGATGGCACTTAGCGCAACCTTTCAGATTACTTGCTCATAATGGAGAGATTAATGCTATCAGAGGGAATAGAAACTGGGTAAAAGCTCGCGCATCTAAATTCTCCACTCCTCTTATTCCAGGCATAGGTGATTTCAAATCTTTAGTAAATGAAACCGGCTCAGATTCATCTTCCCTGGATAACATGATTGAGCTCTTAGTAAAAGGTGGAATAAATTTCTTTAGATCCATCAGAATGGTTTTGCCGCCAGCATGGCAGAATATTCATACCATGGATCCCGATGTAAGAGCTTTTCATGAATATAACTCTATGCATATGGAGGCTTGGGATGGTCCAGCAGGTATTGTCATGTCTGATGGTGAATGGGCAATATGTGTCCTAGATAGAAATGGACTTAGACCTTCTAGATATCAAATTTTAAAAAATGGCATGATTACTGTTGGTTCAGAAACTGGAATATATCCAGTTGAGGATGATGAAATTTTACAAAAAGGACGCTTAAGCCCTGGAGGAATTTTTGCTGTTAATAGTGATTCAGGAGAAATTCTTGATCAAAAAATTATTGATGATAAGCTCAAAAAAAATAAACCTTATAGAGATTGGTTAAAAAAATCTGCTGTATACCTTGAATCAACGCTTGATGCTTTTGAGGGTCCAGGCATTAAAAAAATTCCTCATTCAGATCTGATTAAGTCTGCCAAGCTTTTCTCTTTGTTCAATGAAGAAAGAGTCTCAGTGATTAAGCCTCTTGCATTGGATGGCCTAGAGGGAACTGGCTCAATGGGAGATGATACTGCTCTTGCAATGCTTAGTTCAATGCCAAGATCGATATATGATTATTTTAGACAACAATTTGCTCAGGTCACTAATCCACCCATTGACTCGTTAAGAGAAACCAGCGTTATGTCCTTAGAGGCTTGTTTTGGTCCTGAATTGAATATTTTTGAGGAAACTCAAGAACATGCAAAAAGGATTGTAAGCACATCTCCAGTTTTATCTCATAAGAAACTCTCATCGTTACTTAAAAACACATATTTTCCTGCAAAAACTTTTGATCTTCATTATTCTCCTAAATCAAACCTTAAGGACGCTCTTGCTGCATTAACCGCTAAAGTTGTTTCTTCTGTTGAAAAAGGCGATGTGATTATCCACTTAAACGAAAATTTACCAGAAGGCAATAAACTTTCAATTAATGCTTTACTTGCAATCGGTTGCATTCATCAAGAATTAGTAAGAATAGGCTTAAGATCTAATGCAAACTTAATTGTTAGCTCAGCAACAGCTAGAGACACTCATCAAATTGCATGCTTATTGAGTTTTGGTGCAACTGCTGTATATCCATGGCTTGCATTTCAAACTATTTTAGATTTAACACATCGCAAAGAGTTAAAGGGGAGTCCAACAGCAAATTGCGCTAAGTACAGAAAAGGAATCAATAAAGGCCTTCTAAAAATTATTTCTAAAATAGGTATTTCAACGATTTCAAGTTATCGAGGTTCCCAATTGCATGAGATTGTGGGCCTCAATGCTGATATCGTAAATTATTCATTTACTAATACAGTAAGCAGAGTTGGTGGAAAAACATTTGAAGATTTAGATCGTGAAATGAGATCTTTAAAAGAATATGCTGACTCCAATGTTAGCGAAATAGGCCTTGGAGGATTACTTAAATTCGTTCATGGAGGCGAGTATCATGCATATAATCCTGAGGTAGTTAAAAAGTTGCAAGAAGCAGTCAAAACAGGATCTAAAGATGCCTATGAGGAGTATGCTAATTTAGTAAATCATCGGCCACCTGCAATGCTGAGAGATTTACTAGAGATCAATTATCCGAAAAAGGTTAAAAAAGTTAAACCTGCTGAAATTAGTCAATTATTAAAAAAATTTGATTCTGCTGGAATGAGTCTTGGTGCTTTATCACCAGATGCGCATGAAACCCTTGCTGAAGCAATGAATAGTATGGGAGCAAGATCTAATTCTGGAGAGGGCGGTGAGGCTAAGGAGAGATACGGAACTTCTAAAATGTCCAAAATTAAACAGGTTGCTTCTGGTCGTTTTGGTGTGACTCCAGAATATCTAGTTAATGCAGAGGTCTTACAAATTAAGATTGCACAGGGCGCTAAACCAGGAGAGGGCGGCCAATTACCCGGAGGAAAGGTTAATTCACTTATTGCAAAGTTGAGATATTCAACACCTGGAATTACCCTAATTTCTCCACCACCTCATCATGATATCTACTCGATTGAAGATTTAGCTCAATTGATTTTTGACCTCAAGCAGGTTAATTCTCATGCACTAGTCTCTGTAAAGTTGGTATCAGAACCAGGAGTTGGAACAATTGCAGCTGGAGTTGCAAAAGCTTATGCAGACCTAATTACAATTTCTGGCCATGACGGTGGAACTGGTGCAAGTCCATTATCCTCTATAAGGTATGCAGGATCTCCATGGGAACTAGGTTTATCAGAGGCACACCAAGCACTTAGAGCAAGTAATTTAAGACATAAGGTTAGATTGCAAGCTGATGGCGGTCTAAAAACAGGTATTGATGTTGTCAAAGCAGCAATACTTGGAGCAGAATCATTTGGATTTGGAACAGGCCCAATGATTGCCATGGGATGCAAGTATTTAAGAATTTGTCATTTAAATAATTGTGCTACTGGCGTTGCAACTCAACGAAGAGATATTATTGATCATCATTACGTTGGTGAAAAGGAAAGAGTAATAAATTACTTTACGTTTATTGCAAATGAGGTCCAAGAAATTCTTTCTAATTTAGGCGTCACTAATTTAGAGTCAATAATCGGACAGACTCAATATTTAAAAGACATAACTCAATTGGATCCTTCTACAAAAAATATTGATCTATCTCCTATTTTATTCTCTGATAGAAAATCCAAAGCTCCTCATTTTTGTAATACTCCGTCTAATGATCCTTGGGACAAAGCAGATTTAAATAGAAAGATGCTTAAAGATTTAAAATCATCAATTTCTAAGAGTAAATCTTCAGAGTTTTCATACGCAATTACTAATCGTGATCGATCTGTAGGGGCTCAAGTTTCTGGCTTCATCGCTTCGTTGTATGGCGAAGAAGGTTGTAAGCAAAAACAAAATATTAACTTTACTGGCTCAGCTGGACAAAGTTTTGGAGCATGGAATGCAACAGGACTTAACCTTAGATTAAATGGTGATGCGAATGATTATGTCGGCAAAGGCATGAACGGAGGCAAGATTGTGATTTCAAGCACAGGAGAGTATGCATCAAAAGATTCACCAGCTGTATTGGCTGGAAATACAGCGCTTTATGGTGCAACTGGTGGAGAGTTATATGTAGGAGGTTTGGTTGGAGAAAGGTTCGCTGTTAGAAATTCAGGCGCGACCGCAGTTATTGAAGGTGCCGGAGATCATTGTTGTGAATATATGACAGGAGGTCACGTAACTGTTTTAGGAGATGTGGGCTCAAACTTTGGAGCTGGTATGACCGGAGGTTTTGCTTACGTGCTTGACACGAATAGAAGATTTTTTGATCGATGCAACCGTAGTTTAGTTAATTTAGAAAGAATTGTTAGTGAAGAGATGGAATCTCATAGGAAATTTTTAAAACAAATAATTGCTCGCCACATAAAAGAAACAAAAAGTGAAAGGGCTAAGTTAATTCTGGACGAATTTGACAGATATGAGCCTTCATTTTGGCTTGTTTCACCAGCTGCACTAAACATACAGGATTTGTTGAAAGCAACCACAGCAAACGCTGCCTAATTAGCTAAACTTTTTTTAAGATTATTTGAGTCAAAAGAGCTAGTAATTATCGCTTTTGACGGCCCGCCTAAAAGTACTAAATTTAATCTTCCCAATTTAATCTTTTTATCCCTAAATATAAAAGGTTTAAGATCTCTGTATTGATACTGACTGACAGAAAGATCAAATTCGTAGGTATCTAATAAATCTTTGATAACTTTTAAATATTTTTTAGAAATATGGCCTTCTAAATACGAAATTTTAGAGGCAATAAACATTCCCTTAGCTACTGCCTCTCCATGGAGAATTTTTTTATACTTTCCATGGGCTTCAATAGCATGACCGAAAGTGTGTCCAAAGTTTAATAATGCCCTGATATCATTTTCTTTTTCATCTTTTGAAACAATTTCAGCCTTAGTCTTTATGGATTCAAAAATTACATCTTCGATTAAATTTTTATTCATTAACATAATTTTTTGAGGATTATTTTTTAGGAGAGAGAAGAGAAATTTATTCTTTATCAATCCATATTTCACAACTTCTGCAAGCCCGGCTTTGTATTCTCTTTCTGGGAGTGACTTTAAAACCGAGGTATCTATTAACACCCCTTTTGGATTATAAAAGGCACCAACAAGATTTTTGCCAGCAGAGATATTGATTGCAGTTTTCCCGCCAACAGAAGAGTCAACCTGCGCAAGAAGAGTAGTTGGTATTTGGATGAATTGAATTCCCCTAAGGTATGAGCTGGCCACATAACCAGAAATGTCTCCAACAACTCCTCCACCCACTGAAATAATTATATCGGTTCGGTCAAAATTATTTTCGGCTAGAAAATTTAAAATTTTTTGAAAGTTCTGAATGGATTTTGCTTGCTCTCCTTTTGTCAAAACAACTGAAAAAACTTTGCTATAGTTTTTGCTAATAGATTCAACTTTTTTTGTAATATCTAATGGAACTCCATTGTCTGAAATTATGAGAGCTTTGTTATGCTCTTTTAGAATGGGGCCGAGATTTTTTTTTGATATAGCATTTCCTGAAATAATAATTTTATATTTCAAATGTTTTTTTCCAGCAAATATTTCTTTAGCCATAGTTTTTAACAAGTTTAACTATTTCATTTGCAACTTCGGAACCACTTTTATTTTCTGTATCAATAATATGATCTGCAACTTCTTCATATTGTGTTTGCCTATCCTCTTGAAGTTGTTTAAGAATTTTTCTTGGGTCTTGATCTTTTAATAAAGGTCGATCTTTATCCTTAGAAGTTCTTTCAATCTGTGTTTCAAGCGGAGTATGTAAATAAAAAACGGTTCCCCTGGACGCGAGAAGTTCTCTATTGTGTTCCTCAATAATAATGCCGCCGCCTGTTGCAAGTACTATGGAATTTAAAGCAACCAAGTTTTTTAATACCGAGGTTTCTCTTTTTCTAAAACCATCCTCTCCCTCTATATCAAAAATCCAATCTATTGATACACCTGTATTATTTTCAATGGTTGTATCAGTATCGTGAAAATCAAGAAAAAGTTCTCCGGCCACAATTTTTCCAACAGTGGTTTTTCCTGAGCCCATAGGGCCAACAATAAAAATATTCATACTTAGTTTTTAGA
>CESS01079040.1_pt1 | contig 16959 bp, 13 predicted proteins | sample 326931 | NCBI WGS metagenome assembly CESS01 (sample SAMEA2591098, study PRJEB7988) | marine metagenome | biome: marine biome (ENVO:00000447); feature: deep chlorophyll maximum layer (ENVO:xxxxxxxx); material: saline water (ENVO:00002010), including plankton (ENVO:xxxxxxxx) | depth 55 m
CTGAATGTATCACAGGCGGCCATTCCAACAGATAGTCCCTTTGCCTTCAATTGATGGGCCAGCTTGGCGCACGTGGTGGTTTTACCGGTGCCATTAACGCCTACCATCGAGACAACTGTCAGATCGTCTCCCTGATCAAGCAGGGTGTGGTCACCTTTTTGAAGCGCCTTTTCAACTTCGTCTGCAGCAACCTGAATGAAATCGAAATCACCTTTACCTTTGGTCTCATAGGCTTTTTTTGTGGCTGCAATGATTTGAGTTGTCATGGACATGCCAAAGTCAGCAGACAACAAGGCCACCTCTAACTCTTCCGCACTGTCAGCTGTCAAACGGGCCGAACGTGAAACGATCCGCTTGATCTCATGAACCAGTTTGTTTTGAGTCTTACCAAGGCGTTCCTTGAGTTTACTGAAAAATCCCATTGCTTTATTGTGATGTAGTTGATTGCTAGTGACTGGCAGCGGTAGTCGATGGTCGAAAGGAAGCACTCTTACCTAATCTTTTGAAAAAGCACATGGTATCCTCATTAGATAAAACGACCTTGCCCATACGGATCCCGCCGGAAATATGCCCATGGCAATCTGATCCTCCAGTGACGACCAATTTGAATTTATCTGCAAGATAACGATATTTACGGACCAAGCTGGGTTTGTGTGAGGTGTGGTAAACTTCCACACCGTCCAATCCCTGGCTGGCAAGGTCCGTTATTACCTCATTGGAAACTCCAAGGCCAGGGTGCGCTAGAACAGCCAATCCACGATCTGAATGAATGGTCTTAATCATTTCGCTCGCACTTGGATAAGTCGATGGCACCCAACCCGGTTTATCTTTGCAAAGATATTTCCGAAAAGCATTCGACACATTGCTGACAACACCATGTTTTACCATTGCTCTTGCCACATGAGGACGCCCGGGAGATTGGCAGTTGATGGAATCAATAACCTGATCAACATCCCAGTTGATGCCAGCATCCCTTAATCGAATAATGATGTCGCATATCCTTTTTCTTCTTCGAGCCTGAAAAGCTTCTAATTTCTCTGGAATTACGGAAAGGATGTCATCTGGAAAGTAGCCGAGCACATGAATTTCCTGTCCAGCATGCGAGGTGGACAATTCAATCCCAGGAACCCAGCTGATGTTGGCAGATTGACATTGTCGTTTCATATCACCCCACCCGTTTATCGTATCGTGATCTGTTAAAGCCAAGGCTCTCAGCCCTATAGAACCAGCGCGCTCCACGATTTCTTGCGGTTCGAGGGTGCCATCGGAATAAGTGCTATGGAGATGCAAATCGGCAGACATCAGGAAGGATTGCTCTTTTTCAAGGGTGTTCTGGCAGGGCGTAGAATATCTTGACGAATACGGTCCAGTAATCCATTCACAAATTTACCACTTTCCCGGGTTGAAAATCGTTTCGCGATTTCAATGGCTTCGTTGAGACTCACCACCGGAGGTATGTCCTCACGATAATACAATTCGAATATCGCCATTCTTAAGATATTGCGATCAACAACGGCCATCCGCGTCAGATCCCAATTACGAAGATACTTTTGCAATTTGAGATCCAGCTCTTTCTTTTTCTCCAACACTCCACGAATCAAATCTTCAGCAAACACTCGAATCGACGCATCTCGAGTCGTTGTATCGGAAAGTTCTATTTCCCCCCCCCATGTCGCATTACCCTTCTCATAGCCTGATTCGGATAGTCTGTGGGTATGCCAGAACTGATTTAAGTTCACAGCAAGATCCTTTTCCTCTCCAGGATTTAAATCATATTGGAAGAGGAATTGAACAGCTCGCTCGCGTGCTTCACGTCTCAGTCCCATAAGAAAGGCAGAATAGTTTTGATTATCACGTCATTAAGGCCGGGAGCCAGCAGGTGATTTTGTCGCTTGAAAGCGACAAAAGATGATTGCTTTTTACAATGAAGGATCTGCTCCATATCAATAACCGGGTACCGAGGGATCAATTTCCTGCGACCAGGCAGAAATTCCGCCTCTGACACTCTTGAGGTGCTTGAATCCTTGTTCTCTGAGAAAATATAAAGCCTTCATGGAACGAACGCCAGCCTTGCAGTGAATGTAGTAACTTTGATTCGGGTCCAATTCGGTAAACTTTTCGTGCAGGGTGCTGAGAGGCACCAAGGGAACATCCCGAACTTTTGCAATTTGAAATTCATCTAACTCACGTACATCGATAACTTTGATATTCAGTGAGGGATCATCCAATGCCTTCTTCATGTCCTGAACCGTAACTTCATCAGGATTCACACCCGGATCTTCTGGTGCGTCAGGGATCCCACAGAATTGGTCATAATCGATAAGTTCGGTGATCGTTGGATTATCTCCACAAATAGGACAATTGGGATCTCGTCGAAGTTTCAACTCTCTAAACTTCATTTCCAAAGCATTGTAAGTCATCAATCGCCCGATCATTTTATCGCCGGCATCCAATGCCAGTTTAATAATTTCTGTCGATTGCAAGCACCCTATAACGCCAGGCAAGACTCCCAGAACGCCCCCTTCTGCACAGCTGGGAACCATTCCTGGAGGTGGAGGTTCAGGGTAAAGGCACCTGTAGCACGGCCCCCCCAAATGCGGGGCAAAGACGCTTAACTGCCCTTCAAACCGAAAGATACTTCCATAAACGTTGGGTTTCTTGAGTAATACGCACGCGTCATTCGTTAAATAGCGAGTGGGGAAATTGTCAGTGCCGTCCACCACTATGTCGTAATCCTTGATGATATCGAGCGCGTTGTCCCCCGAAAGTCGAGTATCGTGGATATTGACTTCTGTATTTGGATTAATTTCCTCAAGCGATTCTTTAGCAGAAACCGCTTTGGATCTGTCTACATCCTTTGTGCCATGTATGATCTGACGCTGAAGATTTGAAAAATCGACTCGATCAAAATCGACAATACCTATTTTACCAATACCGGCAGCTGCCAGATACATGGCAATGGGCGACCCCAAACCACCCGCGCCAATACATAGCACCGATGAACCCTTTAACTTTTTCTGACCAGCCATCCCTACTTCCGGAAGAATCAGGTGGCGGGAGTAACGTCGTATTTCCTCGTTGTTCAATTGCATATAGCCTTATCGATAAGGGTCAAAGAATACTGGAAATAGAAGACAAATCAAGGATCACCCCGAAAAAACAGTTCATTCTTTGAAGAATCAGACTTCGCTTTGGTCCGATAAACCAGCCAACTGAGCGTGAAAGCATTGGACATCAATCTCATCACATTGGAACAAGGATCCATGTTTTATTGGGCAAAAAAACCCGCAATACTGATAGATCAATTTTAATACTTGTTCACAGACACAAAGGCATCCATCGTTGTGTTAGTTTACCGAACGGCAAAAATGAACCTCCGATCAAGACTCAACGCTGGGAAACAAGCCTTCACTCTTATTGAATTACTCGTCGTCATTGCGATCATTGCGATACTTGCGGGTATGCTTCTTCCAGCCTTGTCCAAAGCAAAATCAAAGGCACAAGGTATTGTCTGCCTGAACAACCACAAACAGCTTTTACTTGGCTGGAAAATCTACACCGACGATTTCGAGGGGAATTTACCGTACGTCAAACATGGTCCTTCAGAATGGGTAGGTGGCTGGCTCGATTTCACACGTGGTAATCGTGACAATTGGGATCCACAATCCAACCTCACTAAAAGTATCCTCTGGCCTTATCTGGGTGGTAGTCAGGGGATCTTCAAATGTCCGGGTGACAAAAGCGTCGTTCAAACCCCTGAGGGAGTGAAGCCACGCATAAGAAGCATGTCCATGCTGAACTGGGTGGGCGGACGTGGAGAAGGCAGAGCCATGGGGTGGTCCGATTCTACAGGTCCTTGGCGCATCTACAGAAAAGACTCGGATTTTGTTGCTCCAGGCCCATCGCAAACAATCGTGTTTCTGGACGAACGCGAGGACAGTATCAACGATGGCATGTTTGTGGTAGACATGGGAGGCTTCCCTGACCGATCAACACAATTTCGCATCGTAGATATACCTGCTTCATACCACAATGGTTCGGGTGGATTTTCTTTTGCCGACGGTCATTCAGAAACAAAAAAATGGACAGATGCCCGCACGGTTGAGTCATTTCAGAAAGGCAAGATAACGCCGTATGATCGCCCTTCCCCGAACAATGTAGATATCGCCTGGATGCAGGAGCGCTCCACAAGGCGGCGGTAGTTAAAATCCCCGATCAGACCTTGTAAAAAGTATCAACGAGCATACAGCGTTCGTCGGATGTTCGCTTCGATATCGTCATGGTTGGGATATCGCCGAGTCATGAATAAACCGTAAATCTGGTTAACCGGATCAACCCAGAAATGAGTGGTATGGTAGCCTCCCCACCCAAAGATACCTGCGGGCGATCCCGTAAGATCTTTCTCTGTATTTTTCAATACATGGAACCCGAAACCAAGAACATGGGAAGATTCTCGGCCGCCAAAGCCAGAAATAGAGCCCAACTGATCTTTTAGCATCAAATTCAACGTCTCCCGTGAAATGATTTGCCGCCCCCTTTGGGTCGAGCCCGCATTCAGCAATAACTGGCAAAACCGACCATAATCCTCAATCGTGCTTACCAATCCTTCCCCTCCAAGAAGGAGTCGACTGCCGGGAAGGTAATACAATTCGTCCTCTTTCGGTGTTCCAATCCTGAACTTACCCCCCTGATCCACGAAAAGCGGCTGAAATTGACGGCGATCATCGGGAGCCAAATGAAATTGAGTCCGGTGCATGTCCAGAGGTTCAAAAATCCTTTCCCTGAAAAAAACATCCAGTGATTGTCCCGCATGTTTCTCAATCGCATGGCCTAAAACGGCCGTACTAAGCCCATACGTATGGCGCTCCCCTGGCTGATGTTCGAGTGGCTTGGAAATGAGTAAATCGATTAAACCCTCTAAATGATCCAACTCCATCACCTCTTTCCAGGTCCCTTCTTGATCGAAGGATCCATCGTACCCAGCAATCCCTGACGTGTGGAGCAAGAGGTCTCTGTAGGTAATGGAGCGGTTGAGCGGAACGAATCCCTTCTTGGTTTTCACTTGAAGCTTATCGAGAGCAGGAATCACTTTTGAGACAGGATCATCCAGTTGAAAGAAACCCTGCTCATGAAGGATCATTGCCGCTAAGCTGGTAACGGGTTTTGTCATCGACCAGATTGGAAACAGAGTATCTTGATCAATGGGTCTGTCCCGTTCGTCCATTGAGTTCTCAACGTGATGATAAAGCACGCTGTCCTTATTGCCGATGCGCAGCACATTGGACATGGTATCACCGTTCTCGATGAATTTCATTTGAAGTGCTTTCAAGGATGCGAAGGGAATCTTCCCCATCCCTTCCCGCTCTTGAAAGTATGCCTTAGCCAGCCTTTTCCCCAACTCCACAATTCCGGGCGTGCTTAAAACAATAGGCCTGTCCTGACCAGGTAAATCAAACACTTTGAGGTGAGTGAGTTGAGGGTCTTCTTGAGCCATTTCAGCCAGCGCTGCAGTAACGTCCACTTTGCCCAGATCCTTGTAATCAATGGGCACTTGTTGAGATACGAACCATTTCAACTCTGGAAGTTCCAAATCAATTCGGCTTTGATTGATGACAGAGGCCAGCCATTCGGGTGCTTTTCTGCGATAGGACCCCATCGACATGTCGTTCTCGCCAAGATGATAAAATATCCCCTGCAGATGAACCTCATGCCCCCTGCTCTCCAGACTTTGAACCGCATCACGGACAAATTTCAAAAAAGACGGATATATATTGCGCGTCTTGGCTTCACTTCCCTCCGGGGTCCAATCAATGATTTGTGAACCACTGTGGGTAAACTTTACAATCGCAAATGGTCCTTCCCCTGCTCCGGCCAAAGTTGAGCCAAAACTAAGTTCAGGCCCAAAGGTATCGTAGTAACCCGCTGGACCGAGCGGTTCCCATTCATCAGTTTTTTTGACACCACCTCCAATACTGTATTTGAAGGCAATATCATGACGGTCCTCAAGGAGGAGGGATTGATCTTTTGTGATATCCTGCACGAAGGCGCGTTCACCCTCCATATTACGGTGACCAGCAAGTATGAATAACTTGATTGACTGCTCTTTTGGATAAGGCCAGACAGGGAGGAGTTTGGCAGTTTCCTGCTCCATGCCGATATCCTCCAGGTAGGCATCGGCATAATTGACCCCGTGCTCCAATTGACCTAGGGTGCCGTAATGATAGTGCAGGCCAACCGGACTTCCGATTTCCACGCCCACATGAGATGTCGGAATGTATGTTGCCAGAGGATCATTGCTGGCAACTTCTTTTTGCCCCAGGCTAATGGCATGCATACGTGGCCTGAGATCCATACCCCAGATTGTTTTGGTACAAAGCTCTCCGATATAGAACTTCAATTTCGGCACACCTAAATCATGGCGAATGCACTTCAGGAAATTGGCAAGGTTTCTACCATAATCAGGCATGAATTCTTTTACGAACATGTCATTTTCCCCCTGATGCCACATGAACCCCTCGATACGATACGGAATTCCTTGATTATCCAAAGCGGAAAGGGAGCCTTTGATGAGGTTCATTAAAACCGGATATAATTTAAAACCAGAGGGTTTATCGGGATTCCAATCTGCACCAAGAGTAGTCCCCCCAGCTGCACATTTGATAATCGCAATTGGTTGTTGAATATTGCGCGTTACTTTACGAGCGAAGCTCAATTCAGGCCCTACAACTCCATTCACAGATTCTAAATCCACCCACCCGCTCGAACGCATCTTGGTTTCCCTCCCTATGCAGTAGGAAAACTTCACATCAGTTTGAGGGGATTCCAAGCCACGAAAGGGAGGGAAACGTTGAATGTCCTTCACCTTGGAATCGGATCCCACCATGTTCGATTGACCGGCAAAAATGAACACGCGCAGAGGAACAGCATCAGCTTTTGCATTGAACTGAAAGAATAAGGAAGAAACAATCAACAATACCGCAGGAAAGTAGAATGCCAATCTAAACAAAAATGTACCCGCTTTTGACGGGAGGTATATTGCGCTGTGACGAATGATCATGCAGAAGTCTATTCTCAAAATTCTCTGTGGCGCAAGCTAACTGCAGAGGAACAAGCAGGATAACATCAAGGGAACCCTCAATATTCTGTTTCCTTTCTGCAAAAACTATCATTTCATACTACTTTGAATATTGGCATAAGACGCCAGTTTACTACTTGCACACAAAGATTTAGGTGCTTTTTATTTTATGGACGATCGAATCAGTGATTTTGTAACTGAAATCAGAAACCGGATTTCACAAGTAGTGGTGGGAAAGGGTGTAGTAGTGGAGCGCTTAATGGTTTCCCTGTTTACTGGCGACCACATTCTTTTGCAGTGAATGCCAGGACTTGCAAATACCTTGCTGGTGAACACCCTTGCCTAAACAATTGAACTCGATTTCAATCCCATTCAATGCACAATCGACCTTCTCCCATCGGATATCGTCGGCTCAGAAATCCTAGATCGGAAAAAAAACGAGTTTCGCGTTCACAAAGGCCCAGTATTCACGAACCTTTTGCTAGCGGAAGAAATCAATCGAGCGGCTCCCAAAGTTCAAAGTGCCTTAATCAAGGCGATGCAGGAACGCCGTGTCACCATTGGAAATGATGCATTCAAATTGCCAAGGCCTTTTCTTGTGATCGCGACACAAAACCCAATCGAACAGAGCGGAACATTCGAACTCCCAGAAGTTCAACTGGATCGTTTGATGCTATGTCACAGATTGAATTATCCGACGGCGGAGGAGGAAGAAAGCGTCCTGACAGGCATCTGGATCTTGGCCTTAAAAAAGATGCCAAAGGTGCCGTTCTCAAGACGGCTTTCAACATGGCGAGCGAAGATGCGGCTGGGTATCAATAAACATTCAATCACCCACATCACAAAATGAACAGACCTACAGGAACTCCTGAACATCCTGGCATTGACAAACATGAAAACAATCCATCCAATACTTAAATTATGAACAAAGCAATCGGTAGGATCATTATGGGCGTCGCGTTAATGGTGACCCCGATAGTTTACCATTTTCTCAAGATGTCTGGCGATGCTGCGAGCAACTTTCAGCAATCTGAAAGTCTGATTTTATTCGGCAGGGAAATTTCCAAAACTCAATACTTCGGGATATTGGGTATCATTTTAGTCGTGGGACTCTTCATCCTGAGTTTCGGAATCAAAGGAACGATGAACCCAAACAACGAGTCGGAATAATCAACTCATCCTCAAACCATTATATCGGAGAGCACCTGACCATGGACGTCTGTTAGACGCATGTCACGGCCACCGAAGCGAAAGGTCAAGTCCTTGTGGTTCATGCCCAACAAATGGAGCATGGTGGCATGTAAATCATAAATCTCCACTCTCTTATCCACTGCCTTGTAACCATATTCGTCCGTCGCACCATAGGACATCCCACCTTTCACACCACCACCTGCCATCCAGATAGTGAAGCCAAACGGATTATGATCACGTCCGTTGCTACCTTGAGAAAAGGGAGTGCGTCCAAATTCCCCGCACCAGATCACAAGCGTTTCATCAAGAAGCCCCCTCCCCTTGAGGTCTTTCAACAAGGCAGCAATAGGTTGATCAACTGCCCTGGCATTATTGTTGTGACCATCCTTTAAATTACCATGCTGATCCCACCGATCACCACCAACCGCTGGACAAGTTAATTCAATGAAACGGACTCCGCGCTCAACCAGTCTTCTAGCAAGAAGACACTCCTGAGCAAAAATCTGGGTTGGCTTGTATTCCGTGTCCAGTCCGTACATACGTCGCGTCAATTCAGATTCACCCTGAATATCCATCAACTCAGGAACAGCAGATTGCATTCGAAAAGCCAGTTCGTAATTAGCAATGGCCGATTCAACGGGCTCCGCGTTCCCGAGTTCTTGAAGAGAAACCTGATCCAACTTTTCAAGCAGCCCCAGTTTCCGCTTCTGTAGTTCAGCGTTGGCTTCCGCGGGATTTATGTTTGCTACAGGCGGATTGGCTGGACGAAAAACCGAACCCTGATAAGCCGATGGAAGAAACCCGCTTGAAAAATTATCCAAACCTCCTGGAGGTGTCAGACCACCGTTCAATACCACATAGCCGGGCAGGTTCTCGTTCACACTTCCCAAACCGTAGGTGACCCAGGCACCAGCACTCGGTCGTCCGCTTAATCCAAGTCCAGTGTGTAGAAAATAATTAGCATTCGTATGCTCGGAAAACTCAGAAATCATGGAACGCACAAAACAAATGTCATCCACACATTCAGCCACGTGAGGGAAAAGCTCACTGACAGGCATACCGCTCTGACCATATTGTTTGAATTTCCATGGAGAACCAAATGTGTTGCCATTGTTGTTGAATTGGGTCGGTTCCATTTTCATGGCAAAAGGCTTACCATGATCTGCGGACAACTTTGGCTTGGGGTCAAACGTATCCATCTGAGAAGGGCCACCATCCATGTAAAGCATGATCACCCGCTTTGCTTTGGGCGCAAAATGAGGTGCTCGAGAAGCCAAAGGATGAATGGATGCCTCTCCGTTGGACTTCGAATCTGCCCCGTCAGCCGTTTTTCCATGCAGCATGGATGTTAGAGCAACGGAGCCAAACCCATTAGCAATACGGCTCAAAGCAGCACGCCGCGAAATGGGTTGTTTACTGTATTTACCGCAAGGAAACATGATATCAGTGGATGTAGATGAACTCTTTCACGTTGAACAAGACATGGCATAGGTCCGCCCATGCGCCCTTTCCTGCCTCCTCAGGGCCATGAACATTTTTCAAATGAGCTTTTTTTTGTTCTTTTAAAAACTGGCGTGCACTGCGTGTTTCTTCCCCGGTCGGCAAACGCCCCAGAGCTGTTTCATACACATGAATAAGCTTAGCCTCATTCGAAATATCCAAGCTTAGCAATTTGGTGGCCCAGGCCTCTGCCTGCTGAATCACAAACGGATCATTCATGAGTACCAATGATTGCGCCGGAACATTGGACTGAGAACGTTTACCGAAAGTCGTGAACGGAATGGGCGTGTCAAATGTTATCAAAAATGGCGAAAGAAAGTTCCGTCTCACCTCCACATAGATGCTTCGGCGATTAGCTCCATCCAGAGGCCCACTTTCACGCGGCCGCCCTCTGCCAGTCATGAAAGATGTCAGATGTATTTTTTCAGAGGGGCCATATGCCTTTGGGTCAAGTTGCCCCGAAACCTTCAACAGGGAGTCCCTGATCGATTCACCCTCAAGCCGCCTGACTCGCATTTTGTGAAGTAAATCGTTTGCCTCGTCTTTAGCGTCCATCTCAGGCGATGATTTGGAATCCATCTGGAATGCACTCGATAGCACGAGCATGCGAAGGAGTTTTTTGGTAGACCATTCACCTTCATTCACGAACCAGACAGCCAGCCAGTCGAGTAGCTCAGGATGTGTGGGTTTTTGGCCCAATACACCAAAATCATCCACCGTCGGCACCAATCCTTTACCGAAAACATGATGCCAGACACGGTTCACGTAAACACGTGCGGTGAGCGGGTTATCCGGGCTTGCAATGTGTTCGGCCAGGGCTAGACGTCCAGACCCTTCGATACTAGGATTCCCTTTATGGCTGAGAGCCTCAATAAAACCTCGGGGAGCCTCTTCACCCAACTTTTTGGGGTTCCCCCTAATAAATACGGATTCATTGACACCATTGCCATCTGTCATTGAAATAGCGACAGGTGCCAGTGGAATGCTATCAGAAGCATGAGCATAGGAATCCATTTTAGAAACAAGAACATCTGATAAATCTTCTTGTGACAGCTCGAGCGATGGACGCTGCAAACTCGGTGGCTGGGCATTCGCTGAACTTAAGACTGTTTCTACTGAAAACCAGGCATTGGGACCATGAGCCCCTCCTCCTGAAAGGTCGGAATGCTGGGTATCTTTCAATTCAATATAAGCTTCATGACCTTCCCACATTCCAAGGTCAAAAGTTATCCATTTGGCTTCTTCATGGTTTAGGTTCTTTTTGAGCCCGCCGTAAATAGGAGCCCTGATCAAATTGAAGTTATCAACCACCACGTTGACCCTCGAATCTTTACCCGAGGCGTATAAATGGAGGTATCGGTGCGATATGTTAAACGTCTGTGATCGCAGGGCCCCCTGTAAAGCCACCGACCATTTTGCAGAGTCAATCGCTTCCCGCGTTGCCAGCACCACCGGAGTTTCACCGGGCCTGCTCACCATTGTTCCCGCTTTTACAAAGGGATCAAAACTCATTGCTTCATCGCTAAACAACCAGTCCTCAAAACCATCGATGGACACGTCCCCGAGGAGTGTGACATCAGCTTTCTGTATCAACCCTTTCAAATCACTTGAAGCTTGGCTCGCGTCAGAAAATTTCGATGCAAATTGGTTCTGCACCTCGTTCTGAAAACCCTCCAGCGTCTTGACGGTGCTCTCAATCCGATCCAAGGGGCGCAGGGTGGACTGCTGATATCGTGAGCTTTTGACTACGCCGTAAATGCTGTAGAAATCCTTCGTTGATATCGCATCGAATTTATGATCGTGACACCGCGCGCATGTCACAGTCAGGGCCTGAAAAGATTTCGTGAGCACATCGATTTGATTATCCAATACATCCAACTGATTCATCCGGACATCCACAGGCGAATGCACCTGCTGCCCTAGCCAGTAAAAGCCTGTACCAAGTATCGATTCATTCTCACCGTTATCCTTCCTGAGGCGAGCTACTTCCAACAAATCTCCAGCGATATGCTCTTTGGCAAATGAATCAAAAGGTATATCTTCATTGAAAGCCCTTATGACGTAATCGCGGTATTTCCATGCATTGGGAATAACGTAATCAAATTCGTGACCCATGGTTTCTGCATACCTCACCAGGTCGAGCCAATGCCTGGCCCATCGCTCTCCGTAATGAACGGACCCCAGCAACTGATCGACTACTTTCTCATATGCTTTTGGATGATCATCTTCAATAAACGCATCTACCTGCTGAGGAGAAGGAGGCAAACCGGTCAAAATCAAATAAATCCTTCTCAGGAGAGTGCGCTTGCCGACAGTCGGAGCTGGAAACATGCCTTCTTGTTCAAGTCGGTGAAGCAGGAATGCGTCAATAGGTTCTTCAACCCAATCCGATTGATCCACTTCAGGCAATGCTTGTTGCACAGGCGCTTTCCACACCCAGTGCCCTGCTTTTCTTTTTTCGATATCAAAATCACTTTTCTGTGATCGGTTTGGGCTTGGTTCGGGTTCATCAGGCCAAGGAAGGCCACGCTTCACCCAGCGTGTGATATTTTTGATCTGATTTTCCGTCAGTCGAGATTCCGGAGGCATTTGCAGGTCCACATTCTGATAGTGAATTGCGATCAACAAGGGACTGTTTTCCGCAATGCTGGAGTCAATCACAGCCCCTGAGTCTCCTCCACGCATGATGGACGCTCTCGAATCTAACAATAAACCACCTTTTAATTTCTTGGATTGATGACTATGACACTCAAAACAGGATTGGACCAGCACCGGGCGAACGTTTCGCTCGAAAAATTCCAAGTCTTCAGAAGAAAAGCTGTCTGCAAAAATTTGTAGCGCTCCAAGGTGCCCTGAACCTCCGAGAAAGATTGGTAAGACCAAAGACAATATAAGCCGTTTGAAACGAACTCTATTAAATGAGTACATCATGATTATTTGGTGACTGCAGATTCTCAAACATTACTCAAACCATACCGTGCAATCAATCGAAATTGAATTCGATCTTCGATACTTTTGATAATCCGTTGCATGACAAGCACACGAACCAATGTCAAATTTAACGGCTGCTGACAAGGCTGAGGTGGGATAGCAAACTGCAGCGCATGTTAACAATTACATCGTTAGATCCATGCGTTTCTCACACATGCACCGCAACACCTTGAGTATGTATATCCATGGAGCTGCCTCAAGTCGATCAAGACCGGGTCAGAGAACCTTTTCACTCAATCCAGTCGCAGCCTGGCTGGGGACCCCCTGTTTTTTTTGAAATGGAATCAGCGATCCCAGAAGCGATCCCAAAGATGAATCGCAGTTTTATGGCTACTTGAGGGAGAATAGAGTCATTTATCTACGAAACCAGCAACTCGGCAATTTGAACAGCATTCAGGGCTGCTCCCTTGAGCAGCTGATCCCCGGCAACCCAAAAACACAAACCGTTATCCAGTGCACAATCGAGACGCAAACGGCCCACTTCACAATGATCTTTACCTGAGGCGATCAACGGCAATGGATAAACATTGTTTTGCGTATCATCCACTACATCCAGACCCGGGGCATCAGACAAGACTCTTATTGCGGCATCAACCGTCACTGATTTTTTGAACTCTGCGCTGATGGCTATTGAATGCGCACGATACACAGGCACGCGCACACATGTCACACTCGCTTTAAAATCGTCATGATGCATGATCTTGCGACCTTCATTTTCCAATTTCATTTCTTCGCGCGTATAACCTGACTCAAGAAAATCATCGACATGCGGTAAAACGTTGAACGCAATCTGATGCGGATAGACTTCTTTCGTCACCTCTTGGTTGTTGGCAATTTGCTTCACCTGATTTTCCAGCTCACTGATCGCCTGAGCTCCCGTACCGGAAACCGCCTGATAACTGGAAGCAAAGACGCGAGTGACACCAAAGGCTTTATGCAGAGGATGCAGGGCCATTAAAGTGATTGCAGTCGTGCAATTAGGATTCGCGATAATACCTTGATGGCTTTTAGCGTCCTCTGGATTAATCTCAGGCACTACCAAAGGAACATTGGGGTCAATACGGAACGCACTTGAATTGTCGACCACGACAGCTCCGGCTTTCACCGCAAAGGGAGCAAACTGCTTCGAAATGCCACCACCGGCACTGAATAAAGCGATATCCACATTTTCGAATGCCGATTCCGTCAATTCTTGAATCGCAATTTCACTACCCCTGTATTTCAGTTTCTTGCCCGCCGAACGTTTCGAGGCAAGAAGAGTCAGTTTGCCAATCGGAAAGGATCGACGCTCCAAGGTTTTGATCATTTCGACACCTACGGCACCCGAAGCGCCTACAATGGCCACGTGAGGATTTTGATTCATATTATCTAATAAAGGCGGCAAGTTTATGACTGAAACCTAATTGCTTGTCAATTCGAGCTTGGAGCCATTGATGACAGAAGTCACTCAAACGAAGCAAAAACGCCCTTGATTGTTCGTTGTGGCATTCTCTGTTGAAACCCGAAAAACGCCCTGTTAAGCATACATATTCAACCTTTGGAAAAAATGAACGCATTCCGTTTGCTTTGCAGCAATACCTTTGGCACGATCGCGCTTCATGTCAGATATTATAGCAAATAGCAGCTCAAGACCTTTACCAAACCGCTCCGAAGACCGATTACCCGATCAGCTTCGTGGCATTCAATTTAAAAATAATATCGCACCTCACGCAACGGGCTCCACGCTCATTGAATGGGGAAACACGCGAGTTGTTTGCGGTGTCACCATCGAAGAAAAAGTCCCTCGCTGGATGAAAGAACAGAAAAAGGAAGGTGGCTGGATCACGGCGGAATACTCCATGCTTCCTTACTCTACCCACAGCCGAAAACAAAGGGACGCTACCAAAGGGCGCATTGATGGCCGATCTCAGGAAATCCAGCGATTGATCGGACGAGCTATTCGTGCAGCTGTCGACCTCAATAAGCTGGGGCCCAGAACTATCTGGGTTGATTGTGATGTCCTTCAAGCCGACGGAGGTACACGCACTGCTTCGATTACTGGTGGCTTCGTCGCATTATCTCTCGCAATTCAGACATTACTCGATAAGAAACTTCTCAAAACAAGCCCTATCGTGAATGGTGTTGCTGCCGTCAGCATGGGGGTTGTAGATGGCGTTCCACTGCTGGATTTGAATTACGAAGAGGATGTCAATGCTGAGGTCGATATGAATCTTGTGATGACTGATAAGGACGAATACATAGAACTTCAGGGCACAGGTGAAAAAGGAACTTTCCACCATGGCGAGCTTACTGAGTTACTGGCGCTTGGCAGCAAGGGAATCAAAGAATTGATCACGCTTCAGGAGAAGGCAATTGCAGCTTCCGTGTGAACAGTGGGTGTCATCATTTACCTGAACCATCTGAATCAACCTACTATGTCTTCAGCAGCAACTAAGGATACCACTGTCTGGCAGATTTCCATTGAAGTCCCGAAATGTCTGGATGAACCTGTCACTGAATTGCTGTCCGCCTTGTTGGAGCAACCTGCCTCTGCTTATTGCCCGCTTGAAAGTGATTCAGCCATTGTTTCTGCGTTTATCACAGAGCGCTCCCAATGGTCCAGAGAGCGCAATCACCAGCTCAAGCGGCAGGTACTGGAGTTTTTTCCGGGTGAAACAAAAAACCAGAATTGGAAGGCCACATGTCGCAAAATCAAAGCCAATGATTGGCAGGAATCCTGGAAACGGCATTTCAAACCTCTAGAGATAGGTAGCCGTCTGCTGATCAAGCCTAGCTGGAACCGTCGAAAGCCCCGGAAAAGCCAATCATTGATCGTTCTGGATCCGGGGCTGAGCTTTGGCACAGGGCAGCACGCTACAACACGATTTTGCCTTGAAGAGATCGAACGCCTACAATCCAAGTTGAACAATCCCTCGCTTCTGGATGTCGGCACAGGTTCAGGCATCCTTGCTATCGCCGCTGCCAAGCTTGGATACATCCCAGTAAAAGCCTTTGATTTTGATCCAGATTCAGTGACCGTTACGCGTGACAATGCCGAAAGCAATGATGTCTCTGACCTTATCCGGGTATCTCGAAGTGACCTGACGAAATTGAAGCCAGAAACAGCCAGTAAATATGACTTGGTCTGTGCCAATCTCATGCATGACCTCCTGAAATCGCACGCGGAAACCATTCTCAACCGGCTCAAACCCGGCGGTTATCTCCTTCTGGCCGGGATCCTGACCGAGCAATTTCCAGCCGTGAAGGAATGTTTTCAACGTTTGGGCTGCAAACAAATCAAAACTCAAATAGAGAAGGAATGGAAATCCGGGAGTTTCCAACTCCCGGCCTGATCCGGTTTGCCAATTTACTTGGTGATCAACTTGACCGCCCCCCAGTATCCAAAGTCGTTCTTCATGTCATAAGCATAATTTTCGAGGCGAACAGGAATTTCTTTTCCAGCAAATGGCGTCAAGTCGATTTCCACCATGTTCCATACGCCTTTTTGACGAGAAACACTCTGTCGTTGAACAAGCTTCAGGTCCGCAAACACACGCAGGACCCACTGACCTTCTGGCGCAGAGGCGACCTTGAAGCGAAGGAAGGTTTTGCCCTGAGCCGGTATATTCACTTTCCTCAGCAATGCTGCTCCACGCTGATGCCAGAAAGGATGCGTAACCAAAACGTTTTTTGCATCTTCCCAATCCGGTTCAATAGTGGGAGCATTGCCCTTTTCTGAGGATTCAACTTGCCAGTCAGGGTTCCAGAGGCTGATGGATTCGTAATCGCGTTGAACACTATCTGGTGCTTCGCCCACGAGTTCACGCCGCAAGGCAGCGGTCAAGGGCCTTTGATCTTCTGGAGGATTCAGGATGAACCAGATCATATCTCTGAAGTCTTTATCTCCCATTTGCTCCAACCCCTCGGGCATCACCGAATTTTCGGTGATTGCGCGTGTTTGAATGTCTGATTTGGAAATGACTTCCTCGCGTGGGCCGGCTGCAAGCAGTTTGACATAACTATCCGTTTCTTCCACTAAACGACCACTCACACTGCGTTCGTCTTTGGTTTCGATGACCGTGTTCTCGTAGCCTGCCCCAATGAGTTGGTTGGGATTGATCACATTGGCCAGAAGGGCATCCAGGGTAGATCGCCCTACCCCTGTCAGATCCGGGCCTACATTTGCTCCCTTCCCATGAAGCTGGTGACAGACCAGACACACC
>CESS01201650.1_pt1 | contig 16723 bp, 10 predicted proteins | sample 326931 | NCBI WGS metagenome assembly CESS01 (sample SAMEA2591098, study PRJEB7988) | marine metagenome | biome: marine biome (ENVO:00000447); feature: deep chlorophyll maximum layer (ENVO:xxxxxxxx); material: saline water (ENVO:00002010), including plankton (ENVO:xxxxxxxx) | depth 55 m
CGCAATAAAATATTGTCACTGTATCCATGAGCAATCCGCCCCAAGGTCCCCATACTACAGGGAATGACCACCATGACATCAGAAGGGTTAGAGCCACTTGCAAATGGGGCATTCATGGATTTTATCTGATGCTGCTTTACAGCCGTAGAAACCTGTAACCCACCTTTCAATTCCTGCCCAATCACCTGATGAGCGTAGCTGCTCATTACGAGATGAATGTCATGTACGGAAGGATCAAGATTGTCCAGAAGACGTTGAGCATAGATCGCACCACTGGCTCCCGTGATTGCTACTGTAATTCGCATCGACACCTTTCACACTTTGTTTGAACTTCCATGATCCTAATTTGTCCTCGATTGATTCTTTAAGCAAGAGATTGATCCAGCAGCAAGGGTTGTTTTGGCAGAAAGCTTCTTGCCGGTGGTCATGCAAATTCGTAATCTATGATCATGGCTAAGGTATTGTTGGTTGATGATGAGGTAACCATGGTTCAATTGGTCGCAGACTCATTACGCAGTTGGGGACATGAAGTGCATCCTTACTCCAATGGTCCTGCTGCTCTGGAGGCTCTGGAAGAAATTCAGCCAGAAGTAATTATCACAGATCTCTATCTTGATAAAACAAGGGCATTCGGTCTGGACCTGCTCAAACATACCAAAAAAGTTCTCCCTTCAGCGGTAGTCATTGTTGTGACTGGATTTGGTTCCATTGAAACTGCTGTTGAAGCCATGAAACACGGCTCTTTTGATTATCTGGAAAAACCATTCAAACTTGATGAACTCAAGCTGAGCTTGGACCGCGCTCTCTCCTACAATGAGGCAGTTTCAGAAAATGCATACTTGCGGAAGCAGTTGAAGAGGAAATATCAGTTTAATCAAATCACTGGTTCATCCGCTAAAATGCAGGAAGTCTTCAAGATGATCGAACGTGTTGCAGACACCGACAGCACCGTGCTCATCCTGGGCCAAAGCGGTACAGGCAAGGAACTTGTTGCTAAGGCGCTCCATTTCAACAGTAAGCGTAAAACAAATCCCTTTATCCCGATCAATTGCAGCGCACTCCCTGAAAACCTTCTGGAGTCTGAATTATTTGGCCACCGCAAGGGCGCGTTCACTGGTGCTTTTAGCGATAAAAAAGGTCTATTTGAAGAAGCCGATGGGGGGACAATTTTTCTGGATGAAATCGGGACCATGCCCCCTACTCTGCAGAGCCGTCTGCTGCGTGTACTACAAGAAAAGGAAGTTCGCAGAGTAGGTGATAACACTCCAGTTCAGGTCAACGTTCGAGTTTTATCAGCAACCAATGAGAAATTGGAAGATCGCATCAAGCAAGGTGAGTTTCGTGAAGATTTATATTATCGACTCAACGTCATTCCCATTCACCTTCCCCCTCTCAAGGAACGTCGTGATGATATCCCATTGCTTGTCGCCCATTTCCTGAAAGACAAAATACACTCGCGAACAGGTAAATCTTTTCAGGTCAGCAAGGTGTGCATGGAGGCTATGTCGCTTCATTCCTGGCCGGGTAATGTCAGAGAACTTCAGAATGTCGTGGAACGAGCATGTGCTTTGAGTGAGTCTCATGTGATCAGGAGGCAGGACATGCCAGCCATGATTGCTGACCTTGTCAATCAGGACGACGAAGGAATCGAAACTGGCTTCATCGAAAAGGCAGCCGAAAAAGAGGTCGAGGAAAAACTGTTCCAATTGGAGCAAGCGCCGGACGTCGGTATCCATGCTTCGAGTCCCGATCAAGTTACCAGCGCAAATGCAGGCTCCCTGAAGCCGCTCAAACATTTCCTGCGTGAACAGGAAGTTGCGTATATCAATCGAGTCATGACACATTATGGAGGGGACAAAGAAGAAGCGGCAACATTACTTGAAGTGTCTCTTGCGACATTGTATCGCAAGCTTTCGGAAGAAGAAAGCTGACTTTCTTTTCATCATTCAAGCGGGTTTACCCTTGGGATTCCAATAGATCATGATCCCGACAGACATCGGTTCAAAACTAGACTCACAATTGGCCTTGAATAAGGTCACTATTCCGGATCTATGGCAGCAGGATGCTGTCAATGCCTTGCGCCAAGGCAAGGATGTCGTGGTCCATGCTCCAACCGGTGCAGGTAAAACGCTTATTTTTGAGCTCTGGTCAAATCAAGGAAAACTCAAGAAATCACAGGCCATCTATACCGTTCCAACAAGAGCCTTGGCAAATGACAAATTGGCGGAATGGAGATCACGCGACTGGAATGTCGGCATCGCAACAGGTGATCTGGCTGAGAACCTTGACGCCCCCATTTTAGTTGCAACCCTGGAAACCCAAAAAAGCCGATTAATCCAAGGTGACGGCCCCAAGTTGCTGATTGTAGATGAATACCAGATGATTGGAGATCAGGATCGCGGCCTGAATTACGAATTAGCCTTGGCTCTGGCGCCATCAAATACGCAATTATTGCTCCTGAGCGGCAGTGTCGCCAACCCTCAACATGTCGTAAAATGGCTCTCGGGGCTGGGCAGGAATGTCGAGCTAGTTCAGCACCACCACCGCCCCGTTCCTCTGGAGGAAATAGCTCCCATCCATCTTCCTCATCAATTACCTCGAGAAATGAGAAGTTACTGGGCCAAATTTACAGCCAAAAGTTTAGCTGAGGGATTGGGCCCCATACTGCTATTTGCCCCCAGAAGACGCGCAGCTGAAAAACTGGCACAGGAACTCAGCATGCAGCTCCCCAATCCAAATCCGCTCAAACTCAACGAGGACCAGAAGCATGTGGTTGGAGACAGGATGGCAAAAATGCTTTCATGCCGTATCGCATACCATCACAGTGGATTGAGCTACGCCGCTCGAGCAGGAGTCATTGAACCCTTGGCCAAAGCCGGGCAGCTACGCATTGTCGTAGCCACCATGGGACTTGCTGCTGGTATTAACTTTTCCTTGCGCAGTGTTTGCCTGGTAGGCGATTCCTATCGTCGGGACTATCAGGAATTCCCGATTAACCCTGATGAATTACTTCAAATGTTTGGACGCGCAGGTCGACGCGGTATTGATGAAATCGGTTATGTACTTGTAGGTGGGAATTCTGTTCGCCTCAGAGATGGACATCCGGCAAGACTATCAAGAAGCGGCATGGTGGATTGGAATGCCCTTTTGGCGATCATGCACACTGCATCACTGAACGGTAAAAACCCCTACTCTGAGGCGGTTCGTGTGCAGGAAAGGCTATTCACTACAAAACCTATTTTTCTTGGGGTCGAAAACGCCATGAAAAACCCCCACACTCCGTGCAAACTGGGAACCGATGCCGAGCGCGCAAGGTATGTTAAGAAGAAAGTCCGCCAAATTCTCAATAGTGAGGGCGAATGGGATTACGATCCAGTCGTTCAGGAAGTCCCCATGGAGCGCGTCAGTGTTCCGGTGTATCAAAATCGTGATGGTGAGACTTTGTATTGGTGGAAACTCAAAGATACACCCAAGGATATGACAGATTGGTCCATATCCCACCTCCAACCTGCTTTAAGCGTTCCCGATATCGTATCCAAACTTGGAGATGGACGCCTCTGTGTACTCGATGATTGTGGCAAATATAAAATCTACGGCAAAGTCCTGTCAGCCGCCGATCGTTTGCATAATGGCAAAATTATTTTGTCTAAATGGGTACGCCGCATGACTCAATGGCGAGGCCGGCAGGTTTCTGATGGTATTTGGCAGAAACGCATTCAGCCGTTAATTCGAAAGAGAATGGATCAAAAGGGAGCCCAAGTAGTGAAGTTTATTGAGAAAAAGAACTCGATAGATGTATTGCTTAACCACGGCAAGCAAACTCTGAACGTCCCCACGGACCGCCATGGTATCGCTCTCTGGGGAGCAGCCGTTCGTAAAGTTGCTCCTTCCTCATGTCAAACTTGCAATATAGTTGACACCTGTAAAACCTTGTCGATAAAAACCGGCACTGCCATGTTATGGAGACGCCTAAAGCTGATTGATGCCGACGGCATCCCGACCCGTCGTGGCAGGGTGGTGAGTTTTTATTCCCATGGTGATGGACTGGCAGTCGCCGCCGCTTTGGAAGATGAAAGCTATCCTTTGAATGATTTGATATATGACATGGCCAATCTTCACGCCGGCCATCGTTTCAGCCGAGACGAAAATCGCTGGAGCGGGAGAATGGCCATGAGATGCCATGATGCTTATGGTTTTCAAAATATTGCAGGCTATCTCGAAAATGGAATCCCCACTCAATATGGCTTTGGCGCTGAGTTCATCGTAATGGATGTGCACTCCAACGGGCTCAACAAATACAAATGGGTTACTGATTTTCTGGGAGCAGGAGATATTGACCGCATCATCATAGAATGGCGCAGTCTCCTGCGCCAGACCCTTCACTCACCGGCACTGGAATGGGAGCGCTGGATTCATTTCAAGGAATTGGCACGCAAGATCCTGGATGAAACTGAATCTCCGACCCTTAAAGACCTACCGCCATTGGAGTATGAACAGAAACAAAGAGTGAATCATGCATTACGCATGCGATAACTCATGATGCGATTTAAGATCACTGCTTGTCCTCAGGGCTGTCCTGAGCTCACTTGAAAGAACAGGTTTGTGTGATCATTGAACCATTCATTCAGAATAAAAGTTTCAACGTTTCGCTCCAAGGTATCCGCCTTCCAGGTTTGCCACTCATTGAGATCTTCCGCAAACTCTATAAGGTATGACTGTCCCGGATGGCCTTCCAGCTTTAATCCTATCGACATTTGGTCATTTATCCTCGCAGAGAACATGGAGATATTCAGGGCCGTTCCGTCAGGCGGCGGCATCACAGTCGAATCCAGTAAGATGAATCTTGCCTGATTTGGATAAGCAATTTGATAGGAATCATGAGGCATCAGGGAAAGAACCATGGTTTCATCTGGTTCTTCCAATTCATCTTCAATTGGAGCCAAATTCAAGATACCTGTTGTTGCCTCCTTCTGGATGAGGACTGGACCTTGACCTTGCAATATAAATAAGTCCTGATTCAAGGTAACATTTCCTTGGAGAGTAAAATTCACCCATAACTCTCTCTCCTCGTAACCCAGTCGGTGGATCCTCAAATGCTCACTGGGCAGTAGGCTTTCCGGTCCGGCCGCGAGGGCTGTAGTGATCATGTCGATTCCATTAAAAAACTCAGACAGATCGCGGCTTGATTTATCAAATTGCCAGAAAACATAAGGTTTCTCAGATCCAACAATGACATCCTCCCATTCAGTGGAAATCGTGAGATGGTTGATTAGAATGCGTCCCATCCCGCTTGATCGACTCGCAGGTTGCCGAAAGGAAAAACCATTGATATTGGATGAAGTGGTTTCATCCTGGGCCACAATGTGCGCTGTCTGAAAACTATCAGGATCTATCCACAATCGAGTAAGGCTTTGTCCAGGTGTGAAACCCAGGATCAGCCTCAAGCTCACGGGGGCAACAAAGACCTGGGGAAACCAAATATCGCCAGTCGATTGCCCATTGGATATGCCGAATTCAAATGTTCCTTCTGCTGGATTAACAGCCCTTGAAAACAGGCGCCCTTTGAAGGTTGATGAAGTATTTCCCCGAAAGTGCGCCCAATAATTACCTTCACCTTGAGGAGCTTTGGCCACAAATAAATCCATTCCTACAAACACTTCATATGCAGTATTTGATATTGTCTCAACGGATCCAGAGACTGGAATATCAATCATGATATCCTCACTTTGGGTTTCATTTAAATCTAGTTGACCTTCAAATACATTCAATTCATCACTACTTCCACTTGTGTGTTTCCATTTACCAGAGGATACATTGGTCACTGGCCCTGATTGATAATCGAAGGACTCCGACAGGAGCATACCCTCAAAATCATCATTCAAAATTTCGACACTGATCTGATTGTTTTTGATCTGATATCGTTCCGATGGATGCAGTCGAAGTTGAAACCATTCTGGCATTTCTGGAACCGAATCATCCAGCAACGCGAGCTTGTGCGTTAAATGCTCTTGCCCTGAGGAAAACGACACTGAAAAAGGAAACGACGCATCAAAATCGACTCCTTTTTCAGTATGGCCTTCAAGCATCCAATCTACCTGCAAGGGAAGTGATAGATCACCCGTTCGATACAAGTTAATCTCAATGAAACCATCCACTCCTTCCGTCACTGTCACCGTGGGTGTTGATATTTCGACAGTCGTGAGATCATCATCCAGAATTTCCCAAATCAAGGGATTGAGTCCCAACATTCTTACCTTATCGGATACTTGAACAGTCATTTCAATCGTTTCTGTTCCCTCCTTCAAAGCATCATTTACAAGCTTGCATTGAATTTCTGCAAAGGCCTGATCAGGTAAAAAGGAAATAAGTTCAGGCGCACCCCGGTAATCAAGCCCAAACTCTGCTGTTCCTCCCCAAATCAATTCCAGGTCAAGCACACCATCAAGTGGCCCTCTTCTTTCCATTCGAACAATTAAGGAGGGTTCTCCCCTTTCGGGGAGAACCTTGTCGTTGCTGTGCATTCTCAAGGTTGGTTCCTGAATCTCAGCACTTGCCGATAAGTCGCTGAATTCAGTCGAGATCTTGAGGTGATCTATTTGAATTGTTCCAATGCCGGAAGACTGACGAATGGCAAACTGATTGATTGACTTTACTGAGACGGAATCCGTTGCTACTGCAGTAAGGTCGGATTCCTGATCAGGATCAATTCCCAGGCGAGTAACAGCCACGGATGGTTCATAACTCATCACAATACGATAGGATTTGCCTGCCTCCAGAGCGGTCGGAAAAGCGACAGAGTCGACGAACTTCGACGCTCCATTACTGACACCTAGTTGATATCCTCCATCATCCGAGGCAGCTATGAACAAGCGCCCGCGAAAAGTGGAGGAACCACCGCTTCTGAAATGTGCAAAATATCCGCCACCTGCTGTAGGTAGATCGACAACTTGCAAGGTGAAACTGACAAACAGGGTCTCAGAGCTGGATTCATCATAGTCCGATTCACCAATAGCAACAGCGACATCCTCGGAGGCAGAAGATCTGATTATCAGAGAACCTTCCTCGGTAACCAAATCACCTTCCTCTCCGCTACGATGTTGCCATGCCCCATTCGAAGCCCCAACAAGGGACCCGTCAGCAAGATCGAAATCCTGGTCGACAAGTGTGGCAGCATTTGCCACGCCCTCGAGCCCATGGACAGCCATTGCACAACTGAGCCCCAGCCATAGAAAACTCGGGAACCTATTATTTAATATTTTCATGATTGTATTTTATTTGAACATTAACGGAACAAGACAATCTTGAACCTGATACAATCATCTAAATACCTTTTAGTTACGCAATATCTAACAGCTCGTAAAAAGGGACATAGAATGCTAATACACGCCATTTAATTACACTATTTAGCTTTTCCATGAAAAAAAGCCATATTCAGGCAGCAATGCGTGCAGCATGGAAGGAAGTAATTCGAGAAGAAAGTTTTGATGTAATTCAGCGAGCGGAGCGGTTTGTATCGGGTGCTGTCGCAAGATCATCCAGCGCCTTGTATTTAGCTAGAAATGCTTCGCGTTCCTGCTCCAAGTTAGCCAGACGGCGGAGACCATTGTTTATGACCTGAGATTCACGCAAGATCAGTTGCCCACGTTGTTTAGGTGAAAAACCAACGCGTCCCAACTGATCTTTAAATTCACGAATAAAAGCCATGTATTTATCAACCAGAGGAATGACTTCAAGCAAGGATTGAGCTTTGAGCATTTGAAGTTGCCGAGTGATGTGATCTAAGGTGGAGATACGTTCTTCTCCTTTCCAATAAGCTAGGATATCTTGAAATGTAAACTGGCGCCAAGTGGGAAGACTTTCTTTATCAAGAGCAACTTTTGCTTGCGGATTCAGAATGGCACCCAGTTCAGAAAGGCTCTTGGCCATATCCCAGCGGCGCTGATCGTTGAACTGAGTCACGGATGCAGTGATAACTGCCCACCATTTCTCAAGCTCCAGCATGTTGGGAAATGAATCAGAGTAGGCCTGATGGAAAGCTGTTTGTGCATTGAAGTATTGAGGTAATAATTCAACGAATCGATGCATGGAATCAACTCCCTGAGGAGTTTGCAATAGCTCCGCAAACATTAAGTGGGCGCTGTGCCGAAAATTGGAGCCTGAAGCAAGTTCTGGGCTTGCTTGAAAAACTTGCTCTGCCGTCAGCGGATCATTTTCCCTCAGAAATTTCTTGGCGAGAAAGGTTGGATTACGCTTGTAGAACCAAGGCACAGGTTTGCCCGATCTGCCATTTAAATCCCCCACCTCGATCATGTCATCCACTGTCAATGAATGGTCTATCAGTGATGAATGGACGACATATTGGCGCAAACCCTCAACGAGCCAGACAGGAGGATCGCACATGTGTTCAGGAGACGGCCGATTGACCATTTCCATTAAGATGACATGTATAAGATTGCGAATCCATATGTCTTCACTGATCTTGGTTTTTAGCAGTACCCGGTATCCCCACCCGCTGGAGTAGCGCGTCGGAAAGGTCACGAATGACTGGGTTTTGCGTGACCCGGTACTGATTGTGATCCGAATCTTATTGCGCCAGGTGTCCTGTACCCCCAGAGCTTCCATGATTCCATCCTTAATCCTTTCTGCAGTCAAACTGATCAAGTCGGGTGTCAGCGCGATGAATCCTTGTCTGCGCTCGAGCGTGCTGAGATAAGGTGTGGATAGAGGATCGTTTGCCCAACTGATGACAAACTGTCCACTTTTGCTCTGCAGTGTTTTCCCGTGACTTGTCGCCAGAAATATAGTCAACCCGATTCCCGCGAGGAGACGGGTTATCAAATTGCGATTCATGTTATTCAGGTGAAACAGCATGCCTTGAACCGACACGAATGATTCCAATGGTGCGACCGGATTGGATTAAGAACTTTTCTTGGTCGCTTTTTTGGATTTCTTGGTGGATGAGGACTTCGATTCCTTGGCAGGTGATGGCTTATCGCTCTTGGCTCCTGCCTTGTAGTTCTCACTGCGGTAGTCGGTGATATAGAACCCACTCCCCTTAAAGATAAGTCCCGCACCCGCCCCAATCGCTCTCTGAACCTTGCCTTTTCCCCATCGTTTTTTCTGACAGGCCTCTTTCGGGCAAGTGGTCAAAGCATCGTCTTTCATCGACTGGAACTGCTCAAATTCCAGCCCGCATTTTTCACATTGATATTCGTATGTTGGCATAGTTTAAATGTTCGATCCAAGCAGCCATCCCTCCCCTTAATCAAGCTCCAGGGAGACTGGCAGAGTTTTCACATAACAAGCAAAAAACGGATATGCAGGAAAACTTCAAGTAAATTTCAGCTTCATTTTTCTTTGCATTTGAACGGCTGACAAGTAGGGATGGAAGCTTTCATGGCAAACGAGACATCCAAATTGAAAAAGAAGTTTTACAAAAGGTCCACTTTTGTAACACATCTACCTTTCGCCTATGTATTTAGCCCTTCTCACGGATGGGCTTGGGAGATGGAACCCAATCGATGGCGGGTAGGTTTAACCAAATTTGCAACCCGCATGCTTGGCGAAATGGTTGACTTGGGTTTTGAAACCACCAAGGGAGACTCCGTGACACATGGTCAGATCATTGGGTGGATGGAAGGATTCAAGGCAATATCGGATCTGTATTCGCTGATTGATGGAGATTTTCAGTGCATCAATCCGGCACTTGAAAAGGACATCACTAAAATATCAAAAGATCCATATGAAACTGGCTGGCTTTATGAGGCAGCCGGAACAATCGACGATCGATGTTTGAAGGTTGACCAATACACACATTTACTCGACACAACGATTGACAAGATACTGGAGCAGCAACAGCAGGAAGAGGGCTAATGATGCAAAACAGGGGCTTCGAAGCTGGTGGAAATTGCCATTTCAAATGGCGATCTGCACTTGTAAAAAACCTAGAATCCCGCATGATGTAAACATGAAGCACCAAAATACTACTGGGCAATCGGGTTTGGGGCTTTTTGCCCTTTGCCTGTTGTTTGGGGTTTGGATGGTTCAAGGCCAGTCCTGCGAAGAGGGTAAATCCTCACCTTCTCCAGAGAATGTATCAGAACCACTCCGGACAGGAGCAACATACACTCTTCAACCTTCCGCGATCAGGATTCCAGCAGGGGGCATCTGGCAGCAACTCAACGTAAGTAAAGTCTCAACCGAAGGATTCCATACGGATCTATCGGATCACGTTAAGTTCGTAAGCAGAAACAAGGAACTATTCTACCAAAAGGAAGATCACTGGATTGCTGCCAAAGAAGGAATAACAGTTATTGAAGTCATCGGTTCCTCAAATGATCTCATCGGACAAATCCAAGTCAACATCCTTCCTGCCCCAAGCGATCTCACCCCCAACTTCATCGATCATATTCAACCTATCTTGACCAAATCTGGATGCAATAATGGAGCTTGCCATGCAAAACCAGGGGGACGGAATGGATTTGAACTTTCTGTTTTCGGGTTTGATCCTGATTCCGACTATCAGGAAATCGTTTATGAAGGTAGAGGAAGGAGGGTGTTTCCCGCCAGCGCCGAACAAAGCCTCCTGCTGATGAAACCCACCCTCAAAACCCCGCACGAGGGTGGCAAGCAGCTTGAAGAGGATTCTGCCTTCTACCAAACGCTGGTAAAATGGATACATCAAGGTATGCCCTTTATCCAGGAAGGAGCTCCCAAACTTACATCCATCGAAATCAATCCCAGCGGCGGTCGGCTTTTGAAAAATACAGCATTCCAGCTTCAGGTGATCGCACATTATGACAATGAAAGCATGCGTGACATAACCCACCTTGCCGAATATCAAAGTACCGATAAAGATCTATTGGAAGTAAGTCATGACGGCCAAACCCAATCCCTCGATCGTGATGGGCAGGCAGTCGTTATTGCTCGCTTTTCAGGTTTGATCGCAGAAAGTCGCTGGATTATTCCACGAATCAACTCTACCAAAGAGCTCACCAAAGAGTTATTTGCGAACTTAACCACTGAAAATTTTATAGATACACATGCGAATACCTATCTTGAAAAGCTTGGCTACCTCCCTTCTGAGCTATGTACAGATAGCGAATTTGTCCGACGATCTGCACTGGATGCAACAGGTTGTCTTCCAACGGTGGAGGAAACCAGAGAATTTCTGAGTGATCCAAGTCCCGATAAACGTAAACGCTGGATCAAGGATTTGTTAAGTCATCGATGGATAGGAGATTATTGGGCAAACAAATGGACAGATTTACTCAGGCCCAATCCTGACCGAGCAGGGATCAAGAGCGTGTTCATGTTTGATCAATGGGTAAGGGACTGTTTTAGAAAAAACATGCCATATGACGATTTCGTTCGCTCCATCTTGACGCTTGAAGGAAACAATCATCAGGCGGGCCCAGCCGCCATCTATCGTGACAAGCGCAGCCCAGGAGACCGGACTGTCTTGTTCAGTCAGGTATTTCTGGGAGTTCGACTGGAATGTGCCAAGTGCCATCACCATCCATTTGAGAAGTGGGGGCAGGAAGATTTCTATCAAACCGCCGCATTTTTTGGATCGGTCGCCCAGAAAGGAGCTGGTGTTTCTCCTCCGATATCCGCAGGTACGGAGACCTTTTTTTTCCGCAAAGGGGGTGAAGTCAAACATCCCAGAACAGAGGAAGTCATGCAACCAGCGCCTCCGGGGGGGCAATTGAATAATTACCCAGACACCTCTGACCCCAGAACTGCGTGGATGGATTGGATGCTGCACCCTGACAACCCTTACTTTGCGCAAGCAGTGGTCAATCGAGTCTGGAGTGCGTTTTTTGGCCGCGGTTTTGTGGATCCCGTGGATGATTTCAGGACCAGTAATCCACCGGTCCATGCACCTCTGCTGGAGGCTCTTGCTCAAGATTTCGCCAAAAACGGCTATAACCTTCGCCAGCTCATGAAACGAATCATGGAGTCGAGACTTTATCAGTTGAGTTCATTGCCCAATGAGTCCAACGTAACAGACAATCAATATTTTTCACGATATTACAGGAAACGACTACCAGCTGAAGTTTTATTGGATGCCGTCACCGACATCACCGCAGTTGGCGATTATCTAGAAGGTTTACCTCAAGATGCTCGAGCTATTGAAACATGGAACTTCAAGATCAACTCTGAGTTTATGGATGCCTTTGATCGGCCAAATTCCAGCTCTGATCCTCCATGCGTACGAATCAATCAGCCCAGTGTGGTGCAATCGCTTCACATGATGCACTCGGAAAATTTGCAATCCAAATTGGCCTCTGAAAAAGGTTGGATTGAGACTCTCATCAACAGTGGGCTCAGTAATGATGCAACTGTCGAAGAGGTTTATTTGAAACTCTTCTGCCGACTTCCTTCCGATGGCGAAAGGAGTATAGCTGTTTCCTCCCTTTTAGGAGGAGATGCACGTGCAGGGCTGGAAGATCTGGTATGGGCACTGCTTAATTCAGCAGAATTTGTATTCAACCACTAAAAAAAGAAGCAAACATGAGCCGAACCACAATCAATTGTGAAGGAATAACACGCCGAGATTTCCTACAGATAGGCCTTGGCGGAACCATGGGCCTGGGATTATGTGATCTTCTGCGCCTGCAGGCAAACACTCAAGGTAAGAGCCAAAAAGGCTCGAACACTAAATGTATTCTTGTTTGGCTGGATGGAGGTCCTTCCCATTACGAGACATTTGACCCAAAGCCGGATGCTCCATCAGACATCCGAGGTGAATTCAAATCCATCCCAACTTCTGTTCCCGGAATACATTTCAGTGAAGTCGTTCCCAACTTGGCCAAGGTCATGGACAAGTCCACTATCATACGTTCCATATGCCACAAGGATCCGAATCATGGTGGCGGAAATCATTACATGATGACAGGCGCTCCCACTCCGGTACCAGTGGCTTGCGGAGCGTTTGTGACCTTCCATCCGAGCTATGGGTCCATGGTTTCATACGAGCGAGGCATTCGTCGCGGCTTACCTGCTTACATGAGTTTGCCGAGGATGTCACGATCAGGGGGGCCAAACTTCCTTGGAGGACAACATGCTCCTTTCGTTATTGGAGGGGATCCTAATGGAGAAAGCTTTCGCGTCAGGGATGTCGTACTGCCAAAATCGATCAGCGAAAGCCGTGCCAAAAACCGCCGTGAATTACGTGAGCAACTTGATCGCTTGAAGCGCATTCAAGATCCACTCGCAGCAGATCCTGCCATTACATTCGATCAATTTTATGAACAGGGAGTGGATTTAGTCACTTCACCGCAAGCCCAATCAGCTTTTGATATTCATCAGGAATCTGACACCATTCGCGATCAATATGGTCGAAATGATTTGGGCCAGCGTCTTTTGATGGCGCGGAGATTAACAGAGGTTGGGGTCTCATTCGTGACGGTTTATTATGGAGGGTGGGACAACCACACTAACTTGTTCAGCCGATTCAAAGGATCATTCATGTCCAAACTCGACCAGGGCCTGGCGTCATTGATCAAGGATCTTCACGATCGAGGTTCTGCTGAAAACACGATGGTCATCTGCCTGGGTGAATTTGGAAGGACACCTAAAATCAATAAGGATGCCGGCCGAGATCATTGGCCGCATGCGATGTCAGTATTAATGTCAGGGGCCGGTATACCCGGCGGTCAGATTGTAGGCGCAACCGATGCCAGAGGTTTTTATGCTTCGGACAACGTTTACTCCCCCGAGGATTTCGCCTCCTCCCTGTATACCAAGATGGGGATTGATCCAACCCAAACGCTTTACCAATCAACCGGAAGACCCATACGACTGGTCAACGGTGGATCCCCCATCAAAGAGTTGTTTACTTAAGCCGCTAATTATCGGTTCAGAAAAAAACCATCACTTGAATTCTTGCGGGACTTATAGCGTTGAAGAAAAGAAGAACCCTTTACCGAGTGATTGGAATTTTTAGACTTGATATTGCGCATGATCTTGCGCTGTTGTTTGCGATGATCAGCAAGGACTTTTTTCTGGTTTTTTTCAATTGCTTTCTGTGAATCACGCATTGCTTTTGCAAGCTCTTCCTGACGTTTCTTCTCATCGCGCAGTTGCTTTTTGCTCTCCTTTTCAAGGACCTTTTCAGCAGTCTTGCGTTCCTTTTCAACGTCCTTCAAATTGCGCCCTGCAGGGGCGTCAGACTCTACGGATTGAGTCGTTGTAACTTTATCGCGTTTCTTCCAGAACTTCCACCACTGTGCTTCAACATCTATTGGAGAAAAGCAGAAAAGGAAAAGTATGAAAGGAACCACGAAGTTGAACCTTGAAAAGAAAAAAGGTAAATGTTTGCACATAACGATCAAAGGAAATTGGTGGGCCCAGAGGGACTTGAACCCCCGACCCAGCGATTATGAGTCGCTTGCTCTAACCAACTGAGCTATGGGCCCGACCTGTAAATTATAAATAAACTTCAAAATTGACGAAGCTTCAGAAGCACCATGATCTTACCATACCTGATTTTTACTTCTCAAATAAGCAGTTTCAATAGAGGCAATATCCCACTGAAAAAGCGCGTTGGACTCAAATGGGAGGAACCGATCGATGCAACTCGGCAATCATATTCATGTCTCAATGCGCTGCAAGCATTAATCCAAGACTATGGTTTCAATTTTTCGATATCACCTACGTCTTCCCCTACCTGTTTTCAGCCAAGGAGACCGGAAAAACCAAGCTAACGTTGAAGGAGTAGAAATGGTTTTTTGCACTCATTGATTCAGAATGCAGAACTTTATGCACCCATGTTGCGGAAGCACTTCAAATGCAGCTTACCCACCTGAAAGACACGGTTTAGCATGCATGGATTAGCCGAGAGATCGTGCAATTATGATCCATTTGAGGAGGTTCTAATCAGCCATGCCCTCCAATCTTGATATGCTTGTATTTCAAGCGCCCACCCTAAAGAAAACATAGTCAGCCATCTAACATTCAAATTCCAATTCCATTCTACAGGTTTTATGGGATAGGACATTGGGGGTTCCCATCAGATCTTCCCCTCTATTTCTATTGCTTTTTCCTTGCTAACTAAAACCGATGTTGATCCTCTCTATTGTCAATTCATATGGAAACACCCCACTTAGTCCAACAAGATTGTGATAGCCTTAGTTCAAGGTCGATAACATTCCACTCGCTGCGCATCCTATCTTATGCATGGTATCTTGCGACGATGATATACGGCATTGGGGAGCAAGCTGCCCTGGCGGAAAACAATTCATGGAATGCATGGCTGGGGGATCACGCGGATTCGGTCTGGAGCAAACATGAAAGATCAATGGATTTAAATAAGGAACCACTCAAGCTCGCGTGGAAAAGTAAACTTGGAAGCGGCTACAGTGGCCCTTCAATGGATTCCAATTCGGCTGTTGTAATGGATTTTACGCCTGCTCCAGGTGAAACCGCGCCGGCAAACGTGTTTAATCGTGGTAAGATTATTGGAAAAGAGGCTATTCGATGCTTCGACCTGCAGACAGGCGCCTTGAAGTGGAGTTACAGCTACGACGAAACCTATGCGATCAGTTATCCGGCAGGCCCTCGCACAACCCCCCTTTTGACTAACGATAAAGTCATCTCACTGGGGGCAGAGGGCAGACTCAGTGTGGTAAGCAAGTTACAAGGGAACCTTCTCTGGGAAAAAAAATTGAAACAAACTCATCAAGCCAAAACTCCTTTATGGGGATTTGCTGGACACCCTCTGCTATTTGAGGGGGCAATCATCTGCCTTGTAGGAGGCAAAGAAGGAGCTGGAGTGGTTTCGTTTGATCTGATTACAGGTAAAGAAAACTGGCGAGCGCTCCATCTTGAAGAAATGGGTTATTGTCCACCAACTATCATTCAGCGAAACAAGCAACAGGAACTTGTTATTTGGAGCGGAGACGGTATTGACAGCTTGAATCCACGGGACGGTACGTCCAACTGGAACATTCCCTGGAAATTGCGTTTTGCCCTCTCCATTTCCACACCAAGACAGTATGGAGACTTCCTTTACTTCACTAGTTTTTACAATGGTTCCAACCTGCTGAATCTGGAAACACATCCTCCATCGATTGTGTGGCAAACAAAAAAAGCGAGTGAAAAGGATACCACACACCTGAACAGTATCATGAGTACGCCTTATCTTCACGAAGAACACATCTATGGCATTTGCAGCTATGGCCAGCTTCGATGCCTCGAAATGCAATCCGGAAAAAGAATCTGGGAAACCATGGATGCCACGACCGGAGATGACAGCAAACGCGAGCGTTGGGCCAATGCTTTTATCATTAAGAATGGATCCGCTGAGAGGTATCTCCTGTTCAATGAGTCTGGAGACCTGATTGATTGCGACCTGTCCCCTGATGGTTATGTGGAACACGGAAGAATGAATCTGATCAAACCCAATGGAAAAGACCTTCGAAGAAGACCGATCGTCTGGTCACATCCGGGAATCACTCGAGATTATATCTGTGTTCGCAATGATGACAGTATCGCTTGCTATAAACTGCCCTAGTTCTTTTATCAAAATCTGCTTACCGCTATCTGTCCTGCATTGATTTGTGAGGTTGAAGCACAAAGAATCCAATGGAATACCAGACATTAAACACCGGACACAAACTCCCCATGGTTGGCTTGGGTTTGTGGAAAATCGAAAAAAATATTACCGCTCAGACAATTGTCTCCGCCGTTGAATCGGGATATAGACATTTGGACAGTG
>CESS01022187.1_pt1 | contig 16590 bp, 27 predicted proteins | sample 326931 | NCBI WGS metagenome assembly CESS01 (sample SAMEA2591098, study PRJEB7988) | marine metagenome | biome: marine biome (ENVO:00000447); feature: deep chlorophyll maximum layer (ENVO:xxxxxxxx); material: saline water (ENVO:00002010), including plankton (ENVO:xxxxxxxx) | depth 55 m
TGCATGGGTAAAAGGTGCAGATGGAACTGCAAAACATCATATTACTTCAGACGGAAGTAACTGGATAGATATCGCTGCAAGAAACGGAATCACAATAGATAATCTTGATAATAACATGAGAGAATGTAAAGTTTTTATCTATCCTTATATGAATACACAAGCACTTAAAACTGCATGGTTAGACAAAAAGAATCCTATAGTAGACACTATGGATTTCAATCAAAAGTTTTGGTTGCGTAAGTTAGGTGATCAAGAAAAAATTGAAAAGAATAGAGTGTATGCATTTAACACAGAAACATTATCTTCTGAAGGTTCAAGAACAAATGGTAAGCATATAGATCATTTCTTTAGTGCGGCCGCAGGTTTTAAACCTCTTGCTATATTAAACACTAACGGATTTCATGAAGGAACTACTGTACACTATTATGATTGGTGTCAAGCCAGTCTTGATTACAAGAAACATTTATTAGAAACTTGGGACGGATATGATTTAGATGCATGGCTAACAAAACATGATGACAAATATAATTTTAGTTCAACATTCAAAGGAAATTATACAGATTTTTGGCAGCAAGAACTAAGAGATTTTGGTGGTAGTTTAGCATTTCAAAGATTATGGGCAAGGTATAGAGAATTAAAACATGAATATCATATAATAGATATCGTTAATGATTATGATAAACTGTTTGATATGATAGATAATGTTTATGGAACGAAAGTAATTTGGACAACCAACATATGGTGTAGCGAAATGTTGCAGTGGAATGTTGAACCTGAAGTTATTGAAGAAAAATGGAAAGGGTTCAAGTCAAGGATTAAAGATGACTTGATACTTTATGGATTAGATTATTGTTCTGTTGATATGTATGAAAGCATAAAGCACGACATAACACATGTGAGGTACAAATGAATAGAAAACTTATAAATGACTGGGCTATTGAGATAGAAGATTTTGACTTGCGGACTGCTACTAAAGAACAAGTAAAAGAAATAGGACATATGATTCTAAGTAACATGGTAGTTGTATTACGTAATCAAGTGTTAGCACCAGAAGATGAAGTTGCGTTTTGTTCTAAGATAGGTAACTGCCAATTTATAATTGATCCTACAAAACCTAAAGAAGGACAACGTACAGAACACCTTGCAGTTGGTCATCACATACTTAGAGTTACAGGTGAAAAGAATAACAAAGGTGAAGAAGGATTGTTTGGTCATACATCTGCACTAGACTGGCATGCTAATCAAGCAAGTAATTATGAAAGAGATCCTCTTATATGGTTGTATGGTGTTAAAGGAACAGAAGGTAGCAAAACAAGTTGGCTTAACAACATTGCTAGTTATGAAGCATTGAGTGAAGAACTTAAACAAGAAGTACAAGATGTAAAAATTACTTTAGGATATAAAAGTGGGTCATACAGCTCAAGTAAATTTTTTGTAGAACATCATGCAGAAGATAAACCTTTTAATCTTGTTCACACTAACGATGCAGGAAAAAAAGGTTTGTATTTTCCATACTTACAAATACTAGGTATGGTAGATAAAACAGAAGAACAATTTAAAAATTTAATGGGCAGACTAATTGAACATGTAACACAACCGCAGTTTATTTACGATCATCATTGGAAAGATGGTGATGTTGTAATAAGTGAACAATGGTTAAGTATTCATAAAAGATGGGCATTTGATGATATGGAAAAAAGAATGTTACACAGAATAGCATTTGATTACGGAAAACTTAATGTATAAACAATTTACGTCATGGGTAGATATCGATAAGTGGAATGGCATTTGTAGTGAAATTTACAATGCAAAAGTTCTTAACGAATCTAGCAATAGGATGACTAAAGAAAAATGGATTCTTGCTGCATTAAAATTAAGCAATCACAAGAATAATATTGATTGGGTTGATTGTTATGATTATGATGTAATATTTGAAGAATGGACTTTAGGAAAGGTTGAAATAAAAACTGGTAACAATCCTATGTTTAGTAAGACACTATGCAAACCAACAGAAATTGTAAAACTTAAATTAAAAAATATTTACGAAAGTTCATATGACAGAGAAACACTTGATAAGGATTTTGATCACTTGATGATTGTTAACCTTGCTCCTGTGTTTTGCGTAGCGTTTTGTGATTATGCAACTGCAAGTAAATATTTGGTACAATTGAAAGACGGATTTCTAACAAAGATACCTATGGAAGAATTAACAATAGTTTACAAAGAACCTAATAAATTTACAAAAAGTAAGATTAACTTTGATCCTAAAAGTGTAATATTAGGACAGTTACAAGAAGCAGGATACTAATGTATAAACTAATACCTTGGAATGAAAATTTAGAACTGACAGACTTTTACGAAGAAGCAGAATTGTTAGGTAGAGATAATAACAGCAGTCAAAAAATACTTGTTGACAGTTTTCGTAACGAAAGAGAAAAACAGGTATGGATTCTTTACTACAATGACAAGGCTGTTGGTAGTGTTGCTGCACACTCCTTTGACGATGTAATGGGTCCTAACTCATATAGAATACTTGCACGTACATTTATTTTAAGTCATCATACACCTTTTGTTTCAGGAACTATTAGCGCATTTAAAAAGCATCAACATGTTACTGCTAGATTCTTTTTACCAAAGTGTGTAGAATGGTGCGGAATAGATAGTGATATGTATATAACTACACATCCTGAGCCTACAGGAAAAATGAAGTCAGTACACAAATTGATTACAAGTGTGTGGCAACGATCTGGATTAATTGAACATAGTGGAGATTTTGACTATAGAGGTAGTATCCAAAGTGTATGGAAAGTTGACGCTCACAAGTTCATGGCTGAACTTGAAGAATATCCTGCGTATTATAAAAGTTTAACTTAGTTTAAGTCTACCCAAGCAGCACCAGTATAACCTTGGAACTTAGTTCCTGTTGTGTTAAACACTATCATACCTGCTACTGGACTTGTAATTGCTGCATCACGTGCAGTATTATCAGCATACACACCTGGCTGTATTGAGCCTGTTGATTTAATATTACCTGCTACGTGTAATGCTTCTGTAGGATCTACTTGAATACCTAAACCTGTACCATTGTAAATCATAGTCTTAAAGTTAGGTGAACTTCCTGTTGCTGTGTTTACAGAAAATTCCATTACACCTGGATATGTATCAGGTGCAACTGATGCGTTAGGATCAACACCAAAACTAATTTGTGAAGTTAGAACATTTGTTCCGCTGCCGAACGTAGGGTCATAAACTTGACCGTTAATGTAACCTGCATAGTCACCTGCTATAGGAGCAACTTCTGTTCCACTCCCTTGAAAGCCGCCAAATAGTCCTCTTAGTGCAATACCAGATGGATCTGTAAAGTTGTTTTGACCACCAATACTTTGAACTCTAATTGCTGAGTTCCCACCTGTGTTGAAAATGTTTAAAGTTGTGTTTGGTGATTCTGTAGTATTACTAACAGATATAATACCTGTTGTTGATGTCCATTGATCACCAGTAATGTCTAATGTACCGTTGTTTAATCTAACTGTACCGTCAACTGCGTTAACTAACTGTGTAGAATCATCTGCAAAGACTGAACCTTGGATATCTCTAATAAATGCAACATCTTCGCTAACTGTATCTTGAATTAAGTTACCACCTACAGTTGAACCTACTGGTAAATTAATTGCAGCGCCTGTTGCTGTAACTTGTGCGTTTCCAAGATTTAATGAAGTTCCGCTTAGATATAGATCTTTAAATTTAAGTGAACTGCTACCAATGTCGTATGCTTCAGTAGTGTTAGGAATAATATTGCCTTTAACTGTGCCATCTAAATTAATTTTGTTATCTACACCATCTACAAGTATAGTTGAATCATCACCTGAAATACTTCCGTTAAAATCTGCTGTAAGTTTGCCAGTTACAGAGAGTGCGCCATTAATTGTAGTTGTACCCAATGAAGTACTGCCAGATACTGTAAGGGTAGTTAAACTTTGAGTTGGGCTTATTGTAGCACTAATGCTGTTTCCTGCATCACTGTGTGCAAAACTAATACCTGTGTGCGGTCCTGCATCTAATACACTTCCTATATAGTCTAGTGCATTTTCATCTGTGTAACCTGTAACAGGTGTAATATTTCTTAATAAACTTGTTCCGTCACCTACGTACAGTTGTTCACTGTCCGTGATGTATACAAGTTCTCCTTGTTGGGGCGGAGTCGCTAATATCTGGCGCTCTGCTTCTGTTCCTCTTCTTATCTGTAATGGCATCTTATTTAAACTCCTGGCAAAATTTCGTATTTCGTTCTTATGCTAGTGTATTTATGCCGAAAAGAAAGATACCGTAAGTTTATAATATTAGTGTATTTCAACATCTGCTGCTAGAATAAAGCGATATTTATTACTTTGTGGTGCTGCAGGGCGATGCCAATACTTGCTAGGGTATATTAACCAATGAAAATCGCTTGGTTTTATATAAAATTTACCATCGTTCTCTGGGCCATTAGGTGCAAATTCAGTTCCGCATAACTCACGATTTTCTATATCATCTGGTATGTGTAAGTAAAATACACCACTCATCATCAGCGGTTTTGGTACATGCTGATGGTGATGCCATAGGTTTTTTCTATCTTCTGCGCCTTCTTTATTCGTCATAAAACTCCAAGCCTGCATCTTGCCGACTTGTACTTCTTTACCTAAGTATTGAAATACAGAGAACAAAAAACTCATCCTAAACTTCATCCAACTAGGATGCTGTCTAGCAAACACATTTTCTTTAGTTTGAAACTTAGGACTGTTTTCCCAATAATTTCCTGCATCAATAATACTTTTAATATCTTGGATAACATAGTCAACATCTTGCTGTGTAATTACACTGCTGTAATCATACTTTTTAAATATTTCGTTTTGATCTATAACATCACTCACTGTGCTATCCTTATTACTCGATCAATTAGACTTGCGAAGCCTACTTGTCGTTGCATTGTTAATAATTCTTTTATACCTAGTGGCATAAAACTTTCTAGTGTTAGTGTTGCAACTTCGCCCTTCTTCTCACCGTTAACCATGTCCAATATAACTTTTGCTGTTCCTTTGGTCATGTGTGAATCTGCATCGTGTTGATATTGCATAGTGCCGTCTTCTAACACTTTGCCTGTAACCCATAGATTGGATATACAGCCACGTATTTTATTTTCTTCTGTCTTGTGTTCTGGTGCTAACGGTTTAACTTGTTGTGCTTCGTCAATTATATACTGCAATCTATCCATGCCTTCTAGCACCGACATACTTACACCTTTGTCTTTAATCTTATCAATAACGTTCATCGTAGTATTTATAGAGTGTTAAGTATCATACAAACTTTTCCCAAAGTTCTAGTACAACTACATAGGCTCCGTAACCAAACAGACTCCAAATGGTTGCGAATAGAACCATCTCAATGCCATCAGTTTCATACCACCACTGTTTAAACTTATTCATGTTCGCCTCCTGGATCTCCTTTAGGTAATTCTACTTTGTAAGGAAGACCGTTCTTATCTCTCATGATAACATGACCTCTGCCTCTGCCATATGAGTGATAACCTTTGATAAAGTTAAAGGCGTTTGGATTACTTTCAACAACTTTAAATGTTGCAACAGTAATAACAACTCCTGCAACGAAAAGCATATGAGCAATAGCACTAATACCAAATGCCCATACACTATCAACAATTAAAATTGCAAAAATACTTGACCACATAAATGCTAGTATCTGCATCATCATGTGACGCACCTGCAAGTCTGGGATATGTCTTAATGGATTAACTCTATGATCCATAATACCATTCCAACTATTGAAAATAAATTCTCTCATTTCTATCTCCGTCCTAAAAATTTCTTAGCAGCACTAATGGGATTACGTAGTCCTTCATAGGTCTCATCAATAAAGCCAATGTGTTTACTTAACTTAGCATCAAGTGCCTCTAATGTCAACTGTAATTTGTCAACTTTAAGTTCTAGTTTTTCTAATTTGTCTGAAAAGTTATCTTTTTGTTTTTCCATTTTCTAACTCCTCTGCTAGGATATTCAATAGTTCAATAAACTCATGAACTGCTTTTAGTTTGTCTTCTTGGCTTGTATCACTAAAAACTTTGTGCAATAGTTTTGGATATTCTTTATTTAAAGTTTCATTGATCGTCATGTTCTCTTACCTTAAGAAGAACATACAAAACTAAAATACTAAATGGTATACCAATAAAGAAGAGCCCTATCACAGGACCCCTTCATCAGTTAGTACTTTCACAGTTTCTTCAGTCAGAGGAATCTCTGTTTTGAAGTTTAGATTAAGATTTTCATCATTAATCTTTTGCTTTTGCTTTTTCAGATCTTTGATCTGTGCTTTGGCTTGAGTGATTTGCTCTTTGCCAATAACAGAAGTATTTACAGTATCTCTACCATAATACTCTTTATCGTCTCGATTCTTAACACGATTAAGACGACCTTCTAATACCTTCATATCGGTCACAGCACTTTGCGAAGCAATATGAGATAGTTGACCAAGACGCTTTTCAATAAAAGCGGCTTTTGCAAGATTAGTGGAAATACCACAACTTGCATTTGCCGTTGCTACTAGAGCACGGATATTATAAAATGCTTGCAGGAGTTTCATCCTACGAGCATCATTTGCGAACAGTTCGTCGTTCGCTATCTGGATCTCTTTTACATGATCCACAAACTCGTTAAGTTCGATGGACGTTGCCATCTCGATTGAATTAATTGCATCTTGGATGCTAGTTTGAACGTTATTCGCTTTGCGTAGATTGATTTGCATATTCTTCGGCCTCCTCTGCCTGTTGTTTTGCCTCTTCTGCTAGTTGTTCTGCAGATTTAATTTTGCCTTCAAAATGATCTTTAGTATATAAACCTTCTTCTATTTCTCTTAGTGCAGTCACCGCAGATTTTTCATCTTTGTGTCTTTTTGGTGATACTGGTTGACTACCTTGTGATATTTCTCTGCCTCTCTTTGCTGCCATCTTTATTAAATCATATGGGCTATTGCCTGTTTTTCTTATTGCCTCTTCTACAAATACTCTCGCCATGTCGTTCCTTTCTAAAGTTTACGGTTCCGTAAAAGGTCAAGTAATGGACTGAACAAAATTCAACAGTCTGTTTAGACCTATCAATCTACACACGAACAAAGTGCATAAACTGTTTACTACCGGTTATCAAAAAACAAGCCTTAATAAAACCGGATCACACAGTTAAGGATTTTATATCCTGTCTATGTATGGGACATTTGTTACCAAATATCAGGTCCACTCTCGTCTACCCTTTACATCCCCGGTTGCTTTGAAATACAAGTATTCCTAAACAACAAATACTAATATAGCATCTTTATACTGTTTGTCAACTACTTATTTGGCGTTTTGGACAATAATTTTGCATCCCATGCCAAAATAGTTCTATTTCCTTTACCTTTCCATGGATATACTGTATGTGCAACATAACTAGGAAACATTACCATTTTCATTGGTGCTGGTTTGAACTTCCAAGAATCGTTAAAAATAAAGTGTGCTGGATTGCGTATTACAGGAAAACGGAATTCTAAACATCCGTCTGATACATTAGAGTCTTCATCAAGTTCAGGAAAGTCTATATAGATATTACCGCTGATATGTGCTTCATGATTATGAAGAGCCTGATACTCATCTGCAGATTGCTTTATAGTCCATGCACTTATTAAATGAGGATCATAACCATTTAGATCTGAAACACCTGTAACCTTTACAATATTATCTATATATTCTCTGGCTTTTGTTTCAATATAATTTTTTAGATAATCTGTATCTAATTTAAATGCGTTTGGAACTATCTGTATTTGCTGTCCGCCCCTTACACTAATATCAGGGTTTCCTGCATCGTTGTGTTCAGTATGCGTGTGTGCATCTTGAACAGTTTGTTTAAGTTGAGAGAAAACACCAGCATCGACATCTTCAACTGCCATTACTAGTGGATTAAAATATGCATACTTCATCATACTGTATATATCACCATCCTATTAGTCTCCAACCGTGATTGGCAACTGCGTTAAAAATAATTGCAAGACAGGTTACAATGTGCAACAGTATCCATACTGTACGCAACACCGCAACCATGTCCGCTTTTCGATTATCGTCGTAGGCTTTACGCCCTATGGTTTTACACCATAGTTCCCACATTACTTCTTATCTACTTCTTCGTATTCAGCATCAACAATATTGTCATCATCTTTTTTAGATTCTGCTTCTGTTGTTTCTGCTTGTGCTTCTTCCTGTTGTGCTTTGTAGACTGCTTCACCTAATTTTTGCACTACTTGTCCTAGTGCTTCAATTTTAGATTTAATTGCATCTGCATCATCTCCTTTTGCTGCTTCTGCAAGTTCGTCTTTGGCTTTTTCAATTGCTTCCTTGTCTGCTGCTTCAACTTTGTCGCCATGTTCTTTCAAACTCTTTTCAGTTGAGTTGATTAAACTGTCTGCTTGGTTTTTAGCATCAACAATTTCACGTTTTGCTTTATCTGATTCTTTGTTCGCTTCAGCATCTTTTACCATTTGATCAATCTCTGCTTCACTAAGTCCGCCGTCTGATTGAATAGTAATTTTCTGCTCTTTGCCAGTTCCTTTATCAGTTGCACTTACACTAACAATACCGTTAGCGTCGATATCAAATGTAACTTCAATCTGTGGCATACCTTTTGGTGCTGGTGCAATACCTTCCAAGTTAAACAATCCTAACTGCTTATTGTCAGTAGCCATTTCTCTTTCACCTTGTAGCACTTTAATTGTAACAGCACTTTGGTTGTCATCTGCTGTTGAGAATACTTGTGACTGTTTAGTAGGAATCGTAGTATTCTTTTCAATTAGTTTAGTTGTTACACCGCCTAGTGTTTCAATACCAAGTGATAGTGGAGTTACATCTAACAGTAACACATCTTTTACATCACCACTTAGTACACCTGCTTGAATTGCTGCACCCATAGCAACAACTTCATCAGGGTTAACGCCTCTATTAGGTTCTCTACCAAAGAACTTTTCTACAGTTTCAATTACTTTAGGCATACGTGTTTGTCCGCCTACAAGGATTACATCAGTAATATCACTTTTGCTAATGCCTGCATCTTTCAATGCTACCTCACAAGGTTTAATACTACGTGTGATAAGTTCGTCTACAAGACTTTCAAATTTAGCACGAGTAATTTTTAAATTAAGGTGCTTAGGTCCTGATGCATCTGCTGTAACAAACGGTAAACTGATATCAGTTTGTGTTGTGCTTGATAATTCAATCTTGGCTTTTTCAGCAGCCTCTCTTACACGTTGCAGTGCAAGGTTGTCATTACTAATATCAACACCTGATTCTTTTTTAAATTCACCAATGATGTATGTAGTAAGTGTAGCATCAAAGTCTTCGCCACCTAGCGTTGTATCACCGTTTGTTGATTTAACTTCAAACACGCCATCGCCAAGTTCTAAAACTGAAACATCAAATGTTCCGCCACCTAAGTCGTACACTACAATTTTACCTGCTTGTTTCTTATCAAGTCCATATGCAAGTGCTGCCGCTGTTGGCTCGTTTACAATACGTAGAACTTCTAGTCCTGCAATCTTACCTGCGTCTTTTGTTGCTTGACGTTGTGCATCATTAAAGTATGCTGGTACTGTAATAACTGCTTTGTCCACAGTTTGTCCTGTATACTTTTCAGCAGTTTCTTTCATCTTCTGTAATACAAATGCACTGATTTGTGAAGGTGAATATTCTTTCCCTTCTGCTTCTACCCAAGCATCACCTGATTTAGATTTTACAATTTTGTATGGAAGTGTCTTTGCGTCCTTTTTAATCTCTGGACTATTAAACTGCCTTCCGATCAATCTCTTTGCTGCGTAGATTGTGTTTTCTGGATTAGTTACCTGCTGTCTCTTAGCAGATACTCCTACGTGTTGTTCTTCACCTGAAAATGCAACAACACTTGGTGTTGTTCTATTACCTTCTGCATTTTCAATAATATGTGGATCTTTTCCACTTAAGATAGACACACATGAATTGGTTGTGCCTAAGTCGATACCTATTACTTTACTCATCTTTTTTCTCCTTTATTAAGCGAGTTATAATTTTGAACCTTTTCAGCGTTCAAATATATTTATCTTGTATATTATATATGCATTTATATGTGAATTACAAGAGTTTATTTTAACCAAAATATGGTGCCGCTTCCCGGATTCGAACTGGGCACCTACTGATTACAAATCAGTTGCTCTACCAAATGAGCTAAAGCGGCATCATTATTAATTATTCCTGCAAAGATTAACTTATTTAGAATTTGGTGATTGTAATCCCTTTTGAATAAAAACCATTAGTTCGTCTGACTTACGTAACCAACCGTGTTCATTTACAACAAAAACATCTCCAGGTCTATACAAGTAGTGATCCTTAGGTGTACCATCTTTTGCTACACCCATTACTTCGCCTTCCCAGTCGCCTTTGACTTTAAAGCCTTTGCCGCCTGGTATGCTATCAATCGTATAATCTACCCACATCATATAATATACTCCTTAATCTGCGTATATTATATTTATTGTTATGAGCCGCCTATTTGCTGTTGAGCAATATGCATCAAAGACCTATCACCTTTAGTCAATACGTCAAGCAAAGCAATTTTTTCTTGCTTGTATACTTTCCAGAAGTGAGGATCATGCTTCTCGATACTTTTTGTATTGTGAATTAAGTCAGCCAACTTAATAGTTTGTGCTTCTGCTGGTGCGTTTGCACTGTGATCCCTATCAAGAGACTTCCTTGTTTTTCTGTTACCATTTTCAGGACGACTAATATCAGTCAACCATCCTACAAGTTCTGCAACTTCACTACCAAACTTATCTTTAATTTGCTCGATAGTAACAGGAGTGTCTTCTACCACGTCATGCAATAAAGCCGCTGCAATCATTGCATCTGTGTGTGGAACAGTCTTAACAATTTCAGCCACAGCAATAGGATGAACAATATACGGATCTCCTGTATACTTTCTCTTCTGATCACCATGTGCCTTAGTGGCAAATTTTAAAACGTCATCTAACATAATTCAATTCCTTTAATTGGCAGAGGTACACAGATTTGAACTGCGACTTCCAGTTTTGGAGACTGGCGTGCTAAACCGTTAACACTATACCCCTTTAATTATTTTTATAGTATACTATCTCGAAAACGGTTTGTCAACCAAATTAATCTTGGCCGTTGTATTGTGTCATTAATATGTTTTTACCAATTTCAAATAAACCAACGCCAACAGCAACATCACCTACATAACAATGTATTTGTGCTTCACCATCTTTATCTAAACTAGTTGCAGTAAATTCAGTAATTTCACCTGCTTCGATACCTGCCTTCATGTGGTCAAGTATATCAAGTAAGTTCTTCTTACGCTTCTCGTTGAAATCGACAACTTCGAGACCCTCTTCATTCTTTTTGGGTGCATCATTTATGCTTACGATTTTCATGTTATGGACCTTTCTTTTGTCTACCATAGTTACATTATAGCATCTGCTAATTTAAAGTCAACCATTTGTTTTGCTGTAAAAAACTGATCACTTGGAGAATTAAATTTCTTTCTTACTTCTGCCATTGTCATTTCACTTGCATCTCTTATAATACCCAATGCTCTTACTTCGCAATTTACATTTTCACTCATTGCTGCTTTCATGTCATGCATTTTTGAATCCATCGTATCAGAATGCTGATGACTCATTATACCTGTATTCTTACCTAGCATTCTTTGTCCATTTTGTCCTGACACAAATATAAGAAATGCTGCACTCATAACTGCACCAATACCTACTGTGCTGATATGATGATAACTGTTTTTCATTACATCAACTAATGCAAATGCTTCGTATAGATCTCCGCCATAGGAGTTAACATACAGTGTTAGTTTACGTTTTGGTTTCTTTTGTAAATTAGCACTTACTATCCATTTGATTGCTTCAGATACATTTTCGTTAGTAATGTCACCATGTAGGTAGTGTATGTCACTATCTAAGAGACTTTTTTCAATCGTTTCTGTTGCTGTCCAGTTATCGTATTTTGTTGGCATAATATTAATATACTACTATTTAGTGGTTATGTCAAGAAGAAAAAACAGTCTTTTCTCCTATAGAATCCGCATATTTTAAAGCAAAAATTGTGGCATCTTTGTCGTTGTGAAACCAAAATCTGTTACCTCTATGATAAAACTTGCCTTGGCATTTCTCTAATGCCCAAACTAGCATCTTCTCATTAGAATAATAATCGTTCTTAGTATCAACAATATTCCAGTCTGATATCACTTGTTCTATTTTGCCCATGTATATATTTTAACATAGCATATATATGTTGTCAAGACTAAATACTAACATAGTAGTCCAAAACGGATTTCTATAGGAGCGAACATAATGGACTTTTTATCCCTTGTAGGAGACGTTGGTTTCCCAATTGCAGGTGCTATTGCGGCTGGCGTATTCGTATTCACAACACTAAAATTTATATTGGCTTCTGTAACAGGAAGTGTAAATGGACTAAAAAATATTATTGGTGCATTAGATAATCGTGTTCAAACTATGAACAACGACTTAATTAAGATAGATGCATTAATGAGCCACGTCTTAGGAGTAAAGCCTAACGTGGAAAGACTTGCAGCCAACGAAGGGAAGGAGGACGCAAGACGTGACTAGTGATCTAGTAACAGCAATAAACCAATACGGCTTTCCTATTATTGCAGCAATGGGCTTAGGCTACTTTGTTTACTATGTATGGAAGTGGGTAACAACAGAAATTAAACCTGTTGTAGGACAAGCCAACACAACACTTATCAAATTAGTTGATCGTATTCGTATGTTAGATAACGATATGATTAGACTAAACACAAAACTATCAATGATACTAGAGTATTATCAACAAAAAGGTATGCAACCTGATAAGGACTTAGAAAAAATTATCAAGCGATACCAATCACAATCGGAAACATTCAATTCTTCTGGAACAAAACCAGATTCAAAAAAATAAAAAAACATTAGAAAGGAGCGAACTAATGGAAATGGGTTTCAATGATATAGCCAAAGAGTGTCTTCTGGCTAACGGATATGATTACAACAAACCAGCAGAAGAAAGATTTATAGGGTTTGATTTTACAAAAGCCTCGTATTGTGCGAATCAAGGTAGAACACAGTTTTACGTAAAGGACTTTGAACACACAAAGACTTTTCTGAAAGCAAATCCTAATTTTAGATATCCCGGAGGATCAAACAGAAACCTAGATCCTTGTTGGGGACAAAATAAAAGTTATACAACACAGGGAGGATGTTAAATGTCTGAATGGAATGAAGACCATGTTTACAGCAAGCCTGTAAAACTTTATATACTGTGTTGCGGAATAGTAATTGCTTTATGTGTAAGTTATGTGACACATCTTTATTTTGAATATAGAGTTGTAAATGCAACTTGGGAAACAGTATTTGTTTCTCCTACACAATTTTGGGATGAAGTTCCTGAATGGAAATGGAAGGAAGTTTTTAGTGACAAATCTTGATAAGGCATATACATTATGTCTAGTGATAAGTGTAATTGTATTCTATGCATTATTAGTAAATGGATGGGAAAACAGAATAGTGTGGTTGCAAAGTTTATAAATAGTATAGATGGAACTCACTACACTTGCTACTTTTGCATTTTTACTAACTGTCAAACACACTATATGTGATTTGGCACTACAACGCCTATATCCTGCGGACAAAAGTTTTTATTTTAACAAGGCTGCTCATACCCATTATTTCCATCATGGGGTGGGCAGTTTTTTTATTGGCTTAATGTTTAGCCCTTATTTTGCGGTCGCAGTTGGGCTTTTAGATTATTTAATTCATTGGCACGTTGATCATTGGAAGACGCTTGTGAGGAATCATTACGGGTGGACGAGCGAAGATGATCGATTCTGGATTTTACAGACGGTTGATCAAATACTACATTTTCTGACTTATTTTCTATTTGTGCTGTCAGCAATTTATATCTACGCTTAATATTTTCTACTTTTTCTTCTGACGTAAGATTATCAAAGTTATTTGGTCGTAGCAATGAACACTCCATTCCAATCTTCAGGTAGGTCTTGTGTTAACATATATTCACAACGCTCAATCCACATATCATAATAACCTGACATCTTACCGTCAAATTGTTTTGTTAGGTTTTTACATTCTTTAATTGCTTCTTCAAAACGTTGTTGCTTGTACATAGTAAGCATTCCATCGTGTCTACGTTTACTTCCTTTAAAATGCGGCTTTATGTTGTCAAGAACTGTATAAATTCTAATACCTATTGTTTTACCTTTGACAGCAAGTTCGTCTACTTGTAAATAAAAGAAGTCGTCTTTTGTTGCATCGTATGTTGTTTCTCCAACAAGTAGTAAACAACCGTATTCTTTACATTTGCTTTCTATACGAGCTGCTGTGCTTACAGCATCCCCGAGAACATCATAACTATGTCTGGCTGTTGATCCCATCTCACCAAGATACCCAAGACCAGTATTAATACCGGCACCCATACCAATGGGTGGTCTGCCTTCACTTGTAATTTTTTCATTAAACTTCTCCACTGCTCCTAGCATGTCAAGTCCTGTCTGTACAGCACTCTTAGGATGATTTGGATCATCTAATGGTGCACCGTGTACATGCATGCTTGCATCGCCAATATATTTAATAATCATACCTTCTTTATCTAAAACAGGTTGTGTAATAGCATCCATATAACCATTCATTAATTTAGTAAGTCCTTTTACGTCATCACCAAAACTTTCACCTAGTGGAGTAAAGCCTCTTAGATCAGAGAAGCAAATTGAAATTTCTTTTTTCATACCATCTTTGATTAGTGCAGGATTTTCTTGTAGCATACGCACAACTGTTGGCGATGCATATCCTGCGAATTGTTTCTTAATTGCTTGCTTCTCAAAGAACTCTTTGGTAAAGCGATTGAATATACTATGGAAGCCAACTATAGCAGATACAAACACTGGCCAACTCCAATCCCATAGCAATAAATGCCCTTTAAACGCAATATAAGCGCCGTACACAGGCGTTATCGTTGCTACTAGTATCAATGCACCAGCAAACCAATAGGGTGCTTTAGCGGCTGCAAGTATTAATAATAGACCCATTAATATTGCTGCTGCCCATTCTACAAATGTAGCATAATCGTATCTAGTAATGTTATCTCCATTAATGATATTTTGGAGACTTGTGCCAATAAGCATATGACTATACTTCTCTCCGTTTGGAGTAGCAATTACACCACTAAGTCCTTCTGCTGTAGTTCCTATAATAACAGTCTTACCTGCTAAAGAACTGTAATCATCTTCTGCTAAACTAATTGCAGGAAACTGTTTGTTCCAGCGCAACCATATCTGTGCGTTAGCATCTGTTTGCACAGTTGCATATGCAGGCACACGCATTTTAGTAATGCCGCCTTGTTCGGTTTTAACTTGATAACTAGGATCGCCTGTAGCAACACGTATTGTTTCTATTGCCATTGCAGGATATACTTCATCTCCTACTCTTACAAGTAAAGGTAATCTTCTTGTAACACCATCTATTTCAGGTGCAGTGTTCAATACTCCAACACCGTCGGCATTTAAACCAAATATTTCTATTGGACCTAACATGCCTGGCCATTCAAACAGCCAAGGCATAGGATCGCCTATCTTAGCAACTCCTCTTGGTACAGCATTTTTATTTGTTTGTGTAGTTCCTACTTGTGCAATTACAACGCCATTACCTGCTAGTGCCTGTACTAGTTCCATATCGCCGCCTAGTCTATCTGGTTCTGAAAATAGAATAGGAAGAACAATTATACCTGCGCCTGCTTCTCTTAGTTTCCATATAGTGTCTGCAAGTACACTTCTTTTCCAAGGCCATTGTCCGTACTTTTCTATACTGCGTTCATCTATTTCAAGGAAAGCAATGTCTTCACTTACAACAGGTGTATCGTATTGTTGAATAACATCAAATGATTTAAGACGCAATAACTGTTTTACATACGGATCGCCCCATCCATAAAAAGTTAATACTACTAGTGTAACAAGAGCAGTTGTCCAGTGTGTAACCCATTTCATGTTTCTGTTATTCCTGCTTTGCTATTTGCTTCTAAAAATTTCTTAAGATGATCTTCTCTGAAACAAAAAATTGTATCAATGGTATCTCCATTGAATTCTAATAACATCTGTGCTTGTATTTCTGTAGTGTGTTTAGTAACATAGGTTTGACAATGTTCCAAACTTTCTAATTCAGGCTTAAAATAGATGTAGGTCTCCCTATCTCCATTTGCAAATCCGCCCATCATCAATACTACTATAAACCATTTCATATGTGTATTTAACTAATATTGCACCAATACTCAGAACCTTCTTGGCATCCGCGTATTAATAGTTCTAACATTTCAGGAAGATCTTGTGCAATGCCTGTAATTATAGCAAGAAAAATAAACAGTAAAAATAATATAAAAGGACTTAGTAGTATTAGGTACCAATAGGTTCTAAGTATTCCGTGTCCGTGTGCTTTACGATATTCACGTTTACGTGCAAACCAATG
>CESS01074776.1_pt1 | contig 15886 bp, 31 predicted proteins | sample 326931 | NCBI WGS metagenome assembly CESS01 (sample SAMEA2591098, study PRJEB7988) | marine metagenome | biome: marine biome (ENVO:00000447); feature: deep chlorophyll maximum layer (ENVO:xxxxxxxx); material: saline water (ENVO:00002010), including plankton (ENVO:xxxxxxxx) | depth 55 m
GTGTAGCATTATCAATAAAGTGTTCTAATACATTATCAAGCATTGTAATTAAATCACTAATAAATACATCATCGTCTTTCCACTCATCAAAGTACTCTAGGTTGACACTAGATAAACAACATACTGCTGTTCGATCTTCACTTGTCGGTAGAGTAATCTCAGAGCACAGGTTACTCTGGCGAACCTGTAGCCCTATGTCCCTCTGAGACTGCGGTAGAGCCTCGTTACAGCGGTCTAGATTGACAATGTAGGGTTCCCCTGTTTCTGCCCTAGTGTGTATTAGCTGCCACCACAAGTCCCTTGCCGGCACAGTCTTGATGGCCTGCTTTGACTTAGGGTCAATCAGCCTCCACTGGTCATCATTCTTAACGGCTGTGAGAAAGTCATCGTCAATAGTGATACCGTTGTGCAGATTAAGACACTTTCTATTAAGATCTCCTCCAGTAGTCTTTCGCATGGCAATAAATTCTTCAACCTCTGGGTGGCTGATGTCCATGTAAGCCGCATATGATCCTCTTCTTGTTACTCCTTGGTTAAACGCCAGCATCTGACTGTCAACTACGTGCATGAAAGGGATAGAGCCAGTAGACTGACTGCCGTTAGAAGTAGAAACGCCATTACTTCTAACATCACCCCAATATCCACCCAAGCCTCCACCGCCACTTGCCAACCAAATGTTTTCATCATAGTGATTAGATAGACCACGCCTTGAATCAGGAACATAATTAAGAAAACAGCTAATAGGGAGGCCACGAGTAGTTCCCCCGTTACTAAGTATAGGAGTGCTAAAACCGAACCAACTCTTGCTTGCGTAGTCGTAAAGTCGCTGTGCAAGATTGTAGTCAGTATGTCCTTGATACGTTGCAGCAAAGACTGAAGCACGAGCAAAAGCCTCTTGTGCATGAGTTTCCTCCTCCCAAAAGTATCTGTCCTTCAGGGTCTCAAGAGAGAACACATTAAGATCTTGCTCTCTGTCGTAATCAATCTGGATACCTAAGTAGTCCTGTACACCTGCCTTACTTGTCACTAGGATGCTCCAGCATGTAACTAATCAATCTTTCTTCATACCAACGGGCTTTGCGCAGGTCTTCTATGGGCTTGTTTTTGTATCTAAACCGCCACAGATACTTCAATGAATTACCACGTAGGTATCCAATGTACTCGTCGGGAGTAAGCATGCCTTTGATGGCATCTATACACTCCAGCCCACTGTTGTTGTAGTGCTCTGGCTTGTGGACACTATCAAACTCTGTACTGTCTTCTTCGTCCAGCCAAGCCAACTCTCTTTTACTGCTATTATTCAATCTGTTCCATTCTTCTGGTGTTGCATCATCAATGCTCTTGTTCTTCATCTTTCGTATCGTCCTCTATGTCTTCTTCAAACTTGTGTAGCCTGTTGATGAACTTATCCTCAAATCTGTCCAATAGTTCTTCAGAGGATATGTCTAGAGCCTCCACCAGATCATCGGCATCGTATCGCACTAGTATGCGTTCTTTGATCTCATCCATTGTTAGTGACATGAATCATGTACTCATCAACTGTGTAAAACTCAAAACCTTCTTTATCACACCATTGTCCCATTGTTATCTTCGCTCCTTTGCGTACTTTCTTGTCAGGATCTGACAGGACAAATATCAGCTTGATAGGGGCTATACTGTCCCGTATCGAAGTGTATTTCTGTGTGTCTCCTGTTCTAAAAAACCCCTTGGTTTCTATGTAGTCTCCTGTCTCCCTATCTACGAAGTCTGGCTTATATGTCCTGTGCATCACATACGGTATGTCATATGGCTCGTACAGGTATCTTCGTTTAGGCGCTAGTTCTGCAAACTTACGCTCTAAGCCAGAGCGATACAACTTACCATTACGTGATCTCTTGGACTTTAGGCTCATTCACCACCTCCGTTAGAAACCTTGGCCCTGTTGAGTACAGAAAAGTACGCAGTTCTGGATAGCATGAGTGCTTGAAATGACAGTAGGAACAGTTTACTGGTAATCGCATATTTCCACTTTTGCCATCCGCTAATGGCTCCGCGCATACTGGTGGTAGTTCTTCTGCCTCTACGAGCTTTTTTACATGGCGTATCCTCTCTGCTATATCTCCCTTGATAGCCTTGTATACAGGTGCTTCTGTATCCTCTAGGTCATACTGTAGGTATGCCAGATGACCATTAGACTTATCCATAGCCAACCAACCGAATTTGGTCTCACCTTCTGAATGTGCGTATGCCTTGATCTGATCGACGTACCCAAACGGATCATCGTAGGCCAACGTAGCATTCTTGAACTTCTTGAAGCCATAGGGACTTGCAGACTTAACGTCCGTCACTATGCCATCAATCTTACAGTCCATGTGCCCAGTGATACCCTCTACCTCGCAGACCTTCTGCTCATCGGTAATCGTGTGCCCCGCCATGCGGCACAGGAACAAGAGCATTTCCTCAATCAGGTGCCCGTACATGAACTTCACATACGTATGCCCTTGGATCTCCTCTCCAGCGCCTGTGTCATTGTAGTGGTGCCATAGGTATCTATCGTCCCTACCTATGTTGGACATGCGCAGCTTACGCCCATCACGTGGAGTCTCAGGCATAAACTCAGTACGCATTAGCTGTTTAACGGCTTCTCCGAACTTGTCAATCTCAGCCTCAACGTCCACTGACTCATCAGCAGACTTTGTGGTCATAAGCTCGTAGATGTCATCGACAACTGTACTAACTGTCTTCATTAAAATGTCCGTCCAGTATTCCTGTAGCAACAGGGTGCTGAATGTAGAACCACTCGCCCTTACGTTCATGTGACTTCGCTAGAAGCTCGTGTGCGGCCTTCTCAGCCTCGCGTCGATCATCGGTGTCATATGCCTTAATTACCTCGTAGTCTCTGTACGGAGAGCTAGTCTGGTAATGCTTGAGCCTATCCTCTGCGTCCACAGCCATCCCTACTTTACACCAGCCGGGGAATGCTGGGTTCACCAGTACGTACACTTGGCCCTGCTTGGCAGTCTCGTAGTTCTGTAGAGAACTAAAGGCTGCATCAGTAAAGCCTTTGTAGCATCCCGGCTTGTGTAGCGGATGTGAATTTGATACATACTTTCCGTTTACCCACATCCTATTGTTATTCCTTCGACGCTGTGCCTCAGGATTATCTTTGTAGTATCTGCCGTTTGTTTTCTCGTAGAATCCCATGATATTAGTGTGTTTCTGCCCAGCTAGTTCCAATTTGATACTCCCCTGCAAGTTTGCAGTTTAGGTTAAAGTATATACCTGCTGCCTCTAGACAAGAGACTGCAAGCTGCCCGAACTTATCTGCTTGTGATACTGGCACTTCAGTCTGGACTTCATCGTGGATGTTACCTACAATTTTATAGTCCATACCCCATAGTTTAGCATACTCATCCAAGATAATCAAGGCTTGTTTCATAACTAACGCACCGGCACTTTGTAACAATGTGTTAAGTGCTGCATGCTCTGATCGTATCCACAGTCTCCTTCCGTCTAGTCCAGTGATCCAACCTTGCGCTGCCTCTTGCGCAACTCTTGTTTTAAGAGTTGCATATGCTGGGAGATTACGCATAAATCGTTCTCTAAGCAGTCTACCAGCACTTGCGCCTCCTCCCGCCACCGTACCAAGTTTCGCATCTCCTGCTCCGTAGAGAAGGGCGTAGATGAAAGTTTTTGCTTGATCTCTTGATTCAAGCCCCGCAAGGTGCTGGTTAGCTGTGTGTATGTCACCTCCAATGACTTCATTTGTATAGTCCTCATCGTCCATGTAGTGGGCTAACATGCGTAGCTCTAATCCACTGGCGTCAAAACCCACGAGTTTGTAACCGTCAGGCACTGTCCAGCAGAGTCTACAGTCTTCACCGTAGGGTGCTCTGGATGCAGGAACCTGCGCTAGGTTAGGTTTAGCGTGTGTCATCCTGCCAGTCACTGCACCGTTGGTGTTAACCCTGCCATGCACACGGCCTGTATCGTCATCCACTGCGTCTATCCAAGACTGTACCTGTGCTATGCGCTTCTGCACCATCAGGTACTCAGAGATGAGTGTAGCCTGTGGGATGTCTTTTATTCCCCCCAAGACCTTCTCATCAACCATCGCCTGTCCTGTCTCAGTGAACTTACAGGGCTTCCAACCATAGTGTTGTAAATATCTGCCAATCTGCTGTCGTGACCCCAAGTTAAACTCAGGGTAGTCTACTCTAGAAAAAGGGCCACCCACGATCTCCCAAGAGTCTCCCAAGAACTTTAAACCTACGACAGAGATGGCTCCATCCTTTTTTACTTTTGGCTTTATCTCCTTAACAAATGTCGGTAGTGGCCTGAAGGCTCTCTGTACTGCATCCTCCAGATCGTTTAGTTTCTCACGCAGAGTAGAGACCAGTTCCGTAGCTCTCCTGTTGTCCAACAGCCAGCCATTGCGCACTTGTTGTTGTGTAATGTCCTGCACCTTGTGCTCTAGATCTACAGACTGTCCACTGAAGTTGCGTAGATCCCACTCCAGCTTCTTGTAGAGTGCTGCTGTAACCTCTACGTCACGGCGGCAGTACTGCACCATCTCTGGCGATAGCTGTGACCAGTCACTGTGGTCTCCCTTAGGAAACTGGAGTCTTTCGCCCCACGCTCTCAGAGAGTGTCCACCGTCTAGCTGTGGGTTCGCTAGGCGTGACATGACCAAAGTGTCCTTCACACGTTCTTTGTTGATGTCGATGTCCCACAGACGCTTTAGGACAGGTATGTCGTAGCCAAGTACATTATGGCCTACCACATCGTCATGTCCTCTTAGAGCGTACTCTAGGGACTCTGCGTCGTAGTGCTCCTTTAGCTCTCCGTCCTGCATGGTTACTACCACCCAGACCTTGGTAGGCTTCAGGCCATCGGTCTCCGCATCTAAAAAGATGGGACTGCTAGAGGGCATTTGGCACCTCCTGTGGTTTTGCTGTTTCCGTCATCCTGCCTGTGACCTTATCGTACTTTAGCCAGCAGCAGGCTCCTGTGAGGCCAGCGTAGCGATTCTTGAGCACACGCACTGTGGTTGTATTGCGTACCTGCTCATTGTCGTTCTGCTGGTCTCTCTCAAGCCCTATCACCATGTCCGATAGCTGTGCGATGGACTGTGAACCCCGTAGCTCACTCAGGCTGATCTGCCCACCGTCCTCGTGTGCACGGCCCTGAGTGCGCCTCAAGTGTGACACGAGAAACAGCCCTACGCCTAGCTCCTGCACCAGTGACCGTAGCTTGGTCATAATGGCGTCGATGGCCTTGCGCTCGTCTCCATTCTCCTGCGCTGACACCACGATGGACAGGTGGTCTAGAATAATCCACTTGCAGTCTAACGCTTTTGCCATGTAGCGCACACGAGCCAACAGATTGTCTTCGCTTGTGCTGCCCCAGTGATCGAACAGGTAGTAGCGTCCAGTGCCCATAGTCTCCTCCCAGAAAGGGAAGGCAGCATCAGGGTCTAGGTCTTCCTCCAGATGCAATGGACAGTCTGACGCAATGGACATAATGCCAAGAGCAGTACGTGCTATGTCTTCCTCTAGCGCAAGGATGCCTATGTTGTCCTCCGTTGCGTTGAGCAGGTAGTACTCTAGCTCACGTATCATCTGACTCTTGCCCATGCCAGAGCCACTAGTGATGGTCACCAGTTCGTAGGGACGAAAGCCTTTGGTATGGCTGTTCAGGCCTTGCCAAGGGTACGGAACGCTCTGCACCTTGATCTTGCTGGTGAGTGCTTCCCATGTGTCCCTACCGCTGATGATACCGTCGGGCTGATAGACCCTAGCATCCCACCATGCGCTAGTGAAATCTTTAATCTTGTTAGCCTGTAGCATGTCGCTAGCGTCCTTCATAGGCAGCTTAACGATTCTTAGCTTGTTAGGACTAAATAGATCCTTGACCTCCTCAACAGCCTGCTGTCCTGCCTTGTCATTGTCAAAGCACAGCACAACATTATCGTAGCCCTCAAGCCACTCTAGCTGTTCCTTGATCTCCTTAGTGGCAGCGGAGGCACCAGAGCGTAGCGACACTACGTCATATTTGCCACCTACCATCTCAGAGACAGACAGGCAGTCTAGCTCACCCTCAGTAATCGTTAGATACTTACCACGGCCCTTACACACCTGCTGGCCGAACAAGCCGACACCCTCGACGCTACCAGTGACAAAGAAATCTTTGTTTCTCACTAGGCGTACTTTGGTGCCTTTGATCTCATCGGCATCGCTGGCATGATAAGGGTATATGTGCTTCGATATTTTACCCTGCGAGTCGTACTCAACCGTCACTCCGTACTTTTTGCACGTGTTCTGGCTAATACGTCTGTCAGGAATATCGGCAATGACTCCTGTTACTTCCAATTTTCTCCTCAGTGGCGTAGGTTCTGCCATAGGTTTGTCCGTGGGCCTGCCTACAGCGTAACAGGAAAAACAGTAGCTCCCCCCGTCGCTGTAGACTGCCTTGGCATCAGAGGAGCCACACTTGTCGCATGGCTCGTGCCTGATGAATTTAGAGTTCTGAGTCAACGCCTGCGGCTCCCATCTCCAACACGCGGATACCGTCCATGTATACAGGCACTCCGTACACTGGATGCTCGTTGCCGTACTTGTACGATATGCGCACTGTAGACCCAGACGGAACGTCGCCGGGAATGGTCTCCCCTTCTGCGTCAATGACACGCACCGGGAACTTGCTAGCGAACTTACGCTGCAAGACAGCATCGGAACCCTCGCCATATGATTTCAAACGAACACCCTTGCTGGACAGTTCGTTGCTGGTCTCATCGTTGAGAGTCAGCACCACAGTATACCGTCCAGTATCCTTGCCCTCGAACACTTCAGTCTCTTTAATGTTAAAGAACATTGCTTTGCCTTCAATTACCGCCATCTATAGTTCTCCTGTATGTAGCGATTGAACAATTGTGTATGGTTTTTTTGTCCATACACTAGTATTATACACCATGCGTTTCTATAACGCAAGCTCTGTTTGCACATATGCCTTATATTCTGGCTCCTCCTGTTGAAAAATAGCTTCGTTAGACTCGTGTAAGCACTCGTCGCACAGGTCAAGAAACTCTCCTGACACCCTGTCTTTACGCTTTAGCTCGTGGTCTTCCAGTAGTACGTTACATGCTTTACATCTCATTAGTGTAGCTCCTGTGCTGCGAATAATCCATCGTGCAATTGCTGCACTTCCGTTATTGTCCTGTTCTCTAGATCCTGTGTCATCCATGACGATGCCATAGACAGCATCTCCTGTACGCTGCATGCGTTTAGCTTGTAGTCTACCAGATCACGTATCATTAGATCAATGGGATCTCGTGTGTCGTTATCGTCCGTCACGTCCTCATCATAGCTGTAAAAATCACTCATGCTGCGAGTCTCCTGCTATAGTTCTCTTTCAAAAATTCCATTTCTTCGTTTATTTCTTCAATAATAGCATAAGAAATATCGCACCAAGAACAGTTTAAAAGCTGTATAGACATCCCGTCTTCTTCAAAAACATCGTTAGTAGTACGGAACAACATCACCCCTCCATCACCATCCGTGTATAAACAACTGGCATAGGAATAAGCAAAACCGTCTTCATTTATGCCTATCTCTCTTAATGTAAAATCCTCGCTGTAATACCTGTATGAAGGTTCCCAACTCCATTTACTCCACGCACAATATTCTTCAATGCTCTTAAAACCGTGTTCACTTACTTTAGCAAGTAGTTCTTCGTCTGTTAAATCCTCTCTACTCATGCTGCCAGTCTCCTAGTTCTTGTTTATCTTAAATACGTACACATCTTTCTTGCTTGGGTGCATGTACAGACTGTAACGCCCCTTGCAGTATGCAAAAGCTGCGGATTGCACGTTAGCTTTTTTGGCCTTCTCTACTAAGAACCATTCACCTTGGCGCATCCCCTGCATTAAAGGTTTCCACGTTCCTTGGTTGCGTCGGTAAAGCTGCTGTGGTGCTTGCGTGTTTGCTACTTTGTAAAATTTCATTTTTTTAGTTTCCTTTTAGTTTAAGATTCTATCACGTTTTCAATATCAAAAGATGTTTATGCGTCTATAGCCTCCAATATGTCCGTGTCGAGCAATTCTGCATTATCCATTACTGCCACGTCAAGTATATCGTGCGCCAGCGATTTCGCGGCATTCTCAGAAGTAGCAGAGACGATCAATTCTACAGTGACCACATAGCTCTCAGGCTCGTTATCGTCTGCGCCATGTAGTCTGTCGATCTCTGCTGCATCCGCACGCTCTCGTGCTGCGTCAATGTTGCCCAGCGTGTAGCCTAGTGTGTTGAATAAATCCATTGTGTAGCGCCTCCTATGCGCAGTTTATGTCGGTTATTAGTTGTTCGATGTCCTCAATGTGCTTCCACAAAAGAGACCAGTCTGCGGCGGTGTCCATCTTCGGTAAATCCTCTTGCAAATTGTCTTTAACCTTTTCCAGTGACCACACTATTTGGTGTAGGCAAATTCCATCTACTGCACTCATTGTCCTATGCTCCTATAATTAACCCTACTGTGAAACCCCAAATGAACGCTAGTGCTGCTTTCCAAAAGGGTAGCTCCTGCGCTAGCTCTAGTTCGTCGCTAGTGTGCTCCTGTTCGTCTTTCATTGTGCATTAACCTCTAATTTATGCTGTACGTTGTGTTCCTCATACGCTCTCACTAGTGAGTTAATGCCTCTGCAAATCTCATTGTAGCTCTCGTGCGTGAGTTTGATACGTCCGTTTTCTTTTAGTGTCCAGATACCGTCCACTCGTGTTAACTGTAGTTTTCGCATGTTTCCTATTTCCTACGTGCCAGCTTGGATTATAAACGCAAACACAATACCAAGCCAGAGAAATATTGCCGGCATTGCCATCATTGACCCCATCAATATCCCGTCCAGTATCTGATTGCGTCTTCTGCGCTGGCGTCTTAACTTTCGTTTTTCCTGTAATGTTCTCATGCTGATTGCTCCATCTCATCGCGCACTAGGTCGCGTAGGTCATCTATCAATTCAACGTTCAGAGCTTCCAAGTCATCCAGTGACACTGTTTTAACCATGTGTCGTTGCACTGTTCTGGGTGAACAGTTCTCTTCGTGTGCTACAAACTCACAGAATGAATTGATAGCCAACGCTCGCAATGCCTTGTCGCTGTTGTAGTCACGGCGCACCTTGGCGCAGTTGTCTTGGTAATGCTCAAAGCCAAGATAAGAACCATCAATCCAGCAACGAAAAAACCTTCGGTGCCATGTATTACAATCGGTGATTGATTCCTTAATTTCTTTTTCTGTTGGTAGGTCTCGCATTTGTCATTCTCCTGTTAAGATGCGTAGTCGTATTCTGTGGCCTCTGACCACTTGGTGTAAGTGGCTTTTGACATTGTGCTTATAATTTCCTCACGTGCCTCTAACGTATAGGTGTTGGGCAAAGTAATCTCTGCATATATATCACCATTGTCGTCTAGTAACACATAGTCGGTGTTCTGTTCTCGCCACCACATCAAGCTCCCGTATACTGCCATTGTCATTCTCCGTCGTTGTTTTACGTAGTGTAATCACTGGAGCCTGCTGCTGTCAACAGGCTCGCATGATGCACTAGGCTACTGCCGAACCTTCTATTGTGTTGTAAAATAAAGCCGCAAGATTGGAATTGGAGCCTTTCAGCGACAGGTTTATTTGGGCCGCTGCTTTCTGCGCCTCTTCTACGCTTTCTGCCTTATATATTCCCGCCGCACTGTTTAGCTGCCAGACAGTGACGATACCTTCGTTGTCGTAGGTAGCCAGCGCCACGTCGTAATAGTTAGTCATTTGTTTATTGCCCTTGTTGTTGTATTCTGTTAATGCATCGGTGTTGATCTGCAATACACTTTTGGAAGTATTCAACCTCTAACGGTGAAGGATTTACCTTGTCCGCTAGTGTTTGCTGTAGACCGTACAATATTGCTAGCTCAATATCTACAAGGGATATGCCAGGCATGTTTTGTTTGATCTTCTGCTGTAGTGTCATTATGTCCGTCCTGTTGTGTTGTTGTTGGCGTAAATTATACTGATGTTTTCAAATCCGTCTAATACCGATTTGTCATAAGCAGCCCCAGGTTATGCAATAATAGTCTTTGACTCGTAATACTGTTGTGTGCTAGAGGCTACCACAACGGCTCACACTCTTGCACTTTTGTCAACTCTTTTTTTCTCTTGACATCTCATGCTGACTATGGTAGCGCCCTCAGGTTCACTCAGGTTTATCTCGTGTTGTCAAGTGTTGACACGAGTGGCGATGTGTGCTAGGAAAAATCTTTTGTTGACATGAGGGCCGGGATGTGCTAGAGTGGACGGGGGAGGGCTGGCGTCACTAGTAATAATTGTAGTAGGCACTCCCGTACATCAGAAGTAAAACTAGAAAAACCACAGTAAAGCTAGTGCTTACTAACATACCTAACCTCTTGATAACAAAAGAAAACTGCGGGACTATAAATTAACACATAAAAGGACTTGACAAACACAGAAAAATATGCTATAATGATAGAGTATTCTTTAGAAAGACTAGAAGGTAAAATACACACATGGATATTGATAATCAGCCACCTAAGCGCAAGAGGGGTAGACCTAGAAAAACAGATGTAGTCTCTAAATCTAAGGGATCTAGAGGTGCTGTAGGTAGACCTAAAGGTGATGCAGCAGTTATCAATGAGTACAAAGCTCGTATGTTGGCTTCACCCAAGTCACGTAAAGTAATGGATGCTATCTTTGATGCAGCTTTAGACGATGAACACAAGAATCAAGCGGCAGCATGGAAACTAGTGATGGATCGCATGCTACCCTTGAGTTACTTTGAGAAGGATAGCGCCTCTGGTAGATCAGCGGTATCCATAACAATCTCAGGTATCGGTAGCGGAGCAGTAGAGACCGATGTGACACCTAATGATCCTATAGAAGGAGAGTATACACAGGATGTTTAAGTACTTCACCAAGGACGAATTTGTGTGTCAAGCCACAGGCGAGAATGAGATTGAAGAAGAATTGATTTTTGCACTAGATGAGCTTAGAGAGCACTGTGGTTTCCCATTTGTAATCACAAGTGGCTATAGATCACCTGACCACCCTATTGAACTAGGGAAAAACACTCCCGGTACACATGCACAAGGCATAGCAGCGGACATAGCTGTGTCCTCTGGTTTACAACGGTACACTATAGTAAAGAATGCTATTAAGTTAGGTTTTACTGGAATTGGTGTAGCCGGAGGCTTTGTGCATGTGGATATTAGAGCCACTGATACACCTGTAATGTGGACGTATAGTTAGTGTCTACTAACAGAGAATACCTGAAAACCCTAGCACAACAAGAAAATCTAAATTGGGACGGAGATCCTGAGTTGGATGTAGAGTACGAGTGTGCAGAGGAACAAGACTTAGATGAGCTAGTGGTCAAGTGGTTCTATGACTGAACTAAACATACAACTGCTGGATTGGCAAAAACAAGTCTGGTCGGATGACACTAGGTTTAAGATTGTAGCTGCCGGTAGACGGACAGGTAAGTCCAGAATAGCAGCATGGATGTTGATTGTCAATGCCCTACAGGCAGACAAAGGCCACGTGTTCTATGTAGCTCCTACACAAGGGCAGGCCAGAGACATCATGTGGCAAACACTATTGGAGCTAGCGCACCCTGTTGTAGCCTCCAGCCACATAAACAACCTACAGATTAAACTGGTCAACGGTGCAACCATAAGCCTCAAAGGTGCCGATAGACCTGAGACTATGCGTGGTGTGTCTCTAGCCTTCCTAGTGATGGACGAGTACGCCGACATGAAGCCAGAGGTATTTGAGCAGATCCTAAGACCTGCCTTGGCTGACCAAAAGGGTGGTGCGCTGTTCATCGGTACACCTATGGGCCGTAATCACTTCTATGACCTGTACAAGTACGCAGAGCTAGAGGACGATGAGTCCTATCAATCATGGCACTTTACAAGCTACGACAATGAGCTACTAGACCCAGACGAGATTGACCTAGCTAAGAAGTCTATGTCATCCTATGCCTTTAGACAAGAGTTTATGGCATCCTTTGAGGCCAGAGGCTCAGAGATGTTTAAGGAGGAGTGGGTTAAGTTTGGTGAAGCTCCTGACGTAGGTGACTACTACATAAGCATTGACTTAGCTGGTTTTGAAGACGTAAGTAAAAAGAGAACTAAAAACTCTCGACTAGACGAATCAGCAATTGCAGTAGTGAAAGTCAACGAAAATGGCTGGCACTTAGAGAACATTATACACGGTAGATGGGACTTAGCGGAGACAGCTAGGAAGATCTTTGAGGTTGTGCGGGACTACAGGCCCATTAGTGTAGGCATAGAGCGTGGTATCTCTAAGCAGGCGGTTATGTCACCATTGATGGACTTGATGAAGCAGCGGGGTAGGTTCTTTGTTGTGGAGGAGCTAACCCACGGCAACAAAAAGAAAACAGACAGAATCATGTGGGCCTTGCAGGGTAGATTTGAAAACGGTCAGGTTACTATAGGCAAAGGTGAGTGGAACAGCAGATTTTTAGATCAATTGTTCCAGTTCCCTGACCCTCTGACTCACGATGACCTTGTGGATGCATTTGCGTACACAGATCAATTGGCTAAGGTGGCCTACAGTTATGACTTTGAGATAGACGATCTTGAGGTCTTGGACGTTGTAACAGGATATTAACATGGCGAGAGCAGGAACTAGGGCACGATCTCAAGGTGCTAAACGTAAATCTAAGTCAAGAGTAAATGAGGCTGGAAACTACACAAAGCCCACCATGCGTAAAAACTTATTCAACCAGATTAAGGCGGGTGGCAAAGGTGGTGCCCCCGGACAATGGTCGGGACGGAAAGCCCAGATGCTGGCAAAACAATACAAAGCCAAGGGAGGAGGATACACATAATGAAAGGAGTATCCCATTATACCAGAGAAGGCAAAGAGTGGACAGGAAACACTCACAAAATGCCAAACGGACACTTGCATACGCATAAGTCCCACGGCAAGACAAGCCAGCGTTTGTTTCACTTCAAAGACCTAAGCAAGGCTGCGCAAAAGAGAGCTAAATAATGGCTCAGCTTTGTAAAGTATGTGCTGTATTGGTACTGCTTCAGGGCTGCACTTGGTACGGGGAGTTTGAACACCTCTCAAGCATACCCAACGGTACGCCTTTTAACAACCTAAGTGAAACCTCTACAGACATTGTATGGACAGGCTTAAAGATAGAGAAGAATACATGGTATGTAGACGGTGCTTTAGGTTACGAGACATCCTCAGAATTTGAAGGACGCAATCCCTACGGTAGGATCAAGATAGGCAAGGAACTTAAAACATGGCACTAAAGAAGCCACAACAGTCTTTAAAAAAATGGACTAAGCAAAAGTGGCGCACAAAGTCAGGTAAGCCCAGCACTCAAGGTGCTAAAGCTACTGGAGAACGCTACTTACCATCAAACACAATTAAGTCTTTATCTCCGCAAGAGTACGCAGCCACCACTAGAAAGAAAAGACGAGACACAAAGGCCGGTAAACAGTTCAGTAAGCAGCCCAAGCGCATTGCTTCTAAGACTAAACGCTCACGTTAAGGGTAAACAGTATGGATTATGGCGACAACGACGTTCTGTCAAGTGACGAACACCTAGAAAACTGGGTAATGGCTAAGTGTAACTCATGGCGAGACCACTATGAGTCCAATTATGCAGAAAGATTTGAAGAATTCTACCGTTTATGGCGTGGAATCTGGGCAGCAGAGGACATGGAGCGCAAAAGTGAGCGTTCACGTATCATTTCCCCTGCATTACAGCAGGCTGTAGAGTCTAGTGTAGCTGAGATTGAGGAGGCCACCTTTGGTAGAGGCAAGTATTTTGATATTACGGACGAACTTGGCGATGCTGAGTCGCAAGATGTCGTGTATTTACGGACAAAGCTGCATGAGGACTTTGAAAAGACACAAATTCGCAAGCAAGTAGGCGAATGTCTCATCAACAGTGCAGTATTTGGAATGGGCGTGGCTGAAGTAGTGCTAGAGGAAGTCAAAGAGATGGCTCCTGCTACACAACCCCTCATGGACGGGCAGCTACAGGCAGTAGGTGTAAACGTCACAGACCGCACAGTAGTCAAACTACGCCCTGTACTACCCCAAAACTTCCTAATTGACCCTGTAGCTACCTCTATACAGGACGCTATAGGCGTTGCTGTGGATGAGTTTGTGCCCCGACACAAGGTACAGCAGCTACAGGAAGAAGGGGTCTACAGGGATGTGTACGTAGGTCAGGCGGCTAGTGACTATGACCTAGAGCCAGACCAAGACCTTACTAGCTACGATGAAGACAAAGTACGCCTAACTAAGTACTACGGTCTTGTACCTCGCTATCTCTTGGAGATTGGCGAAAAGGAAGCAATGCTCAATGATGACGAAGATATTGCAGATATTGAAGTAGAGGAGCCAGAGAAAGACGAAGATGAAAGCTATTACGTCGAAGCTATTGTGGTTGTGGCTAATGGAGGCATCCTGCTAAAGGCAGAGGCCAACCCGTACATGATGCAGGATCGTCCTGTAGTTGCCTTCCCTTGGGATGTAGTTCCCGGTAGGTTCTGGGGCCGTGGTGTGTGTGAGAAAGGCTATAACAGCCAGAAAGCACTTGATACAGAGCTTAGAGCACGTATTGATGCCTTAGCCCTAACTGTCCACCCAATGATGGCTATGGACGCTACACGGCTTCCTAGAGGCTCTAGGCCAGAGGTACGCCCCGGTAAGATCATTTTGACCAACGGTGATCCTAAGAATGTACTGAATCCATTTAACTTTGGTCAAGTCAGTCAGATTACCTTTGCACAGGCAGCGGAACTACAGAAGATGGTTCAGATGTCCACAGGTGCTATTGACTCCGCTGGTATTCCCGGTAGTATCAATGGTGACGCTACGGCTGCTGGTATCAGTATGTCCCTTGGTGCTATCATTAAACGGCACAAGCGTACCTTGATTAACTTCCAACAGTCTTTCTTGATTCCATTTGTCAAGATGGCTGCTTGTCGCTACATGCAGTTTGACCCAGAGAACTATCCTGTCAAGGACTACAAGTTTAACACTACGTCTACTCTAGGTATCATTGCTCGTGAGTACGAAGTAACACAGCTTGTACAACTGTTACAAACGATGTCTCAAGACTCCCCACTGTACAACACGTTGATTCAGTCAATCATTGACAACATGAACTTGTCTAACCGTGAAGAACTGATGGCTAAACTGGCTCAAGCAGAACAAGCATCACAGCCCACGGAAGAACAGCAACAGGCACAACAAGCCGCTGTACAGGCACAGATGGCCTTCCAGCAATCACAGACAGCAGCACTCAACGGTCAGGCACAAGAGTCTTCCGCTAGAGCGCAAAAGATTGCTGTAGAGACACAGCTTGCACCGCAGGAGCTACAGATTGACCAGATTAAGGCAGTCACAGCTAACCTGAAGGCAGGTGACCAAGAGGACAAGGAGTTTGAGCGCCGTATGAAGATTGCTCAGACATTCTTGAAAGAGAAAGAGATTGAACTGAAGAATCAACCCCTTAGACTACAACAAGGATAAATTGATGGTCGTAACACGTACAGAACTAACTCAGATAGTAGATCAAATCAATAAAAAGTTTGATGAACTAGAATCTAGAATTAAAGAGTTAGAGGCGAAAAATGTTAAGAAACCACTGAACAAGAAGGCAGCGTAGCAATGGCTACAAGAGCACAGACTAAACGAAAGAGTAAGCCTATCCCTAAAACCACAGGTAAAGGAGGCAACTATCGTTCTACTGAGTCTGGCGCAGGCATGACTGCAAAGGGCGTTAGGGCGCATAGAGCCGCTAATCCCGGTAGTAAGCTCAAGACTGCTGTTACAGGTAAAGTAAAGAAAGGGAGCCAAGCCG